>Ga0326728_10020453_pt1 | contig 12620 bp, 9 predicted proteins | sample MB3enrmetagenome_FD_207602 | JGI IMG/M metagenome (GOLD analysis project Ga0326728, IMG submission 207602) | Lab enriched peat soil microbial communities from McLean, Ithaca, NY, United States - MB31MN | ecosystem: Environmental > Terrestrial > Soil > Wetlands > Peat | place: USA: New York...
GCCCATCTTCTCCGTGATCTCCGCTATCGGAACATTTAGAGCCTGACGCACCGCTCGCAACAGTCCCTCGGTTGGTTTTTTCTCTCTTGACGCGCGCCGGAAGGGTTTCATCTCCTCATCCAGCCTTCGCCGCGCCAGCCTGCGTTCTTTTTCCCGCATAGTTCGTTCTCCCTGTCCACTGACCACTGATTCAAACGTAGCCAAAATGACCCTAATTTTGCGCAAAAAAACGCTGTTTTTGATGGGCATTTGATGGTTTTTATCGACCCCTGCCCGGACATTTTCTGGAATTATCTATGCCCGCACACCCCCTTTCTTCGAGAAAAAATTTCCTTTGTCCAATTCGTCGTCCTATAGACCGTCATAATTTTCCACTTTTATCGGCCTGCAACCGGATTGTTTTCTGATCCCTGTTCCCTGTTCCCTGTTCCCTATCCCCTGCCCTATTGCTCTAAACTCAACCTGAGACAAGATTTCACCCCGAGGACCGCTCCCTTGAAACGATTCCCGTTTGCCGCCCTCTTCGTTACCGCGTTTCTGCTGTTTGCCTTTGCCCCCGCGCTCCCGGCCCAAGCTCCGGCTGCCCCTTCCGCGCAGCCTGCCCCAGCGACACAGCCTGCTTCCATCGAGGCCAACCGCAAGGCTCTCAATGACCTTTTCGAGGAGTACTGGCAGGCGACGCTGGAGCACTCGCCGGAGTTTGCCTCCTGGCTGGGCGACAAGCGCTACAACGACCGCATCGACGACTACTCCGTCAAGGCGGAGAACGCCTGGCTGGAGCGCGAAGAAAACTACATGATGCGCCTGGCGGCGATTGACCCCACAGGTTTTACCGACCAGGAGAAGATCAGCCGCGAGCTGCTGCTGCGCCACTTTGCCGACGACGCGGAAGCAGCTCAGTTCAAGGATTGGGAGATGCCCATCAACCAGCTCGGCGGCATTTATACCGCTTACCCCAACCTGGCGGAGCAGTTGAGCTTCACCACGGTGAAGGACTACGACGACTGGATCGCCCGTCTGCACGCCATTCCCCATGCCTTCGACCAGGTGACCACCAATATGTCCATCGGCATGGACGACCATCGCGTGCCGCCGCGCTATCTGCTGGAAAAAGCGCTCGAGCAGGTCAAGACGCTGGCCTCCCAAAAACCGGAAGACTCGCCGCTGGCCCTGCCGCTGAAGAAGTTTCCCGCCGACATCAAGCCCGCCGATCAGGAGCGCATCAAGGCCGAGATGCTCGACGCCATCGGCAAAGAGGTTCTGCCCGCATATCTGCGCTTTGCGCGCTTTCTTGAGGTGAGCTACGTTCCCGCGGGTCGCGCGAAGCCGGGCGTGTGGGCGCTGCCGGACGGAGCAAAATACTACGCCTTCCAGATTCGCCGCGAGACCACCACCAATTTGACCGCCGAGCAGATTCACCAGATCGGCCTCGACGAAGTCAAGCGCGATGAGGCGGAGATGCTGGTCATTGCGCAGAAGCTGGGCTTCGCCGATTTGAAGAGCTTCCGGGCGAGTTTCGCCGGCAATCCCAAGCTGCATCCCGCCTCGGCCGAAGCGCTGGTGGAGGCCTATCGCGGCTACAAGACGCGGATGCAGGCCAAGTTGCCGCAGCTTTTTGGACGGCTGCCCAAAGCGCCGCTCGAGGTGGCCATCGTCCCGGATTACCTGCAGAAGACGATGTATCCCGCCTATTACGAGCCGGGCACGCCGGACGGCAGCCGCCCGGGCCGCCTGCGCGTCAACCCCTGGAACGCCACCGGCCGCAATCTTTATTCGGTGGAGGCCATCGCCTACCACGAGGGAGTTCCCGGCCACCACTTGCAGATTTCCATCGCGCAGGAGTTGGACAATGTACCCACCTTCCGCAAGCACGAGAGCTATACAGCCTACGAGGAGGGCTGGGCGCTTTACTCCGAGCGGCTGGGCAAGGAAGTGGGTTTCTACCAGGATCCCTACTCGGATTACGGCCGCCTGGAGGCCGACATCTGGCGCGCCATCCGCCTGGTGGTCGATACCGGCGTCCATTCACAGCACTGGACCCGCCAGCAAATGGTCGATTACTTCCATGACCACTCGGCCATGGACGAAACTACCATCCAAACAGAAGTAGACCGCTACATCGGCTGGCCGGGCCAGGCCTTGGCTTACAAAATTGGCCAGATGAAGATTCTGGAGTTGCGCGACCGGGCGAAGAAAGCTCTGGGCGATAAATTCGATCTGCGCGCCTTCCACGACCAGGTGCTCGACTCCGGCGCTTTGCCTCTGGATGTGCTCAGCGAGCGCATCGACGCATGGATCGCCAGCCAAAAACAGGCCGCCATTTCACGATAAGATACTGCGTTCGTCTGTGAATTCCGATCCGTATATTGAGCTGCTCCAGAGCTGCTTTGGCTGCCGTTACAATAAGTCAATATGCGAAAGCTGATTTTTGCGCTCCTTTTCATAGCGGCTATTGTGGCCCCGGTACATGCCCAAGCATCCAAAAATATGGACGAGCTTCGCTTCACGCTTGTCCTGTCTCGCCATGGTGTTCGCCCGCCTCTCATCGCCAATTCGGTTCTTGACCTTCGTTCTTCCAGCGCCTGGCCTGAATGGGAGGTTCCGCCTGGCTTCCTCACGCCGCACGGCGCACTGGCGATACGCCAGATGGGCGCTTATATGCGCCTTGACCTTGCCCGCAAGGGCCTGTTCCCCGCCACCGGCTGCCCCGCCAGCAACCAAATTTATCTTTACTCCGATATTCAGGAACGCACCATCACGAGCACGCGCAACACCTTCGCGGGCCTCGAACCGGGTTGCGATCCGCTGCCCGTCCATACCATCGCCGTCGCCCCCGGTGTAGACGATCCGGTCTTCGCCCCTATCCCCGGCGCCTTTCCGCCGCCATCCGCGGAAGCTGTCGCGGCTGACCGGCAAGCCGTTCTGGGCAACGATCCGGATGCTTACTACTCTCTTGCTAATAACCCCGAGCTGAAAGAACTCGCCCAAATCCTCGCGCCCGACCCGGCGCATCCCGCCGCCAAACCCATCCTCGACGATCCCCGGCCCTTGGCCGCCGCTCCCTCGCTGATCGAGGATTTCCTGCTCGAATATACCGACGGCAAACCGATGCCGGAAGTCGGTTGGGGGCGAGTCGACCAGGCCGCTCTTCACCGTCTCATGCCGATGTATGTCAAGGGATTTGATCTGGTGACGCGCACCCCATTATCGGCTCGCTCGCGAGGCTCAAATCTTGTGGCACACATACTAGACACGCTCGAACAGGCCGCGCAAGCTCAGCCCGCCACGCCTGTCCCTGGAGCCTTCGGACCCGCCGGCACGCGCCTGGTTTACATCGGCGGCCACGACGGAGACTTGTGCCACGTCGGCGGCTTGTTTAATTTGCACTGGAGCGCCGGCGGCATCGACGACGACACTCCTCCGGACTCGCAGATCGTCTTTGAGTTGTGGCAGAATCCGAAGTCGAAGCAATACACCGTCCGTCTCTTCTATCGCGCGCAAACCTACGATCAGTTGCGCTCCGCCCAAGTTCTCTCACTGGCCAGCCCGCCCATTGAGGTCAATCTCACGCCGCCCGGCTGCCGTGCCGGCCGGCCTTGCCCCTTTGCCGGCTTCGACCGCGCCGCGCGCGCTCTGCTCGATCCGGCTTACATCAGTCCCGACCTCCCGCCGGCGCAGGAGAGCCGCTGAATTCAGAAGCCAGAAAACTACCAGTGATCAGGGAACGTGCAACAGGGTAGTTCAAACATGATAGCCTGTAATGTCCTATTTCAGCAGCTTTCCGGCTCAATTTCGCTGCGATTGCGGGCTATTGCTTCCATTGGAGAATTGGCATGAAACGCGCTTTGACATTCGTCTTTGTCCTCGGATTTTCCTGCTGCCTGTATGCGCAGGCAGTGGATACAACCGTTTGCGAGATCCTGGATCATCCACAGTCGTTCAACGGAAAAATCGTCCGCATCAAAGGCACGGCGGTAGCCTCTTTTGATCAGTTCGTCGTCAAGGGCGCCGACTGCGGCCTCAACGTCAACAAGAACATCTGGCTCTCCTATCCGGAAGGCATCAAGGCTAAGGCGGGCCCGGCAACCATGGTGCAGGTTCAACCGGCACGCAATTTTGCCGGCGACGTTCCGGTGGTGCAGCGGACACCGGTCACGCTGGACAAGAACAACAAGGATTTCAAGCTCTTCGATTCCCAACTGGCCACGCCCTACAAGAAGGGCGGAATGTGCCTGGGCTGCAATAAGTTCGAGGTGACGGCCACGCTGGTGGGACGGTTGGACGCCGTGGAGAAGGCCAGCGTGCAGCGCGACAAAGCGGGCAAGATCGTCGGCTTCGGCGGCTTTGGGCACATGAACGCTTATGCCGCCCGCCTGGTGCTGCAATCGGTCTCCGATGTCACGTCGAAAGAGATCGACTACACGGCCACGCTGGCTCTCACCAAGGACGACACAGCGCCTGAAACGCTCGGCGCGGACCCGCTGGATGCCGCTCGCAAGCTGGCTGACTCCTATGCCGCCGGCGATAAAACCGGGCAAGAGATGAAGCGGGCTGCCTATGCCTTCGGCAAGCCCAACGAGAAAAATACCGGGGTTGTGATCGTGCACGGACCCGGCAACGAAGCCGCCACAAAGTTCGATGGCAAGGGAGCGGTTGATTCCCCTGACGGCCTGTTGTTCACCTGCACTATTAACGGGAACAAGGTATTTGGCGATGCTGAAAACCGGGCCGTCCTGTTTGCCGGTGAAAATGTGGCCAACCTGCGCAACCCGGCGCCGGATGACATGGGCGCCCCATTTTTCGATCTGGAGGAGCGCGCCCTGGTCATCATAGCTTTGGACGCCTTAGGCAGCGGTCAGAAGACTTTGACTCTGCCGGGCGGATATCTGATGTGGAACAAGGCCTGGCCGCAAGAGGACATCAGCAAGAAAGTGGACGCTGCAATTGAAAGCTTCGTCCTCAAGGAAGAACTGCTCCACGAGTAAATGCGTCTCAGAGAGGACAGGCCGGCAACTCCGCATCTCCATGCGCTGGACCGCAGTCCTGTCCGCTCCGGGACAGCAATGAAAATCCCGGCATTCGCGCAGGTCGAATGCGAGGATGAATGAAAGTTGCTCCACTTCCATCCGGGATCGGGAAATCAGGGAAAGGTAAAAAGATGACAGAGATCGCTGTTGAGGCCGCCGAAGTACCCGCGCAGTTGCCCCAGGTGCGCGTGGCTGTTCTGGGCGCCGGCAAGATGGGCGGCATTCTGTTGCAGGCCTTCCTGAAACAGAACCTGTTTGAACGGACTCTGATCCGCGCCACCGTGAGCCACGCCGAGCGAGCCGTGGCGCTGGGCACGCAGTGGGGCGTGGACGTATCGACCAACAACCTGGAGGCGGTGCGGAATTCTGATTTGATTCTGCTGGGCGTCAAGCCCTTCCAGGTGCAGGATCTCATCGCGGAGATCAAGCCCGCGCTCTCGCCGGCCAAGACGCTGATCTCGTTTGCCGCCTCGGTCAAGACGCGCTCCATTGAAGAGGCCGCAGGAGTGGAGATCGGCGTGATTCGCGCCATGCCCAATACGCCCTCGACGCTGGGCGCGGGCGCTGCCGCGCTATGCCGCGGGCGCTACGTCAGCCCCCAGCAAATGGAGCTGGCTGAGCGCATCTTCCAGACCGTGGGCCGCACCGTGATCGTAGAGGAGAAGCATATGGACGCGGTGACCGGCCTCTCCGGCTCCGGACCTGCCTACATCTACATCATCATCGAGGCTCTGGCCGAGGCGGGCGTCAAGGTCGGCCTGCCCCGCGACGTGGCCACGGAACTGGCCGCGCAGACCACCTTCGGCGCAGCCAAAATGGTTCTGGAAACCGGCTACCATCCGGCCCTGCTGAAGGACGCCGTCACCACTCCCGCCGGATGCACCATCGACGGCATTCTGGAACTGGAAGAGGGCGGCCTGCGCGTCACGCTGATCAAGGCCGTGATGCGCGCCACCGAGCGCGCCAAGCAACTGGCAGCAGGGTAAAGTAACTCCACGAGGAGGAGTGATGAATGTTCAAGAAGGTGCAAGACGAATGCGGCACGCGGGTGTGTGGTTAGCTCTCATCGGCGCTTGTTTGGGTACGTTGGCTTTTTGTATTCAGATGGCGCTGTTAGTTGCAGGACCCGGCACATTTGTGGGCGGCCTTAGAATTTACGCAATTGGGGGCGGCCTCGGAATCGAAAGCATCATCATTCCGGCTACACCCGGCGTGCTCCTTTGGATTGCCGGCTGGATTGTGGAAGGCTTTGCCAAAGACATCCCATGAGACCGCCGTTTTGAGACCACAACTCACAAACTTGCCCATGCAACGCCCAACCTGGCTGCCCTCTTACCTGCCGGAACTCGACGGCCTGCGCGGCCTCGCGATTCTGTGGGTAGTGCTCTATCACTGCGATCCGCTGCTAAAAGGCACATGGATGCACCTCGTCGCCGAGTGGGGATGGGCGGGGGTTGACATCTTCTTCGTGCTCTCCGGCTTTCTGATTACCTCGAACCTGCTGGCGACGCGCGACAAACCGCATTACTTTCACAACTTCCATGCGCGCCGCGCGCTGCGCATCTGGCCGGTCTATGTGCTGGTGCTGGCGGTGGTCTACCTGAACGCGCCCTGGTTCATCGGCTCCAACGCCAGCGTGCTGGGCGCCATCAAGGCCGCGCCCTGGCTGGCCTACATCTTCTTCGTCCAGAATCTCTTTCATCTGGCGCTGCCCTCGGCCTTGGGACCCACCTGGGCGCTGGCTGTCGAAGAGCAGTATTACTTTATCTGGGCGCCGATCGTGCGCTGGCTGCGCCGGCCGTGGATGCTGGCCTCCGTCCTCGCTTGTGCGCTCATCAGTTCGCCGCTGCTGCGCCATCTTAACCCGGTTTGGCTGTGGAATGTTCCCAACCACACGCTGATCAAGCTGGACGGCATCGCGCTGGGCAGTCTGTTGGCGCTGGGACTTTACACAATTCAACTAAACCGCCGCGTTTGTCTCTGGCTCGGCCTGGGCGCATTTGTGTTGGGCGTGGGAGCGGCAACGGCCGCCTACGGAACGTCGCTTTTGGATACCGCGCTGGCGGCGGGCTTTACAGGCGCGGTTCTGGTTTTAATGGCCTCGACTGGAGAGCGCAATCCAGTCAACGCCGTGCTGCGCCGCGGGCCGCTGGCTTTCTATGGCCGCATCAGCTACGGCCTTTACATGATCCACATCGCGGCCTTCATCTTCATCGGCTGGTTCGATCTGTGGATGGTCCACTACGGCATGGCCGGAAGCCTGGCAGTTGTGGCCGCTCGCTTCGCCGTCGCCACAGCGCTGGCCGCTGCAATGTGGTACGGCTTCGAATCGCAGATCCTCAAATTGAAGCGCCATTTCTAGCCATCCCAAGTTCCACAGCAGGGCCGGCATCCGTCCGCTTGTGACATTTATCACCCATCGCTGTGCCCGGCTGCTGCTAGGCTGGAAGTGCACGCAAACTTCCCCTTGCGAGGTGCATTATGAGCGAAACAACGAGCAAAGACCCACTCAGCCCTGAGTTGCTGGCCAAAATGAACGCCTATTGGCGCGCCGCCAACTATCTCTCCGTCGGCCAGATCTATCTGAAAGACAACCCGCTGCTGAAGCGTCCGCTCACCTTGGACGACGTGAAGCCGCGCCTGCTGGGCCACTGGGGTACCACGCCGGGGCTCAACTTTCTCTACGTCCACTGGAACCGCCTGATCGCCGAGCGCGACCTGAACATGATGTACATCATCGGCCCAGGACATGGCGGGCCGGGCATCGTCGCCAACACTTATCTGGAAGGCTCCTACTCCGAGGTTTACCCTCACATCGAGCAAAACGAAGACGGCATCAAGCGCCTCTTTAGGCAATTTAGCTGGCCCTACGGAATTCCCAGCCACGTTGCGCCGGAGACGCCCGGCTCGATTCATGAAGGCGGCGAGCTGGGCTACTCCCTGGTGCACGCTTATGGCGCGGCCTTCGACAATCCGAATCTCATTGTGGCTTGTGTTGTCGGCGACGGCGAGGCCGAGACCGGACCGCTGGCCACCAGTTGGCACGGAAACAAATTTCTCAACCCGGCGACGGATGGCGCCGTGCTGCCCATCCTCCACCTGAACGGCTACAAGATTGCCAACCCCACGGTGCTGGCGCGCATTCCTCACGCCGAGCTGGAAAGCCTGATGCGCGGCTATGGCTATGAGCCTTTCACGCTGGAGGGCGACGACCCGCTCGCGATGCACCGGCAGGCCGCGGCGGTCTTCGACGCCATGCTGGACCGCATCGCGGAAATTCAAAAAACTGCACGCGCGGCTACAGGTCCAATCGAACGTCCGGCATGGCCCATGCTCATTATGCGCACGCCCAAGGGCTGGACCGGGCCAAAATTTGTAGACGGCAAGCCGGTCGAGAACACCTGGCGCGCTCACCAGGTGCCGCTTGATCAAATCTTCGAGAAGCCCGAGCATCTGCGCCAGCTCGAAGAGTGGATGCGCAGCTACAAGCCCGAGGAGCTCTTCGACGAGAAGGGCGCATTCCGCGCGGAGCTGGCCGAGATCGCTCCCAAGGGGCGGAGGCGCATGGGCATGAACGCCCACGCCAACGGCGGCCTGCTGCTGGAGCCGCTGAAGATTCCCAACTTCCGTGATTTTGCGGTGAAGATCGAGGGCCGTGGGCAGAAAGACGTGGAATCGACGCGCGTTCTGGGGCAACTGCTGCATGGCATCATGGAAGCCAACAGGGCGCAGAAAAACTTTCGCGTTTTCGGCCCGGATGAGACGGCCAGTAACCGCCTCCAGGACGTGATTACCGGAACCGGCAAGGAGTGGATGGCGGCAACGCTTCCTGTCGATGAGAACCTCTCGCAGACCGGCCGCGTGATGGAAATCTTGAGCGAGCATTGCTGCCAGGGCTGGCTGGAGGGCTACCTGCTCACCGGCCGCCACGGCTTCTTCTCCTGCTACGAAGCCTTCATCCACATCATCGATTCGATGGCCAACCAGCACGCCAAATGGCTCAAGGTGACGCGCGGAATTCCCTGGCGCAAACCGATTGCGTCGCTCAATTATTTATTGTCTTCACTCGTTTGGCGACAGGACCACAACGGCTTCTCTCACCAGGACCCCGGCTTCATCGACCATTTGGTCAACAAAAAGGCCGAGGTAGTGCGCGTCTATCTACCGCCGGATGCAAACACGCTGCTCTCGGTTGCCGATCACTGCCTGCGCACCAAGAACTACATCAACTTGATCGTAGCCGGCAAGCAGCCTGCGCCGCAGTGGCTCACCATCGGCGAGGCGGTTACTCACTGCACCATCGGGATGGGCGTGTGGCAGTGGGCATCGAACGACGCTGGCAAAGCTGATGTGGTGATGGCTTGCTCCGGCGATGTGCCCACGCTGGAGACGCTGGCCGCCGTCACCCTATTGCGCACCCTGGCGCCTGATCTGAAAATTCGCGTCGTCAACGTGGTAGACCTGATGGCGCTCCAGCCGCAGTCCGAGCATCCGCATGGCCTGCCCGACGAGGACTACGACCAAATCTTTCCGCCCAAGACGCCGACCATCTTTGCCTTTCACGGTTATCCGACGCTGATTCACCGGCTCACTTACCGGCGGCACAACCACGATAACCTGCACGTGCGCGGATACAAGGAAGAGGGCACTACGACCACGCCCTTCGATATGTGCGTGCTCAACAACATCGACCGCTTCCAGTTATCGCTCGACGCTGTCAAGCGCGTGCCGCGTCTGGCTGCGCAGGTGGACGCGGCCGAACAGTGGTACTCCGAGGCCATCCAGCGCCACAAGCTGTATGTGTCGGAAAATGGCGACGATTTGCCGGAAATTCGTAACTGGCGCTGGCCGCTGAGCTAACTCACAATCAGAACGGGTTCCGCAACACGGAATCTGTTCGCTAGCTCGCTAACACGCGTGTAGCGCGGCTAACTTGCTAACCCGCTGATTCACTCAGCCCCAACCCGAAAGGTTATTCGCGAATGTCTTCTTTGCCCATACTGGTTTTGAACAGCGGTTCTTCTTCCATTAAATTTTCCGTTTACGAGGCCGGCGACGGCCAGCGGACCAGGCTCTTCGAGGGCGCGGTTGACGGCATCGGCACCGATCTGGGCAAGTTCTGGATCAAGGACGCGGTGGGCAAAAATCTGGTCGATCAGACCCCGTCTCTGCCCAACCGCGCCGTAGCCTTCAAGATGGTGGCCGACGCGCTCAACTCCGACGAGTTCCCTTCCCCGGCGGCCATCGGCCATCGCACCGTCTGCGGCGGGCCCACGGTCCGCGAAAACCAGCTCATCACGCCTCAGCTCATCGACGAGCTTGATCGTTACGCCGCGCTGGCGCCGCTGCACACGCCCATCGCCGTTTACATCATGCGCGAGGCCCTGAAACTTTTTCCCGGCATTCCCAACTTTGCCGTGCTCGACACCTATTTTCATCGCACCCTGCCGGAGGTGACCACGCACATGCCCATCCCCGAGGAGTACTCCGCCATGGGCGTACGCCGCTACGGCTATCACGGCATCTCCTACGAGTCGATCGTTTACCAGTTGCAGCCCAAGGTGCCGGAAAAACTCATCGTCGCGCACCTGGGCAACGGCGCCTCCATCTCCGCCATTCGCAACGGCGAATGCCTGGACACGTCAATGGCTCTCACCCCCACCGGCGGCATCATCAGCGGCTCGCGCACCGGCGACATCGATCCCGGCGTCCTGATCTTCATCTTGAAAAAGATTGCCGAGAGCACGCCGAATACCGTCGAGGCCGCCGATAAGCTGGAGACCGTCGTCAGCAAAAAGTCAGGCCTGCTGGGCATCAGCGAGCTCTCCAACGATATGCGCGACCTACGCGAGGCCATCAAAGCCGGCAACGCCAAAGCAAAACTTGCTGTAGCCATGTTCACCTGGACCATTGCCCGCTGGATCGGCAGCTATATCGCTGAACTCAACGGGCTGGACATGCTCGTCTTCACTGGCGGCATAGGCGAAAACGACATCGACGCTCGCGCCGAAATCTGCGCCAACCTCGACGCCCTGGGCATCATCCTAGACCCGAAGCGTAACAACGTCCGCGGCGAGGCTGTCATCTCCAGCGAGCATTCGCCTGTCGCCGTGCGTGTCATCCCGCCCGCCGAAGATTTGATGATCGTGAACCACGTGGTGCGGCTAATGGGCGAATAGTAATTGCGGAAGGCTGTCGTTTGCTCCGGGTTGCTTTCGGCTCGGCCGATTCAACCAACAGCCTTCCGTTAACTTCTCGGAATATTACTTTCATGCGCCTCATCCAGCCCAGTTTCCTGCGCAACTCGATGGGAATTGTTATCCCGCCCCTTGCGTTTACTGTTGCGATGTATTCCACGTTTGTTTCCCTTCGATAATCGCTCTATACATCACATCGGCACGCGAGAACCGAATCTTAACATTCAATCGCCCACGTAATTTTACAGGCGGTTTTCGCTTCCCCCAAAGGGGGAGCCGATAATAGCCCAGGACAACCCTGACCTTGAGCAACGCGAAAGGGAAGGGGCAGTCCTGGGTGAGCAGTCCAAAAGAATCATTAGCCCTGTAAGGGCGGAATGAAGTATCTTAAATCCGCCTGCTGCCGCCTTCCTTACAGATATCTTCGATGGAGCGTCAGCTAGCTATAACTTCGCGTAAGCAGGCTGAAGAAAGACAGTCGAGTCTAACTTCCGGGTAGTCGAAGATACGACCGGAACGCGAGTTCATACAGAGTCATTCACTCACTTAATGATCTTCAAGCTACAGTCGCTCAATCTGAATCGCCACACCTCATGGTGACTTTCTCTGATTACAGCAACCTGCTCAGGCAACTGCACACCTTCTACAGTCTGATAGGTATAGGTGTAGATCAGATGGTGGCCCCGTCCCCAATTCCCGTCTTCGCTCGTGGTCAATGAGGTCAAAAGAAAACCCTGCGGACCAGTCTCGAATGATGTCTCGAAGTGGTTGGACTGAGCGCCCGCTTTCAAGCTTGAACTTCGAAGACGCATATCAGGAGTAAGGACCATCCCGATATCAATGGACCCCAGCTTGACCGAAAGTTCATAGCCCGACTTGGACTGCTTCAAAGTAGCTGTCGTATCGGGGGGCGGAAGCATCGAGTTCGTACTTGAGCGTAACCAACTGGAAAGAGCCTTCTGTACGGCGTGCTCCAGCAAAAACTCGGCCATTCCTCCGTGAGGAAGTTTACTTATTGCGTCGTCGGTGAATCCGGAGGAGACGGTAGCATTCTGACGCGTCACCACAACGCGGTTTCTGATCGGCTGAAAGATTTTTTCGAGTTCCTCGTCCGTCCCCTCGTCTCCTACGCGCGTGGTCTCAGTGAAGTGCTCCTTCCATCTGAAATCGACAGCGCAGTCGAAGGACTGTAAATTCCTGTTGAATGGAGCATCGTACTTCTCGCGGATCTGAGTGAGAAAGTCCGGGTCTATCTTTGCCGTTTGAGCCTGGCAAAGCATAGCGCAAAAACAAAAGACAATCGACGCACTATAAATCCGCATCACATCACCTCTATTAAATGAAATGAAGGCTAATTTGAGGATTAATTCTACCAGCATACACCCTAGCGAATATG
>Ga0326728_10020455_pt1 | contig 12620 bp, 11 predicted proteins | sample MB3enrmetagenome_FD_207602 | JGI IMG/M metagenome (GOLD analysis project Ga0326728, IMG submission 207602) | Lab enriched peat soil microbial communities from McLean, Ithaca, NY, United States - MB31MN | ecosystem: Environmental > Terrestrial > Soil > Wetlands > Peat | place: USA: New York...
CTGGGCGCGCGCCGCGGTGATTCGGGCCGTGTCGCCGTGCTTCAGAATGGAGGGTCCGACCAGCGCGGCAAACAGCGCGATAATGGTCATCACCACGAGCATTTCGATCAGGGTGATGCCCGCCTGACCGCGTTTCCCGTTTCTTCGTCTTCGTTGGAACATGGTTACACCGCCACGTCGTTGATGCTGGTAATCGCCAGCAGCATGCTCAAAATCAGGGCTCCTACCATCACGCCCATCACCAGGATCACGAGCGGCTCGAAGATCGCGGTGAAACGCTTGATGGAGGCCCTGGTATCATTTTCGTATATATCCGCCATCCGCGCGAACATCTGGTCCAGCCGGCCGGTCTCTTCCCCCACCGTCAGCAGGTGCGACGCCAGCGGAGGGAAGACCCCGGACTTGCGGACCGGGACGGCGATTCCCTCGCCGCGCTTGACGCCCTGGGCTACGCCCTCCAACGCCCCGGAAATGATCTTATTGTTCAGGGTGGCGGCGGCGATGGCGATGGATTGCACCAGCGGCACGGTGTTGGCCACCAGCGTCGCCATGGCGCGCGCGAACCGCGCCGTCTCGGCCTTGAGCAGTGTTTCACCCAGCATGGGAATCTTGAGCCGCGCCCCATCCCACCAGAGGCGGCCGGCGGTGGTCCGGGTGTACGTGGTCCAGAGGATGATGAATGCCACCAGGGTGGCCGCGCCGATCCACCAGTATGCCTGAACAAACGCGCTGGCCTCGAGCATGATCTTGGTGGGCACGGGGATCTTCAGGTGGGAATCCGAGAACACCGCGGCGAAACGCGGCACCACGAAGGTGAGCAGAATCAGGATGGAGCCGAGCCCCACCATGGCCAGCAGCGCCGGGTAAATCATCGAGGAGATGATATAGTTGCGCAGATCGTCGCGCGAGCGCTCGAAGTCGGCCAGCCGCTCGAAAATCACGGCCACCGCGCCGGAGGCTTCGCCCGCCCGCACCATGTTGATGTAAAGATCGGTGAAGTACTCGGGATGCGTGGCCAGGCTGTCGGCCAGCGACTTGCCGCCCTTGAGCACGCGCAGGATGTCGAGCACGATGAAGCGGAAGGCGGGCTTCTCGGTCAGCTCGCTGGTGATGGAAATAGCGCGGTCCAGCGGAACCCCCGCGGTGAGCAGCGTGGCCAGCTCCTGGGTGAAGAACAGAACGTCTTTGCGCCGGCCTTTGCCGAACGAGGGCAGCTTGATCTCGAGAGACGCTCCCTTGGGAGCTACTCCCACGTAAACCGGAATCAGCCCCTGCTTGCGCAGTTCGCGGGCAATGAGTTTCTCGTTGTCGCCCGTGAGCCTGCCGCTCCGGACCTTGCCGTCCGAAGCCACCGCCCTGAAGAAGAAGGTCGCCATCAGAATTCCTGCGTCACGCGCATGGCTTCCTGCACCGTGGTGACGCCCTCGCGGATCTTCTTCCACCCGTCCTCGCGCAGGTTGCGCATGCCGTTGCGGCGCGCCGCCCGGGTGAGCACGGAAGCGTCTTCGTTGTTCATGATGAGCTTGCGGATTTCATCGTTCACATCCATCATCTCGAAAATGCCCATGCGCCCGCTGTAGCCCGTGCCGTTGCACTCCGGGCATCCGGCGCCGCGGAACGTCTCCACCGTCTCGCCGTCCGGCGACAGGGCCGGACCCGCCGCCGCTTTGCAGTGCGGGCAGATCACCCGCACCAGGCGCTGCGCCAGCACCCCCACCAGCGACGAAGTAATCAAGTAGTTCTCCACGCCCATGTCGGTGAGACGGGTGATAGCGCTGGGAGCGTCGTTGGTGTGGAGCGTGGAAAAAACCAGGTGGCCGGTGAGCGCGGCGCGGATGGCGATATCGGCGGTTTCGCGGTCCCGAATTTCACCCACCATGATGACGTCCGGGTCCTGGCGCACAATGTGGCGCAGGCCCGCGGCGAAGCTCAGGCCGATCTGCGGGTTGACGTGGATCTGGTTGATCCCGTCCATTTGGTACTCCACCGGGTCTTCTATGGTGATGATCTTCTTGTCCGGAAGGTTGATGCGTTTCAGCGCCGAATAGAGCGTGGTGGATTTGCCGCTGCCGGTGGGCCCGGTGACCAGAAAGATGCCGTGGGGCAGGCTGGTGAAATGCTCCATGCGCGCCAGCATGCGTTCGTCGAAGCCCAGGCGGCGAAGGTCGTAGAAATCGCCGGCCGAGCGGTCCAGCAGGCGCATGACGACGCTCTCGCCGTACAGCGTGGGCAAGGTGGAGACGCGCAGATCCACTTCGCGGCCCACCACCTTGATCTTGATGCGCCCGTCCTGCGGCAGGCGGCGCTCGGCGATGTTGAGCTTGGCCATCAGCTTCAGGCGCGAAACAATGGCGGCCTTCAGCTCGCGCGGCGGCGGTTCCTGGTTGAACAGCACCCCATCGATCCGGAAGCGTACGCGGAATTCCTTCTCGAACGGCTCGATGTGAATGTCGCTCGAGCGCTTTTCCAGCGCATCCGTGATCATGGCGTTGACCAGGCGGATGACCGGCGCTTCGCTGGCCATATCGCGCAGGTGTTCCAGGTCCGCCATGGCCTGCTCGTCTTCACCCTCGCCCAACAGCGCGCGCGCTTCGCCCTCACCGTAGTGCTTCTCGATGGCGTCCAGGATTTCCTGCTCCGCGGCCAGCACCGTCTGGATTTCGAGGCCCGAGAAGGCGCGCACCGCGGCGATGGTTTCGAAGTCCAGCGGGTCGGCCATGGCGATGGTCAGCGTGGAATCCACCAGCGACACCGGGAAGGCCCGGCACTGCCGCAGGAAGCGGTGCGAAAGGCCGTCGATCTCGGGCGCCGACGGCGGCGGGCTGTCCAGCGTGACCACCGGTACGCCGAGCTGATCGGAAAGCGCCGCCAGCACGTCGCGCTGCGCGATGAGGCCCATATCGACCAGAATCTTGCCCAGCTTGTCGCCGCGTTCTTTCTGGATTTCCAGGGCGCGCTCCAGGTCTTCGGCCTCGATCTTCTTGCGATCCACCAGGATTTCGCCCAGGCGCATCGAACGAGGGCTGGGCCCGGGGACCGCCGCGGCGGCCTCATTCTCGGAATCGGGAGGAAGCGTCGAGGTCACTTATTGCTCTTCCGTCTGGACGGCTCCGGTGACGGCAGCCCTGCGGTCGCCCTTCATCACGATCTCACCCGGCAGGCCGCGCGTGTCTTCCCAGGGAAGGTACAGCAGGCGGACCGCGACCACCACCTGCTGATTGTCCGGGATGGCAGTGAGCGCCGTGGCCGAATCCCGCCACATGTCGCGCATCAACTGCCTCAGCATGGGCAGACGGTCGAGTTTTCGCTGGCGCACCTTTTCCTTCTCCGGTGCGGTCATTTCGGCATGGAAGGGGTTGATGTTGGGAGTGACGATGAGGCTGGCTTCGACCGTAAAGACCGCGCCGTAGCCGTCCAGATAGATGCCGCGCGTCGAGCCCAGCACGTCGATGGGATCGCTGACGCCTCCCAGGGTGGCGAGCTTGGTGTCCAGGTGCCTTTCGACATCGGCCATGGTCTGCCGGGGTACGTGTGTCTTCACCATGGGGGTTACCACCGCGGCCGGTGCCGCGGCAGGTGCTGCGGCCGATGCGGTGGCCGATGTGGCGGCCGGTGGCCTGGGAAGCTGGGCCCACGCTGGAGCCAGGGAGAGTACCAACAAAACGGCTGCGGACTTCATTTTAATTCTCCATTGTCCGCGCGCGGCGGACCGTAATTACCGGCGGATATCCTGATCGCGTTGGCACGCCGCTGGTAATAGTCGAATTCATCGGCTGCCAGCAGGAGGCGCTGGCGGGTGCTTTCCAGATCGGCTACCAGTTGTTTGGTTTTCTCGGTCTGGCGGGCATCCACCTGGGCCACCGCTTTGGCGACCGCTGTGTCGATGCGGGTTTGGATTTCAGTGTCGGAGATGGCCTGGACTACTTGCGGAGCGCTGGGCCGAAGGGCGATCTGCCCTACCGGGCGCAGCGCGGCGACCAGAATCGCGATGGAAAGCATGGCCGCCGAGGCGAAAGCCAGCCGCGCCGTGGATCCCCACAACGCGGCCCACCACCGCCGCCAGGGCGACGGTTCGAAAATCTTGTCGGAGACGAAACCGATGCGCTGGGGAATCTCTTCTTCCCGCAGCGCAAACAACGCCGCCTCCGTGAGACGCAGCCGGTCCAGCTCTTCCAGGCACGGCGGGCAGTTCCTGACGTGGGCTTCCACCTGGCGCTGCTCGGATTCGGGCAGCTCCTTGAGGAAGTAATCCCTCAAATCGAATGGTGAGCAACTCATGAGACACCTCGTGTCTTAATCGGAGCCAGTTCCATTTTGAGGAGTTCGAGGGCCGTATACAGACGGGACTTGATAGTGGAAACCGGGCAGGAGAGGATTTCGGCCATCTCTTCGAATTTGAATCCCTGGTAGATCTTGAGCACCACCGATTCGCGCTGTTCCGGCGACAGCCGGCCGAGCGCGCTCTCGACGGCCAGGCTCAATTCGATAGGGAAGACCGAGCCTCCGCCCACGGTGATTCCGGTTCCGGTGGCCTCCGGCTGGACTTCTTCCACATCGGTTTCGGGCCTGCGTTTGCGGAACATCGAGTAGGCCTCGTTATGCGCGATGCGGTAAAGCCAGGGTGCGAACCGCCCTGGATCGTCGAGTTTGCGGAGGTTCTGATAGGCTTTCAAAAAAACGTCCTGCGTCAAGTCCAGAGCGTCTTCACGGTTGCCGGTGATGCGCAGGAGGTAGTTGTACACACGTTTCTCCCACCGGGACACCAGGAGGTTGTAGGCCTCCACGCCGCCCCGGGCAGCCTGCTGAATCAGGTCGGCATCTTCAACCGCCCGAAAGATCAAATCTGGCTCCTTGTGAGAAGACGCACTGCGCCCCCAAAAAGTCGGACGCGGTATATGACCAGTTTAGCGGGAATGGGACGGGAGCATGCGGGCGGAAGGTGGGGAACAAAGCCAAATTTCGACGCAGAGACAGCAGAGGCCGCAGGGAAAACGATCTGCTGGTGAAGACACTTCGGGTGTGCGGAGAGGACTTGTTCGAGAATCGTTGCGGCGGCCGGGGGCTTCGGACTTTCGCCGTGCGTGCCCGGCCGCCAATGGTTGGAGCCGCATCTTCAAAGGCAGCGGAAGCGCTGGATGGCGCTTCATAACCAACTCGATAGCAGGCTCGCTGAAGCTGTTGGGGCTGGTGTCGGTGTGTGACCCAAAGGGTTCGCCCGGCCTCGCCCCCCAGTGTTTCGGGACTAGTCACGAGATTTCCCCGCCGTCCACCCATCCCCGATTCCCGGGGGTGGATGCCGTTCGGCCGTTCACGGGCCTACGGAGAACTCAGTACCACCTCAAATGCAACGCTTGCTGGCCAGCAAGAAAACTGTTGGGTCTGCGCGACCCAGGGGGCACGCCGCTGCGCAACCTCCTTCGAATCTCAGGATAGCAGACGGGTGTCAAGGGGGCGGGCGTCGGGTGTCCGTAAGCTGTTGAGGAGAAACGGCAGAAATTCTTTTGGCGGCTGTGACTGACTTCTGAGGGTATGGGGCGTTGGGTCGGCGTCCGGGGGCGCCGGCTGGCGCGGGAGGGGTTGAGGGGTGGGATCGTTTCATGGCTGGGGACTTCACGGGAGTCATCTGGTGGGAGCGGTGATCTTGCCGAACGAGCGTGAGGCCTGAGGAAAGTCCAAGTTCTCCTATGGATCCAAGTATCAATATTTATGGGCCCGTGGCCGAGTGCTCGCTCCGTGCATTCAACCAGGTGGTTCAAAAGGGATCTCGCTTCAACGACGTGCTTACGCTGTATTGCTGCTGTGCGGCTGAAGGCTTCCCGACCATGGTGGACGACCTTGCCGCGGAGCCGTATTAGCGTGTCAAGACGTCGGGCGGCTAGGCGCTGTCGTTGTCCTCTCCCAATGCCAATGAGCTGTTAGATCCTCGCCCAGATAGCGCTTAGAGAGAGCCCTCACGTTCTCGGAGTTCGGAGAATTGCGCGACATGTCTCAACAACAGACGTTATCACGAACCAGCCTTTCGATTCACGAATGACCCCCTGCCAACGATTCAGGCAACGCGCCGTATGGGGGCTCGCATTCCTCCCGTGACACGCCGTTCACGGCAGTTGGGGGACTGGCCCGTAGGCCTCGTTATGCGCGATACGGTAGAGCCACGGTGCGAACCGCCCTGGCTCGTCCAGCTTGCGAAGGCTATTCGTAGCGCAGCGCCACCGCGGCCGGGATGCGGGCGGCCCGCGCCGACGGGATCAACGAGGCGATGGAGGCTACCGCGCCGAGCACGGCCGCCACTGCCAGGAACACCGCCGGGTCCGACGGGCGGACATCGAACAGCAGGGCCGACATCATGCGCGTCAGAGCGAAAGCGCCCGCGGCTCCCACTGCCAGTCCCAAGGCGGCCATGCGCAGGCCCTGCCCGACCACCATGCCCACCAGTTCCCGTCCGCCGGCGCCCAGGGCCACGCGAATGCCGAACTCGCGCGTGCGCTGCGACACCGAGTATGCCAGCACGCCATAGATGCCGATGGCCGCCAGCAGCACCGCCAGGCCCGCGAAGATCAAGCACAGCCCCATGGCCGCCCGCTGGTTCGTCACCGAAGCCGCCAGCCGTTCGCGCATGCTCTTGACGTCGAATAACGGCAGCTCCGGGTCCGCCTGGTGAAGCGTGCGGCGGATGGCGGCAATCAGTTGCGGGTTGTCGCGCTCGGTCCGCAACACCAGGTGCGCGCTTCGCGGCACGTACTGTCTGTAAGAAAAGTAGAGTTGCCCCACGGGGTTGTTCTCGGCCAGGTTGCCGGTCTTGACGCTGCCAACCACGCCCACGATGGTGCACTCGTCGGGTATTCGCGGGTCTCCTGGAACCTGCATCCCGCGGTTGATCCTGGCGCCAATGGCGTCGCCTTTGGGGAAGTACTTGCGCGCCAGGAACTGGTCGATGATTACGACTTTCTGCGCGTCGGGACCGTCGGAATCGGAGATGTCGCGGCCCTGAATCAGAGGGATGCGCATGGCCTGGAAATAGCCGGGAGTCGCGGTGTTCCAGCCAGGTACCGGAGGATTCTCCCCCGGCGCGAGGGCGTGGCCCACGATCGAAATGACGCTGGCGTTGTAGTTGCCGGCGAACGGCAGGTACGTCGTCGCGCCTGCTTGGCGTACGCCGGGAATCGCGGACAGCCGCCCGAGCAGGTCCGCCAGGAAATTCCGCGCGCGGGCGTCATCCCCATAACGCACCCGCGGCAGACTAACCTGCGCCGTGACCACGTTTTCCGGCTGGAAACCCGGGTCCACCCGAAGCAGCCGGGCAAAACTCATGGTGAGCAGCCCCGCTCCGATGAGCAGCACGAACGCGAAGGCGAACTGGCATACCACCAGCACCGAGCGGACCCAGACGGCGCCGCGCGCGGCGGTTCCCGTACGCTCGTTGCCGCGGAATACCGCGTTCAGGTCCCGGCGCAGCACGTGGACCAGGGGCACTCCGCCGAACACCATGCCGGTGATGAGAGCGACGGCGGCGGTGAAGGCCAGCGCGCCGGGGTCTATCCCGATGGTCGCGCCCCGCGGCAGGTCCTTCGCGCCCAGGTAGGAAAGCAGGCGGACGCCGCCGTAGGCCACGCCGATTCCGAGCGCGCCGCCCATCAGCGCGAGGGCCACGCTTTCGGTGAGCAACTGGCGGATCAGCCGCCAGCGGCCCGCCCCCAGGCTGTAGCGAATGGCAAACTCCTTCATTCGCACGTTCGACCGCACCAGCATCAGGTTGGCGAGGTTCACGCAGCCGATGAGCAGTACCACCGCGACCGCGATTTGCAGCAGGTACAGCGTGGGCCGGATATCGCGTGTGAGATCATCCCTCAAGCCGATCACCTTGGTCGAGAAACGCGTATTGATGATCAACTGGCGAAGCTGGGGAAAGATATCGAGGTTGCGGCGGTTCAGGTCGTTGATGCGCTCCTGCGCCTGGGCCAGGGTGACCCCCGGCTTGAGCCGCGCAATCATCCCCCAACTGTTGCTGTGCCGGGCCTGGTCGCTGGTCTGCTGTTGCGTGAAGGCGAATGGGGTGTAGACGCGGACGTCGTCGTCTCCGGGGATTCCGAAAGTGGCCGGCATCACGCCGACAATCCGATAGGGCGTGCCGCTCAGCCGGATATCTTTACCCACCACATTCGGTTCGCGGGCGAACAGGTCTTTCCACAAGCCCTCGGTGAGGACTGCGACCTTCGCCTTACCGAGGACCGCCTCTTCTTCGGTGAATGTGCGCCCGGCGAGCGGCCGCACGCCCAGCACCTGGAAGAACGAGGGTGTAACGTATTCCCCCTGGATGCGCTGCGGCGATCCCTCCATGCCGACTTCGTAGTCCATACCCCCGATGAGCGCCACTTCGCTGAAGACGTTCGTCATCTTGCGGCGGTCCAGGTAATCGGGGACGCCGTTCGCGCCGCGGTTGACGCCCACGCCGGGGTAGCTGTTGTACATCGTCACCAGTCGTTCGGCGTTGGGGAACGGCAGGCCTCGCAGAACCACGTTTTCGAGAACCGTGAAAATGGCCGTATTGGCGCCGATCGACAGGGCCAGCGTCAGCAGCGCCGCGGCGGTGAAAGCGCGCTGCTTGAAGAGAAGTTTAAGACCGAAGATGAAGTCCTGAAGCATAGCGGCGCCTCTTGGGCTAATACGCAGACGCACACCCGCGAGTTCCGTCCTGCGAATCTTGCGAGATTTCAGCGGGGTGGCGGGCACTACATACAAATGCTACGAATGCGGCTGGTTCTCGCCTTATTGCTTTCGAGCCCGGCTTGGGGACAAGCACCGGCTTATACCGCGGCCGGCATGGTCAACGCATCCAATTACACCACCGGCCCATTCGCGCCGAATTCCATCGTCAGCATTTTCGGCTCGGGCCTGGCGTGGTCGGCCCAGGGCCTGACCAATGACACTGTCATCGACAACACGCTGCCGACGGCACTCAACGGCACCAGTGTCTACGTGATGAATGAGCCGGCGCCGCTGCTGTACGTCTCCGATGGCCAGGTCAATTTCCTGGTGCCCAGCAACCAAATCGACGGGGATGTGACGGTCCGGGTGGTTCGCGAAGGAGTAACCGGGCCGGAGATCACCGTGACACTGGTGGATGCGGCGCCCGCGCTGTTTCAGACGGCCGCTGGCTACGCCATCGCGGCGCACCTGGATAATTCCCTGGTTGCGCCCGGTTCGCCGGCCCAGGCAGGCGAGATCGTCGTGGTTTATGCCTGCGGCTTAGGGATGACTCAACCCAATCCCGCGCCGGGGGTGATCCCGCAAAGTGCGGCGGTGATTCAGGCGCTGAGCAATCTGACGGTGTACCTGGGCGGGACCGCCATCGATCCAGCGAGCATTCTGTATGCCGGCCTGAGCCCCGGCACGGCCGGGCTTTACCAGATTAACCTGGTCCTGCCTGAGAATCCGGGCACGGACCCGGAGATCCGCGTGGCGATTGCGGACCAATCCAGTCCGGCAGGGTTGAAACTGGCGGTCCAATGAGGAGGGTCGCAACTTTATCCGGCTCGAACACGTTAAATATATAAGCTACAATCAGTTGAGGAGTTCGGTGATGTCCCTTCGGCCTTTGCTTGCAGTAGGTTGTATCGCGGCGGGGGTGGTGTGCCTGGCTCAGGAAGCGCCACCGGCCACCGACTATACCGTCAGTGCCGGAACCAAGGTGCCGTTGAGCCTCATCAACAGCGTCAGCACCAAGCACTCGGCCGTGGGTGATCGCGTATATCTCGAGACCGCGTTCCCGATTCTGGCGAACGGGCGCATTGTCATTCCGGTGGGCAGCTACGTGGCCGGTACCGTGACCCAGGTCAAGAAGCCGGGCCGGGTGAAGGGGCGCGGCGAACTGTACGTGCGCTTCGACTCGTTGACCCTGCCTAACGGCGTGACGCGCGACTTTCGGGCGCGGATTGGCGGCATGGACGGGGCCTCGGACGGAGAACTGGACCGCGACGAAGGCAAAGTGAAGAGCGAGGGCAACAAAGCCGGGGATGCCCGCAACGTGGGCGAGGCGACCGCCGCGGGAGCCTCCGTGGGCGTCATCGCTGGCAACGCCGCGGGCCACCTGGGTATGGGCGCGGGGATCGGCGCGGCGGCGGGTGCCGCGGCGGGGATGGCGGGCGTGCTGCTGACGCGCGGCCCGGACGCGGTTCTGGCCAAAGGCACCACCATCGAGATGCTGCTCGACCGCTCGCTCAGCTTCAGCGAAAGCGAACTGAATTTTGGAAACTACCAGGCGCCCCGGGCCGCGGCTTCGACAGAGCCCGAGGCGGGCAAAGCGAAGGGTGGTTCCTCGGTCCCGATTCCGCGGCGGCCGTTTCCTTATTAGGCTGAGAACTGGCCTACCTTGCCTTGCGCTTGCCGAGTCCCTCTGCGATCATCGCGGTCACAAGCGCGTTGAGGCTTACGCCCTCTCGTCGCGCCCGCGCGGCCAGGCGTGAATGGAGCGATTTCGGAACGCGTTGCCGCCATTGCCCGCTGGAGGCCGCACTCCCACCAGGCTTCGGGATCGGATCCCCGAATTCCTTCATCGTGAGCAGTGCGGACTTCAGCGCATCGCGACCGTTTGCGATGGCTTCCTCGGCTGTCTCTCCGTCCGAAATGCACCCCGGAACATCGGGAAACTCGATGAGGTATCCGCCGCCATCCTCGGTTGCGAGCGGGCGAATGGTGAACGGATAGTCTTCCAGTCTCAGTTTTTCTGGCTTCATTTTGCATCCTCCTTGGCGTCGATGAGCGCCAGGAAGCGGCGGATATATACCGGCTTGATAGGCCGCGCGGCAGGGACGGAGAGATGAGCGATGCCGAAGTGATTCGCGAGCACCTTCAGATCCTCAATCCGCCAGTCGCGGGGATTGTTCCGCATCTTGTTCAGAATCTTCGCTGCGTTTGCCGTGTCTTGATGGTATCACAGGCGGTACCACCACAGGCTACCACAGTTCCCGCAACACTCCCAGGACCTGCGGCGTAATCTCCAGCCACACGCGCGGGACCACCATCGCCAGCGGTAGCCGTCCCAGTTTCTCCCTGCCGGAGAGGCTTCGCAGGAACAGGAACAACAGTAGCGGCGACAGGATCCTGGCGCCGCCGTAGCAGTCGGTCCACACGAACTCGGAAAGGGTCAGTCCGAGTACCGCCCACAGCAAACACGCCGTGCGGACCGGGTCGAACAGGGCTTTGCGCAGGTCGCGAAATGCGAGCGCCATTGCCAGCGAGAGGCCTGCCAGCTCCAGACCGTCGAAAGCCCGAACAACGGCATTTGTAAACGGGCCGAAGGGATAGGACGTGGGGAGCCACAGTGTCCGAATCAACCCCCATAGCGGGATCGCATATCGAAGCTCAAACGCTGGGCCGCCCGGAATCCAAAGGCTGACATAGGCGTTCCAGGCTACGGCCGGGAGAATGGCGGTGGTGAAGAGCAGGCTCAGGCGGAAGCGGCGCTGGGCCAGCAGGTGGAGCACGTACGCCGCCGTCAGCAGGAAGCCGCTCTCCCGGCATAGCGCGGCCGCCACCAGCACGGCGTAGAGTTTCCATTTTGGGCCGGAGCTGGCGTACACGGCGAACCCCACGCATAGGGATGTCAGCGCCAGGTCGACCACCAGCCGGTCGAGCGAAATCAGCGAGGCGGGCACAAGCACGTAGAATGCCGCGAACCAGGGGTGAACCCGCAGCCGTATGAGCAGCAGCGCCAACCACCAGGAACCCAGAAACAGGAACGCCAGGTTGCAGGCGACATAGGATACATCGATCCACCGCTGGCGGCCCAGCGCCGCCAGGTACGCCAGTCCGGGGAGCAGAATCCGCCGGTAGCGGATCAAAGGGTCGGGCACCGCGCGGCCGATGTCGCTTCGGCACAAAGGATCGTGAGCCACGTAGTGGTAGGACTGCCCGTCATACCCGCCGCTCGCGGGGAAAACGTAAATGTGTTCGCCGTTGAGCGACGGCGGCGTGGGGACATTCGAGCCGGTGCAGAAAAGGGCGGTCAGGTTGCCGCCATAGTTGTAATGCACGGTAAGCAGTTGCCAGCCCAATCCGAGCAGCGTGCAAATCAGAGCGGGAACCCACGCTCGCCGCATGGCGCGTGGCTACTCCGCAGCCTCGGGCCTGGCAACCGCGGGGAATCTCTTGATGAAATTGGTGTCGAAGCGGCCGGCCTGGAAATCGGGGTCGTCGATGATCCGCCGATGCAACGGGATCGAAGTGTAAATCCCTTCGACGATGAACATGTCGAGCGCGCGGCGCATGCGCCGGATGGCCTCGCCGCGGTCGGAGCCGTAGGCGATGAGCTTGGCCACCAGCGAATCGTAGTACGGCGGAATCACGCAATCCGTGTAAGCGAATGTGTCCACGCGCACGCCGATGCCGCCGGGCACGTGGAAGCCCGTGATGCGGCCGGGCGAGGGCACGAAGGTATCCGGGTTTTCGGCGTTGATGCGGCACTCGATGGCGTGGCCGCGCGACTCGACGGGGCCTGGCAGGATCTCCGGCAGCCGCTCGCCCTGCGCGATGCGGATCTGGCTCTTCACGATGTCGATGCCGGTCACGAACTCCGTGACCGGGTGCTCCACCTGCACCCGCGCGTTGACCTCGATGAAGTT
>Ga0326728_10020456_pt1 | contig 12619 bp, 8 predicted proteins | sample MB3enrmetagenome_FD_207602 | JGI IMG/M metagenome (GOLD analysis project Ga0326728, IMG submission 207602) | Lab enriched peat soil microbial communities from McLean, Ithaca, NY, United States - MB31MN | ecosystem: Environmental > Terrestrial > Soil > Wetlands > Peat | place: USA: New York...
TTTTTCTCTTGACTTCGTTCCGCGTTGACTCTATACATCAATCAGTTGCAACAAAACACCGTTGCGAAATTCCATGAAGAATGGAAAGGGAGAATAGATCCATGGCAACCAAAAAGAAAGCTGCAAAGAAAAAAACCACCAAGAAGCACTAAGCACCTGCAACAGGCAACGACAAAGGGGACGCGATGAGCGTCCCCAAAGTTTTTTACGCCGCCGGTTCCAAAACCACTCTCGCATCGGAAAGTTTTCCCCTGTGCTCCTCTGTGTCCCCTGTGGTTCAAGCTTTTCCCTCGTACCGCCAACTCACTCGATGCCCATCGGACTGCGCTCTAAATGGACGCGAGACTCCGGGTTCTTTCGCGCCGCCACGATCTTCTCCGTCGCCGGACAAAGATTGCGATAGGGACAATACACGCAGTGAAACCCGGGCTTCGCGCCAAATTCTCCCCGCGCGATTCCGTCCCACGCCTCCTGCACTTGCAATTTCGCCGCTTCCAACTCGGCGTCGCTGCGCGTGGTAGAAACAGTCGAGTTGTCTTCGAGGTTATAGAAGACCAATCGGTCGGCGCGCTTCCCCCACGCTTCCCGGGCCGCAAGCGCATACAGGGAAAGTTGCAGGCTCCCGTCCGCATCCTCCTGCGACTTCGCTTTGCCCGTCTTGTAGTCCACAATGGCAACGGTGTCTGGGCCGGTGCGATCGATGCGGTCCACGCGCCCCGTCAACTTCGCCGGCCCCACTTGCAGTTCAAATCCGCGTTCGGTCTCGACGACCTCGGGCTGCGGCGCGCTGCGAGCCGCCTCGAAGAACTGCCGCAACTGCTCCAGCCCCTGCCGCAAATACAAATCGTACTGATAGCGGTCGGCAATGCCCGCGGAAGCCATCTCCGACCGAAACTGCTCCTTCAATTCGTCGCCGCCAATCTTGCGCCCGTAACGCTGCGCGTCGTAGAACGTGCGCAGCACGCGGTGCATGGCCGCTCCGTACTGCAGCGACGCCGGAGTCTCACGCGGCAGGTTCCACTCCCGTTCGAGCTTGAAACGCAGCGGACATCTTTCGTAATCGTCAATGGCCGACGCGCTCAACCCCGTGACGAAGCTCGCCGATGGCGGCATCAGCAGCCACGCCGCCACGTTCGATTGCGGCACGGCAGTTGTCTGCTCTGCCCCGGCGGCGATATCCCGCGTGAACTCGGCTGGACGACTGATCCAGAACTTCTTGTATGCCGGGTTCGCCATGAACTCGCGCAGAAACTTTCTCGGCTTCGGGTCCTTCTTGCCATCGCCCTGGTGCGCATAGATCGCGAGCGTGTCTTGGGCGCGCGTCATGGCAACGTAATAAAGCCGGCGCTCTTCTTCTTCGTGCAGCGTTTTGTCGTCGTTCGCGAACGCGCCTGGCCGTCGCAGTTCCAGCGGAAACGCAATGAGCGGCTCCCGGTATGGAGTCGGGAACCAGACCGACGAACCGCGAATGATGGCCACGTGCCGGAACTCAAGTCCCTTGGCGGCGTGCGCGGTCAGCAGCCGCACTCCATCCTCCTTGCTGGCCTCCTCGCTGGCCGGCAGCGGAACTCTGCCGTTTGCCTGCGTGATATAATCGAGGTACTCGAGAAATTCGGACGCGCTCCCAGTTTCGGCAATCGGTTTCTTCTGCCACTCTTCCACAAACTTCAGAAACGCGGCCACCAACGCCGACCGCTCCAAATCGAAGTGCCGGATCGCAAGGTCCACCGCATCGCTCGCGCGAACGCTATCTTTATCCACGTCGCGATGCGCGCGCTCCACGCTCCCGAGCACCGCCGCGCCGCCTGCGAGTTTTCCCAAGACCGTGCGTAGATCGAGTTCCTCGCGCCGCACCGCCCGCATCGCCGCCCGCAATTCCGTTGGGTTGATGCCGAACCGCGGCAGCGCCGCCACGCGAAACAGGCTGGCGGCATCGTTGGGAGATACAGCCGCAGTCAGGCACGCCACCACGTCGCGGACCTCCGCTGTGTCGAGCACGTCCAGACCTTCAATGAAAAATGGAATGCCGCGCTCGGCCAGTTCATGGACCAGCTCATCGCGATGGTTGTGCCCGCGATAGAGAACGGCAAATTCCTTCCACTCGCAGCCGAACTCTTTATGCTTCCGCTCGATCCGGAGGGCAAGGTCGGCGGCCTCGACTTCTTTTTCCTTCCAGAGCACGATTTCGATCGGCAGGGCGAACGTGCCCTCGCCTTTTTGCTTCGCCTGCTCGTCGCGCAGCGATTCCAGCGGCGCGCGCTGATAGGAAATTGAAACTCCGTTTTGCGAGAACGTTGGTCCGAACGCCTGTCCGAACACCGCCGGGTTCTCATTCACAATGCCAAACGCGCAACCAAGGATGGGCGTGAGCGAGCGCCGGTTCTTTCCCAGCACCACGATTCGCGCCGCCGGAAAATTCTTCGCGAACAGCGTGAACGCCTCGCTCGAAGCCCCGCGAAACCGATAGATCGCCTGGTCCGGATCGCCCACCGCAAAAATGTTCGCCGCCTCGCCCGCCAGCAACGATAGAATTTCAACCTGAGCAAAGTTCACGTCCTGAAATTCATCCACCAGTAAAAAGCGCGGGCGGCCCCGTTCTTCTTCCAGCAACGCGGGATCGTCCTTGAGCAACCGATACGCGTTGGTAATCATGTGGCCGTAGGTGCCCAGCTTTTTCTCCCGGAGCATCGTATCCACAGTGGCGAAGACGCGGGCGATTTCCTGACAGCGCTCAAGAATCTCCGTTTTCTCCAAATCCCCCTGCTGTTTTCGCTTGGCAACGCGCGGCAACGAGACCTCGCCGCGTTCCAGCCGCTCCACATAACGCGCATATTCAGCGGGGCCGATCAGCTCATCCTGGCAACGCTTCATGAAATCCAGCAGGCTGTCGAGAAACTGACCGACGTTCGCGGCGCGCACAAAGTGCTTGAGATGCAGATCGCGAATACGCCGGCGCAAAAACACCCAGAGATCTTTGTCGTCGAGCACTCCAAATCCAGCGCCGCGGCGCGCGAGCAGTCCGTAACACCACGCATGAAACGTGCATGCCTGCAACCCGTCGATGGCCGTGCCCTGTAGTTCTCCTCGCACCCGCGCCAGCATTTCCGCCGCGGAATTTTCGGTATAGGTGAGCGCAAGAATTTCCTCCGGCCGCGCGTGACCTTCGCGGATCAGGCTGGCCGCGCGCTGCGTCAACACCGTGGTCTTCCCCGTCCCCGCGCCCGCTATCACCAGCATCGGCCCATGAACGTGTCCGATGGCTTCCCGCTGCCGCTCATCGGGAACGATCTTCGTTTTTGTCGCAGGCAAAACAGTCGAAATTATTTCAGAAGTCATTGGCCGGAGAATATCAGAGGTTGGTTGTGGAAAGCTGTGCGCAGCCCTGACGAAAACTCAGGTTTCGATGTACTGCCTCGTATCAGGGCATCGCTTTAGCGATGCCGAACTTAGTCGAAATCAAACGCCCCTTTAGGGGCTGGCTCGTACCCGATTGGAAAACTAGCGCAGCGCTTCCAGCGCCAGCGCAGTGGCAACGATCGCCGCGGTTTCGGCGCGCAGAATCGTGCCGCCAAGCGAGGCCGCGACCCATCCCGATTCGAGAAACCAGTCCATCTCCCCATCTGCCCATCCACCTTCGGGCCCAACCGCAAGCGCCACTTCGGTTGCCTCGGGCTGCATCGCCGATGGCAAAATTTCTCCCAGGCGATTCTCTTCTTCCGAACCGGCGAGCGATTCGTCAAGAACGACGCGGAGGATGTCACCCGTGGGAAGAACGCCGGGAATATCCTTCAGCTTGATCGGAGACGCAATCTCCGGCGGCGCAGCTCTGCGCGACTGTTCTGCCGCTTGTCGTACGATCCGCTGCCAGCGCTCGTGCCGCTTCACCGCTGCTGCGGCCAGATGAGCGTCGCTCCGGCGCGCGATCACGGGAATGATGCGATCGACCCCAATCTCCGTGCACTTCTCCATCGCCCACTCCATGCGGTCGAACTTGAAGATGGCGAGCGCCAGCGTGATCTTTGGAGCCGTAAACGATGCAGACCTTGGCCTATGGTATGGCTTCGTGTCGAGCGCGAACTCAACGCGGTCGTAGGAGATCGTCGTGATCGTTCCGCGCCGGATCTCATCCCCGGTTGCAATATCGAACTCCTGCCCAACTTCGGCGCGCAGCACGCGCGCCAGATGCGCGGCATGTTCGCCCACCAAAGCGGCAGTGTCTCCAGTTACCTCGTCGGCAATCCAGCGGCGGCGTGTCATGAGTTCAGCTCTCAGCTCTCAGCTATCGGTAAAAGCGCCCTAGTGAAAATCTGATTAAGCCCCGGCGTTCCTCCGTGCACCCCCGTGTACTCTGTGGTTAACGCTCTCCGTTGCACACTTATTCAGAGTTTCCCTGGAGATATCGTTCGGACGAATGCGCCTTTCCTGATAGCTGACGGCTGATAGCTGCTCTACCCAAACATGTCCTTCACCCGTCCCAACAGCGACTGGCGCTGCGGCTTGTTTTCCACCGGAGACAGTTCTCCCAGTTCCACCAGAAGTTCGCGCTGGCGTTTCGTCAGCTTGCCCGGTGTCTGAATTCGCACCTCAACGTAAAGATCGCCCTTGCCGTGCCCGTTTAGCACAGGCACGCCCTTATTGCGGATGCGAAACGCGGTCCCCGACTGCGTGCCTTCGGGGACTTTCAGCTTGTGTTCTCCCTCCAGTGTCGGAACCATGATCTCGGTGCCGAGGGCGGCTTGCGCGAACGAAATCGGAACCACGCAATGCAGGTCGTTGCCCTCGCGCTCAAAAAACGCGTGCTCCTTGACGTGCAGCACAACATACAGATCGCCCGCCGGCCCGCCGAACGCGCCCGCTTCGCCGAGCCCAGTGAATCGAATGCGCGTCCCGTCCTCCACTCCCGCTGGCACCTTCGCTTCCACCACGCGCTCGCGCAACATGCGCCCTTCGCCTCTGCACTTCGGGCACGGATCGGCAATTACGCTGCCCGCACCCTGGCACGTCGGGCAGGTGCGGGCGATGCTGAAGAACCCTTGCTGATAGCGCACCTGGCCTCGTCCATTGCACGACTTGCAATTCACCGCGGCTTTGCCGGGCGCTGCCCCCGTTCCACGGCACCCGTCGCAGGCTTCATGGCGGCGGACACTGACTTGCCGCTCGGCGCCGAACATCGCTTCGCCAAATTCCAGATTCAAATCTTCACGCAGATCGGCTCCGCGCTGGGCGCGGCTGCGCCGCCGCCCGCCTTGTCCGAACATGTCGCCGAAGCCGAAAATGTCGCCAAAGATGTCGCCGAAATCCTGGAAGATCGCGGGATCGAATCCCGCCCCGCCTCCCGCGCTGCCGCCCACGCCGGCGTGCCCGAAGCGGTCGTACAAAGACCTCTTCTCGCTGTCGGCGAGAATTGCGTACGCTTCCGTGATCTCCTTGAACTTCTCTTCCGCATCGGGATTGTTCGGGTTGCGGTCGGGATGGTGCGTCATCGCGAGCTTGCGGTAAGCGCTCTTGATTTCAACCTCGGTGGCCGTGCGGCCAACACCGAGTACCTCGTAATAATCGCGTTTTGTGTTGGCGGCCAGAAACTCCCCACCTTCTAGTTAGATCGATCGGTCGAGCAATTTAGTAAAGCAAATCCAAGCTGTCTCATAAATCGTCTGGGGAAGGGCGCGGCTTCACAGCTTGCGGAAAACCCCCAGTTTCGTATCGGGTCATCGCTTTAGCGATGACATAAACTCTTTGAAATCGGATGCCCCTTTAGGGGCTGGGGCGCGAAATTCACCTTTTTCCGCAGCCACTTTAGCCGCTGCGTCGATATTCTCGCGCAGAAAATACTTTCTCCGCATCCTGCCAGATTATCCGCCGGGATTGCGCGCCACCCGCACCATCGCCGAACGCAGCAGCCGTTCCTTATACTTATATCCGCGCTGCAGTTCGTCGCAGACGTGGTGGTCCGGAACCTCCGTCGTATCCACCATCTCAATCGCCTCATGCACCCGCGGATCGAAAGCCTGCCCCACCGCAACTATCGGATGCACTCCAATTTTCTGCAGCGCATCCTGAAACTGCCGGTAGATCAACTCCACCCCGCTGCGAAAATCGTCCAACTCGGGTGTCCCACCCAAGCTCTGCTTGGGTAGTTTCACAGCCTTTAACGCGCGCTCGAAACTGTCGAGCGTCGGCAGAAAATTCTTGATGACGTCGGCCGCGGCGTACTCGCGAAAATCCTGCTGTTCCCGCGCCGCGCGCTTGCGGGCGTTGTCGAACTCCGCCTGCAAGCGCGCCAGCCGGTCGAGCAGCGCGTCGCGCTCGCCCTTCAGCTTTTCCGTTTCCGATAAAGATGGCGCGCCAACTTCCGCCGCCTTCTCCGCCATCGCAGCAGGCGCACCTTCTTCGCCGCCTTCCGCCGCCGGAAGCTCGCGCTCCAAATCCTCGCCCTTCAGATCATGATGTTTCAGATCCCGGCGTTCCAGATGAAGGACCCCATCGCTCTTTCCGTTTCCTTTGCCCATACCGCTGCCTTACTCCGATTCGTTCAAAAGTTTGTCGAACAGCCGCGCGATATACGACACCGCCGACATCGTGTGTTGATAATCCAGCCGCGTAGGCCCAATCACCGCCAGCGACCCCATCACTTCTCCGCCCACGCGCGCCGGCGCACCAATCAGCACGAAATTCTGCAAAGATAATGATGAAGACGGCAGCGCCTCATCCAGCCCGATCACCACCCGCACCGCTTCCTGCCGCGTGTCCAGATACGCGCCTAACAGCTTCACCACTTTTTCTTTTTCCTCCAGCGTCCGCAACATCTCCTGCAACCGCTGCCGGTCTTCCGCGCTGGCCACATTGTTCGTAACCAGGTTCGCAACCAGATTCGCCGCTCCCTCCACGAACACCGCCTGCGTGTCGTCCGTCGAAGCCAGCGCCCCCTGCTGATAAAGCTGCTCGATCGACTTCATCAGCCGGTCGTACTCGCTGCGTTCTTGTTCTAGACGCCGCGCCAGCTCGGCCCGCATGTCGCCCATCGTCCAGCCGCGAAAATTCTCGTTAATGTATCGCGCCGCCAGGTCGAGGTCCGATTGCGGAATATCCAGCCGCAACACCCGGTCGCGCACCACCCCCGAGCGCGTCACCACCACCGCCAGCACCTTCTGATCCGCCAGCCGCGAGAAGTAAACATGCTCCAGCGCATTTCGCGGCCCGCTCGCCGCCGCCGTCACCCCAACCCCAACCCCGTGCGAGATCAGCGCCAGCACATGCGACGTGCGCTCCATGAACTCCGCCACGTCCGCCACTCCCGTCAGCGTGTCCTCGATGATGCTCTGGTTCTCGCGCGAGAGATGGGTTTCCCCACTCAGTTGCTCGACGTAGTAGCGATAAGCCTCCGCCGTCGGCACCCGCCCCGCCGAAGCGTGCGGCTGCTCCAAAAATCCCGCATCGGCCAAGTCCGCCATCACGTTGCGGATCGTCGCCGCACTCAGCCCTTCCCGGCTCGAGCGCGCAAGCGTCCGCGACCCCACCGGTTCTCCGCTGGCAATAAACGTCTCGACAATGGCGGTCAGGATTTCCCGTTCCCGTCCACCCGCTGGCCCTGCCGGCATAACCACCCAACCCTAGGAGCGATCCCGCTCCCTCTAAATTCTTTAGATGCAGTGGCTTAGATAAAGACTCCACCACTCCCTACTGAAATTCTAGGGAGCCCCGGCAAGGGTGTCAAGGATGGGGTCTGTCGGGGAGCATACTGGCCCTCCGTTCGAATATCAGCTTGCTTAACCTGCGCTGCAGACGAAGTGTAGTTCTCTCAACCGTGCTATTTTTCAGATCGTGTTCCCAAAAGCTCCAAACAGCAAAACCCATTCTTCGAAGTGCCCTACGGTTCATATTGTCTCGGCGGATATTCCGCTGCAACTTCGGAATCCAGTAGCTCTTATTCGACTTTGGGACGTGCTTGTGCCGTGGACAAGAATGGTAGAAACAGCCGTCGGCAAATATTGCAAGCCGCAAGCCTGGAACTAGAACATCCGGCTGACCAGGCAATCTCCGCACATTCGTATCAACTCGCCAGCGGCCACCGAGAACACCACGCACGCATGCTTGGAGAGCGGTTTCAGGCGTGGTCCCGCAACTTTTGATACGGGACATAATTTCGCTGCGCTTTGCTGCCGTAAAAATGTCGGCCATCGGATCACTAACGTTCCAGAGACTTAAGTTCCAACTCGATTGCTTCCTGATAAACTCCGGCAGGCGGAAGGTTGGCGGGTGCGGTGAAAGCCAGTGCTACTTGGTCGATCATGGTCGTGAATTGGCCTCCTGCTTCAAGTGCGCGTATGTGTCCCGGAGGGACTTCTGGCCCCACGTCGTACCATTTGAAAGTGAGGGAACCCGGCTGATAGGTGTACGCGAGGAGCGTACCGCCAAGACGTTGCTGGATTCGCCCATAAACTGGCGTGGGACATATGAAGAAGAGCCCTTTGGTACAAAGGGCTTCGCGCCGAAGTACGTGGCCTTTATAAATGATCTGCGGCAGGATGCGCTTCGAAACGTTCTCCCAATTCAGGCCAGCATCGCTGAACCTGCTGAATGTCTGGCCGTTCAAGTACGCATCGTGCTCCGCTCGATAGTTGCCAGTAGTGTCAATTGCTTGAATCTCAACTGCCACGAACTCGCGCAGCTGCCCGCCGGGGCCAATCAGTGCAAGAATCCAGTCCACGAAATAGCCACCGCTTCCCAGCCTTTGGGGAAGGCGCAGTTCTTTTCCCCATCTCTTCCCAAAGACCGCGACGAAGCGGCCATCGTGCTGCACCCGTGAAACCCTCTGGCCCGGAATCAGCGTTACGCCGGTTCCAAATGCCGCTTCAGCGACATCGGAAAGTATGCGATAGTCGCCGGCATACAACCGATTCGGACAAGCAATCACCGGCCCTGAATTTACGAGCTTTACGGTGCATGTGCCGCTAATCGTTCGGTCTCTAAACTGCTTTGTGCAATGTGTGCTAAGGAACGGGCATTGCAGGTCGGAACGTACTCCCTTTGCCTGTGCGGATTGATCGGTCGGACTGTAGCCGAAGAACTCAACTATTCGTAGTGCCACTAAGCGGCTCCAACGGATATGGATGCAGCGAGATGCTGCTTTATGGTGGCAGCAATTGCTTTAGCCATCAGGACGGGAACAGCGTTCCCCACCTGCTCGTACTGTGAGACGCGGGGCCCAAGAAACTTATAGCAGTCCGGAAAAGATTGCAAACGCGCGGCTTCTCTAACTGTGAGTGCGCGATCTTGGTCGGGTAAAAAGACGGGACCCCAATGCGGATCGCACTTCGTCATTATGGTTCCAGCAAGGCCATCCGCGCGAAGCCGCCCATAACGTCTAGTATGGTCTGAAGTCCTGGCCCTTTGCATTCCTTTCGGAAGAAGATGGTGCGGGATGTCCCGCCATGAGCCGCCCGGTTTGATGTACTTGAGCCGCACTACATTCTGCGGCGCAAGAACGGCTGCAAGGTGATTGTAGGTTTCCTTGTTTCCGTTCCGCATGATCTTTGCGTAGTCGGAAGCGGCTTTGCGATCATAGCGAACGGTTTCTCCACCGTCCCCCATCTTCAAGCGGGGCAAGTCGGAAATCGCATCTGCCACGGTCACATTAGGTCTGAGCCGCATCTTATCGAGCGGCGAGAGACGAAACGTCAGGGAGCGTCCACCACGGAAATTGGCGCGTCCGACGGCGTAGTGGGTCGGCTCGGGGTGTTGCAGTGCACCATGACCCCGAGTGCCAAGAATAATCAAACGCCAACGCTCCTGAGGCACGCCGTAGTGTCCCGCGAAGAGAATTTTCGCGGAGAGTTGATATTCGCGTACTTCAAGTTCCTTCAAAACGCGCTCAAAGATATGTCCATCGGCCAGCGAGAGCATTCCCGGCACATTTTCAAACACCAATGCTTGAGGCTCAAATTCATCGATGAATCGCAGATAGTGTTTGAAAAGAGCGTTTCGTGGATCGTCGAGGAATCGCTCGGGCGCATTGATTGAGAATCCCTGGCACGGGGGCCCCCCCGTCAGAACGGACAGTTCACCCTTACGAAGCCCCAATTTGCGCCGAATCAACCGCGTATCTACTTGCTCGATAGGGCTGAGATCCGCCCAAGTATCCGTATGATTTTGTTTGAAGGTCTCAATGGCGAACGGATTGTTGTCATTTCCGTAAAGACAGCGGAACCCGCCTTGACGAAAACCTTCAGTCAACCCTCCCGCGCCACAGAACAAATCGATGGATGTCAGCAAATGCTCCCCTTCTTCGGGTGCCGCAAGTTTCGCTGCTTCAGATGGTACATACTTAAACTCCAACTCTATCTGGCTGCAAGCTTGAATTGTCGGCAAAAACGAGCTGTTCTGTGGAAAACGCGATAAACCTATGTTTTGCAATGGTATAGGGTTGTTGCGAGAAATGCGCATCATGGTGATAAAACCCTCCCACTTCTTTTGAATTGTGCCACTAATCACGCTGTGAAGAAAAGGCGAAGGCAGTGCACCTTTGGAGACGGTCGGGTGCCCCAGAGCCTGCCCTGTGCTTGTCGAAGGGTCTCGCGCCTCTCGATACTTGGGATTCCACAGCTGGATCATGCTTGGGACTTCGTGTGACTGGGTAATGAGCAGGTGCCCCAGGTTCGCGCCCGTTCTTTGGGCGCTAACCTGGGCGGTGCGATCTTTTTCATCACAACCAGCCAGTGACCACCATCACAGACTTCCAGCCCGCCGTGCGCGATAATAATGATCTGATTGGTTGAGTGATAAGTGTGCCCGTCTCCAGAGACGGCCCTCGGCTCACCCCAAACCCATCTTCAGCGCTCTTTGACAACCGATCGAATAGTAACCATAAAGGCAATATTTTTCCTCGTCACAATCCTCGATTTTGTGACGATTTTCCGCCTGTAAGTCCTTATTCCTGAATATTTTCCATATAAGTCCTGGAGAATCAAGATTTTGGAGTGTTTAGAGCATGTAACCCCATGATTCCAATAGCTAGGGGGGAGGGGGTACCCCATAACTGACAGGTTATTACACTCGGAGTAATAGGCAAGAATAGAGCCGCCGGAAACGCAGCCGGCTGAAGGCTCCTACTGGATCTGAATCACGCCTTCCGAACTCCCCGCTTTGATCTCTTCCACACGCGCCACCACATTGCGGGCAAACGCGAACAGCGACTTCGCATGAGGAGAATTTTCTCCCTGGAGCACGGCCGGAACGCCGCTGTCGCCCGATTTGCGAATCTCCGGATCGAGTTCAACACTTCCAAGATAAGCGACGTCGAATTGTTTCGCCGTCTTTTCCGCGCCGCCACGCGAGAAGATATCGACTTCGTGCTTGCAGTGCGGACAAACGAAGTAACTCATGTTTTCGACCATTCCGACGATGTCCACCTTCATCTGGCGAAACATCTCGATCGCCTTGCGCGCATCCTGCAGCGCCACATCTGATGGCGTCGAAACCACAATCGCTCCCGTCAACGGCACCGTCTGAATCAGCGACAGCGCCACGTCGCCAGTTCCCGGAGGCAAGTCGATGACAAGATAATCAAGCACTCCCCACTCCACCGATCCCAGAAACTGCCGGATGATCGAGTGCAGCATGGGACCGCGCCAAATCAGCGGTTTGTCTCCAGGATTGAGGAAGCCGACCGAGATCACCTTGAGCCCATGCGAGTTGATGGGCGCGATCTTCTCGCCCATCACTTTCGGTTGCTCGTCGGCGCCAAGCATCAGCGGGACGTTCGGTCCGTAGACATCGCCGTCAAGCAACCCAACCTTGTGGCCCATCTTGCTGAGGGCAATGGCCAAATTGACCGAGAGCGTGGTCTTGCCGACTCCGCCCTTGCCGGAACCGACGGCGATGATGGCGTTGACGCCAGGTAAAGGTTGCGGCGTGGGCTGGTGCTCGCCAGGATGATGGGAATGTGCGCTCATCCTCCGATTATACGGGAACTGGTTTCTAGTAGTGCCCTTCTCCCACTTGCACCTTGCCGCGAAACTTGCGGTACACGAACGCAAAATAGACCACCGCGAGCGTCGCCCCCAGCGTCCACCAGACCAAACCAACGCCCAGTCCGTGTCTCCCGGCGGCCGTGTTGTAGATGGTCAAGTCGTATCGGTGGTCGCGCGCTGGCAGTACAACGGGATAGAGCGCGAACGCCGCGCCCACCAGCATGATGGCGATATACAGGCTGGAGGCAACGAACGCGAGTTTCTCTTTGCCCTTGGGATTCGCCCAGAGCATCACTCCCAGGCTGGCGGCCACCATAATCGGAACTAATAACCCGATCTTATGCCGACCGTAGTTCGTCATGATTTCGGGCCGGAGGAAGTAAGTCGCAACCAGCGTGCTGATAGTTAAAAATAACTGCAAGGGCCAGCACAGCAAGGCGAACCCGCGGGCGCGGCGTCCCAGGTCTTCATCGGTCTTGAGTGCGATGTAGTAAGAACCGTGCGCCGCCAAAGTCACCAGCGCCATCACGCCGATGAGCACGGTATACCAATCGAGAATGCCAATCTGCGAGCGGAGTTTGAAGTTGGTCCAGAGCGGCTCGAAGAAATAGCCGGTTGCATCCAGCGGAACTCCGCGCACCACGTTGCCC
>Ga0326728_10020457_pt1 | contig 12619 bp, 10 predicted proteins | sample MB3enrmetagenome_FD_207602 | JGI IMG/M metagenome (GOLD analysis project Ga0326728, IMG submission 207602) | Lab enriched peat soil microbial communities from McLean, Ithaca, NY, United States - MB31MN | ecosystem: Environmental > Terrestrial > Soil > Wetlands > Peat | place: USA: New York...
GCATCCCACCCACTAGGCCCATCACCGCAGCTTCGGCAAGGAAAAGCTTCTTGACGTCCCCATCACTTGCGCCGATGGCCTTCATGATTCCAATTTCACGGCGGCGCTCAAGGATGGCCATGACCAGCGTATTCACGATGCCCAGCGCGGCCACCGCCAGGGCGAGGCTGCCGAAGATACCGAGGAAGAGGTCAAGCACGGCGAAGAAGCGCCGCAGGTTGCGCGTGGCGTCCAGAATCGAGAAGGTGTTAAAACCCATCTTGCGGATGGCGTCCTGCACTGACTCGACGCTGTTCGGACTCTTCACGCGCACGCTGAGGCTGGGATACGCCGGGGCATTCGAAAAATCCAGCTCGCCGCCGCGCAGGCCAGAGGGCAGCATGACGTGGAGGTTCTCGGCCGTCTGAAGCGGGATGAACATCCGGGCCCCTGCGAGGCCGCGCATGCCCTCGGGGTCCTGGTCGGTCACGGCCACGATGCGCAGCTTTCTTTCGCGCGCAACGACCGAGAAGGCGGCCATCACGGAGGGCTGGCGCAAATCCTGCGCGGCGCTGGAGCGATGGCCCGTGCCCCCGCCCTCTTCCGCCGGCCGCGATTTTACATCGCCGCCGGGATGCAGTGGCGATGTAGAATCGCCGCTACTCGCCGCCACCGGCGCGGCCACGCGCTCTGCGTAGCGCAGCGTCAGTTCTTTTCCAACCAACGTCTGTGTTTGAGCGTTCAGCTTTGAAGTGGATTCGCCCAGCTTCTGGTGAATGCCCAGAAGTTCGTCTGCGAACTGAATTTGCAGGATGGCTTCGTCGGCGGCATCCGAGGAGAAGAACCGGCCCTGCATGTTGTCGAATGCATCCCTATCTCGGGCGGAGAGAGGAAGGCCAGCCAGCATCGTGAGGTATGGCTTATCTTCGTAGCGGACCTCGCCCGCGAAGCGAAGGTCGGGAACAGCCTCGAGAACGTTGGGCAGACGCGCCATTTCAACTCGCGCGTTTTCGTCAAGAGGCCGGCTTTCGGCGGGAGGCCTCAGCTCCCGGTTGTCAGCGCGGCCGAAGCCCCGCAGGCTGCGGCGGGAGGATACGACGATGGTGTCGAAGAGCCCCGAGCTCGCGAGGCGGCGATCGGCTAGCTGCTGGAGGCCAATGCCCAGCGAGAGCATCGCCACCAGGGAAGCCACGCCCACTCCGATGCCGAGTGTGGTGAGCGAGTTCCGAAGCACAGATTCGCGAAGGTTGCGCGCGGCCAGATCCACCAAGTCGTTTGCTTTCACCGCAACTCTCCTTGAGGAACATTGGCCTGCTCACCGACCAGTTTGCCATCGGCGAGGAAGACCAGGCGTTGGGCGTAGCGCTCCGCAAGCGAGCGCTCGTGCGTCACCAGCACCAGCGTCATACCGAGTTGCTGGTTGCACTCATGGAGCAGGTCCAGGATCTCGTTTCCCGTGTGGCTGTCCAGATTGCCGGTGGGCTCATCAGCCAGCAGCAGGCTGGGGCGGTTCGCCAGCGCCCGCGCGAGAGCCGCGCGTTGCTGCTCGCCGCCGGAAAGCTGGTTGGGACGATGCGTCAGACGCCCGCCCAGACCCACACGCTGCAAGGCTTCGCACGCCCGTGCCAGCCGCTGCCCTCGCTCCGTTTCTGCAAAACGCATGGGCAACTCGACATTCTCCAGCAGGGTCATGGTCCCGACCAGGTTGAAAGCTTGAAAGACTATCCCTACACTGTGCCGCCGGTACCGGGAGAGATCTTCGCTCGACATCTCAGCCAAGTTGTGTCCGTTGACGATGACCGCCCCAGAGGTCGGGCGGTCGAGTCCGGCAATCAAATTCAGCAAAGACGATTTCCCTGAGCCCGAGCTGCCCAGCAGCGCCACGGATTCGCCCGCCCCCACTTCGAGCGAGATTCCGTCCACGGCGCGAATCACCGAGTCGCCCATCTGAAAGTGCCGGCAGACCGCTTCGATTCGGACTGTGCCGCCGGGCTTGGACTTCTCCCCCATCGCGATGCATACCCCCTGGTCCGCAGGCTTTGCGGAGTGAAGCAGTATAAGGGGGAAAGGTTGCGGGCATCAACCCAGGCGCTGCGGGAAAAGACACGGAAAGGTAAAGATAAACCGTAGGAAGGGCGACCGGATACGACACAATGTCCGAGCTGGGCCGCAGTCCTCCACCCCTATTCCCTACTGGAATGGAATATATGGCAACACATATGCTACAAAATGGGCGTGCGGTTTCCTTTGAAACAAGTGACATATCTATTCAAAGCTCTGGGAGATGTCACCCGCCTGCGCCTCGTCAACCTCTTGCTCGTTCGAAGCCTCTACGTGGGCGACCTGCAAGAGGTGCTGCGCCTTTCGCAGCCGGACGTTTCCCACCAGCTCACCATTCTGCGCGCCGCGAATTTGGTCCGTACCCGGCAGCAGGGCGCCAGAGTGCGTTATTCCCTGTCCCGTGCGCCGTTCCTCAACTACCCTTTGCGCAAGTTCCTGAGCGAGATTGTTCCCTTTTCCCCGGAGCTTCAGAGGGATCTCGGACGATTGGCAGAGCTCAAAGGAGACAGCAAGCTGAAATCAGAAGAATTGTCGAGCCTTTCTGATTTGGAGGGCCTAACAGCGCAGCCTTCGGGCGCGACTTGAAAGTAGGCTATCCTGCTATGAAAATCAAGACGCTCATTTGCAATTGCAAAGGCCTGTCCCCGTTTTTCAGAGACTCGGACATGAACAGGCTTCCCTTCGAAATCGAATCCGGCCTCGATGTGGATTACGCCCTGGTGCACCCGCAGCTTTGCGGGGCGGGAGGAAACAGGGTCATGGAAGACGTCCTCCGCTCCGCTGAAGACGACCCCGATACTTTCGTCATCGTGGGCGCCTGCGAGGTGGAAGCCCAAAAAAAACTATTCCAGAAACTGTTCCGCAAGACAGGTTTTGACGAGGACCATTTCGTGGCGGTGGATATTCGCGAGGCGACGAACGAGGGAATTCTCCACCGGCTGCGTGAAAAAATAGCAGAACGCGCCCAGCCCAGAGAAAAGCGCCATTGACCGCCTCGCATGGGCAACCGGTGCGGTTCCTCATCGAGTTAGGAGAAAATACAGTGCCGATATTTCGCAGTCGACGAGAGCGCTTTCCCTGGTTTCCCACCCTCAGCTGCGAAGTGTGCCTCCGCGACTTGGAGTGCCTTAACTTCTGCCCCGCGGGCGTTTTTGAATGGGACCGGGCCACCGGCAAGCCCGTCGTGGCGCGCCCCTTTGACTGCATCCCAGGCTGCCGCAGTTGCGCCGAGAACTGCAAAGCCAAATGCATCTCGCTTCCCGGTAAGAAGGAAGTGGCGGCGGCGCTAAGACGGATTCGCGCCGAAGATGGACTCCCCTCTGCGCGAGGCAAGGGGAAGGGGCAGGGACACGCCATGCCACAGGGATCTGACAAGAATCGTGCTCGGGGGAACAAATGGAAACCAAGAAGTCCTGGAAATCGTTCCACTATCACTCTCACGCCGCGTGGAAACAAGGCCGCAGAATAAGGGCTTCGGTGGAGGGCAAGCCCGAGCTGGAAATCTCCAGCCCGCCGGAGTTCAAAGGTGAGCGGGGCATCTGGACGCCAGAAGATTTGTTCGTGACCGCCCTGAACGGATGCATCATGGAAACCTTCCTGGCCTTCGCCGAGCAGAAGGGATTGGAACTGGCAGCTTACGAGAGTTCAGCGGAAGCATTGCTGGATTTCAAGGACGGCAAATACCGCTTTACGGAAATCACCGTCCGACCTCAGGTGGCAGTGAAAACTCAAGAAGACATCGAGCGCGCCCGCCCCATCATGGGCAACGCTCACGCCAACTGCTTCGTTTCAAACTCCATCACATCCCTTGTAAAAGTTCTTCCCGAATTCCGCGTTAAGGATTAAGGAGCTCGCGGAAGGTGCGAACCTCGACGCCTCACCCACTGAGAACTACTTTCCGACAGATTTCCAAATTCAAACAGGAGCCATCCTCATGAGAGAAAGTATTTCACGCAGAAAATTTCTCGGGGCCGGCCTGAAGGGCGGGGCTGCCGCTGCATTTTTCTTCCCTGTTGGAGGGTTTCTAACCAAGGCAACTGGGAGCGGCGACGGAATATGTGTCACGCTCTGCAACCACTGGAGCTACACAGGGATTGGCTGGCAGTTGGGCCTCGAGTCATGCGTGCTGTCGGCGACCGACGCGATGGAAATGGCCGATCGAGCCCCGCACGTCAAGACCTGCCTCGAACTGGACGCGCTTGCCTATAAGCTGATGGCCGAAAAATTCCCGGAGGTCGCTGCCCGTCTGAAGAAGTACTTGGCTGCCGATAAAGTCGAGGTAATCGGAGGCACGTATGGGCAGCCGATGGGGACGATGTTCAGCGGGGAATCAAACATCCGCCAGCTTGTGTACGGGCGGGAGACCATTCGCAAGGCGCTGGATTATGAGGTGGCGACCTTTCTCGATGAGGAAGAATTCTCTCATCCGCAGATCCCGCAGATCGCGTTAGGGGCGGGCTACCGTTATGCCAGCCTGGCGCAGGTGGACACTTGGGGCCGTGCGGGAATACCTTACTTGGAAGTCAACGCGTTCAAGTGGAAAGGGATGGACGGGAGCGAGATTCTGAGCACGCCCAAGAACTCGCTTTTCGGTTATTCCCCCGACCTGAAGCAACTCGCCGGCTCGGAAGCCTTCAAGAAACTGAGGGCTCTCGGCAAGCCCCTCATTTTCACCTGGGAAGAGTTCGGCTGGGAACCGCCGGATGAGCCCGCCTACCTGAAGACTCCCGAAAAGTACAAGGAGTTCGCGGAGAAATCTCCGGTCGAGTTCGTCACCCTGAAGGATTACCTCGACGAATACGGGAGTAGCGCAAAGGAGTCCGTCTACCTGAACATGGACGCATGGACCAAATTGCTGACTTGGGGATTGGGCGGCGACCAACTGCGAGTCATGGACCGCAAAGTGGAGGCGACGCTCTTGGCGGCGGAACGCTTCGATGCCATCGCCTCGAGCTTAGGCGCGAAGAACAAGGCGCGGCTGCTGGAGCAGGCCTGGAAAAACTTGCTGACCTCGCAGAGTCACGACGTAGGGCTCTGCGAGTACTCGCGCTGGCAAGGGGACCGGATGGCACCGCTGGATCGCCTCGAGGACTTCCACAACTTCACCTGGGGCGCCATCGGCTACGGCCACCTGGAGGCCGCTGAGAAGTTAGGGCAGGAGGCGCTGGATGGCTCGCTCGACCAAGTGATTAGCCACATCGGTTCGGAAGTGGGAAAGCACGGTCAACTTGCGGTTACGGTGTTTAATCCCTGCGCGTGGGAGCGGACCGACCTGGCCAGCACAGGGCGCATCTACCCGATTCGCGAGAAGGCCAAAGACATCGTGGTGAAGGACCGTTCGGGCCGCGTGGTGCCTTCCCAGCTCGTCAAGAGTGAGAAGGACAAGCAGGGAAACTTGCTGGTTGCCGAGTTGGCATTCCTGGCCGAGAAAGTTCCGAGCCTGGGGTACGACACCTACTACCTGGATCTCACCCCTGAAAGCCCCTTGCCCGCCGCTACGGATTTGCGCATTGATGAACAGCAACTGGAGATGGAGAACCAATTCCTCAAAGTCAAACTAAGCTCGAAGCACGGAGCCATTGTCAGTTTGGTGGACAAACGGACGGGGCGGGAAATGCTGGACGCGGCGAAGAGCGCCTTCCCGATCTTCAAAGGAACACCTAATCAGGACTATTGCCTGCGCAGCGTATTCATCCAGGAGAAGTATCACCGGCAAGGGTCAGCGATCCCTGCACTTTTCGACAGCTCGACCTCGGAAGCGGCTTATGAGGGCGCGGAGAAGATCACCGCTCCGAGCGGGGAGGCGGATTGGCGCGCCATATCGAAATCCGTAATTCGATGGATCGAGCAAGGCCCGCTACGCGCCACGGTCAAGACGCGCCACCAGTGGCCGCTCCTGAAGTTTGAGACCTACGTCACCCTCGGCGCGGGATTGCCCTGGGTGGAGGTCACGAGCCGGGTGCTGGCGGAAATCCCGCCCGCTCCCGATGCGCTGGGTGCCGATAACCGCTTCCCGGCCGAAATCAAGCAGGGTTACTGGCTGAGCTTCGCGCCGGGCTTTCAACCGGCCTCAGTGGTCCGCGATTTCCCCTTAGGCATTGAACCCACGGAGTACCAAGTATTTCAAGCCCGCACTTTCGTTGATCTGGTGGAAAAGGATGCCGGCCTGTTGGTGCTGCACCCCGGAACGCAGTATTTCACGCGGGACAGCGACGGGGTGTTCTCAAACTTGGTCATGCGGGAGTGGGAATCGTACTGGTCAAGCGAGTACGGCTGGCCACGCTACTCGGAGTACCGCCACGCCTTGCTGCCCCATGGGGGAAACATCACCAATGCCGAGCGGGTGCGGGCGGCGGACGCGTTCAGCCAAAAGCTCATCACGGTGGTGGGCCGGCCGCAAAGCGGAAGCCTGCCGCAGCGCAAGGGCTTCATTGCTGTGAGGCCGGAAAGCGCGCATTTGATGGTTTTGCGCGCGAAGGAGCGCCAGGGGTTCGAGCTCCGATTTGTGGAGGTCGAGGGCAAGAAAGGGAGCGCTTCCGTCGAGTTGGCGGTTCCCATGACTGGAGCGTCGGAAACCAACCTTCTGGGCAAGAAGGTGGCAGAAGTTTCTTCAAGCGCCGGCAAGCTGGACTTCCAGCTTCAGCCGTGGCGGCTCCGAACCTTTGAGATCCTGTGAGGCATGGGCGCACGGCGGGATTCCTCGCCACGCTCGGAATGACACGGGTTCGTAATTCGCGATTACCGAACGGTGACGTCGCCAAGCCTGGTGAACTTGACCGAGCCCGCCGGACCTTCGACTGAAAGCGTCACGTTGTAGGCGCCGGGCTTTTGGTAAGCATGTATGGGATGCTGTTCAGTGGAAGTGGTGTCGTCTCCAAAATCCCATTTCCACGAAGTAATCTTGCCATAGGATTCGTCGTGAAAGGCCACCAAGCGCCGGTCCATATCCACGATCTTAAAGTCCCAATGAGCCTCGAGGGGTTTGTGGAATTTTGCTTCCAGGGGCATCAGCTTGAACATCACCAGATCACTCGCATCGCCATACATCGTGGTCTTGTGTGAGAGATTGTAGAAACCTTTGTAGGTCTTGGCGTTCACGTCGTCATAATCCAGCACCGCCCAAGACATGCCGATCAGCTTATTCTCCTCGAGCGAAGACTCCATCGAGCGCTGTGGCCCGTCGCAACTGGCGTAATCGAACGGCGTAATCCAAAACTCCAGCACGAGCTTGCCACTTTCGCCGGGCTTGAAGTTGTAGGAGTAGGCGGCGTTAGCCCAGGGGAGACGCTTGAGCCAGTCTTGGCATCCCCACACAAAGGCCCAATCCTTGTCGCCGGGAGGGGTGAGGATGTGGTAGTTCTGCGCAAATACGTTTTGAAAGCGAAAATATCCCGGCCAGTAATCCAGCAACGACCTGTGAGGATGCATGTCGATGATGTTGGGACCGCCGGAAAGGTCTCCATCCACTACCAATTCAAAGATGTCGTTGTGCAAGTCGCTTCGGGCGAAGTCCCAATAATTGTCATAGGCTTCATACAGGAAATAGAGCCGGTTCAAGCCTTTCACCCATCCCACGCGCACGCGCACATCCAGATCCTTGGGGTCGATCTTCGTGCCGTGGCCATTGACCGTGTCGGAAAGCTGGTCCGTGCCGATGACGTAATCTTCCGGCACGATATTCCAATCCTCCGTGTTGCCGTCGATCCTCGGGATCTTGTCGGCTGGAAACTGAAAAATCTTATAGACAACGTTGGGTCGCTCGATGGCCAACGCCGACGCCGCGGCGAAGGTGAGCAAGGCAGCAGTGAGAAATGGTTTTAGTTTACGCATGGTGAGAGAGTGTAACTCATCCGGCGGTGTCGCGCCATATGGCAATGAGGGTGACAACCTCCATATGGAACGTCAACCCCGCTCTTCCCCGCGGTTGAGGTAGAATGGGGGTGCATTTTTGGCCGCGTTCTGGACTTGACTGGGAACGGAGAATCGCCGATGAAGAAACTTTTCCAGGGAATTGTCCTAGCCTTCCTGCTCCCCCTTTGCTTGAGAGCTGCTGGCAACAGTTCAGCCTCTGCCGCCGTGACGAACTCGAAGGACACCCTGCTCTCGACGATGCAGCAGGAGCTTCAGCGGGCCCGCGGTGAGTTGGGAAAGCTGGATCCGGCTCCCTACTTCATGAGTTACGCGATTCACGATCAGAGCGTGGAGGTGGTGGTTGGGAGCCAAGGCAGTGTGGTCAATTCCACGCACGCCCGTACGCGTTCCGCCGACGTCATCGTGCGCGTTGGCTCGCCCGCGCTGGACAACACCCACGGAGAAAATCGGCCCTCTGGAATCAGTTCAGGGCTGGTCCCGCTTGCCGACGACGCCGACTCCATTTCCCATGTGCTTTGGCAATTAACCTACAGCGAATACCGCAAGGCCTCGCAAACCTATTTGAAGGTCAAGACCGACACTGAGGTCAACGCCAAGGAAGAAGACACCTCGCCGGACTTCTCGCAAGAGGCGTCGGAAACCCACACGGATTACAGCGAACCGGCGGCTGCCCAGGACCAGCGAATGCTGGAGGGGATGGTCCGGCGTTATTCGGCGAGGTTCGCGAAGTACTCCTACGTTTATCGCTCGACCGTGATGGTCATGGTGGAAAGGGCTCGCTGGCATTTTGTTTCCACGGAGGGGACGCGCGTCGTGGCGCCGAGTGTTACGTTCAGGTTGGTGATCGAGGCGGAGACGCAGGCCGACGACGGCATGGAATTATTGCGGGTCGAGACCTTTCAGGCGGAAACCGCCGACCACTTGCCCGGCGACGCTGAGATAGCCCCGCGCGTGGAGAAGATGGCGGCGGATCTCAAGACTCTGCGTTCGGCCCCCCTGGCTGAACCCTATGATGGACCAGCACTGCTTTCCGGCCGTGCCGCAGCAGTCTTCTTCCATGAGGTGTTAGGACACCGATTGGAAGGCCATCGCCAGCGGGGAGAGGAGGAAGGTCAGACCTTCACCAAGAAGCTCAATGAGCCTGTGCTGCCGGAGTTTCTGAGTGTGATCGACGACCCAACCCAGCGTGCCTTGAAAGGCATGGACCTCGCCGGTTGGTACGAATATGACGACGAAGGCGTGCCTGCCCGCGGCGTGGAGGTCATCAAGAATGGCGTGCTGAAGAGTTTCTTGATGTCGCGCATGCCCATCAAGGATTTTAGCAAGTCGAACGGGCACGGGCGCGCGCAACCGGGTTTCATGCCCACCGGACGGCAAGGCAACCTGATCGTGACTTCGTCGCGCACCGTCAAGGATGCGGAGCTGCGCCAGAAGCTGATCGAGGAGGTCAAAAGACAAGGCAAGCCCTATGGCCTGTATTTCGAGGACATCGAAGGGGGATTCACGCTGACCCAGCGAACCTTGCCTCAGTCGTTCCTGGTGTTGCCTATCCTCGTCTGGCGTGTTTATCCGGATGGCCGCCCGGACGAACTGACGCGCGGTGTAGATATCGTCGGTACGCCGCTGGCAGCGATGAGCCGCATTCTGCTGACGGGCGAGAAAACGGAGGTATTCAACGGCATCTGCGGCGCGGAATCCGGCAGCGTACCCGTTTCAGCCGCCGCTCCTGCGATGCTGTTCTCCGACATCGAAGTGCAGAAGCGCGCCCACTCTCTCAACCGCCCGCCGATCCTGCCGCCACCCGGCTTCGAGGTGAGTGAATCCAAGGACGCCGCGAAGATTGGAGGCCGGCAATGAACGCCAGATTGATACGGCTGGCAGCGGTTTTGACAGTGTGGTTCGTTCTGTTTCATCCCTCCACAATCGCACAAACAAATGGTGTAGCGCAGGCGTCTCGCACTGACGATCCCGTACTCCGCGCCATGCTGAAAGAATTGGAACGCTCCAAATCACAACTCAAGCTGGAGCAGATGGCGGCGCCCTACTACATCGATTACCGGGTCGTCGACATGGACGGGTACATGGCGGAGGCGGCATTTGGCGCGCTGCGCACCAACCTCCGCACGCGTCTCCGGTTTGTGCGCGTCGTAGTCAGGGTGGGCGACTACAAACAGGACAGCTTCTTTAGGCAGGGTGAGGGTGCGACCGATTATATGCCCCTGGATGACGATGAACTCGCCCTGCGTCACCACCTGTGGCTCGCCACGGACAGAGCCTACAAGGCGGCAACCGAGGCTTATGCCGCCAAGCAGGCACAACTGAAGCAACTCACCGTTGACCGTCCGGTGGATGATTTCGCGCACGCTGAGCCGGTGCAGTTCATCGGGCCGCTGGCCAGGCTCGAGGTTGATCCCGCTGCCTGGCTCAAAACCCTGCAAGACGCCTCGGCGCTCTACAAGACCGACCCGCAACTGGAGTCCATTGATTCATCCATTCAGTTCCAGGTCGTCAACCGCTTCTTCGTCGACTCGGAAGGCGCCGTGGTTCGCAGCGGCCAGGCGTCGTACCAGGCGTTCATCGGCGCAAGTACGCAGGCGGCCGATGGCATGCAATTGCAGCGCTCTACGTCGTATGCTGTGCCTGATAGCAAAGAACTGCCTGGCGCGGAAGCGTTTCTCGCGCACGCCAAAGAGCTGCTAAGCACTTTGAAAGATTTGCGCGCCGCGCCGGTTGCGGACGAAGAATACCGCGGGCCGGTCCTGTTCTCGGCCGATGCGGCTTCCACCGTCTTTGCCGATCTAGTGGGCGAGAACGTCCTCGGTTTGAAGCCGGGTTTGGGCCAGCCGGCTCGCACCCGGGGCGCCTTCGCGTCCAGCTATAAGAGCCGGGTGCTTCCTGATTTTCTCGACGTGGTCGACGATCCCACGCAGGCCTCGCTCAACGGCAAATCCTTACTGGGTAGGTACGACGTGGATGATGAAGGAGTGCGCGCGATGCGGGTTCCGGTCATCGAGAAGGGGAAACTCGTGAACTATCTTCTGGGCCGTGAACCTATCTTGGATTTCCCTGCCTCCAATGGTCACGGACGGGCCCGCATGCCGGCTAACTCCCCTGGTCCCAGCCTGGGGAACATGCTGGTAAGTTCCTCCGAGCCCCTACCGCTGGACGAGTTGAAGAAGAAACTCCTCGAGCTCTCGAAACAGCGGGACCTTCCGTATGGATATTACGTGGAGACGATGGGTGGAGCACGCGCGCCTCGGTTACTCTACAAGATATGGGTCAAAGACGGGCATCAGGAACTCGTTCGCGGGGCAGTGTTCGGCGACCTGGATGCGCGGGCGCTTCGCAATGACCTGGTCGCCGCAGGCAGTGACGTGAACATCGAGAACCGCGTAATGAATGTTCCGCACAGCATCGTGACTCCTTCCATCTTGTTCGATGAGCTGGAAGTGAAGCGGCAAGACATACAAAAGTCGAAGCTTCCGGAATACCCTGCTCCCTAAAATTACGCCCCGATGTATTTCGCATAAACACTTCGAGCCACGGCGGGATCGTGCGTGCCTTTCACGATGGCCCGCCCGTCGTGGAAAATCGTCAATTCGTAGGCGTCGACCGAAAAAATGAGCAGGAACTCGTTGGCACGCACGCGGCCAAACTGCTCCAGGCGAGTTTTGAGCTCCGCGAGGTCCAACTGGCGCGATGCCGCCGTGTGAATCTGGACGGAATCGCGCCCGCACAGGCTGGTATGCGTCGGCCCGGTCCGGTTGAGGTGGGCAAACTCTTTGGCGCCGCAAACTCGACACTGAGGATCTCTGCGCGGTCGGACTTCCTGAAACTGGTTGCTCCAGATGTCATAAGCGAGCATGGCACCGTGCAGTTCCTGACGCCGGCCCAGAAGGATCTTCAGCGCCTCCGTCACCTGGATGGCCGCCACCCACGAAACCGCCGGGCCGATCACGCCCACTGTGTCACAGGTGTCATAGGCGCCCCCGGGCGGACTGGGGAAAACGCAGGCCAAGCAGGCTGTGCTGCCGGGAAGGATGGTCATGGTTATGGCGTAGCTGGCCACCACGGCGCCGTAAATCCAGGGAACCGCGAGCTTCACCGAGACATCGTTGAGCAGGTAGCGCGCCTCGAAGTTATCCGTTGCGTCCAGAATCACCTGGAAACCGCTGACGAGTTTTTCGATGTTCCCGTTGTCCACGTCTTCAACCACCGCCTCGACTTTGACCTCAGAATTGATCTGTTGCAACTTGCGCGCCGCGGCGATGGCTTTCGGCATTCGCTCGCGGGCATCCGCCTCGTCGTAGAGAATCTGGCGCTGGAGGTTCGACTCTTCGACAAAGTCGCGGTCCACGATGCGCAGCGTTCCTACGCCCGCGCGCACCAGTGCGTTGGCCTGGGCGGTCCCCAGCGCTCCGCAGCCCATGATCATCGCCTTGGACTCCAGAAGCTTCTCCTGCCCATCCGCGCCGATAGGCGGAAATAGAATCTGACGGGAGTATTTTTCGCGGTTCATCATTTCAACTCGAGCCCTGAAGGTGCGCCCCTCAGGCTTTCCCCTGCTTGACACTACACTAGCATTCCCACGGAACGTTTCTCAACACGTTATGAATAACTCATGGCGCCTTCGGCGTCACAACGAAGCATGAAAATGGGCTCGAGCTGGGAGTAAAGTGGGAAGCGACCGCCAGCGAACGAAGGTCGT
>Ga0326728_10020462_pt1 | contig 12618 bp, 11 predicted proteins | sample MB3enrmetagenome_FD_207602 | JGI IMG/M metagenome (GOLD analysis project Ga0326728, IMG submission 207602) | Lab enriched peat soil microbial communities from McLean, Ithaca, NY, United States - MB31MN | ecosystem: Environmental > Terrestrial > Soil > Wetlands > Peat | place: USA: New York...
CCTTTTTACCGGGAAAGGCGGGGAAGAGGTTGCAATTGAAGCTCTCAATTCCGGCGCAGACTTTTATATCCGGAAAATAGGTTCGCCCCGGACCCAGTTCGCGGAACTCGAGACAAAAATACGATCGGCCGTATCACGGCGACAGAGCGAGCAGGCCCTCCGGCAGTCCGAACGGCATTACCGTTCACTGGTGGAAAACCTCACGGACATTGTCTACGAAGTCAATGGAGAGGGGATAATCACCTATGTCAGCCCCGGCATCACCCGGTTCGGTTACAATCAGGAAGATCTGATCGGGAAGAATTTTGCCATGCTGGTCTGTGCGGAGGATATTCCGTCAGTCGCCCGCCATTTCGCTGATGTTAACCAGGGTGTTACTTCATCATTCGAGTTCAGGATAACCTGTACGGGCGGGCAATCCCTCTGGGTGCGTGCCTCGTGCAGCCCGCGGACGGTGCACGGGAAGTTTACGGGGGGGCAGGGCCTGCTTACCGAGAGTTCCGGATCGAAAAAAGATGATGAAACGGTGCGCAGCCGTGAGGTACTGCACCGGCTGCTGCTTGATTCCGCCACCGACGGTATGCTCATTATCGATCCCGGAACGGGTATTCCCGTTGAGTTCAATGAAGAGGCCTGCCGCCAGCTGGGCTATTCCCGGGAGGAGTTTACCGGTCTTCACCTGCATGACTGGGAGGTTGCGGAGGCACCACAGAAACTCCGGGAAATGATTCCGGAGATCCTGCAGACCGGCCGGGCAACATTCGGGACACAGCACCGGACAAAAGACGGCAGGGTCCGGGACGTGGTCGTAACTGCACGGGTTCTTGACGACGGCACTAAAAAAAGGATCGGTGCGGTCTTCCATGACGCAACAGATGAGAACGAGGCGAAGCGGACCCTTGAGCAGCAGGTTTGCGGATTCGGGGAGTTATTCGAGCAGGCCCCGCTGGCACACCTCACGCTCTCACCGGAAGGGTACGTAACGGCTGTCAACCGGGCAGGAACAGATCTTTTGGGCGGACCCGGAAACGAAGTGATCGGGAAATCCCTTGCTGAATTTATCGCCAAAAATGAACAGTCACGGTTTTTTCCCGCAATCCGCGAGCTGGGGCGATCCGGCAGCATCCATGCAGCACGGTTTTCCCTTGATCTCCACGATAACCGCAGTGTCCTGATCTCCCTTGAGGGCACTGTCATCTGCGATAGCGAGGGAAAGACACAGCAGCTGGTTGTCACGCTCACCGACATCACCGAACAGGCAAAAGAGATGGCAACCCTGCAGGCTGCTGCTGCATCCGCAGAAGAGGTCATCGCCGGAGCCCGCGAGGGTATTTTCGTCTGCACCCCGGACCAGGTTCTTACCGGGTGGAACCCTGCCATGGAGGATATTACCGGGATCGCTGCCCGCGATGCCCTGGGAAAGCAGCTTTCCGACATGCTGCCCTTCCTTGATGCGACGGGGAATAACCCGCTGCCGGCACGCGCATTGGCCGGCGCGATTGTTGCAACACCTGAAAGCAGGTACGAGTATTCCCTCACCGGTAAACGCGGCTGGGTACGGACTATCTTCTCGCCACTGCGGAACGCTCGCGGTGTAATTGAGGGGATTATCGGCGTTGTGCAGGAGATTACCACCCGTACATCTGCCGTTCAGAGGATCCGGGCGGCAAACCGGCTTTACTCGATCAGTTCCCGGGTCAGCGCTGCTGCATCACAGGTCCATGACCTGGAGACGCTGCTTTGCGACACGTGCCGGATCGTTTCCGAAGAAGATGCCGGCTGTGCAGCATGGATCGGGCTTTTCGATCGGGCAGCTGGCACCCTCCGTCCGGTTGCGCACGCCGGGAATGCAGGAGAGCTTCCCAGGGAGGGGTACCGGATCACTGATAACGAACAGGAGGCTGGTCTGGCCGGTCCGGCCATCCTCTCGGGCGGATATGTGGTCTGCAGTGATACCGGATCAGATCCCGCTGCCCGGCCGTGGATGCAGGATGCATACAGAAACGGACGCCGGTCATGTGCTGCCATACCTTTCCGGCTCAAAGGTGAGATTGTCGGTGTCATCACCCTCTGCTCCGGTGAACAGGATACATTTTCCGAGGCAGAGGGAGAGCAGCTCGGGATTCTGGGCACTACGCTCTCATCAGCGCTCGATCTGCTGGATAAAAAAACACTCCGGCGCCGGGCCGCGAGAGGCACCCACAGCAGCGGGGAACGCATGCGGTTCCTTGCCGGCGGGATCGAGTCCGCCACCGTCCCGTTTGCCGCGATTCTTCCTGACGGGAGCACCGGGGCGATGAACGCGGCACTCTGCGCCATGCTGGGTTATACCGAGGACGAGCTGCTCGCACTCCCGCTGACCAGCCTCCTTGGTACACCGGCAGATGCTGATCGGTTCCTGCAGGTTCCTGCCCCGGAAAATGCCGGGCGCTACGAAAGCACTCTCCGGAAAAAGGACGGCACCCTTCTCCCGGTCGAGCTCTTTCTCCAGACTATCCCTGATGAGACCAGCGGCCAGCCCTGTACCGGTGTTTTTATCGTCGATATTTCAGACCGCAAACGGCGGACAGAGCTGCTCGACGAAGAACGCCGCCAGTACCGGGCATTTTTTGAAACCTGCAGCGCCGCCATGCTGATCGCAACGCCCGGAGGCGTAATCCTCGCCGCAAATCCGGCTGCATGCCGGTTGTTTGGCCGGACGGGAGATGAACTGCGTTCGGTTCCCGGGGAAGGTCCTGCCGGTGGCGGGGACCCGCGCTTTGTCGAACTTGCCCGGATGTGCGCGGAGGCAGGAAGCGCTGAAGGGGAACTGCGGCTCATCCGGGGAGATGGCACGCCTTTTGATGTGACGGTCGAGGCCGCCCTGTTTCTGGATCAGGACGGGAGTCCTGCCATGAATATGATCCTCAGGGATGTCACCGGCCAAAAAAAGGCCGGAAGGGCACGGGCGCAGGGGCAGGTATTAGCCGCCGCCATTCTCGACAGCCTGCCAAATCCCATCCGTAGATCCGATACCGGCGGTACATGCATGTTTTTCAACAAGGCATGGCTTGCATTTACCGGACGGGCTCCCGCCGATGAACAGGGAGACGGCTGGATGGATGGCATTCATCCTGATGACCGCGATCATTACCGGAAAACCCTCGGGAACCCGGGAGATACTCGGGGCTCATCTGAAACAGAGTACCGTCTCCGGCATCATTCCGGGGAATACCGGTGGATCCGCGAGGTCCGTATACCTGACTCTGCGCCTGATGATGAAGGAGGCGGCGTCACGTACTCCTGCTACGATATCCACCCGTGCCGGCAGGCGATAGAGACACTTAACAGGGAGAAAGCACAGTCGCAAGCCGTCTTTGAGAGCACTGCAGATGCAACACTTCTCGTAAGTGACCGGATCCTCGACTGCAACGCCGCGGCGACCCGGCTGTTTGCCTGTACCCGTGAGAATCTTATCGGACACGGCCCGCTGGATTTTTCCCCTCCCTACCAGCCTGACGGCAGGGCATCTGCCGATATCGCAAGGGAGCACCTTGAGGCAGCCCGTGGAGGAACACCGCAGGTATTCCCCTGGTTCAGCACGAAGAGTGATGGTTCGATCCTTGAGACTCACGTCACCCTGACCCCGCTGGACAACCACGGCGAGCGGAGGGTGCTCGCCGTAATTGCTGATGAGACAGAGCAAAACCGGGCGGAGCGCGAGATCCGGAGGCTTGCCTCCTATCCACAGATGAACCCCAACCCGATAATCGAGGTCAAGCCGGACCGGACCATAGGCTATACCAACCCGGCAACTGCTGCGGTGCTCGCAGCACTCGGGCTTCCCGATGACCCGGCGGTGTTCCTGCCGGCAGACTTCGATGAGATCACAAGAACATTCAATCCGGCGCAGCCTGTGATGACAAGCCGCGTTGTGCAGATCAAGGAGCGATGGTTCAATGAGACGATCTGCGCCGCCCCGGGGTACGATCTCCTCAGGATCTATGCCTACGATATCACCGACCGCGTACAGGCAATGACAGCGCTTGCGTATGCCAACCACAAACTGGGCATCCTCTCGAGCATCACCCGGCATGACATCAAGAACAAACTTACCGGGGTGCTCGGGTACCTCGATCTGCTCCGGGGATCCCTGCGGGACCCGAAGCTGATCGAATTCCTTGACAAGGCCGAAACCTCGGCTGATGCCATCAGGGATCACATCGATTTTACCAAGGATTATGAATCGCTCGGAGGCACTGCCCCGGTCTGGCAGGAAATCGCGCCCATCCTTGCCGTGGTCAGGTCACACTTTGATGTGGGAGAGATTACATTCGAAGAGCCGGCGCCAGGTTTTGCCGTCTTTGCCGACCCGATGTTTGCCAAAGTGCTGTACAACCTTTGCGACAACTCGCTGCGCCACGGGGTGCATGTCCGGCATATAAGGATTCATAGCGAGCCTGATGAGACAGGAAGTTGCACGCTCATCTATGAAGACGACGGGGTGGGCATCCCGCAGGACAAGAAGGAACTGATCTTCGAACGCGGGTTTACCACTTCGTCCGGTTCTGCAAAGTCATCCGGCCTTGGCCTGTTTCTCGTCCGTGACGTCCTTGCTATCACCGGAATTACCATAAAAGAGACCGGTGTGCCCGGCATGGGCTCGCGGTTCGAGATGGTCATTCCCCCGGGGAAATGGAAGAGCGGGCCGGCAGAGTAGCTAAAGGCACTCTTTCTGGGGGGAGAACACCGGGCAAACACAATGTCTATCCCTGATACCGATTCCACCATAATTTCCTACAATTTAAAGGAGGCAAAACCCGCACGATCTGATCCTGATCGCCTGCAAGAAAAAGGCCGGCGTTTTTTAGAATATTCACCCCAGGAAAAAGTGATAAAAAAAGTTCAGATATACCGCGCTTTCAGGGAGAGTTTGCGCGGGGTATAGAGAGGGCGGAACGGTTTGCCCGCGATTTCTTTCTTCACCGTGGCAACAAGGGAGTCTGTGGTCACCTGTTCCTTATGGGGCTTGTTAGGCTCGGACATCCGGCGGATAGTCACGGTGAGTTTCTTACCGGCCATTTCCTCGTCACCGATAACGATCACATAGGGAACCCAGTCCATCCCTGCCTCACGGACTTTTTTGCCCACGCTCTCCTCGCGGTCATCAAGATCGCACCGGATGCTCTGCGCGTTGAGGGCGTCGCAGACTTCCTGCGCATAGGCAGTGTGGCGCTCGGCAACCGGCACGATACGTACCTGTACCGGCGAGAGCCAGGTCGGCAGGGCCGGGACCTTCTGGGTCGAGATGTTTTCGAGGATCGCACAGATCACCCGCTCGACACTCCCAGTCGGGGAACAGTGGAGAATAGGGGGATACACCGGAGTGCCGTCGTCTTTGAAGTACCTGATGTTAAACCGGGTCGAGCTCTCGACATCGATCTGGACGGTCGGGTTCTCGATCGGGCGGTTCTGTCCATCGATTGCCGCAAGGTCGATCTTGGCCTCCCAGTAGTGGACGCGCTCGGAAAGGATCTCGATGAGCATCGGGCAGTCTGAGTCTTTTACGATCTTTTTGACCCATGCCTCGTTCTCATCGTAGAACTTCTTCGTGCACCGGAATGCGGCAACCAGTTTTGTCTCGAAGTCCCGGCCGGTCTGCCAGCCGATGGCAAGCTGCTCCTCGAAACACTTCATCGCCTCGGGCATATCGGTACAGAGCGAGTGCATATCGGGCATCGTAAAGGCACGCAGGCGCTTGAGGCCGATCACCTCGCCTTTCTGTTCGTGCCGGAAGGAGTAGGTGGAGAGCTCGTACATCTTCAGGGGGAGGGTGTTTTTGGAGATGTGCATGTCACGCATGATTGAGAACATGCCAAAGCATGCGGCAAACCTGAGCATCATGTTCCGGTTGTTGCTCTTGAACCGGTACTGCCGCTCACCGAACTTGTCCGCGTGCTCGGAGATCGCCTTGTCGCCGAGGTCGTACATGACCGGGGTCTCGACCGGGGTCGCCCCGTAGGGAAGCAGGATGGCAAGGACGTAGTCGGCCAGCAGATCGCGGACGAGCTTGCCCTTGGGCATCCAGCGCAGGCACCCGACATCGCTCGCCGGTTCGTAGTCAACGAGTTCTTTTGCGCGCATCAGGTCTACGTGGGCTGGTTCACCGCCGGTCGGCTCTGCGATGCCCAGCTCCTTTTTTACGAGGCAGCCGAACGGGGTGTCGTCAAGATACTGGTGGTAGTCGTGGGTCTTACCATCCGGGGTCAGGACAAACCAGTCGTGGGTGACCTCCTTCTTGCCCGGCTTTTTCGGGACCGATTCCCCTTCCTCGCCGCCGGGCACGATGGTCTTCGAGAGCTCGGAGAGCGGGTGGCCCTTGCAGGAGATCTTAAAGGACTTGTACCAGCCAAACGGCGCACGCTTCACTACAAAGCCTTCTGCCGCAAGGCCGTCCCTGAGTGCCGTTAAAGCTGATACCGCCACTTCGGGCCGGGCAAGGTCGCTTGAGAGGTGGGCGTACGGGTAGATGACGATCTTATCGGCATGCACCTGTGCAGCGGTCCTTTTTACCTCTTCGATGGCCTGGATGATGACGCCCTCCATATCCTCTTCATCGACAGACTCAACCGCAGAAAAGACCGTGAGCGCATCTTCTTCGCGATCTGCGAGTACGGCCCCTTCCTCTGCCATCTTTGTCTTCTTTTTTGCTTCGTATTCGATATAATCTGAATGTATCAGAAGAAGTCGCATTGCTTCATCTCCACTCCGGAACGATTATCCGAATAAAATGGGATCTTAAGGTATATACCCTCATTGCCCCCGGCACGCGGCCGGGACAGAGTTTTCCAGCACTCCACGCTACTTCCGGTTCTCGTGGTACCGGGAGAGGGTGGCCTGTCGCTGGTCGAGGTACTTGGCATCGGTCTTTTTGTCGTACGGGTTCTCTGCCCGCTCCGTCGTGTAAAAGACCAGCTGGCCGATGGGCATACCGGCGTAGACCCTGACGGGGCGTGCGTTCACGTTCGCCATCTCCAGGGTAATGGTGCCCCGGAACCCGGCATCGATCCAGCCGCCGGTCTGGTGGAGGGTGACGCCAAGCCGGGCGATGCTCGACTTGCCCTCGATAGTCGCAACGATGTTGTCCGGCAGGCCGATAATCTCGAGGGTTTCGGCGAGCACGAATTGGCCCGGCATCAGGACAAAGGAGTCGGCGTGAGTCTCGCCCACACCGGCAGTGACGCTCGTCTTGTCGTACGGATCGATGACCTGTTCACCCGGGTTGTACCAGACAAAGTGGCTGCCAAGCCGGATGTCGACAGAATTGGGCTGTACGAGGGTGGGATCGAAAGGGTCGATTTTGATATGCCCCCGGGCGATGCGGTCCCGGAGCTGCCAGTCCACGAGAATCATTCGTTTACCGGGTTGGTGTTGATCGGTGATAATTTCTCCCGGGACCGGATTCCGGTTTACGGGTGTCAGGTTTTGGGATTTTATAACTGCCGGGATCCGGCCGCACAAAAAAGTGAAATCCCCCGCAGCATTCACGGGAGATCGCATGGGCATAAGGGAGAGTCAAAATCTGCAATCCAGTCCCGGGTTGTCATCACGGTTGAGAACCGCATTGCCTGCGTCACGCAGATCGCCCGGTGCAGTTCTTCAGCCGTGACCGTCCCCGCGGTATTGGTAACAGCGAGCGTCCCGGTGGCATCGGAAATGAACCGGACGCCATATCCCCGGTGGAAGGCCTGCCGGGCCGTGGTGTCGCAGCACATCTGGGTCATGTACCCGACAATGGTGACCGTGATAATCCCATGCTCCCTAAGCCACGCGTCAAGGCCGGTGCCGGTGAAACTTCCCGGCAGGGTCTTTTCGATCAGGACATCGAACGTGCGGCTTTTGATCTCATGGAGCAGTTCCCACCCGTATGTCCCTTTACGGAACGTCTTTGCATCCGGCGCAGTGGCCGTATGCCGGATGACGACGACAGGGATATGATGGTCCAGCGCGGCGTCCATGATCGCAAGGATATTCTCGATGCTGCCGTACGGGTGGGTGACCGGGAGGTTCCCCGTGAAATACTCGTTCTGGACATCGATGACGAGCACCGCTTCGGCAGTATGTTTTAATCCGGGAGCGTCCTGTGCCACCGGGTTCGTCTCCATCTGGAGAAACAGATCGCGGTGGACGGTCATCCGGAAGAACTCAACGGGTTTTCCCTGGATCTCTTCCGTACATTCCCCCGTGCGCTGGAACCGGAGCGATGCATAGAGTTTCTGCGCCCGGAGATTGGTCCTGCGGACGATCAGGTGGATTGAGTGAAGGGCAGGATCCAAAAATCCGTGCCGGAGCGTAAGGAGCGCGATGGTCTTACCGAGGCCATGGCCGATCCGTTCCGGGTGCAATGCGATCCGGAACTCGGCACACCCGTCTCCATCGCGTGAGAGGATCGAGAAGCCGGCGATTGTACCTGCATCATCAGCAACGAGAATCTCGCTTCCCGCTTTACCAGCGTACTCATCGAGCCAGCCGCTGTCCCTCAGGGCATAATCAAGCCCGGAAAATTCCGCAGGATACGGGGGCCACGATTTTATGGTGCCGATATCCTGTTCGTTTACGGTCCGCAGGGAGATCATGCATGGTAGTGTGGGAAGGGAGGGATGAAAAAGGGGAGGGTGACGGGTGTTTGGATATAATCCAGACGGCTTGCGGATAACCTGAAGGCCGGTTTTTTCCCGGAATGTTTAAGCTGCTGAGCCGGATTTTTTCCGGAAAATTGGATAACGTTGCCGGACTTTTTTTAGAAAATCCGATAGCCTCACCAGATTTTTTCCGGAAAGATCGATAACGTTGATGAACTTTTTTTGAAAAGTCCGGGCTGGTATAGGTCTTCTGTTCCGGGAAAACCCTTGTTTTTATTGAAAGTGCTCCGGGGATCCTCTTCTACCCCTTCCCGAAAAACGCCCGTAAAATCGTCCGATTGCCCTGCCCGAAAATCCGTGCCCATATACATCACTATTCGCCAAAATACGCCCAAATTGAGCCCCATATAATGCCCATTAGCAGGCAATAGCGGCCCATTAAAGGCCACTGTTTTCAGGATCAACAGAAAAACCCATACGGGCATGAGATCGGGCCGTAAAACGCGTTTATGAGGACGTTTTAATTCGTCCGATTGCCGAAATAAGGCTGATTTGGGCCCATTTAGAAACGGAGCCCGATACGGGCTTTTTTTGAGGTGTGAAAAGGGTAATCGGGGCTCGAATTGAGCCCGGATGGGATGAGGTCTGTAAAGAGACTCACGGGAAAAACGGCTGGATCAGGGCATGTTTGGGAGAGGTGACGTGATGCAGGTTATTCTCAACGATCTTCTTCTGATGAATTTTAATTCGCATAATTATGAAATTTTTTTCTCTTTCAGATTCGATCATGAAACGTTCCGGAAAAATTACGAGAATGATAATTCAACATCTTTAACGTCATTAAGGATGACCAGTTTGTAATGGCAGTCCCCGAGGCGATCCAGAAACTGGTCGAGAAGTACACGTTTCACCGGGACGCGTATCTTCGCGGACAGGAAAAATACAACGAGACCCAGCTGCGGGAGAACTTTACCGACCGCTTCCTGCCGATGAAGTGTCGCTCAATGGATGATCCTCATATGGATAACATGGAATTCTCTGATATTCAACAAGGCGATTGGACAAAAGACCGGAAAAAGATCCTTGAAAATGATCCGGATAAAATTATCAAAAGCATCATGGCGCGAAGAAAAAAGTCCCGGCTCCATGCATAGTTCTCCTCTTTTGTCCTGGCATGTTCAGTTTGCCCCCTGTCCATACCTCATCATCAACTTCGCCGACCCCGCAGACAAAGCCCGACACGAACGCATGGTCACGCTCTTCACGCAGATGCTTGACCTGAACAAGCGATTGCAGGACGCCCGCCCCGGACATGAGAATACGCCGCCGTCCCGGCAGATCGGGGCGACGGATGCGGCGATTGATGCCCTCGTGTACGAGCTGTGCGGGCTGACAGAGGAGGAGGAGATCGGACTAGTGAAGGGCAATAAACTCTCGTAATGAACGGAATCAAAAACACTCAGGTATTACTCTTCCCCGTCATCCGGCTCATGGGATGTATCAGGATCAGAACGCTGGCACTTGTGCTGCCGCTGTGCTTCTTTCTCCCGTTCGAGCGCATCGGGATCGACATGCCACTCGGTCCGGCGCAGGAGGCCGTGCACGGTGCTTGCCTCCCGGGTCGTAAGGCCTGCACGTCCCAGAATGCGGCGGATCATGATCATCGTGTTCTCGCGCTTGAACGCCGGGTGGTGAATACTGTCAAGGAACCGGTCGATATGCCGGTACAGGTGCCCCATCTCTGAGGGGGAGGCCAAACGGTACTGGGGCAGCGGGAGGTTCGCGAGCTCGTAGCAGACCACGCCGACCGCATGGGAGAGGTTCATGATCGGGTATTCCCCGGCGGTAGGGATCGTGCAGATCATATCGCTGCGTTTCACCTCATCGTTGTTGAGCCCCCAGTTCTCGCGGCCAAAGAGGATGGACACCCTCCCCTCCGCCGTACCTATATGCTCCCGCAGCTCGCGGGGCGAATAAAACGGCATCCTCATCGGCGTGCAGACCGACTTGCTTACCTGCCCGGTCGTGGCGACCACGATACTGCTCCGGGCGAAGACATCCTCGATAGTGCAGACCTCCGCGTTACCCAGCACATCCTGCGCATGGGAGGCGCGGGCTTTCGCCTCGTCGCCGAGATTGCAGGGATCGACAAGCACCAGCCGGTTAAACCCGAAATTTTTCATCACCCGTGCGGCAAATCCCACATTTCCCTCGTAGAGGGGGGCCACGAGGACAATGTCGATCTCGGGCATAAAAAGAAGTTACTGTACCGCGTCCACTGTTGCCTTGAGGACGGCGGCGCCCTGATCGTAGACCGCGTTCCCGATCACGATCGTATCCGCATATTTCCCCATCTCCGCGGCTTTTTCCGCCGAGTTGATCCCGCCGCCATAGTACAGGATCGACTGGTCGATCGCTTCCGAGGCTGCTTTCACAACGGCGGGGTCGCCGTACGTTCCGGAATATTCGATATAAACGACCGGGAAATGGAAGTAATGGTCGGCGACCGAGGTATACGCCGCAACATCGGAGGGCTTGAGATCGCAGACTGCTTTTGTAACTTTGCCCACCGAAGAGTTGGGGTTGAGCACGATATAGGCCTCGGGAACGACCGCATCCCATGGGATATGGCCATCCTGCTGCTGCACCCAGAAACGGTGTTTGCCGACGATCCACTGCACATCGGTCGTGTTCATCACGCTTGGCACAAAGACATATTCGATCCCCTCGAGGAGTACCGCCTCGGGCCCGGCAGGCTCCATCACGAGCGGCAGGTCGTACCTGGCGATCTGCTTCTGGAGGGCAAGAAGGTTCTCTTTTGTCACGTTCAGGGTGCCCGAGAGCATCAGTGCGTCGGTCCCGCTCGCGGCGATCGCATCGATATCACCGGGCCTGAGCTGCTTGTCAGGGTCGAGTTTTGTCACATGCACCCAGTCTTTCCACTTCATGTCAGTATCAGCAGTACCTATGTTGTTTATCCCAATATACCCTAGGGCGATGCGCGGGTTATCAAAAGAGAGACGTGCGCGGGTCGGTGATCTTCATGGACTGACCGTATACTGGATCCCTCCCACGACTGCCGGCTGCCAGCCGGGATACCAGTTCTGCGGGTTGTATTCCGTGTACGGATACAACGCCTGTTTGGTCGCAAGCCGGATCTGGTAATTCACGCCGGTACCGTCTTGTAACGTCAGGTACATGAACTCGAGAGTTTCGTTGCCTTCGATATACTTATGTGCCGAGTACTGCGAGATCTCGAGTTGATACCCGACCTGCGGACCATCGTGAACGATGGGGTCGTTCATCAGGAACGAGGCCGGGGGATTCAGGTATGCACCCGGGACCTCAATAAGAGGCACGGCTGCAACCGGCTGTGCAATAAGCGCCACGGCCACAACCAGCACGAGCGCCACGATTGCCTTTGCGATACTTTTCATTTTTAACACCTTCGTTCAAGGTGCCTTCTCCCCGAGATATTCTTTCAGAGATGATTCGGGAATCCTTAGTTCCCGCCCCACCTTCACAGCCCTGAGATCCCCTTTGCGGTGAAGTTCAAGCACTGTCCTTCTAGATACCTTCAGGATAACGTCGGCAACCTCGTCCACGGTGTAGTATGTGTCGAGTGACATGTCCTCCATGGTACTACACCTTGAACTTATATTGTGATTGCTCCTGTATATATACGTATGTTTCCGTTATGTTTCCGTAATAAAAATGAGGATATTCAGGGGTTTTGTGCATATTTGCGTATCTATTTTTGACCTTATTATAGATGTATTAATAAAATCCGGAATTCATACCCTTTCCGCACCCATGAAGCGACAGAAAGCACGGAAATCCGGAGAGCCCGGAAAACCACGGAGCAGGATCCTCATTTTCGATATTATCCGGATCATATGCATTGCTGTAATCGTGTACGATCACTTCCGCCTTTTCTGGTCCCCGGCGTTTAACGCTCTCTTTTTTGCCGACGGCATGGCCCCGGGCAACATCTATA
>Ga0326728_10020463_pt1 | contig 12618 bp, 9 predicted proteins | sample MB3enrmetagenome_FD_207602 | JGI IMG/M metagenome (GOLD analysis project Ga0326728, IMG submission 207602) | Lab enriched peat soil microbial communities from McLean, Ithaca, NY, United States - MB31MN | ecosystem: Environmental > Terrestrial > Soil > Wetlands > Peat | place: USA: New York...
CTGGGGGTATTCGGTGCAGAGCTGTTCCTGTCACGGGTTTCCCTGGTGATCCTGTTGGCAGGACTGGTGCTTTGTTTTGGCGGGTGGCAGCTTCTCAAGGAACTTCGCTTCGCGTTGCTGATCCTGCTCCTGGCCATCCCAATTCCGGCTATTATTTTCAATGAGATAACCCTTCCGCTACAGATTGTGGCTTCGAAGCTGGCCAGTGCTCTGCTTCCTTTGTTCGGCGTGCCGGTTTTGAGGGAGGGCAACGTCATTCAGCTCCCCGCAATGAGGCTGGAGGTGGCCGAGGCCTGTAGCGGCATCCGCTCCCTGGTGAGCCTGTTCACGCTTGCGGTTTTCTATGGATACTTTCTGGAGAAATCCTTGCTGAGGCGGGCCGTCCTGGCCATGGCCAGCATTCCGATTGCAATCGCGGCCAACGCGTTGCGCATCTTCGGCACCGGGTTGTGCGTCCAGTATTGGGATCCGGATAAAGCCCTTGGCTTCTTCCACGATTTCTCCGGCTGGGTGATGTTCTTGGTATCCCTCGGGTGCCTTTTCTTCGTCCATCGCACCACGCGCTTGTTCCGGGCTCAATGGAGGCAGGTATGAAGAGCCCTCGCTTCTGGACGGTCGTCGTCCTGCTGTCTGGAACTGCAATCCTGCTGTACGCCCGCGGCGATAGCGATCTGATTCCCGCGAGCGAGCCCGTGTCGCAGGTCCCGCGCACGATTGCCGGATGGTCGGGAAGCGATGTGCAAATCGACCAGGAGACGCTCGATGTTCTCGGGAGGGGAGATTTCCTGTCTCGCGTTTATAGCCTGAATAGACAGCCGCAAGTGATCGACCTCTTTATCGCCTATTTCCCCAGCCAGAGGATGGGCGTCACCATTCATTCACCGAAGAACTGCCTGCCAGGAGCCGGCTGGGCCTTTGAATCGTCAAGGTACGTGGATCTGAACGATGTCAATGGCAAGGCGCACCGGGTTGGTGAATACATCATTGCCGACGGGGAAAACAGGCAGTTCGTCATCTATTGGTATCAGGCGCACGGGCGTAGTGTCGCCAACGAATACCTGGCCAAGATGCATATGGTGATTGACGCGATGCGGATGAATCGAACGGATGGCGCGCTCGTACGAGTAATGACGCCCATTGACCCCACGGAAGGAGCATCGTCGGCAAGGGCTCGGGCGGAGGCATTTACTGTGCAACTTGCCCCCATTCTGCCGCGGTTTATCCCCAACTAGGTGAGTTCGATGGAGCAGGAAAAGGCGATCCGGCTCGGCAAAAGAGGGGACGTAGCGCTGGCGCGAGAGGCAGACAGCAAGGACGGAAGACGGTACAAGGCTCGTTCAAAGCAGTTCAACTGAGTTTCGATGGTAGGTGGAATCAAATGAATCGGCGAAGATACCTTTCGGTGGCCATATTCCTTATCGCGACCACCCTGTTGACCGGGTGTCACAGCGATCCGAACGTGCGCAAGCAGAAGTATTTGGAGAGCGGGAAGCGATTTGGCGCCGAGGGCAAATACAGAGAGGCCACCATCCAGTATCTGAACGCTTTGAAGGTCGACAAGAATTATCCCGACGCTCATTATGAGCTTGCGCAGACTTATGAGCATTTGGGGCAGTTTGACGCGGCGTGTGTAGAACTGGCGCGCACCGTGGACTTGCAGCCGGCCAACTACAAGGCGCGGATCGACCTTGGAAACCTCTTGTTCGCAGGCGGCAGGACCGACGAAGCACAAGCACAGGCCAATGCCGTGATGGCAGCACAACCGAACAACCCTGACGTTCACGCCCTGCTTTCCGCCATAGGAGTAAGACATGGACAGAAGGATCAGGCTCTGATCGAGATTCGCCGCGCCCTGGAACTCGATCCTAAACGGGCGGCGTTCCACGAGGATCTCGCACTTCTTCAAGCCGGTGATCCAATCAAAACTTCTTCTGTGGAAGATGAGCTGAAGACAGCCGTCGCACTCGATCCGAAATCGGTAAACCCCAAGCTGCTGCTCGCGGCCTTCTATGCCAGGAATACTCGCTTGCCAGAGGCCGAAAGAACCAGTTGGGAAGCCGTTGCGACCGATCCCAAGAGCCTTGCCGCCAGGGCAAATCTCGCCCAGATCATCCTCAAGGAAGGAGATCGGGCGCGAGCCGAGGCGGTGCTCCGTCAGGCGTCAAAGGATCTCGCCGACAATCCGCAGGGAGTGCGCATGCTGGCGGATTACTACGCCAGCTCCGGGCAGTTGGATAAGGCCCTGGCGGAGTTCTCAAGCCTGGCAGTGAAGTTTCCCAAAAACGCTTCTGTGCAGAAGGGGTATATTCACGTTCTTCTCCAGGTCAGGGACTACGCAACGGCACGAACCATGGTTGCCGGGCTGATGAAGAGCAGTCCCATGGATCCGGAAGTTGCGGCTCTGAATGGGATCGTCCTGCTTAACGATGGCAATGCGAGTTACGCCGTAGATGCCCTTCTGGGCAGCGCCAGGAATTTCCCGCGGGACGCCTTCATCCAGTACTGGCTGGGCAGGGCGGCGTTGGCAAAGGGCGATAGTACCCTGGCTGAAAAGAGCTTTCGCCAGGCGGCAGACCTGAATCCGTCAGCGCTGGATGCTCAGGAGGAACTGGCGCGAATCGCAAGTCAGCACGGCGACCTGGGCCTGCTGGCCAAAGTCGCTGACAACACGATCGTTGTGGCGCCGCGTATTCCTGACGGTTATGTGTGGCGTGCCATTGTTGAGATGAATCGCAACTTACCGGATAAAGCCGAAGCCGACCTTAAGACGGCAATGAATGTGGCTCCGCAAAACCCGGATTCCTATCTTCAACTTGGCAAACTTCGATTCGCGCAGAAGCGCTTTCCAGAAGGGGTCGCGCTGCTGGAGCGGGCTTTGCAGTACAAGCCCAATTCCGTTGAGGCCATGCGCCTGGTGATCGGTTACGACCTCTACCAAAAACAGACGGGCAAAGCCCTGGCTCGCCTGAATGCGCAAATCGACAAGAGTCCCATGACCGGATGTTTCTATGATCTCCTGGCGCAGTTACAGATTCAAGAAAGGGACTTTGACCAGGCGGCCGTCACTGCCCGGAAGGCCATCCAGTTGAATCCCGGCGATGGCGAGGCAGTGAGGCTATACGCGCAGATTGCGGTTCAGCGCGGACAAACGGCTAATGCCGTTAGCGCCTGGGAGCAGTGGTCGAATGCGCATCCCGGCGATGCCGGCGCGCTTGCAGTTCTTGGAACTCTCGAGGAATCGCGTGGAGAAATGGACAAGGCTGAAGCCTACTACAGGAAATCTCTGCAAATCCAGCCGCAACAGCCCATCGCAGCCAACAACCTCGCCTATCGGATGCTGCTGAACGGCCAAATGGTGGATGTAGCCTTGACACTCGCGCAAACGGCCCGGCAGGGCATGCCGGATTCACCTAATACCGCAGATACGCTGGCCTGGGCTTACTACTTCAAGGGGACATACGGATTTGCTCGCGATCTACTGGAGGACGCGGTCAAAACCGATCCCAACAGCGCCACGATGCAGTATCACTTGGGAATGGTATACAGCAAACTCTCGGATAAGGGCAGCGCTGTGGTTCACTTGAAAAAGGCCGTGTCGCTGGCACCCGATTCGCCGGTAGGAAAGGATGCAAGGGCAGCGTTGAAGGGACTAGGTTAGACGCCAATGGCGGCTTGATGGCAGCCGGAGGCACGCAGAGCGCCCTCGGCTGCCAGTGTGTACCAATTGACTGGTACCTGAAGAATTACCCGCGCAGTTCCCTCGGATCAGAGTGAATATCGATATGTCGAACACCAAGACCATCGCTCGGAATTTCGGCTGGAACGGCATTGAAAATATCGCCAACGCCGCTGTTGCGATCTTCACCTCGATTGCTATTAACCGCTATCTCGGACCTTCGAAGAACGGATACATCGTCTATGTCTCGTATATCGCCTCGCTGGTCAGCAGCCTGGGCGGATTCGGCATTTCCGCAACCACCCGAAAATATATGGCCGAGTTTATCGGAATGGGCGACCGGGGCACTGCGCGCTACATTTATCTGCGCACCTTGCTGTTGCAGACCGGCCTGGCCACGCTGGCCACGGGCGGCTTTCTCTACTGGGTGCTTGGCGACGCCAATCCCGATTACAAGCTGGCTGCGGCACTGCTCGTGCTCAGCATTTGGCCTTCGATGGTTAACGCCATTTCGGCACAGGCCAACGCCGCCACTGAAGATTTGTCGACGAATCTGCCTGCCTCCGTCGCTTCAACCCTCACCTATTTCATCGCGATCATGGCAACGGTGGTGCTTCATTGGGGCGTAGTCGGCGTTGGCGCGTCGTTGCTTATCATGCGAACCGTAGATTTTCTTATGCGTTTCTTCCCCACCATGGCGCGCGCGCGCGCGTGGGAGACAACTCATGCTCATCCGCTGGGATTGCGCAAACGGATGATTGTCTTCGCGTGGGCGAGCGTTGCCAGCTTGGCGGTGGCGATGATCGTATGGGGCCGGTCGGAAATCCTTCTGCTCAAGTATCTCTGCACGGATATCCGCCAGGTGTCATTCTATTCGCTGGCATTTACCATGGCCGAACAGTTGCTGCTGGCCGCGACCGTCTTCGGAACAGCATCCGGCGCCACGATCTTCGTTCAGTACGGGCGCGACAAGTCAAGGCTCCCCGCCATAACAGCCTCCACCTTCCGCTACCTTGCCCTGATGACGATTCCGTTGCACTTTATCGCGGCATCGCTCGCGGTTCCGGCGCTGATTCTTCTCTACGGCCGCCAATTCCAGGATGCCGCCATGGTCGTGACGCTGGCGCCACTACTGTGCATCTTCAAGGCCTTCATATCGCCCGCACAGAGCCTCCTCCAGTGCTCCGAGCGCCAGTCCTATGTCATTGCCGCGACAGTGGTGGCAGGGATCGTCGATATAGGCGTCGCCTGGTACCTCATTCCAGCACACGGCGCGGTGGGCGCATGCATCGGCAACGGAGCAGCACAGATGACCGCCGTTGGAATCATGTGGGCGATCAGCATATATCTTTACAAAATCAGACTTCCCTGGGTACAGGTGGCAAAGATCGTTTTCATCAGCGCGCTGGCATCGCTCTCCGCGCATTTCATCGCTTTGCGCTTTGCTCCGCTTTGGGGCATTCTGTGGGGTGGAACCGCTTCACTGATTGTTCTCTTCGGGCTCTTCTATTTGATGCGCGTGTTGGAGCCGGAAGACGGCGACCGGCTCAGCATCCTGACCGGCATACTCCCGAAACCAGTCTCCGGGCCAGTCAATAAGTTTTTGGCGTTGCTTATTCGACCGGCATTTGCAAGGTAGCCGATTCTGCCCGGAGCGGAAGAAGCGCGTTGGCCGCATCGTCCAGAGCAAGCTTTGCAAACCGGAGGCGTTGGAGGTTCAAATCCTACCGGCCTGCCAATCTGTCGCTCTGGCGCCCTTCTTTAACGCCAATCCAGCCACCTTGTATCTAGAAGACTTCGACCTTCCCTCCCGGTCAACCCCTCTTCCCTATCCACCCGCGTATTTGCTGTGCGCCGCTCGAAATAATCGCCGCGATCCTGGCCCGCACCGGAGACGGTTCCAGTACCCACTCCGCACCCACCTCCACCACCTCGCGGCTGAAGTACCTCTTAAACCTCGATATACCCTCCAGCGCGTCCTCATTTCCCTGAGCCAGCGTCACACCACCCATATCGAACCATTCCGCCCCTGTCGATTTGGCCCATCGAATCATATCCCATAACAGCAGATAGCCTAACGGTATCTTGACATCGCTTCGCCGCGCCGAACCCGCGGCGCGATACTCTCCATGATCTCCATGGTTACAAACCCAGAGAAACGCTCCCAAGTTCTCCGGCGCCGTATCTTCACCTGGGAACACCCCGAGTACCCGGGAAAGATCCGGACGCTCATGAGACATCCTCAAAACACCCCGCCAATCTGCCGAGGCGATATTCCCGCCCGTTCGATGAAAGGCCTCCTGTTGCAACTCCTCCAGCCGTTCCACATACATTGGATCGATGATCACGACAGAGCGCAGCGACATTTTCGCCGTCTCTCGAATTCGTCTTCGAGCATTATTGCTGAACGATGCAAAGATCGCGTCTTCACTCGGCTTTAGATCGATGACGAGAGTGTATCGATATACATTCGGAGGCCGGACCTCCCGATACCCGAGTCCCGCCAGCGTCTCCGCAATCGCTTCTCGCCTATCTCGCGAGAACACCTCCAGATGTAACCGCAATACGCGCGGGCATTGCCTTGCAAGGCTTGTGACCGCCTCCAGCGCCGCATCACAAGCCTCTCCAGGCAAACCCGCTCCAAACCTGCTCACGCGTAAAATCGATGACCCTGGCATGACGCGGCTTCGCACCTTCTCGATCGCGACGCCGGCGCACGCTCGCCCATTTGCGTCGCGCACTAACAAGAGCCACGGCTCCCCACGGTCAAGATGCGCTGCCCATATCGCTCGATGGGATAGCGCAAGCGGCACCCCGGCCTCCAGCAATTCCCGTTCCGCGCTGTCACGTTCGTGACCCAGCCCGCGGATCAACATCGCCTCGAGGCCGCTCCTGCCGCACCGATATACGAACTCCATGAAGTCATTCTCCGTTTTACTAAAGTTGGACCCAGGTTGATACAAGGGGAATTACATCGGCAACCTCGAGCTTCCCTCCCGGTCAACCCCTCTTCCCTATCCACCCGCGTATTTGCTGTGCGCCGCTCGAAACAATCGCCGCGATCCTGGCCCGCACCGGAGACGGTTCCAGTACCCACTCCGCACCCACCTCCACGACTTCGCGGCTAAAGAACCGCTTGAACTCTGAGATGCCCTCCAGTGCGCTCTCATCGCCGTCTGCCAGCGTCACACCCCCCATATCGAACCATTCCGCCCCTGTCGTTTTGGCCCATCGAATCATCTCCCATACCAGCAGATAGCCGAACGGTGCCCGGCCGCTTCGCTTCGTCGAGCCCGACGCTCGATACTCCGCGTGATCTCCGTGGTTGCAAACCCAGCCGAATGCTCCCATGTTCTCCGACGCATTATCTTCGCCTGGGAACACCCCGATTACCCGGGAATGATCCGGATGTTCCTGAGACATCCTTAAAATGCCTCGCCAATCTTCAGAAGGGCTATGCCCGCCGGTTCGCTGCAAAGCTTCCAATTGCAACTCCTTCAGCCGTTCTGCATATAACGGATCGGTAATCACGACGGACCGAAGCGACAACTTCACCGTCTCTCGAATTCGTCTCCGGGCAGACTTGCCCAGCGATGCAAAGATCTCGTCCTCACTCGGCTTGAGATCGATGACTAATGTGTGTCGATAGGAACTCGGCGGCCGAACCTCGCGGAATCCAAGTTCCTCCAAGGTCTTCCCAATTGTCTCTCGCCCATCTCGCGAAAATACATTCAATTGCAATCGCAGGACCCGAGGGGTGCTCCTTGCAAGCTTTGCGATCGCCTCCAGCGCCACGCTGGAAACTTCGCCCGGCAGGGTTCCTCCGAGTTTTTCCACACGAAGAACTGCGTAACCGGGCATGGCGCGGGTTCGCACCACCTCAATCGCGACACCAGCGCACGCTCGCCCGCTCGCGTCGCGCACTAACAAGAACCAGGACTCCCAACGGGAAACATGCGCTGCCCATATCGCCCGATGCGATAGTGCCAGCGGCACACCTGCCTCCAGCAATTCCCGTTCCGCGCAGTCACGTTCATGACCCAACCCGCGGATCAGCATCGCATGGAGGCCGCTCCTGCTGCACTGATGTACGAGCTCCATCCAGTCATTCTCCGTTTTACTGAAGTTGGACCCAGGCTGATACGAGGGGAATTACGCCAGCAACCAAGAACCTTCCTAAATAGCCGGCCCGCGGAGTGTAACAATTGACAAGCGCTTATTCGAGTGACTTCATTCTACCTCTCGGCTGTGAACGAATCAACGATCTGTCGCCTCTGAAGACGATTCTTTTGCGACCACTTCAAAGCCAATGACCCAGATGTGCCCAACAAGCAGTTACCGAAACGAAGAATCCGGAATGTGCCGTATATCGAAGCGATTCCACGCACACCACTCCCTCAACTCCCTCCGCCGTCCAGATTGGTATCGCCTGCCCGCCGCTTCTCTTCATCTCATACCAGTCTGTCTCGTCTTCATTGGCGCAAGAAGGGCCGGGCTCTCTGCTGGGTGGATGCGAATTGTGTTTGTTATACTGCATCTGCGATCCGAAGGGCTCCATTGGAGGAAGTGTCACATGGGTGATGGGCTGGTCAGTGTCATTGTGCCTACCTACAATCGTGCCTACTGTGTCTGCCGAGCTATTGACAGTGTCCGGGAACAGACCCACCGTAACTGGGAGGTGGTTCTTGTCGATGATGGCTCGACCGACGATACCGCGGCGCTGATCGTGTCAAGGTACGGTGATGAGCCGCGTGTAAGGTATTTGCACCAGAGTAACGCAGGCGTCTCGGCAGCACGTAATACGGGAATCCGCGAGTCACGGGGAGACTATGTGGCCTATCTGGACTCTGACGATGTGTGGAAGCCTTGGAAGCTAGAGGTCCAGCTTGCGTGTTTCCGGTTTTTCCCCGATGTTGGCATGGTATGGACCAATTTTGAGGCGGTCGATACAGCCGGCAAGATTGTGAAGCCTCGCTATCTCACCACCATGTACGAAGCTTACCGGTTTTTTGAATCGTTCGACAACTTGTTTGAGAACTCTCGCGCTCTTTCCGACTTGGTGGAATCGACGAGCGGCCTGGAGGCCGGCGCGCGCGTTTACGTTGGAAACATCTATACTTCGATGCTTCGGGGAAGCCTTGTTCATACCTCGACCGTGATGTTATCGCGGGAGCGGCTCGCAAAGGTAAGGGAGTTTGATGAGACACTCACTCTTTCGGGTGAGGACTATGACTTTCACTTCCGCACCTGTAAGTGGGGCGATGTCTGTTTCGTCGATGTCCCGTCGACGATCTATCAGCTGGGGTTCGAGGATCGGCTGACGCTGCACAAAAAGGCGACCGCCCAGAATTTCCTGAAGACGGTGCAAGCTGCAATCGCGCGGGAGAGCGGGACTGCCACCTTTCCTCAGGCCATGATCGACGAGGTGCTTGCCGAAGCTCATGCGTGGATTGCCGAGGAGTTGCTCAAGACCAAAGACTATGCTGGAGTTCGACATCACGCCCTGCTCGGTCTTAGACATAGAACCTGGCAACCCAGACTGGTTTGCGTTTTGGGTGTTGCTCTAGTGCCTCGCATGCTCTCGGAGCCGCTGCTGCGGAGCTACCGAAGCTGCAAGTCACTAGTCTCTGGCAGCAAGCGATATTAAGAAAGTGAGCCGCTGGAAAGTGACGGACTCAGGGCCAGAACCTGCCCGTGAGCCGGCAGAAAGCCGTCTGGGCTTGAAAGTGGAATCGCCTTTGGCCGGCAACGGGGACTCGCTTGAGGTTGTAGCGCTCCATCGTTCCCCGCTGGTTCGCCATTTCGCCAAAATAGGAGAATGCGGCGCGGAAACCAATCTGTTGGGCTAGATGCTGGGTTTGTTCCGAAAAGCTTGTCGAGTGGCCGAACGGATAAGCAAGCACTTTGGCTTCTATGCCGAGCCGCTCCCTTAATATGGCCTGGGATTGAGTGAATTCCTTGCGCTGCTCCTCTGGTTTCAGTTGACTCAGCACCGGGTGGGAGTGCGTGTGGGACCCGATCGCCATGCCCCCGGCGAGCATCTCCCGGGCTTCGTCCCAGTTGAGAAAGCGCCGCGATGCGGCTGGCAGATCCTGCCCTTCCGCCACTTCCCTCAGCTCTCGAATGAACCGTTCGGAATCGATGTTCTCTGCCGCTTTGAAAAGGGCAAACATGCTTCGCAGGCTTGCCGCCATGCCGTACTTATCTATATCGACATCCAGGCGGGCTGGATAACCAACTGAGAACTGACGCCGTCGCGCAGTCTTCATAACATAGGCAATGTGGTCCCACCAGGGAACGAAGCAGGATCCAATCAGGCTCGTACAGAGGAAAAAAACGCCCTGCACATCATGCGAAAGCAAGATGGGAAAAGCAATTTCGTAGTTGTCCAGGTAGCCGTCGTCGAAGGTTATAAGTACTCGACAACGGCGGGTCTTTTCCTTAATTGTACCGTCGACGAATTCGAGCGCCTCTTCAAGAGTTACCAGCGAGAGATTGCGCTTCAGGTAGGAGATTTGTTCGTTAAACTGGTCGCCCGTCGCCGAGAATACGCCGGGATCGAAGGGATCGTGCTCGGGGTTTCCAATCCGATGATAAGTCAAGACCAATAGCGAATCACGCGCCGGAAGTCTCGCGAGCATGGAAAGGACGCCGCTCCAGGACAGTCCGCGCGCCAGTAACTCTCGCTTTCCATCTAAAATCGCGCCGCTAGCCATGGCTGATTCTAGCAGAATGCGGCAGTTTGAGGCAGTTGAATGATGCCGGCGGAGGTAACCAAAGTGGTATATTCAGTACCCGAATGGTTAACATACTCTTGTACCTGAGGCGGCCACATTTGCAACGGGGCTCAACACTACGGCTATCCGCTCCATTCGCCGCAGTTAGGTGGATCCGGGTCGCTTTTCGTTGCTGGAAAGATGCGCTCCCCCGCGATGACGCCAGTTACACGAAAAGGCTTTTGACAGGCAAAAGAAGTGTGCGCGATGCTCTGGACGGGCGGCTTTGAGCGTAGCGCATGTATCGCGGCCAGAACGCACAAAGGGCAAATCAACTCAATGAAGCATCATCGAGACGCGGGAATCTGGTTTGCGCGATACCTGAAGGATTGTCTTCGCAAAGCCACACGGTCTGCAAAACCACGGCGTACCCGGGTTGCCATCACCGATCACTACGAACCGCTGAGTGTGGGGGCATCCCTTGAAGCCGTGCTCAGCCGTGTGGCGCATTGGCTCGACAAATGGCTGCGCATTGCCGGCGACGCTCCTCTGGATGCTGCTGGCCAGCGCCCACTATACAGTTTTTTCCACCCCATGGGAGAAGGACCGGCAAGATCTGCTCGACGCCTACGCGGTGATGGTGCGCCTCTGCGTCGGCGTCGAGGGGCATCTGGGTCACGACGACGAAGAGCGCGACATTTTCATCCAGAAAGTCACAGGATTCTGCCGCTGTTCAGAGACCCTGGCGGTCGCCGTCTACTCCATGCCGGCTCTCTCGTGATTACACCTGGGGTTCGATCTGTCTCCAACCTAGGACGCGCCTGAAGTGGTCGGCGCGGTTGGAGCAGTGCAACCCGAATCTTCGAGTTATTGAGCCGCCGGGATACCTTGAGTTTCTTGCGCTGCAGAAGAATGCCATGGTTGTCATCACCGACTCAGGCGGTATTCAGGAGGAAACCACATATCTGGGAACGCCGTGCTTCACTTTGCGCGAGAACACCGAGCGTCCAATCACGGTGAGTCTCGGCACACATGTCCCGATAGGGCGTAATCGGGAATTGCTTCGGAAGGGGTTCCACGAGGCGCTGAGCGGCCACCGCCATCAGATGGGCCGTCTGCCGCCATGGGACGGTGAGGCGTGGGAGCGGATCGCTGAGATTTTTACCCGGCAGGCTCCTTGACGAGGCGCCTTTCTGGGAGAGGAAAGAGCACACTGTGAGGGGTCCGGGAGTTTTTGACAGGCTCGATAAGCGTATTCGATACTCAAAGATACTGCCTCTGTTTTAGGGGGGCCTTCCGCTGACTACGGCAACCTGCAAAGAGAAGATCGACTTGATGAAGCTCCCTCGAAACGCGGAAATCTGGCTTGTGCCGTACCTGAGAGATCGATTGCGCAAAGCCACGCGACCTGCAAAGCCAAAGCGCGCCTGGGTTGCCATCACCGATCATTACGAACCGCTGGGCTTGGGCGCATCCGTTGAGACCGCGCTGGGCCGCGTGGCGCGGTGGCGCGACAAGTGGCCGCGGATTGCCGATGACGCTCCCAGAGACGCGGCGGGTCAGCGCCCGCAGTACAGCTTTTTTTACCCACAGGAGGATTATCGTCGCGAACTGGTCGACGGCATTGCAGAGATGGTGCGCCTGGGCGTTGGCGACGTGGAGGTGCATGTCCACCACGACAATGAGCAGCGTGACGTATTCATTCGGAAAGTCACGGAATACTGCCGCCGGCTCGCGGACGGCCACGGGTTGCTTCGCCAGCAAAACGGTCGAACGGTCTTCGGGTTTATCCATGGCAACTGGGCGCTCGATAACTCTCGCCCGGACGGCAGGTTTTGCGGCCTCAACGGAGAAATCGCTCTGCTGCGCGATCTTGGCTGCTATGCCGACTTCACGATGCCGTCACTGCCCTCTGCAACTCAGGGCCGCGTAGTGAACCAGATTTACTGGTGCACGAGCTCTGCCGACAATCGTCCCAGATCTTTCGATCGCGGAATCGAAGCTACAGTTGGCGGCGGCATCCGCGGCGACCTGCTCATGATTACCGGGCCGCTCGGCGTGCGTTTACGCGGCCGGCTGCTGCCACGGCTGGAGACCGGAGAGATTGCCGTCTACGACATGCCGACGCCCTCGCGGGCACGTCAGTGGTTCGATCTCGCGCCAACCGTCGGCAATGATCTCTTTTTGAAGCTCTACACCCACGGTGCGTCGGAGAGGAATCTCGAG
>Ga0326728_10020464_pt1 | contig 12616 bp, 14 predicted proteins | sample MB3enrmetagenome_FD_207602 | JGI IMG/M metagenome (GOLD analysis project Ga0326728, IMG submission 207602) | Lab enriched peat soil microbial communities from McLean, Ithaca, NY, United States - MB31MN | ecosystem: Environmental > Terrestrial > Soil > Wetlands > Peat | place: USA: New York...
TTTAATGGGGGGGGGGGGGGGGTGTAGCGCCGGGGTGGTGCTGAGCGGGAAGTGTGGAAACTCAAGGGAAAGGCGGAGCCTTTCTGCACAGCAAGCGGCGTAGCCCGCAGATCGCTCCTCGACAGTCAGATCGTAATTTGGACAAGTCAGTAAAGCTGCCGCACCTACGGAGGAGGGGATAACATGGACGTGAATCGATGGTTACGAATGTTTGCCGGAGCCTTTGTTCTGGCTTCTCTGGCTCTGGGTTACTGGCTAAGCCCCAAGTGGTATCTCTTTACCGCCTTCGTGGGACTCAATCTGTTCCAGTCGGCATTTACCAACTGGTGCCCGATGATGACCTTCCTGCGCAAACTGGGCGTGAAGCCGTAGGAAACAATGACCAGTGACAAGCAGAAAGGATTGCTCGTCATTGGTCTTGTGGTTGCGCGTCAATCGTCACTTGTCACTGCTTTTAGGAGGGCCCCATGCCCATATTTGAATATGCATGTCCCCACTGCGGACTTGTCTTCGAAAAACTCGTGTTGACTCGCAATCAGGACCTGCCTACGTGCCCCCAATGCGGATGGAAGCGGGTGGAACAGAAATTCTCGGCATTTGCCACCGGCGGGGCCACAAGCAAGTCTGCCGGCGGCGCCTGCGCCCCTTCCGGTGGCGGTTGACGGCTCTGATCAGGGAGCAGGCTGCTCTCGGCAATTAGCTACTCATCCTTTTCAATTGGATACGGGTTCAAGGCAGCAAGGCCATATTCCGCTGGCGGAATTCACTAATGTCAGTGGCGCGTGACCGAAATCAACAGGTAGCCCTTTCGGCATACGTAATCCTTGCGGATCGTCGGGGTGGGCGCGCGCTTTTGCCCACCGAACCACGGGTCGCGGTTTGGGAACGAGATTCCCTTACAAATCGGCCGACTGGAGATCGTATACAGATACTGTTGTAAGGATCTGACGAATCGCCATGCTCATGGCAAAGGGGCTTGCTGCTCATACGTTCCCACCAGGCTAAGTCGCAACCCGCGACGACTGCCAGGCGACCATCTGCCAGCGCCCCTCTTGCTTCACATAGACATCCAGGTAGCAGATCTCGAAGCTTTCCTTTTCGCCATGGGCTTTGATATGGATGGTGGCGCGCCCGGCCACGATGGCCGTGTCGTTGTAGATCCGGACCCGAACGTCATAGGGAGTGATGGATTCATACTTCATGTCACTTGAACCAAGGACTCCAATGACGTCGAATTTTGTCTGCCGCAACCCGTTGGCGTGCGTGTAAATAAGGTCATCCGCTATGATTCGATCAAGGGTTTCCACGTCACCTTTTTCCATCGCGTGAAAGCGTTGCGCTTCCAGGTCGCGAATCTCCTTTTCCGCGCCCACGGTCACTTGCGCCTTGGCCGGGGTCAGCCAACAGGCAAGCGAAATTGCCATGATGATGATGCGCTTCATGCTACCCTCTTCGACTCGTTTTTGAAATCCTCATGCCGCCAATTCGCGGGCCGGGCACATCGCTTTCGAGCGTTGTCATGGCTTGGGGGGACTTTCCGCTTGCTTCAGCGCGTCGACAAGGTCATCGCCGCCGCCCGCCGCACGGATATCCTTGAGGTCATCTTCGCTGGGCGCGAACTTGATGCCGCGTTCCCTCACCAGCGCGGCAACGCGGTCGCTCGACACGTCACCTTTAAGCAGATTGAGGATGTCCGACAGGGTCAGGCCCTTGGTATGGGTTGGCGTAGTCGGCGGCGGTGGGGGCGCGGCGGGAGGCGTGAAGCGTGCGACAAAAGCAAATTTGCCTTCAGCGTGCGAGGCGTTCGTAGCCGCAATTTCCACCCGGTTCTCGCCGGGCTGAAGAACAATGGGATCGGAAGTGAACTCCGCTGCCTGGTCGCTTTTGGGGCGCAAAGCGGCGGGAGCGCCATTAATGGTGACGACGGGAATGCCCGAGCTGCTCATCACGACGCCGTGAAGGACGAGGGGTGATTTGCTGACGTCGAGCGTTTGACCCGCGGCCGAGACGGAAGGATCCATCAGGAAAATCGTGGGCGGCACCTGCGGAGCGCTGACCGTCACTTGGGCGCTGGCGTTGTTGGCGCCCCCGGGCCCCTGCGCGGCGAGAATATACGTGGTCGATTCCGTGGGCTCGATGCTTCTCGATCCGATGCTCGGGACGGAGCCAATGCCGGGCTCCAGGTCAAGGCTGGTGGCATTGGCGGAGGTCCAGGTGAGAGTCACCTCGCGCCCCTTTTCCACCGTGCTGGGATCCGCGGTCAAGCTGACGGTGGGAAAGGGTTTGGGGGCCAGCGCGGCTTGGCGGTCTTCCGCTAAGCGCACCGTGGCATTGAAATTCATGGCGGCCTGGGCCAGGGGTTCCCAGGATAAAACGTCCTCCCATCGGAGCTTTCTGGATTCAGCGCTGGGTTGCCCGATCAATTCCTCCCGGACGCGGAAGAAGTGATAGGTCCTTCCATTCGCAAATTTAAACTCCACCTCCGGCATGGTGCTTCCCATGAACCTCCACTGCCGGGCGTCGGTTAGCGTGGCGCGCGGAAAGCGGAACCCGTGACTACTATCACTGGCAGGAGCTATGACTTCATACCAAATCTCGTTCCGGGTGACGTACAGGTATCCGTAACACCCCGTCGCGGCGTGCTGATGCGCCACGGCAATTCGAAAAGTGGGATCAGGTTCACCTTTGATCAGGAACTTCTCCCATTCCACGCTTTGGGGTGCTGCCACAGGCATGGCCGCACCTCGCTTCTGGCCGCCAACGGAATAGGACGGGGCCAGAGTCGTTAGGGCCAGAGCGAGGAGAAGGAAGCGCAGGGCGGTGACGCCGCAAGCAAACACGCCTTGTAGGGGCAGGCCTCGTGCCTGCCCTCCGCATGGGCACCCACGAGGGGTGCCCCTACTTTGCAGCGCAATTCCCAAGCGCTCTTCTCCCGGCGTCGAGGACGCATCCGTCAATCCGAGGACGATTATAACCCTGCCACTGCCTGCAAGCGAGGTAGTTTGTAGGGCCGAGCAGCGCTCGGCCAAGGGCGAACGCTGTTCGCCCCTACATGCGGGTCGCGGCTCCGCCGCAGTGCGCTACGCCTTCAGGTCGCGCAACAAGCGTTCGGAGGATTTCTGTTAGAAATCGTGATCTTTCCAGGTGGGGTTGGGGATTGAGAAGAACTGCCCACTGCCCACTGCCTACCGCCCACTGCCTAAGCAGGTGCCAGGGGCGGGCAGAAAGCGGGGCGCGAGCCTCTGCGGAAGCTGGCTTAGCAGGAAATAATCCGGCGGACGTCTTTCAAGAGAACGAACAGGTGCATGGGGTCGGTGGGGGAAGGGATGAAATCGAATTTCTGGTAGAAATCCCTGGCGGGCTCGTCTTTGGCATGAACCGCCAAGGCGCGGATGCCGGCGATGTCAGCCGCTTGTAGCGTGCGCTGCATGGCGTCGCGCAAAAGCGCCTTACCAATCCCCTGACCTTGCCAGCGACGGTCGACGGCCAGACGCGCCAGCAGCATGATGGGCACCGGATGGCGCGCCAAGCCCTTGGCTAGACGCTCGGGCGCCTCTGCGCGCGTCACATGGCCCACCGCGAGGGTATGGTAACCCACCACCGTTTCCCCCACTAGTCCGACGTAGGTCTGTGCGGCGCCTGCCTGCTGATTCTGCCCGGCGTAGCGCAACAGGTACCGGTTCAGTTCTTCCCGGCTGCAATCGAAGCCTTCGACCCGGTGCTCGGGACGCAGTTTTTCTACTCGTCGGTCAGCGCTCATGGATGGGAGCCAGGATCAAAGAATCCCGGTTCCTTCAAGAGACGCTCCAGCCGAGGCAGAGAACGGGGGGGCGCATCGAGGGCAGCTAAGAATGCTTTCCACTGCACGTTATTCAGGCTGAAGACCCTACGATCCGCCAGCGCCTCATCGGCACGCGCGAGCGCGCTCTCGAGCACGAATTGGCTAACGGAGCGGCGGGAAGTTGCCGCCGCTGCCTGGAGCGTCCGTTTGGCCTGGCGCGTAAGCCGCAGGTCGAGCTTTTCGCTGCGCGTGGCTCTTGACGGCATGACTCCTCCTTTAGATATTCAGATTATCTCTCTTGCCCGACAATGTCAAGACGACGGACCCGATGAGTTTCTGGACCTAGCCCGCACCGGCAGCATTGAACTCACCATTTCCGATGACATCCTGGCGGAGGTGACGCGCGTGCTGCGTGGCAAATTCGGCTAGTCGAAAGAGGCTCCGTCCATGGCGCCGGCGCGAATCGCGGACTTCACGGCAAGGGTGGCGCCGGCGCGGAGTGCGCTGTAGCGGCGAGTTTATCCGTCAACTGACGGACCCTATGGCGGCGTCCCGAAAGGATCGGGATGAATTCCGCCGCCGCTACAACTCTGCAGTGGTGGGGCGTGCAGACGGCGTGTGGACGGCTGATGTCAGCGAGTCTTTTCCGGGGGTGGAATCAAGCCATAGACGTCCAACTCACCCTTGGCGCCCACGTAGACACGCCCGTTGGCCACCATGGGGATGTTGAAGCGCAAGCCGACGCCGGCGCGGTCGCGGGGGGCGTTCTGCTCGCTGTTATACAGTTCGTGGGCCAGGTTGGAGGCATCGAAGGCATAAAGCACCGCGGGTTTCCCGTCGAGGTCACTCCAGTGCCTGGAAGTGAGCGCCCAAATGATGCCGTCCTTCGACCCGTTGGCGGACACGGTGGGAGTCGAGCCGGGGTCGGGAAAGGTTCTGCTCCCGCGCACAGGTTCAGATGAGAGCCGACCCTCGACGAGGGCAAAGTCTTTGGGGACGTCAGCGGTGAAGACGGAGTAGACGTGCCCGTTCCAGTAGGCGGAAGCTCCGAAGGTCTCGTCCGGCCCTGCCGGGAAGGATTGCACGATCTGACTGTCGCTGTCCGCCTGGTGTTTGCCCATGTGGTCGCGGTCGAGCACGTAGACGGTGCCGCCTTTGCCGGAGACCACCAGCAGATGAGGGTGCGGCCCCGGCTGGTCGGGAAGCAGGAGAGGCCCCCCCGAGCCTAGGTCCTGGTCTTTTTCGTCCAGCACCTTTTCGTTGAAGGGTGTGAAGTAGTCTTGCACCAACAGTTGGCGGCCTACCAGGGCGAGCCTAATCACGCTGTCGCCGTAGTCCCGCCCGCCCGAGCTGACATCGAATTTCCCGTTACCCGTGGCGAAAAAGACGTTGCCCGCCTCGTCTGCCGCAGCCCCGGTATCGCCCGCCCAAATCCCGCTGGCGCCGGAATCGGGGGAGGTGTTGAAAACCGCCACCTGCGCCAGGGTGTGAGCGTCATAGGCCATCATCCAACCGTGGTACGGCCCGGCGTCGCACGAGGAAGCCCAGGCGATGTAGACGTTGCCATGATTCAGCAGCAGCGAGCTGCGCTGGTTCTCGCGCAGGGGGTCGAAATCGAGTTGTCCGTTTGCGCTGCCGGTCCCCTGACCCTTGATGGAGGCGCGAATCTCCACGGGGCCGCCGAATTTCTCCGCGCCCGTGGCAACATCCAGGGCGTGCAATCGCTGCACGTGCCGTTTGCCGAATAGGCCGGCCCTTTCCTTGGTTCGAGCCAGGACGTAGAGCGTCGCGCTTTGGGGGTCGATGACGGGCGTGGAAGTAATTCCGATCTCCGGTTGAATGAAGGGGCAACCAACGTCGAGGGCCGGCACCGGAGTGGCGTCCTTGCCCGCCTTCAGGAAATTGACCTGCCAAAGCGGCTGCGGAGAACGGCCGTCGGCGTCGAAGGCATAAACGCTGTCGTGTTCCGTGGCCACGAAAACGACGTTGTGCGCGCCTTTTCCCGGGATCTCCATCCCCGGCATGTACAATGGCTGGGCGTAAATGGCGCCGTCAACGGGCCGCGAAAAGATCTTGCCAAATTGATTGACATTGACGTTCGCGGGCGTGAGCACGGTCTCATGCGGGTTGGAGCCCGTACGCAAATTGTCATACTGGGAGGTTAGTACTTGCCCACGCGCCGGCGGCGACAACTCCGCGGCCAGCAGCAACAGAAGACCGGCGAGGAACAGGAATTGAAACCACTTTGCACCACCGGCATAACCCATAGTCGCCTCCCCTCATCCGCCTTCCTACTTTACCACGACAACTCTTCCGTGCTCAGTTTCCGGTAGTCAGTAACAACAGGTGGTAAGGAAAAACCTAATGGCCAACAGCCTAAAGCCTACAGCTAATTCCGCGGTCCCCCGACTGCCATATCCCGTTCCCCGTGCCCCGTGTTTCTTCCCCTGCGGTTCGTCCCCCATCGACAACAAAAAGCCGCGGACCCGCATTGATCGCCACGGCAACTACAGAAGATCATTCAAGGCATCCTTGTTTTTTTGAAAATCGGGTTCCAAGACACCACTTCCCCTTCGGGGCACCCTCGATGCGTCGCGAGAGCTCCAACCTTCCTACCTTAGCTCAAAACTCAGAGCGGACTAACGGAAGGGTCTAGAGGTGAGAACTCTACGCCCGGTCGCTTCCAACAAATGGCTGCGGCTTGGGGTGGGTCAAATCTGGCAAGTAAAGGTGGGGCATTTTTGGCGAGCGCCCAGGTATGAAGTGGCTGATATAACTTTGCATATTTCACCTGGCCAACGTAGCCGTAATCTTCGCGAATAAGTTTGGATAACTCGGGGGGAACAGGAATCTCTCCTGTCACCAATAGGACACTCGGCTTTCTTTTCCGAAGATCAGCCACTACCTCCGAGATCATCGACTTCCTTGTTTCATATGGGCGGTCATAAAACCAACGACTGCAGGGTTGTCGATCAGCCAGAAAATAGATCTGGCTCGACCGCCCCCATTCGTAAATACAATCTCCCGGAGCACTTCTCGCCGTAACCGCCTTGGCGATTGCAGGGGCGTCAATAGCGTCATTGGCATAATCGCGGAACGTGTACTCCACCCGGAAGCGGGATTCGGCGGTTGGTCTCGTATAGGCAAAAAGGAGCGTAAGGATGGTCATAGTTCCTGCGACTGCCAACACCGCCCTCAGGGTGCGACTGCCGTTCTTCCCATAGTCGAGTATGCGGGGAACTCCAAAAGCTGCAGCCATAGCGGCGCCGGGCAAAAGCTGGATAGAATAGTGCGCAGATCCTTTTCCCATAATCTGGGCGGCAATTTCCGAGGCAGCCAGTAGGGAAATAACCAGCCAGGATGGGCCATCCTTTCGTTTCCACAGTTCCCAACATCCCATCGCCGCTGCGATCCAAAAAATCAGTCCACCTAAAAGAGGTCCCGGCTCGATGAAGAGCGGCGGCACGAATTTGAGCCAGAAAGACTGTTCCGCTGCCCAACCAGCATTAAATCCGAACATTGCATACCACAGATCATATAGAGCGTGGTGCAGTGTGAAATAGATCACAAAAGGCAATGCGCCAAGGACACCGCCTGATGTCAGCGCTGCCCATGCCCGGATCTGCTGCGACCGAATCTCTCGCCGCCGTAACCAGGTTATCGCCAGCCACCCGAAGTAGGCAAAGAAGGTCAGGATGGCAGATTGCCGGGTAAACACTGCCAGGGAAGTGAGAATTCCTGACCAGAGGAACCAAATGTTTCGGTTGTTCTGCGCCCCCACGGTAAAAGCCCAGAAAGCCGCGGTCATGGGAAGCAGCATAAATACTTCGCTATTAGCTGTTACCTGGAGATATACATTGGAGAACGAAAGTGCAAATAGGATGGCAGCCACTGCCGCCTCCTGGCGGCCGAACAGCCTCCTGGTTGCGGCCCACAAAAATGGCACGCTTAGGCCGGCCGCCAGGGCTGCCGCTATGCGCGGCGCTTGCGGATTTTGGCCCAGCAAAGAAAAGGAAACAACATACCAAAGATAAAGTAATGGGCCTTTGTTGTCCCAGAGATCCCGGTAGGGCAGGGAGCCATCCAGCCACCCACGCGCGACAGTAGCGTATGCACCCTGGTCACGCTCGATTGGTGCCGCGAATAGAGGCATCAGAAACAGAAATATCAGTATTCCCAGGAAAAGCAAAAACATGGCCGGCCGGAGGCGTTCCGCCACATTACGGGGGGCAATAGGATCGAACCAGGAGCATAATTCCTTTTCCTCAGTTATTGCTCGCTTACCCCATAGGAACATCTGTTTCTCCCCACAAGCCCCTACGCGAACCTATAGACCAGAATTTCCGTTTTCAGTTTTCGCCGTGCCACAAATGTACACCCGCCCGCCTCTATTTGCGAGGTCCATTCGGGCTTTCAGAGCTTTGTGCTTCCGCAGGCCCGCGACATTACATGGGAAAGTTGGAAAACGTCACGGGCCCGTGCGCCCACGCCCCAACGATAGCAAAAGTTCATGTGTGAGCCACTCGCGGTCGCTCTAGAAGGACGTATTTCGCTCCCCGAAGGTCCGCGTTAGTTAGAATAGCTGGGTAACTGTTCTTGCCGCGGAGGCCCGCTGCGCCGAGGTCCGCCCCGCCGAGGTGCGCTTGCACAAGGTCGGGACGCACTTCGCGATTCTTCTCCCTCCACTCATTCCAACTAGACACGCCTTGCTTGAGAATCTTGAGGTGTTCTGGGTTGGCCATGGTTTGAACCGCGGTAATGGCGGTTGGAAGGCAAGACTCGCATGGACGGAGGGAATTGTGAAGAGTGAATAAGGGTTCACAGTTGACAGTCGACGGTTAGCAGCCAGGGCGTTCTTGATTTTTGCTATGAACTGTACACTGTGGACTGTGAACTGATCGCTTGAATTCTGGATGATGAACAGAAATAGGGGGTGGCACAGCCACTCCTGGCTGTGAAGGGGAAGCGACACAGGCAGGAGTGCCTGTGTCACTCCGCTTGTGAGCCCCGCCGGGGCTGTAACGTAGCGGCGAGGGAATTTATCCCGATTTCATCGCGACCTCGCCACAGGGCGGCGTCCCGACAAGATCGGATAGATTTCGCCGCGGCTGCCACGGCCGTTATGGACGCGCTACGCGGGCTCGACCTACCCTTGAATTGGGTGGCGGTCAGGAGTATCTTTTGGGGCGTAGGAACGTGGATGATGGAAACCCCGCTGGAGATTCAATATGGCGAGTATCCGGCTCGCGAAGTCGCACCATGGGCCATTTAGGGAGAGAACACACATGCCAACGTGGAATAAACGTACGAATTTGATAGGTGCATTGATTTGTGTCATCGGGATGTTTGGAAATGCAAGCTGGGCGAGCGCGGGGTCACTTATTGGAACCTGGGCAACCTCCGAATCTTTTGGCGAGGTCGTGGACGCCGGCACCGGCGCCGCCGTGCGGTCGTCCTACTCAGGCCAGGCTTATCACTTTGAGAAGGATGGATCGTTTTGGCACCTTTTCGTGGGATCGGGCCAGATCATCTCCGGCGCATCCTTGCAGCATGGCGTCTACGAAGTGAAGGGGAACCGCTTGTACGTGAAGCCCAAAACCGAGGATTGGACTCCCAATCCCAGCCACCCGGGACAGAAGCCCGCCTTCAAGAATAAGCCGGTGACGGGGAGCGACGAGGAATTCGAATTTGCCTTCCAAGGCGACGATTCGCTAATCCTCATAGAATTGCCGTACAAAACGCGCACAACTCTTCGTCGCACGCGAAAATCACCGTAAGCGCCCATTTTCGCGTGCAAAAGTGGTGAGCCGATAGCCACAACGCGGTTCTCACTGTTCTTCCTGGGCTGAGGAACCTCCGGTCAATTGCCGCGGGCAGGAGAAAAGAAGAAGAGCCGTGACAAGTGACGAGTGACAAGAAAGGCGGGAGACGGGATACGGGTTACAGGGCAAGGAATTGGAGATGGCAGATTCAGAATTCAAGACTGGCGAGGTAAACTCGCCGCTACTGACTTCTGCATAATACGGTGACGGATGAAGCCCCTCACCCCCAACCCCTCTGTCGCCGCGGCGACCGAGGGGTTGGGGGTGAGGGGGTCTTGTCACTCTAATCTGCGGTACTTAAGAGTTGCAGAAGTTAGCGATCTTATTCCTCGGCGGATGGAAGGGCGGGGCTTTTAGTGTCTTGACACAGAAGACTTTTGGCCCCGCCCTTTCGGCAGCCCCCAATCCGTCCGCAGGAGGTGAGAATTCGCGGCCCGATGCGCAGGCTCACTCGGGAGTTGAGGGACGGGGCTGAAAGTGAGAGAATCTGATATCAAATCCGATCCAGGAGGAATTCAATCATGTCATTGCTCAGCAGAAGGATTCTCGCGACGTTGATTGTTCTAAGCGCGTGTCTGGTGTTTATGACCCCGCAAGCCGGTATTTCCGCCAAATATGGGCAGGTAACGGAAATGCGCTTGGAGGCAACCCCAAATGATTTTCACGGGGCTTGCCCGGTTACCATCAATTTCCATGGCTCCATCACTGTCGATGGACCGAATACCGTCACCTATGGCATAGACCGGTCCGATGGCGCGACCGGCGAAGGAAAACAAGAGCTCCACTTCACCGAAGCAGGAACGAAAACGGTTCATTTCACCTGGAAGCTGGGCGCAGCGGGCGAGGAATTCAAGGGATGGGCACTGATCGGAAGCGGCAACAGCCGCTCGAATAAAGCCGAGTTCCAGATCCATTGCCGGAAGTAGTCGCCGGTCAGGTGCTGTCCTAAGTTCAGATGTAGCGCCGGCTTCCAGCCGGCATGGAGCCGCCAGGATGCCGGCGCTAGGTTCAAATCAGGACACCACCAGGGAATTCAAGCTTGTTGCCCCACCGCCACCGACACAATGACCGTTATGGGAAAGACTGGGATATTATGTCGGTAGCTAAGGCGCTGGTCCGCAGTGAGGAGTACATCGGACAAGAGGCTGCGGGGAGGAGAACGCGGCACTTGTGGGGACCGCTGAGGACTGCTGGAATTGTCCAAACCTCGGGCTCCGGGAGTTTCTGGCAAAACTCTGGCGTTGCGGCATAGGGCCGAAAGGCGTTCGGCCAAGATGGAGCGGTCACTGCGGCGCCCCCCGACCGAATCGCATATTCAAGATTCAAGATTTCGAAACCCATGCCCCGACCGAATCGCATATTCAAAATTCAAGATTCAAGATTTCGAAACCCGAGCCCCGAATCCCGAAACGCAAATATCAGATTCAAGATTCCAATTGCAAACGCCGATTTCCGAGATGCGAATCGCGATGCCAAATCCTTGCGCCTGCCTTCAATCGCCAATCGGCAATCGCCGATCGGCAATCGTCAATGGGCAATCATCAATCGGCAATCTAGGCCCGCGTCCCGAACCCCGAACCCCTAATCCCCAACCCCGAGCTCTTCAGACTTTCTCCAGCGCCAATTCCAGGTCGCGGATGATGTCGTGCCAATCTTCCAGGCCGATGGACACGCGAATGCCTTCCGGGTGCATTCCGAAGGCGCGTTTCTGCTCGTCGGGCAGCGCCGAGTGGGTCATGGAGAAGGGGTGCTCGATGAGCGTCTTGATTTGCCCCAGGCTTACGGCCAGAGTGATGGAATAGGCGTGCTCGGCGAGGTAATCCACCATCTTCTCGGCGCGCGAAGGCTTGCCCTCGCCTTCCTTGAGCACGAAGTACATCATGCTGCCGGGCGCGAATTTGCCGTCGGGATTCACCATTTGCCGCTTGGCCAGCGCTTTCTGGGCAAAGCCCAGGCCAACGGCCGGGGTCAACGGGACCCAAGCCGATCCCCGAGCCCTGAAAGGGCGAAACAATCCTCTTCAATCCCACATGCACCGCTCGTCGTAGGCAATTCCGTGCGCGTGCAGCGATTGCGGCAGGGGGGAACACGTATCTCGCCCTTTCAGGGCTGGCGGCAGAATTTGGCGGTAATCTAAACCCAGGCCTTCAGTCCGCCATTATGATCGGCGGACTTTCAGCCTGGGCTTCGTTATTGCACCCCCCATTCGCTTCGCTCAGGGCACGCTTTTGGGGCTGAGCGGGCAGCGCACAGGTGCGCGTGTAATGCGTTCCCGGGTGGTTCTTTCCTGCGCGCTCACGCGAACCGGCAGGCCGAAGTAGGGCCCAGCAGCGCTGGGGCTTGGCCGAACGCTGTTCGGCCCACCATCGCGCTGGTGCGAACCAGCCGCCGGACGTAGGGACCAGCAGCGCTGGGCTTTGGCCGAACGCTGTTCGGCCCTACATTGCGTTCGTGCGAACCAGCCGTCGGACGTAGGACACAGCAGCCCTGGGCCTTGGCCGAACGCTGTTCGGCCCTACGTTGCGCTCGGGCGAACCAGTCGCAGGAGGCGAAGACAGTGACAAGTGGCTGAAGAACCGGGGTAGGGGATTCGGGATCCGGGATACGGGAGCAAATCCAGGGCACGGGAAGTACATTGACGAGGGGCGAGAGACGAGTCGAGAGCCCGAGTCCCGTGTCCCGTTTCCCGTCCTTGGCCCCCTCGCAGTCCCCCCGACACTCCCCCGCTTCGTTTATCGGCGGAAGTGGGGAGGAGGATGAAGGATTATTTGTTGTTAACGGCGAGCCCCTCGGAAAGAGACCCCTCATCCGGCCCGCGACGGCTTGTGAGAACGCCTGTCGCGGTCCACCTTCTCCCCTGGAGGCCGTTTCAAAACTCCGCTTGCAGTTTCGGGAGGGGCCGCCGCGGGGCGTTTTGTGGGCAAATTGCGGAGTCCCGGGTGTAGAGACGGGCACCGTATGGGACAGCCGCTTATGGCCCAGATCGATGATGGCTTCCGCCCCGCGGTCGAGG
>Ga0326728_10020465_pt1 | contig 12616 bp, 8 predicted proteins | sample MB3enrmetagenome_FD_207602 | JGI IMG/M metagenome (GOLD analysis project Ga0326728, IMG submission 207602) | Lab enriched peat soil microbial communities from McLean, Ithaca, NY, United States - MB31MN | ecosystem: Environmental > Terrestrial > Soil > Wetlands > Peat | place: USA: New York...
GATCGCGAGCGCGTGCTGCAAATGGTGGAGCAGAAACTGAAGCGCCCGGCGCCGGTGGTGATTACTCACGGCACCGACACACTGGTGGAGACAGGCTTGCTGCTGAAAAGGCGTTTGCGGCGCCTGAGGTTTCCCGTGGTTCTCACCGGCGCCATGACTCCGTTGGGATTCGAGAAGAGCGATGCCTTGCAAAACTTGACGGAGAGCCTGCTCGCGGCGCGCTTGCTGCCCCCCGGGGTATACCTGGTCATTCACAACCAAGTCTTCCCGATTGACCGCGTGCTCAAGGACCGCAAGCGAGCGCGTTTTGTATGGACCGGAGCGCGAGCAAAAGGCGCGCGGAGCAAAGCTGCCGTCACTCCACGACCGCGACATCAATCGGCGCGGTGAGCGCCAAGGTTCCCCACGCTACGCTGAGAGTGACCTGGTGTATGTTGTCCTTGGGATATGACAACTCGATGGTGAGCTTTTCAGGTTTGGCTGTAGCTTTGGCGATGGACATGGGAGCCTCGAACGCCACCAGGGCTTTTTCAATCTGGGAGGCGTCGATGTGAGCGGCGCGGACCTCCGCCGGATCAATGAAAGCCAGGCTCCACTTCAATCCATCTTCCGAACGGTGTAGACCGAGATAGTAGTAGCCGACGGGAACGTCCTTGCCCGAAATCTTCAAGGGCAAGCAAGTATCAAGGACGGTCCAGAAATTACTTCCCATCCGCCAGGTTTTCCCCTTCGTCATGTGATCAAATTTCTCCGGGTCTTCGTAAATGCTTTTCCACACAGGGCGTCCGTAATCGATGGCGAACTGCCCAGCCGCCCCATGTTTCACCGTGTTCCAGTAGAGAACGCGGGTGGAGGCACGGTCATCGGGTTGGCCGCCTTCGGCGACGACGGCGGGTTTGGACTGTTGTGCGTGTGCGGGAATCAACGATAAGAGTACAAATGTCCCGAGGGCGATGCGAATGTTCATCGGCCAACTCCTGATAGGGATTTCTTCCAGGTCAGCAGCAGATTCTAACACGAATGCAGGAAGCGAACGCTCCCGAAAGGGTGGGGGGCGCCGGCGCGTGTGCGCCCCCGCGAGGTGGGTTAAGTGCGGCCACGCTTTTCCGCACTACGGCCGCTCCGACGGACAGCGACCTGCGCCTCCGTGCCGGCCTTAATTCGGTGTCCCCGCGGCCGCGGGAGTCAGGGCCACTTCGCGGGCCGACCGGTCCGTCTCAACGGGCACAGGATCTTTTTCGAGACCTAACTCAACGACTTCCTTGATCGTCTTTACATAATGGAGCGTTAAACCCTCGAGCATTTCGGGGTTCAGATCCTCGTGGACGTTCGGCTCGTTGTCGGCGGGCAGAATCACTTCGACCACGCCTGCCCGTTTGGCCGCCAACACTTTCTCCTTGATCCCACCCACGGGCAGCACTTGTCCGCTGAGAGTAATTTCGCCGGTCATGGCGAGCCGCTGCCGCGAAGGCCGCCGCGTAAGGGCGGAGACGAGGGCGGAAACCATGGTGACTCCCGCGGAGGGCCCGTCTTTGGGAATGGCTCCGGACGGAACGTGGATGTGAATATCTTTCGACTGGAAGAATTCCGGATCGATGTCGTAATCCGCCGCGTGGGAGCGGACCCAGGCGAGTGCAGCCTGCATGGACTCCTGCATGACTTGGCCCACATGTCCGGTCATCGTGAAGCCCTTGCCACCCTTCATGGCATTGGCCTCCACATAGAGGACGTCGCCGCCCGTGGGCGTCCAGGCAAGTCCCACCATCACCCCGGGTTGGCGTGTGCGCTCCACGATTTCGGTTTCCAGACGGTAGCGGGGGATTCCCAGAAAATCCCGCAGGTTGTCGGCCGTCAGCAGAAGCTTTTCCGGCTTGCCCTCGGCAATTCGGCGCGCCTGCTTGCGGCAGGCCGTGGCGATTTCTCTCTCCAGATTCCGCACCCCGGCCTCTCGCGTGTAGTGCCGGATCATGCTGGCCAGGGCGCTGGTGGAAAATTCAATCTGCTCGGGAGTCTTGATCCCGTGCTCTTCGGTCTGCTTGGGGATCAGGTGCCGGATGGCAATCTGGATTTTTTCCTCCTCACTGTATCCCTGGAGCTCCAGTACCTCCATGCGGTCGAGGAGCGCAGGGGGGATGGTATCCAAGACGTTCGCCGTGCAGATGAACAGCACCTTGGAAAGGTCGAATTGGACGTCCAAGTAGTTGTCACGGAAATGGGCGTTTTGCTCGGGATCAAGAACCTCCAGCAAGGCGGAGGAGGGATCGCCGCGAAAATCGCGGCCGATTTTGTCGACCTCATCGAGCATGAAGACCGGGTCGCGCGTTTCCGCCCGCCGAACCCCTTGAATGACCTGGCCGGGCAACGCTCCAATATAAGTCCGCCGATGGCCGCGAATTTCCGCTTCGTCGTGAATTCCGCCCAGCGACATGCGCACGAATTTGCGATCGAGCGAGCGCGCAATGGATTTCCCCAAGGAAGTCTTTCCCACGCCCGGGGGCCCGACAAAACACAAGATGGGGCCCTTGAGCTGCGGCTTTAACTGCAAGACCGCGAGGTAGTCGAGGATGCGTTCTTTGACTTTTTCCAGATCCCAGTGGTCTTCGTCGAGGACCTGCTTCGCTTTGCTGATATCTACACGGATATCGCTGACTTTGTTCCAGGGCAGCGCCACCAGCCATTCCAGGTAAGTGCGCGTCACGTGGTAGTCCGCCGCCGCCGGCGACATCTTCGCCAATCGCCCCAGCTCCCGCATCGCCTCCTTCTTGCCTTCTTCCGTCATTCCCGCGGCTTCGATCTTCTTGCGGAGTTCTTCGATTTCCTGCTGCTCGTCGGCCTCACCCAGTTCCTTTTGAATGGCTTTCATCTGCTCGCGCAAATAGTACTCTCGCTGGCTCTGGGTGACCTGGTCCTGGACGTCCGATTGAATCTTGGAACGGAGTTGCAGCACCTCCACTTCCCGCGCCAGTTGGCGGTTCAAGCGCTCGAGACGAACCTTCAGTTCGAGGCTTTCCAAGAGTTCCTGCTTTTCGGTGCTGGAAAGCGAGGGGAGATTGGCCGCGATGAAATCCGCAAGCCGGCTGGGATCGTCAATGTTCATGACCACGGTTTGCAGATCATCCGACAGCGTAGGTGAGAGCTGCACGACTTGTTGGAACATTGTCGTCACGCTGCGCACCAGGGCGTCGAAGTCCGATTCCTTCCCGTCCGGCATAATGTCCATCAAGGGTTTTACGCGGGCGCGCAGGAAAGGCTCCGTCTGTGTGACTTCCTCGATGGCGATCCGCTGCAGGCCTTCAACAAATATGAACAGACTTTGGCTGGGCAGCTTGATGATCTTGTGGACGAAGGCCACCGTGCCGATTTGAAAGAGGTCAACGGGTTGGGGGTTATCAACCCGGGGATCGCGCTGCGAGATGACCCCGACATATTTCTCGTCTTCTTTCAGGTCGCTGATCAGCTTGAGGGAGCTATCCCGTCCCACCGTCAGCGGCAGGATGGCATTGGGAAACAGAACGGTGTCGCGGACGGGAAGAATCGGTAGTGTGTTGTAATCAATGGGAGCTTTTTGCTTAGAAGGCATTGCCTGAGAACCTCATTCCTTTGTTTGCAGCCGGCGCCGAAGGGCGGCTAGGATTTGGCACTTTATCACGTCCTTGTGACACGTTGAAAGGCCTACCCTCGTTTTTGCGAACGGCCGGGCCGGGCGCAGGCTTGGAAGCGTGTTCGTCCGTGGCGCCATACCTACGGCCTATATTGTTAGATGCGGGCTTGGTCTGCGGCGACACTCGCGAAAGGCGGTTGCCCCCCACGGGCCGGGCGGAGTATCTTGAATCTTTGTCCTTCACTCAGGAGAAATTGGCATGATTGAGAATTTGGCGCGCGCACTCCACGTGAGTAATAAGGTTTTCTATACCCTCTTATTCGGAACATTGATTATCGGTGCCTTGCTGCTGGGTTTTGCCTTGAACCGCGTGCTCCACCACTGGGCGAGAAGGCTTCGCAACGGATGGGGCCAACTTTTCTTTTCCCTCTTCGAATCTCTCCCGATTCCTTTGCTGTTGATTACCAGTCTTTATCTCGGCCTGGAATCACTTCCCCTCCCCCAGCGGTTCGAATCCATCGGGTCCAGGCTACTCATGGGGCTGGTGATTCTGGTTATAATGTATTTTCCCGCCAAGGTTATAGTCCTTGCCTTGCGCCGTATGGGCCAGCAGCAGCCTAGCATGGAGCGGGTAACCCAGCCCGCGGCATTTGTGGTCCGTACCCTCTTCGCCGTGGTGGGGACCCTTACCCTCCTCGAAACCTTGGGTGTACATCTGACTGCGGTCTGGACGACGTTGGGCGTGGGCAGTGTGGCCGTCGCCTTGGCTTTGCAAGAGACTTTAAGTAATTTCTTTTCCGGCCTTTATCTCTTGGCCGACAGACCGGTAAATCCAAATGATTACATCAAACTTGATTCCAACCAGGAAGGATACGTGTTGCGGATCGGTTGGCGTTCCACGATCCTCCGGACTCTTGGCAACAACTATGTGGTAATTCCAAACTCCACCCTTGCCAAAGCCACGATCACCAATTATTCCGTCCCCGAGACGCAAATGTCTTACACCCTGCCGGTGAGCGTTGTGTACGGAACGGATCCCAACCGGGTTGAGAAGGCCTTGTTGGAAGCCGCCCACGAGGCCATCCGGGACGGGGTGGAAGGATTGCTCGCGAAGCCAGAGCCCTCCGTGTCGTTCATCCCCGGCTTCGGGGAGTTCTCCCTGAACTTCTCGCTTAACCTGCAAGTCCGTCGGTTCCCGGATCAATACCCGGTGCAGAGCGAGTTGCGGAAGCGTATCGTCAAGAAGTTTCAGGAAGCAGGAATCGACATGCCCTTCCCCACACGCACCCTGGTCCTCGACAAGTCCACCAAGGCCCTTCTCAACGGCGGCTCCGAAGGTTAGCGGCGCGAAGGAGAGCCTCCGCACGGGATTTCACCACGGTGCCCTTCCTGGTCATCGCCGCGCCGGTGGGAATGCGCGTGGGGGGAATGCTTTGAAGTTTCGTTGACACCCTCTGAGGCGTCCGTTATAGTAAAACTGGGGCGCCGGAGCACCCCTTCCCTTGGCTCCCTACGTTACCGATCACCTGGCCCGTGCAGTTCCCCCCCTGGTGAAGGGTAGGTTCGAAGGCTCATGAATGTCCCCATCTCGCTAACCCTTCTCCGAATCTTCTTTGTGCCCATTGTGGTGGTCTTGCTCCTTACCAAGGGCGCGAACATGGATTTGTGGGCGGTGGGGGTCTTCCTGCTCGCCGCCGTCACGGATCTGCTGGATGGTTACCTGGCCCGCAAGCGCGGCCAAATTACCACCTTGGGAATCTTGCTTGACCCCATTGCCGACAAGCTTCTCACCTCGGCCGCCTTTATCTCTCTGGTGGAACTCCAGCTCGTACCCGCGTGGATGGTGGTGATCATCGTGGGAAGGGAGTTCGCCGTTTCCGGCCTGCGTTCCATTGCTTCCGCCGAAGGCTATGTGATGGAAGCTTCGGAGCTGGGCAAAACCAAAATGGTGTTCCAGGTGGTGGCCATCACGGTCATCATCTTGCAGGGCCGCCGGTTTCCGGCTTTACATCCTCTCGGGGAAGTTCTGTTATGGATGGTCGTGCTGTTTGCCGTGGCTTCCGCCATGCAATACTTCTGGAATTTCTGGAAACGTTTGGATGAACGAGTAAAGCGTCGCGCCTCCCGCCGCGTGATGGTGATTGAGGCTGACGAGAAAGAGCCGGAAGAGAAGGATGTTGCCGCTCACTGAAACCGACCAGCAGACCCTTCTGCGCATGGCGCGGGAAGCATTGGTGGGGTATCTGAACTTAGCGGAGATCCCCAAAGTCCCGGAACCTGGGGAAGCTTTGCGCCAGCACTGCGGTGCCTTTGTAACCTTGCACAAGGGAAAAAATCTGCGGGGATGCATCGGTGTCACGGAGGCGAATAAGGCGCTCTACATCACGGTTCGCGAATGCGCGGTGTGGGCGGCACTGCACGACCCACGCTTTCCCCCGGTTATGAAACGGGAAGTGAGCGGACTGAATCTGGAAATCTCCGTCCTCTCCCCCCTTTCCGACATTGCCCCCGAGAACATCGAGGTGGGGCGGCACGGGCTCCTCATCTCGCGCGGAGCCCTGCGCGGCCTTTTGTTGCCGCAAGTGGCAGTGCAATGGAAGTGGAATCGCGAACAATTCTTGGAAGAAACCTGCCGCAAGGCAGGTCTACCACCGGATGCGTGGCGGCAAGGGGCCAGGATCCAGGCTTTCACCGCACAAGTATTTGAAGAATCCGGCCCCGCCCCTGCGACCATTCCGGCGGCATAAGCGCGCTCGTGAATTTTTCTGTGATCGATAGGCGTGCAACGCCCTGCCGGGTTGCCACTCGCCTCGTCTAAGACCCCGGCTCTTCAATTAAGCTGATCGTCCCCCTACTCGACCCTCTCGGGATCAGAATAATAAGCAATCTCCTCCAACTTCTCATGTAAACAGTATTGAGTTCAAAACCCGTGTCTCCCCCCGGCGCGTAAATGTACTTGTATTCGGGCAAGATGTCCGATACACTACCCTAAGAATCTTATGGGAGAAAAACAACCCAACCCGGGCGAACTCCTTCGCGACACCCTTGACATGCTCATCCTGAAGACCCTCAAGCGTGGTCCAATGCACGGCTATGCCATTGCCGAATCTATCGAGCTGCTTTCGGAAGAGGATCTGCGCATCGAGGAAGGCGCTCTCTACCCGGCGCTGCACCGGCTGGAGGTGCGGGGTTGGCTGGGGTCGGAATGGGGAGTTTCAGGAAAAAATCGCCGGGCCAAATTTTACCGGCTCACCGCGGCAGGGCGAAAACAGTTGGTGGCGGAAACCGCCCATTGGCGCCGGATGTCAATCGCGATCACCCGCATCATGGGAACGGCGTGAAGAACGGGTAATCGGAAGCGGAGGACCTCGAAGAGGGCCAATGTCAGTAGCCGTGGGTGCAACCCACGGGGACAACCCCCCCGACGATTTACCAACCCCGAAGGGGTTGAATGTGGTTGGGCGCCGTGTGGGCAGGGAAAAGGTTCGCACCTTTGGGGTTCGAGAGGGATTTTGGTGAAAGAGTCCGTGTCCGTGGGTTTGGCCCTCGGCTAATTTTATTGTTCCCCTTCGGGGAACGAGGTAATGAACATGTCCGATTGGTTGACCAAAACTTGGGTGCGCATTAAGACTCTTATCAATCGCCAGCAGCTTGACCGCGATTTGGAAGATGAACTGAACTTCCATCTGGGGATGCGCAAGGAAAAGCTCCAAGCGGAGGGTCTAAACCCGGATGTCGCCCACTTTGCAAGTCTCAAGCGATTCGGCAATGTGATTTCGGTCCAGGAGGCCTGCCGTGAGACGTGGAGCTTCTCCTGGGTTGAGAACCTTTGGCAGGACATTCGCTACGCGGCTCGTACGCTGCGCAAGAATCCGGGCTTCACCACCGTGGTGGTGGTGACCATTGCTCTCGGCATCGGGGCATCAACGGCAGTTTTCAGCGTGGTCGATCCTCTTCTGTTTCGCAGCTTGCCTTATCCCAAGGATGAACAACTTGTTTCCGTGGGGTATCTGGGGCCGGTTGACAACAACGAGTTTAACGTCGTGAGCAGTTATTTCGATTGGCGGCAGGGGGAGACGCCATTCCAGTTCCTCACCGCGATGAGGCCTGGCACTGGCTGTGATGTGTTGATCGGCAACACGCCGCAGCAGATCAGATGCTACGCAGTGGCGGCTGACTTTTTGAGGACATTCAGAATTACGCCCGACATCGGCCGAGACTTCAACGAAGAAGACGACCGGCCGCGGGCCCCCACCGTGGTTCTCCTTTCCTATGGATTCTGGCGAAGGGCTTTTGGCGGAGACGTGAAGGCTCTGGGCAAAACCCTCATGCTGAACGACGATCCTGCGCAAGTGGTCGGCATTCTTCCCAAAGATTTTGAGATGCCGCAACTTGGCGAAATCGACGTGCTGCTGCCGGCGCGCTTGGATGCGAGTCTGCCCCGTTCTGCAAACTCCAGCTCTTTCTTGCGCACCTTCGCGCGGCTTCGCGAGGGCGTGTCGATCGAGCAAGCACGCGACAAGTTGCGCCCGCTTTTCGAAGAAAGCACGGCGAAGGATGTGCCGCCCGAGTTGCGCTCGGAGGTCCGCCTGGTGGTTCGCTCGCTTCGAGACCGGCAGATTCACGATGTGAAACTCGCGTCCTGGTTGTTGTTTGGCTCTGTACTTGCCCTCTTGCTGGTGGCGTGCACAAATGTCGCGAACCTTATGCTGGCGCGGACGGAAGCGCGCCGCCAGGAACTGGCGATGCGAGCAGCCCTGGGCGCCGGGCGCGGCAGGCTGATGCGGCAGACCCTGACCGAATCACTGATGTTTGGGCTGCTGGGAGGCGCTGCCGGCTGCGGAGCCGCCTGGGTGCTCCTGCGGCTTTTCGTCAGGCTGGCGTTCGATGAGATGCCGCGCCTTGCGCAAGCCAGGATCGATCTGCGTGCTTTGTTGTTTGCATTGGCCGGATCCATCGCCGCCGCCATGCTGTTTGGCATTGCGCCCGCACTGGAACGTCCACAGGCAGAAACGCTGGTCGGATGGCACGTGGCAAGGACGGCTCGAACCCTGTTCCGACAGGCGCTGGTCTCAGCACAGGTGGCAATTTCCCTGGTATTGCTGACGGGGGCCTCGCTATTGATTCGGAGCCTGGGGAAGCTGGAAAATCAGCCGCTGGGTTTTCAACCCGAACACGTTCTTGCTGCGTCGTTCACCTTACGGCAGCACCGATATCTGCCTCCTACGGCCCAAATCACTTTCCTTGACGAGTTGGAGGAAAGGTTGAAGCAAATCCCCGGCGGTGGTTCCTTTGCCCTCAGCGACTCCATTCCTCCCCGAGGTTCGATGGGACGCCCCTACTCCAACATGCGTATTTCAGGTCACCCACCCCTTGCCCCCGATGGTGGGATGGTGGAGTTTCGATGGGTGACCCCCGGATACTTCCGGACGATGGGCATTGCCATCTTATCGGGGAACGCGTTTGAAGAAGGGGAGCGTGCTTCAGGTGAATCGCCCGTCATCCTGAGCGCCACTCTGGCCCGTCGTATGTTTGGCAACGAGAACCCGGTGGGACAGCAAATTGAGCTGGACGGTAACGGCCATTGGTCGCCCATCGTGGGAGTGGCGGCAAACACAAAAAACAATGGCTTAAGCGACCCTCCTGATCCCGAGTATTACCGCCTGCGCATGAAGGGTTCCGATCAACTGGGCAGAAGTGGGGTTGCGCTTTTTCGGACATCGCTCGACCCAGCGACGCTGACGCGGTGGATTCGAAGAGAGTTTGCGGCGCTTGACCCCACGCTGCCGGTGAGGATCGAGACGATGGATGAACGCGTCGAAAGATTCCGCGAGCGTCCGCGTTTTGTCGCGATACTCGTGGGACTCTTTGCGGCGCTCGGGTTATTGCTGGCCGCGGTGGGACTCTACGGAGTACTGTCCTTCCTGGTAGCCCGGCAGACACGGGAAATTGGCGTGCGTATGGCCATCGGCGCTCGGCCCCGGGACATTGCCTTACAGGTTCAAAAGTATGCTGGAGCCTGGACGGGAATTGGAGTGGCCACAGGGCTTGCCGGATCCTTTGTCCTCGCCCGTACTATTCGCGGGCTGCTATTCGAAGTTTCACCTACTGATCCGATTTCGCTCATGGCCGCTGCCACTGTGCTGGTGGTGACTGCCGCGCTCGCGGCGTGGATTCCCTCTTACCGGGCGGCACGGGTAGACCCGGTCATTGCCTTGCGAAGCGAATGAGCTCTTCGCCACCCTCCGGGATGCCATGGCTTCGAAGCAAAGCGGTGGTAGCGCCGGGTCTCCCGATTTATGAGATCAGGAGCGCGCGGCGCCACCAACTCTCAACGCACATTGCAACGCCCCGAACCCTTTCGAGTCCTAGCCTGGGCACATGGCCTGTCCCATCCTTATCGTCCTTGGCTGGACTATTCCGCTTCGACATAGTCACCGGCAGAGATTTCGCGGTAACTTAAAATTACCATCGCCACACACGATTTCGCCTGCACGGAAAGTACCACAGCCTCTCCGATGGTCTCCGGCGGCGTCGGTTCGCTGGTCAGTAATTCCACCGTGTGCGGAGGAATAACCTTGTAAATACGGTACCGCTGACCGGCCTTGGCTCCCTCTTTATCGCCCAGGTTCAAGTAAACAACCGTCTCATGGCCAAAAAAGCCAAAATTGTTGCGGCTGGCGGTTATCCTTCCGTGCTGTTTGTCCTTATCCAGAGGCGCGAAGTGGTCAAGCGGTTTGGAGACCGTATATTCCGGAATGGGACGAGGTTGAAAGGGCACCAAGGTGTCACCAGGGACAATGGCTCCGCAAGAAAAGATGACTTTTGCCACCGCTCCCTCCGGATTCACGTGGGTCACCCTGACCTTCCCGACATCCTCATAAGGTTTGCCCAACTTGCCGATATCCCAACGCTCACCCTGGTAACGCATCGTGCGGAAAAGTTCGTCGGCGGGACGGACCACGCTGTACTCAGCGCCCACCGCAATATCTCCACCTTTGTCGTGGGAGATAAAAATCGATTCGCCCTCCACAAACTGGCGGACCTCGGAGTGGAAGTCGTCATCCGCCCCCCCCACGACGAACAAGTCACGGGGTACGGAAGGTTCGGCAATAAAGCCTGTGCATTCCGCCTGTGAGCGGACGGCTGCAGGGACGGATACCGGTGAGACTGCTCCAGATTCTTGGGCTTGGGCGGTCACCGCCGACAGGGCGAGAAATAGTACAACTAGAGTGAAAGCTATTTGACGCACGGGTTTCCTCCTTTTACACCAACGACTGGCGCAGGCGGATCACCCCCCAGTGAAGCCGCCGACCACGGGCTAACCCCTACTCGGGGTAAGTGTAAGGAAGAAAGGTACCTCTTGTCAAGCGAGGCTAGAAAAATGTGGAAGTCCGGCGGGCGCGGGGGCTTCCATCAGCCAACCCTCCCCGCGACGCACCTTTGGATGGGATCATCCCCGGAAAAAATTACCGCAGGGCACGCCGTACTTGCTCTCGAAGCTCGCGCCTTGCTATGCCCAACCGATATTGCTCGAGGGACGCTTACAGCGCTCTAATGAGAGCGGCCGGCGGACAAGGTTTGGTGAGGAAGCGAAAAATGTTTTCCCTGGTTGACCGCCGAGATGGCCGTTTCCACGTCGGCATTACCCGTCAACAGAACCCGCACTGTTCCCGGCGCAGTTTGCCGAATCAGGTATAGAAGGGGAAACGCCATCCATGCCGGGCATCTGTAAGTCGGACACGACCACAGCAAACGGCCCGTGTGCAACCACCAGCCGGATTGCCTCTTTGGCGTCGCACGTTGCCGTCACGTCAAAGTGGCACCGCAATTGGCGAGGTGGGACAAGCCCCGCCAAGGCGTTGCCTGCCGGGCCATTCGGAAAGGCAATGAAGAAAAACTGGACATAAAGTCCGCATCTCGAAAAGCCCTTTCGCCACGGTCAGGATTGTGCTATCCCTTTTCATGTTGTGAAAAGTCACACAGGGGGCATCTCCATGGAAACCCGCAAACCGCATCGTCAAAAGGAAGACTACAAGCTGCGCACGCACATGATTCACGGGAATTATGACAGCAAGAAGTGGGACTACGACCATCACGTGGTGCCGCCGGTTTCGCACACGACGGCGTATCGGCTGAGCTCGCTGGAGCGGGGTGCGCGGGGCTTTGTGCAGTTCGCCTCGGCGGACGAACACTTGAGCGGGCACATCCCGATTTACATTTACGACCGGCTGGACGAGCCCACGCGCTCGATGCTGGAAGAAAACCTGGCGTACGCGGAGGGTGGAGAGATCTGCGTGACCTTCGCGACCGGGATGGCGGGCATCAGCGCGGCTCTGGGCGCGGCGTTGCGTCAGGGGCAGGAAGTTGTGTCGCATCGGATTGTCTACGGGTGCACGTACAGCCTGATGACCAACTGGCTGCCGCGCTTCGGCATGAACGTGCGCTTTGCCGATTTCCTCAAGCCGGAGTCGCTCGCGGCCGAGATCACGCCCGCGACGCGCGTCCTTTATTTTGAGACGCCCATCAATCCCACTCTGGAACTGATCGACATCGCTGCCATTCGCCGTGTGGCGGACCAGGCCAATGCCGACCGCGAGGAAAAAGATCGCGTCCTGGTGATTGTGGACAACACTTTTGCCACGCCCTTTTGCCAGCGGCCGCTGCGGCTGGGAGCGGACCTGGTAGTGGAAAGCCTTACCAAGGGTCTGGGGGGATTCGGCACCGACATGGGCGGCGCGGTGATCGCGGCCAAGGAGTGGTACAACCTGGTCATGCTGTTTCGCAAGGATTTTGGTGGCGTGCTTTCGCCGCAAAGCGCCTGGGGAGTGCTGGTGTACGGCCTGCCGACGCTGGCGACGCGCATGATCAATATGCAGAAGACCGCACTGCGCGTGGCCGATTTCCTCGCGAAGCATCCCAAAGTGGCGAGCGTCAGCTACCCGGGCGCCGAGGGCTTTGCGCAGAAGGCGTTGGCCAAACGGCAGATGCTCAATCCCGACGGCAAATTCGCCC
>Ga0326728_10020466_pt1 | contig 12616 bp, 12 predicted proteins | sample MB3enrmetagenome_FD_207602 | JGI IMG/M metagenome (GOLD analysis project Ga0326728, IMG submission 207602) | Lab enriched peat soil microbial communities from McLean, Ithaca, NY, United States - MB31MN | ecosystem: Environmental > Terrestrial > Soil > Wetlands > Peat | place: USA: New York...
AGCAGTAAGCCCAATCTACAACAACAGCCAAGTAGATATCGCGAATGGAGACAGATATACACAGCATCACCAGGAAATAAAATAATCGCTTGTGACCTTTCTCAGATTGAGCTGAGAATTATAGGCCAACTGGCTAAAGAACCGAAGTATATACAGGCCTATAAAGCCAACCTGGATTTACACAAAGAAACGGCGGCGCAAATGTTTAATGTTCTCCTAGAGCATGTTACAAAGCAACAAAGAGAAATTGCTAAAACTATTAATTTTGGGTTAAATTATGGTATGAGTGCACAATCTCTTAAAGAAAGTCTTAAAATGAATGCTGATATTGAAGTAACATTAGAAGAAGCACAGAAATTAAAGCAAACTTTCCAGCGTCTTTATCCGCATGTTACTAAGTATTTGCACAAGGCAAGTAAAGAAGGCTTCCAGAAAGGAGAAATACGGACCCCTGCTGGAAGAATATGTAAAACAAGAGATCACAACAAAAAGGAAGAAGATTATAAAATAAAAAATAAAGGTAAAAATCTTCCAGTTCAGGGACTTTGTGCAGATATCCTTAAAATAGCAATGGGAAATTTGTTCTTAATTCTAGAGCCAAGAGAAATAAAATTAATTAACTCTGTGCATGATGAGTTAGTTTTTGAGTGCAAGGCAGAAGAAGCAAAAGAAGTAGCTGCAATTGTAAAAAATGAAATGGAGAAAGCTGGAGCACTATTTTTGAAAGATATTCCGTGTATTGCTGAAGGCACAATAAGTGACACATGGGAAAAATGAATTATTCTCTCTCATTTTAATTCTTTTTTCTTAATTTGGTTTTGTAGATTACATCACCTACTCTACCTACTCCAAACAAAAGAATAAATACACAAATGACAAATACACAAATGACAAAGGCACAGAAGATAGATAGATTATATTATTATGATTATTATCATTATTTAGTTATTAATTAATCTATAGTTGGTGTTTTTCTCTATTTTTGTGCTTATATTGCTCATTTTCTTCTGTTCTACTTCCAAAATTTTCCCATTTTAATTTTTTTCATCGAGATTATCTCAAAAACCAACTATTCAATTGCAAAAATGTTATTATTTACCATTACCGTCATTGAGTGATGATAAAATATAAATAGTAATAAATAGTATATACTAGCGTAGTTTCTTGAACATTGACTGGTTGATAGATTGGATAATATGAAAGGTGGTAAAACAAGATTTCAACAGAAATTTACAGAAGATATGTTCCTGAATGCTCTATCAATTGATAGTATCAAGACACTGCAACTATTATGAGCTTAGTGGGGTGCAGCAGGTCCACAGCTAAAAACATGCTTTATAAGCTTGTGAATGAAGGTAAAGTAAAGAAAATAGAAATTTTATTAGTACAATCATTGACTTTTTTTACTTTATTAAAATCGGTTTTTAACATGCGGACTGTAACCATACAATCTTTTTTTCTATAAAACCTGAAATCTAAAAAAAATGATTAAATGCCATTAAAGGCATTCTACCATATCACAGACATCTCATTTTCTGGCCTGTAGAGTTTATCCACTAGCTTTACACTAGGAAACGCCTTGTAAAACTCAGGCACATTGAAGACAACGCCGTTGACCCTAAACCTGTTTGGAGAGTGGGGATCAGTAAGTGCTCGTATTCTCAAGCCTTCATTAGTTTCAGATTGCCTCCATATTTGGGCGAAGCTTAAAAAAAATCTTTGATCACCCGTAAATCCATTAATTATCTTAGGTTTCTCTTTCAATGAAAGTTTATAGGCATGGTAGGCCATCGTCAACCCACCGAAGTCTGCTATATTCTCCTGCAGGGTCAGGTTGCCGTTTACATGTAGGCCGGGAAGGACTTCAAACCTGTTGTACTCATCCACCAAAATACCCGTATTTTTATTAAAGCTATCAGCATCTTTTGATGTCCACCAATCAGTTAAATTTCCATTTACATCGAACTTTCTACCCTGACTATCGAAGTGGTGAGTCATCTCGTGTCCGATAATGGAACCAATAGCACCGTAGTTGGCCGCATCGTCAGCTTCTTTGTTAAAGAAAGGAGGCTGAAGAATGCCAGCTGGAAAGACTACGAGGACTTTATTAACATCAGCATAGGCGTTAGTCTCCTGGGGATTCATCTCCCAGAGCTTACGATCCACTGGCTTTCCGATCTTATCTAAGCCATCGAAACTGTGGTGGAACTTAAATTTAGAGCCACGAATAACATTCATGACATATGAATCATTATTCACTTCAAGCTCTGAATAATTCAGCCATTCGTCGGGGTAGCCTACCTGAACATCCAAGACATCAAGTTTCATTAGGGCCTTTTTCTTGGTTTCAGGTTCCATCCATGTCAAATTTTTAATTCTTTCTCTGAAGGCTTTCTTTAGGTTGGATACCATCTCCTGCATCCTGGCCTTGGAGCTTGAGTCGAAATACCTGTCTACATAGACTCTACCTATGTCCTCACCTATGGCTTTGTATTCTGCATCAAGTACCCTCTTCCAGCGAGGCTTCATCTCCTGTTGCCCATTTAGCTCTTTCTCATAAAAAATAAAGTGCTCTCTCTCGAGATCAGAGCTGAGATAAGGTGACGTAGCTAAAATCAGCTTCCAACGAAGGAAAATTTTCAAGTCAGTTATACTCTCTTCCTGAAGAATGGTGCTTAACTCCTTGAAGAAGGAAGGGTTTCTGACGTTGACCTCAGCTATTTCTGGCCGACCCAAAAAGCTGAAGACATTAGACCAATTCATGCCTGGGGCAAAGGCCTGAAGCTCCTCAAGATTCATCTTGTTATATGTTTTGACCTCATCTTTATCTTCCACGTTATTGAAGGATGCATTGGCGAGCTTTGTCTCGATTTTCATCACGATCCTGGCATTATGCTCAGCGATTTCTGGGCTATCTCCAAGGAAGGCAAACATCTTGGCAACGTGAGTTAGGTATTGCTCTCTTATCTGGATAGATTCGTTGTCCTGCCTGAAATAAAAATCTCTATCTGGGAGGCCTAATCCCCCCTGAGTGAGAGTAGCGATCATGATTGTACTTTTCTTTTTATTGGGTTCGGCATACATAGAGAAGAAAGGATCCATGCCATAATCCATCATTTGCATTGATACATCCTGGACATCAGAGATGTTGGTGATGTTGTCTATCTTCTTTAGCTCGTCTTTGATGGGGTCCAGATGCTGCTTTTCAAGGGTAGCAGTATCCATTCCCATAAAGTAAAATTTACCGATCTTTTGCTCTGGGTTTTCCTTAAGAGCAGAGGTGTTGTTGGCTGCACTCTCTACTATTTCTTTGACTCGGTCAAAGGTTCTGTCATTTACTATCTCAAACTCTCCATATCGTGATTTATCTGCAGGTACTATGTGGCTTTTAATCCAAGCTCCATTAACATACTCATAGAAATCGTCGCCAGGTTTTACTGAGAGGTTCATACTCCTTTGATCGAAAACCTTTTCATATCCTGAAATGGTTGTATTACCCATCAAAGTTTCAGAAGAACCAAAAGCTGCGAGGCTTAAAGTGATAATTAACGCGATACCAAAAGCGAATACATATATTACTCTCTTTCTTTTCATACGTCCTCAACTTCTGTAGATTCTAAGATATCTCTTACACTAAAGCATATGTCTGAGCCAATTTCTCTAAAGCTCCAGCATTGAGTATATTTACAAATACTAAGTCACAGGAATATCAAAATTGTTATCATTTACAAAAAAAATGGATGAAAAAGTTCCATTCCGAGATAAAAAGTACAATTAATTAAGTTAAAGACCAAAATAATGCAGAGGTAGGTTTATATTACCCAAATGGATCAATCTGAAATACGGTTGCTCTTTTTACTATTATTAGTGGCACTTCTTTCGCCAATCACATCGACAGCTTCTGAATTTAGTTATCCAAGAATTTTAGATCACCCATGGGATCATTCCCCTATCACTATATATATAAATAACAAAACTGTTCCTCTCCATTATAGTCCCACCTATTACGCAGATATAGAAAAAGCTCTGAATTACTGGGCAGGAGGTGGTAATGGTAAACTGAAGTACATTCCTGTGTTTGAGATTGTGGATTCAGAAGATGCTGATATTAGGATAAAATGGAACGAAAATATGAAGAAAGATCAAGGTGCTCCTCATGGAGTTGCAGGTGAAACAATCCGGCATATTGCCAATGGACGATTTGTATACGTAGATATTATACTTGGAGTTGGAAATCATCAGTGGTTTGATTTGGTTCCGTATAGTGATCAAGCAATGGTTGCTATCGTAGAGCATGAATTAGGCCATGCCTTGGGGTTAGATCACAGAAATGATCCACGGGATATCATGTATCCATCCAATGAGCAGATAGATAACACAAATCTTTTCTTGGAGAGTAAATATGGTTCTCTTTTGCTTATTGTGTTTTATACAGCTATTGCGGTTATCGTCTTTATCTCTGTAAGCTGGTTACTTAATAGGAAAAAGAGATAAAAAATTGAGGGAAATATTTTAAGTTAGGGTTTATCGACCATTAAGTTCCTTAATCTCCTGGCAAAAATAACATGCAAATAAATCAAATATCCCTTTTAGGGACCTCAATTTCATTACTCTTCTCTCATTTGTAGTTTAATGGCAATAGTTTCGTTTCAAATCCTCCATTTATCTATATAAAAATGTGTTTTATTTATACTATTTTGGCAATATGCATTCTATGATTGATTTAGATACCCTGCAATATGACAATGATCTGATTCGTGTTGTTGTTCAGGATTATATCGACAAAGAAGTGCTTATGTGTGCTTATATGAACCGGGAAGCTCTTGAGAAAACCATAGAAACTGGGATTTCGCATTTCTGGAGCCGAAGCAGACAAAAGGTATGGAAAAAAGGGGAAACCTCGGGGAATGTGCAGAACGTACATCAAATCAGGGTTGACTGCGATATGGATTCTATTCTCCTGCTTGTAAAGCAGGTTGGAGGAGCCTGCCATATGGGATATAAATCGTGTTTTTTCCGAAACATAGAAGGAAAGATAATAGATGAGATGGTTTTTAAGCCGGATGATATTTATTAGATTTTAAGATTTCGATTGAGTTTGAAAATTGTATTCGATCAATACATTTTTTCTTGATTTCAAAGTCAGAAAGACTATGCCATTGCTGCAAGACAAGCATTTTAAACAGTATATATAACATCAGCTTTAGGTCTGCCTCGGAAAACGATTTTGTTAAAATATATGGACTAAAAAATGATACGAAGAGGTTTCCAATCAATTAAGGAACCAATTTTTTTGTAAGTTTATCTCCAACTGACTGAATACATGTGTATTCCTCTTTAAGAGCAAAATCAGTAAGAGTTTTCATGAGCAGAAATTATTGTAAAAAGATTTAAAATCTTCAATGCTTAAATGCATCGGAGTTTATCGAAATCCTCTATCAATAAAGATATTTGCTTATTCATTATGAGCGATGAATCTCATATTGGATTTAATCCTCTGAAAAATCAGGGTAATAATGTAAAGAACGAATACTATGCTAGTTATAAAAAAGCTCACAGGATAGGGCTCATAAAACGAAATGAAGAGCCCAAGCCATGTCGCTATTAGAGCAATAAATATTGAGATCATTATGCCTTGTTGAGGTCGTTTTGCAAACAGATGAGCAATAGCTGCCGGCGTGATCATTAATGAAAAAATAAGAAGGACACCAACTACTTGAACGGCGATAGATGTTGCAATTGCGACCATGACCATAAAAATTATGCCAAGCAAAAGAGTAGGTAATCCCTTTCCTTCTGCTACTTCTTCATCAAGTGATGAAAATAAAAGTGGCCGATATATGATCGCAATTAAAAAAATAATCACCAGGCTAGCAACAAACGTCACAATGACATCATTGCTGCTAATGCCTAGTATTTCTCCGAATAAGATGGAGTATGCTTCGGTTGCATAGCCACTATAGAGACTAATGAACAGAACTCCCAAGCCTAGCATGAATGCTAGGACTATCCCAATTTGGGTGTCACGCGAAGCTGCGCGGCGGCCAAGCATCGCTATTGTTATGCCGCCACAGCTCGTAAACAGTAAAAGCCCTATTATAGGAGCGATCCCAAAAAGAACTGCGCCTGCTGCACCTGCAAAGCCAATATGAGCAAGAGCGTGCGCTGCGAAAGATGAGCGGCGAAGCACTATAAAGTAGCCGACGATGCCTGCGACTATCGCGACTATAGTTCCTGCTTCAAAGGCATGCTGCATAAATCCGTACTGCCACATATCTTGCAGGTCAGTTAATAAATTAATACTAAAAGACATATCAATCGTAATGGTGCTGATTTTCTTCTATACCTATTACTGCAACCTGGCCCTGCGAACCACGCAGGACCTCAACCTGTGTCCCATATAAATCCGATAGTGACTCCGACGTCAGGACTTCGTTTGGCTTGCCGATCGCCACCTTGCCGTTGACAATATAGATCACTTTATCGAGAACAGGTAAAAGTGGATTAATATTGTGAGCTATGAGCAATGCTGTTGCATTACGTGCTCGAACTACATTATCGATAAGCTGCACTAATTCTTGCTCACGCCTGATATCAAGATTTGACAATGGCTCATCGAGCAATAATAGATTCGGGTCGCTGACCAACGCTTCAGCCAGAAATACCCGCTGTAATTCTCCGCCTGACAATACGCCAAGGGAACGATGTGCTAGATCTTCTGCTCCAACGGCTTTCAACGCATCAAAAGCGCATTTGCGATCCTTTTGGGAAAAAAGATTAAAAACCCACCTTTTTCCGGAAAATCCGAGCCTTACTAATTCAAGGGCTTCGATGGTCATTTCAGGATCAATTGAGTGTCTTTGTGGCACAAAACCGATGTGTGGATTACCGCGTTTAGGTAGGGCATTGAATATCTTAATGTTGCCCCGAATGGGTTGCTGCACTCCAAGAAGCAAACGGAACAGGGTTGTTTTCCCCAATCCGTTGGGACCAATGATTGCTACAAACTCGCCGTGGTTTATAGTAAAATTGGCGTCCTGCCAAACGATATTGTTCTGGTATCCGGCCGCCAAGTTTTCAACTGTAATAATATTAGAATATTTTGCGTTCATTTATCGTTTCCCAAGAGCTTTTGAGTTTAGCGCATTCTGAAGAGAGATCAATTCAGAGTTCATCCAATCCTGGAACGACACGTCTGGAGGTTGTATTGTTTCTGTGATACCAATCAGAGGTATGCCTTCTTCTGTAGCCATTTTCTTCATATTATCCGTAATCGGCGTTGCAGTTTGTTGGTTATAGACAAGCACGCTCACATTTTTACTCTTAAGCTGTGTCTCAAATTGCACGATACTCTCTGCTGGAGGGTCGTTCCCTTCGGCAACAGCTTGAGTAAATGCCGGAGGTGAAACGAGGTCAAGACCCGTAGCGTTTGCTAAATATGCAAAGATACTTTCTGTGGCTGCTACTTTAGTGCCCCCGAATTGTTGTTTGATCTCAGCGGTCCTATTTTGATATTTTGAAAGAAATAATTGCAAATTTGCATAATTCTGTTCATAATATGCAGCATTGGCTGGGTCTATAGAAATAAGATCTTCTTTCATCTGTTTCACAGTCAGGTTCACATAATCGGGGTCATACCAGAAATGAGGATTGTCACCCTCTTTTTTCCCAAGAAGCTCTGCCACATTCAAAATTTTGCAGTTTGATTTGACTCCAGCTCCAATAAGCTTGTTAGCCCAGCTGTCATATCCAGCTCCATTAACAATTATATAGTCTGCCATGGCAAATGCACGCGCATTTTCAGCGTTACTTTCGTACTCATGTGGATCTGCATTGGGATCTGAAACTATGCTCAACACTTTTGCATGCGTTCCACCAATCTGAGATACCAGACTACCCCAAAAATTTTCAGCAGCAACAATTTGTATGGTTTTCGTAGTATTCGTGGTAACAGAATTATTCGTGGTGCCAAGAGGACTTGGATGATTATCCTTTATTACGATGAAAGAAACGAGGGCAATAAGGATTACCACTCCTATGACAATATAAGTTGTATATTTCATAATTTTCTACCTACTGGATGTGAATAAATTATTTAGCTGGTCACAAAAATCAAAATTCGTTCTATGAATCTTGTATTTTGAGCGAAGAGGCGAGCCTCTGATAATGAAAACAACATGAAGAATCTAGGACTTACATACTTTGGGTATAAAACAAAGTACTTTAGACGTTGTGACGAAATTTATACTTTGGGTAATATCCTAATGATTAAGAGTAAATCGAATTAAATAGGACGGGTGAAACTGAGAAACTGCAGCATTAAATATTCAACTATATAAAGCTCAATAATTCTGATGATGGCATTATCTTTGATTTTATCCCTCAATCATATAAGTTCCAAATAAAATGGATTCTGGACGAGCTTATTATGTACTTACCCGTTGATAAATTATTGGTTATCTACCAAATACTTTGTGCCATATAAAATATTTTTCTTCATAGTTAAGGATTATTTATATACAAAAATAAACTAAATGAAAAAAATTAGCTGAATTATTAGAAAATGTTCAATTCTTCCCGAAAACTCACACATATCTTTATTGATCTTACGCATTTGTAGCACAAAATCAGATTTTTGGACATTATAATTAAAAGCATTTATTAGATAATTATAGATTTTATGATATTAACTTTTTTTAAAATCGTGAGAGTATGTTATTGAAAACTGCAAGCACAGGAATATCTATACGTTTTTTCTTTGGAAATGGAATTGTACTATAAATTTGATGTATATGCAAAAATTATTAATATCATGATGATATACACCAAACAATGACGCGTAATGATGGTCTAGAGTTAAGCCCTAAAAAAAGTGAATATCTGAGGTATATATTTGAGAAAGGGGGTATTGTCCGCACAATGGATATCTCAGATAATTTTCACCTTGACCCATCAACAATTACTAAGGCCATACAGGAGATGTCTTCCACTGGCCTTATAGATTATGTACCTTATAGAGGCATTAGTTTGACATCAAAGGGCATAGAGCATGCCGAGTTTTTAGTTAGACGTCACAGGGTTATAGAATTGATGCTATCTCACTATGGGCTTTCTGAAAATGAAGCTTGTGATGAAGCTTTGAAGTTTGAGGGGTATGTATCAAGAAATGTGGTCAATAAGATTTGTCGTTCTCTGGGGTATCCAAGAGCAGGTATTTGCGGTAGAATCACGCCTAATAAAAGCTGTTGTAATCTTGGAGAAAATTAATGAAATATTATCAAATCAAATTAATGAAGTATTATAAGATAATATTAGATAAATCGTTAATCAACAATAAACCAGACCCAGATATTTTTATTTTTATAGCGAAAAAAACATTGGCTATCCTATGAGATAAAGGCCTGGGGCTTAATTCTATGATAGAATTTCTACAGTTGGGTTAAAAAATCAATATGTTTTAAGCATTAAACTGTAAAAATTCTCTATAATTTTTCTTTAAAGTCAATTCTTCCTTGTACACCGTTATTTCATTACACTCAAAATTAACTCTTGAAACTGGTATAAGTTCTAACGGCACAGCTATATATACCAGTTACTGTTCTTTAAAAATAATGACAGAAAGACCTTCCCTTGACGAATATTTCCTTGAAATCGCTTTCGTGGTGGGAAAACGATCTACCTGCCTCCAAAATAAAGTAGGGGCAGTCGTTGTTAGAGATAAACGTATACTCTCAACTGGATACAATGGGGCCCCGAATGGTATGGAACATTGCCTTGAAATCGGGTGTATCCGGGACTTGGAGGATATCCCTTCAGGCACTCAACAGGAGAAATGCAGGGCAGTGCATGCGGAACAGAATGCCATCATTCAGGCTGCAATCCATGGAGTGAACGTATCGGGGGCAACTATCTATTGCACACACCAGCCATGTATTCTCTGCACGAAAATGATTATTAATTCAAATATCAAAAGAGTTGTATATGCAATTCTTTGTCTTGATACTGATTCACTTAATTTTTTCAGGGCTGCAGGTGTAGAAGTGGAACATATGCATTTTGAAATTAAATATGGAAGTTGGGTAAAGATTAAATCCGCATAATTATAGCATACCACTTGTACTCACCTCTGCAGAAAAAGCTCTCCGTAGGAAATTCCAAATGATTTAATTAATTTTATGATTTCTAGGATAAAGCTTAAAAACATTTGATCTCAGCTGAGTAGTAGTTCGCATCATATCTGCATCGACATTCTGCAGGTGTACACAAATGTAGAATTTTTTATCTATTTGCACATCTATTATTCATCGGAAGTTAGATTAATTTTTAAGCTACTGTCATATTGAGAAAATAGATGGCATTCTAGCATACATTTGCAGAAAGTGAGTTTAATTTTAATAAATCATTCGTTGGATAAAATTTATTAACCCAAAATCCACAAAGTATGTACATCATTCATAGTTAATCAGGAATCTAAATTTTTTTCTCTATAGAAAATTTAGATAAAACCTTCAACTTATGATGTATTTATAAAAGGTACATAAATGACTTGCACAAATTATAGGTTTATCAAAATCTTCTGTAATATTTGTTACAAATCTGCATATGATTTATTTTACTACTCAAGTTATGTCCTATTTTAATAGCCAATTTAACTTTATATAGATAGATTAGCCAATGATTCAACTAGTCAGCAATTAGTGATCTCCATCGTTGCCGAAATAACTATTTATTTTTACCAAGCTTGCTCGGCCATAACAATCTTCGGAAGGTATGCCGTGGCTTCATTCCAGTAGCATCCATAAGGTCCGCAGACTACCTCGCTATCTCCGCTATCTCCATAGGGAGCCGGTGGGTAATATGGTCCGATGTAACTAGTATTATTATGTTGATATAGAGTCGGTGCGCCATAGGGAAATGATCTCATAGCTGACGCAGGTGCCAACAGCACGACTAAAAAAACTAACATAAGAATGCTAAATATTGTTTTCATTCTGTCAAATTTTTGTTTCTCCATATTTGTATTCACTCCCAAATTGTTTTCACATTGCATTATTTTTAAAAACTTTGGTTATTCAATTTACTTCCAACTAACAAGCTCACTGGTAAACAATACTCGATAACCAAATCATCCATCTGTAAGGTTTTAAGATAATATCTTTTTATTTTCCGAAAGGATTTATTATTTGCAGGCATATATTGCTATTAATTAGATAAAACGGGTATTTAAAAATTTTGCATATTACCAACTTTTTTTTAATTGCAAAAAAAGTAATTTAGGTTTATAAATTCTATTTCATCGAGTTATACATAACTGACAATTTGATAAATATTTCATCAAATGGTTTCTTATATACTGTTTTTTAATTTGTTATTATACCAATTATTTAATGGTTTAGCATTTTAGATACTAATTCGTGTTAGGATTTACGCAGTTAACTGAGAAATCAATATCATTAAATTTTTATTTGTTTAAAATGTAAATTTAAATAGCAATTTTCTTGCACTTGATTTTTGAGTTCAAACAATTAAGCTGCAGAATTAAAAGTGTGGGAAGACGTGGGAAATCCATATCCTTTTACTCTTGTCTTTATTTTTATGGCTAGCATAGTATTCCATTATCTTGCTAGCTGCTGCAGCTGCCACGGTTGCCGCAGCTGTTACTGTTACTATGACCACTAATGCCATAGAGCTATTAACTCCTGAATTTCAACTTTTTGGAAGACGAGGTTCAAAAAAGTAAATGGGCATCTGTTTTTAAAATAACAGAATAGTAGTGAATAAATTGGGGAAAAAAATTTATTTCGATGCATTACACGTTTATATTTTTTTATTATATAAATAAATGTTATTAAAGACAAATTATTGTATTTTTTAAGAAGTACTGTGAATAAAGGCATATAATAACCAATATATCAATGTTTTTCTTATTTCGTGTGGAACTTAGAAAATTTAGAGATTTTGTCACAAAAGTTTTGTGTTTCCTAATCTCCATCCAGAATAAGAAAACATTGAAGATTGTTACTCATGGAGCTTATTGGACTTATAAAGCATATGGAATTCATGAAACATCTGGAACTAATTAAACTAAACCACAGCATAAATAGAAAATGTCAGAAACAAATAAGGTTCAAAGCATCTGGTTGTTCATCTCACTACTACATAAATAATATTTTATTATTGTTAACTTCATTTTGCTAGAGGTTATTCCTATGAATAATTTAAATTGGTTAGTCACCTAATTTCAAGGCGATAATGATATTCCTTAAGGTAATAGATATTGCCCTATTTCGTTTTTGAGTCTTTAGCAGCACTTATTATTTTATCTTTCGTTGAAATTTCTGGAAAGTCAACAGTTTGACTGACCAATTTTCTGGTTTTTATTTTATCGTATTTTTGTTTCTCCATATTTGTATACACTCCTAACTTGTTTTAATTTTGCATTATTTCTAATGTAGTTGATTTTTCAATTTGATTCTAACTGGCAAGTGAACTGGTAAACAGTATTTGACAACTAGGTCATCCAGTTATATTTTTTTGAAGAGGATGTGTTTTCCTAATGAGCAAAGGTTTACTATTTGCAGACATAACGATTCTACATTCTACAACAAACGTATTT
>Ga0326728_10020467_pt1 | contig 12616 bp, 4 predicted proteins | sample MB3enrmetagenome_FD_207602 | JGI IMG/M metagenome (GOLD analysis project Ga0326728, IMG submission 207602) | Lab enriched peat soil microbial communities from McLean, Ithaca, NY, United States - MB31MN | ecosystem: Environmental > Terrestrial > Soil > Wetlands > Peat | place: USA: New York...
CTGCGGTCCTGAAGTATCTACAAACCGGCGGTAATCTGCTCGTGCTCGGGGGCCGGCCTCTGACCATCCCCGTGCGGAAGGAAGCGGGTGAGTTCATCGCGGAGCGAGCGGAGACAGCTTACTCTCGTCAGATCGGCGTCGAGCACACCTATGAGGCGCCGCTGCGGGCCGGGCTGAAATTCGCGTGGAGGGATGCTACGTTCAGCGGTGGCGACGTCGAGGTGAAGTGCGTCTTCGTGATCGAGAGTGTGAGCTGCGGTTTGGGCTATCTCCAGAACTCCGCCGGCGAGCGCGTGGCGGCGCCGGTCGTCGCCACGGATTTCACCCAGCTCGAAGGTGAAGCCAAGGGATTGTTGGGCGCACGCGTGGTGATGCTCGGCTTCGAACCCGCGCCCGGATACTGGTCGTCACCGGGTGCTGTCGCGGTGGTCCGTCAGGCCGCTGAGCACGCCCGCCAGGGAGCAACGGCCTTTCGTGTCGAGATGCAAAACGCCACGGTGCTTGCGGGCGAGATTCCTCAGATTGTCGTCCGACTGAACAATGTGCGCAGGCAGCGCCTCGGGCAAGAGCAATCGGGAAGGGTGCGCATCGAGTTGCTGGAGGGAGGCCAGGTTCTCGCCACACGCCAAGTGAACTGTGTCGGCGATGCCGTGGCCGAGCCGGTTGCTTTCGAGGATCAGAAAACGCTGGCGCCGGGATTCTACGAAGTTCGCAGCACCTATGAAGACGCCGGCAAGCCACGCGAGTTCTATCAAACCGGCTTCTGGGTCCGTGACGACCGCCTGCTGCACTCCGGGCCCAGGTACGGCGTGAAGGGCGATTTTTTGACCAAAGACGGCATTCCCTTTTTCCCTTTCGGCACCAACTATTTCACCACGGAGCACTACGGTTGGGGATTTCATGGCGCGGGCAACGCTTGGGTGTGGGAGCGCGACTTCACCGAGATGGAGCAACACGGTATCAGCTTCATCCGCACGGGCGTATGGAATGATCACCTGGAAATCTTTGACGGCTGGACCGGCCAGGTGAAAGAGCGCTTTTTGCGCAGTTTGGAGGCATTTCTCCTCTCCGCGGCGCGTCATCACATTCATGTCAATTTCACTTTCTGCGCCTTCGACCCGCAGACCGTCATGCGCCATCCCGACCAGGAATCGCTCGTCACCGGTCCAGGGACAAATCCCTACACGGATCCCATCGCCATCCGCGCGCAGCAGGACTACATGCTTTCAATCGTCCGGCGCTTCAAGGACGTGCCGCACCTGAGCTGGGACCTGATCAACGAGCCGAGTTTTTCGAATCCCAAACGGCTGTGGCGGGGCAACACACCCAATAACGATCCGACCGAGCTTGCCGCATGGCGTGCCTGGTTGCGCGAGAAATACGGGACGCTGGATGAGCTGGCACGCGCCTGGAACGTGACAGCGGAGGAGCTGGGGAGTTTTGAAAGCCTTCCCTTGCCGGAGCGCGATGACCTCGCCTTCGAGCGCTACGGCAATCCGCGCCTGGTGCGGGCCGTCGATTACAACCTGTTCGCGCAGGAGATGTTTCGCCGCTGGGTAGGCAAGGTGGTGGCGGCCATCCGCTCGACGGGCAGTCGTCAACTTGTGGACGTCGGCCAGGATGAGGGCGGCGTCGCCGATCGCGTGCTGAACCAATTCTATGCCGACGCCGGGGTTGATTTTACCGTGAATCACACCTATTGGCGGGACGACGCGCTACTCTGGGATTCCGTTGTCGCCAAGCGCGTGGGAGTGCCCAACTTCGTGGGCGAGACGGGTTACCAGCCCGTCTGGCGGCCCGACGGCGCGCCGCGCTACGACGAGCTGACGGCCTTTGGGCTGGTCGAGCGCAAGTGGGCGCTGGGCTTCGCCGCTGCCAACAGCGGCTCACTGCAATGGGAATGGGGGGCAGGCGGCGACTTTGGCATCAAGCGTGGCGACGGTTCGAACAAGACCTGGGAAGACGCTATGCATGAAATGGCCAGCTTTGCCGACAAAGCCGCGCCCTACGCCACGGGGCTGAAGTTGCCGGAAGTCGCGATGGTGCTGCCGCAATCGCTCCAGCTTTCGGTGTTCAACTCCGCCGCGCTTGAAGCCCAGCAAAACTGTGTGCGTGCGCTCTATCACTACGCACGCGCCTCGGCGTATGCCGTGGGCGAGTATCAGACTCAATTGCTCGGCAACCCCAAGCTCATCTTGCTGCCGTCCCCCTGGACGCTCCATGAGCAGGCTTGGCAAGCCATCCTGGCGAAAGTCCGCGCAGGCGCCACACTGCTGGTCACCGGGGCTTTCGATAACGACGAGCATTTCCACCCCACCGCGCGTGCCAGCCAACTGGGACTCGAACTCCATCCCGGCTTGCTCACCACGCGCGAAAACCTCATCCGAGGGCCGGGAGGAGGATCGGCGTTAAGTTTTTCCGGTGACAAGACGACTTTTCTGGAACGGACTCTCCTGCCCCATGACCAGACAATCCTCGAAAAAACCCTGGGCAAAGGCCGAATCCTGCTCGTGTCCTTGCCGGTTGAACTCAACGACAACCTCAAGGCTGTTGGCGACCTTTATCGCTATGCTCTGCAAGTGGCCAACGTCGCAGAAGCTTACTCCACCCAATTAAATGATCCCGGCATGCTTATCTGCCCCACCGAGTTCGACCACGCCACGCTCTATGTGCTGACTTCCGAATCGCCGGCATCGGAAATGTCATTCCGGGATACAAGGAGTGGAAAGGTCTTTGCCGGCAGACTTGAACCCGGGCGCGCGGCTCTGCTGCTGGTGAACGATCAGGGAGAATTGTTGGCAAGCTACAACTGGTGAGCGCGGGAGCGCAATGCTCTGAAGCCCAAGATAGCATCCTCCGCTTTCTCCCGGGGCAGGGAAGTGGCGAATAATTAGAACCGTTTCGGTCGCGTTCAATCCGAGGCTCGCGCCGTTGTTCTTCCGCAAGCGCACCGCTGGCACTAAACATCGGGACAACCTAGAGCGGGTCGAATGCTCTCGAAAGCTTCTGTTTGGGTGTGTCACACGGCCTTTTCGATGGGTTCGGACGGGTCACCCGAGAGGGGACCGGGCCATGGCCTCTCTGGCGATAAATCATCGAGCAACACAGGGCCTGCTGTGACGATTGACTCGCCCGGCGGGATTGTGAGAAACCTTGCGCCCCTACCTTCGAGGTGGGGCAGGAGTGAGCGGTTTCGCACAGGTGCGTCTGATAATATTTTGGGTTGGCCTCCAATAGTTAACATAATATATTTTCCACAAAACGCGCGACGTTTTCCACAAAATGCAGACGCGGCCGCCACACTCGCGGGGCCCAGGAGGCAGGGGAAATGGCAAGTCTTGTCAACGATTTGTGGGGCATTGTGAAACGAGAACCTGGAAACTCGAAATTGGAAACTGGAGAATAGCGCCACAAGTTTCCATTTTCGATTTTCCAGTTTCTAATTTCCGGCTTGCGGTTTCTCGCGTCGGCCGGGCGGGCTTGCCACACTTTTCGCTTCCCGCACGCGCGCGGATATGCTAATTTCAATGAGATTGTCGGCGCGTCGACATAAAATGCCTCTTCGTGAGACCGAAGCCATTGTTCTTAGGACCTACCGGTTAGCGGAAGCTGACAAGATCGCTTCGCTTTTCACACGTCAAATGGGGCGACTGCGGGCGGTGGCTACGGGAGCCCGCCGGACTAAGAGCCGTTATGGGGCCGCGCTCGAGCCCCTGAGCCACGTTCGGGTGCTCATCTTCGAGCGTGAGCACCGCGACCTGTTGCGCATGAATTCCGCCGAGCTGATCGAGTCCTTTTTCGATATGCAGAAAGACTATGGCATCCAACTGGCAGCCCAATACGTCGCGGAAGTGGCCGAACGCATGATCCCGGAAAGGGAAGTGAACGAGCGCCTGTTTCGGCTGTTCCTGGCGGTGCTTCGCAGCTTGAAGCATTCGGGCGAGGTGAACCGGCCGCTTCTCTACTTCGACTACTGGCTGCTGCGCCTGGCAGGCTTTCTGCCGGACTTCGAGCTCTGCCAGAATTGTGGCCGGGCGCTTGGCGACGAGGGCGGGTATTACGGGCCTGGGTGCGAGGGTTTGAGCTGCGAGACGTGCCGAACGGGCGTGATCGGCCAAGGAATATCCTCCCAAGTGATTGCCGCCATGCGCACCGGTTGCCAGAGGCCGCTGGAGCGGTGGATCGGCGAGGAAAAGGCGCCGCCGGGCGGCCGCGAGGCCCGCAGATTCCTCGAGGAGTTGATCGAAACCCACGCGGAACGAAAACTGGTGACGCGTGCGATGATGGAGGAGACGGTTTGAAGAAGCCATCAGCGGTCAGCTATCAGCTTTCAGCAAGAGCGCGCGAACTAATGGCTGTGAACTGACAACTGATCGCTGAAAGCTGACCGCTGAGAGCTTTACGCGATATGCCACAAGCACGCAAACGATCAGCAAGGCCAATCGCCTTGCAACTGAATTTTCAAGAGATGCTCGTCCGCCTCAGTGAGTTCTGGGCGCAACTGGGTTGTGTCGTGGCATTGCCTTACGACCTGGAGGTGGGAGCGGGCACCATGTGTCCCGAGACCTTCTTCCGCGTCCTGGGGCCACAGCCCTGGCGCGTGGCTTACGTGCAGCCCGCGCGGCGCCCCGCCGATGGCCGCTATGGTGAGAATCCCAACCGCCTACTCAAGCACACCCAGATGCAGGTCATCCTGAAGCCGCCGCCCGCGAATATCCAAGACGTTTATCTTGAAAGCCTGGGGGCGCTGGGAATCGACATCCGGCATCACGACATTCGCTTCGAGGAAGACAACTGGGAAGCACCCACCTTGGGCGCCTGGGGCATCGGCTGGCAGGTCATGCTGGATGGCCTGGAGATCACCCAGTTCACCTACTTCCAGCAATCCGGCGGCGTGGACCTCGAGCCCATCAGCGTCGAGTTGACTTACGGGCTGGAGCGCATCGCGGCTTTCCTCCAGAACGTCGCGGACGTTTACCAGGTGCGCTGGAACGAAACGGTGACCTACGGCGACATGCGGCGACAGGAGGAATTGGAGTTGTCCGTTTACGACTTCGAGGCCGCCGACCCGGACACCTGCCGCAAGCTCCTGGACCTCTACGAAGGCGAAGCCTCGCGGCTGCTGGGCGGTTACCAGCGGGATGACAGTCTGAGACAAGACAAAGTAATTGAGATGGATACGGGAGAAAGTTCAAGTTCGACATTAGCTCAGCAACGCTTTCCTCTGCGCAAGGTCTATGACCTCGCGTTGAAGTGCTCGCACCTCTTTAACATCCTCGATGCGCGCGGCGCCATTAGCGTGACAGAGCGCGTGGCACTGATCGGGCGCGTGCGCAAGCTGGCCTGCGAAGTCGCCGCCATCCACCTTGGGCGGCAAGCCGAGGTGGCGGTATGACCGCGTCGAAGCTCGAAATTCGAAACTCGAAACCCGAAAATCGAAACTCGGAACTGGGGGCGAGTTTCGAATTTCGAGTTTTGAGTTTCGCCTTTCTCCTGGAAGTCGGTTGCGAGGAAATCCCTGCGCGCTTCCTGCACGATGCCGAGAAAGGCCTAGGCGAGCGCGTCCAGGCGGCGCTACGCGAGGCCCGGTTGCTGCCTGATGCATCCGTAGGGGCGCTTCGCGAACCGCACCTACGAACCTATTCCACGCCGCGCCGCCTCGTCGTCCATGTTCCCGCCTTGTTAGCTCGGCAGCCGGACAAGGTTGAAGAGATCCTCGGTCCGCCCGTCAAGGTGGCTGTCGACGCGGAAGGGAAATACACCCGGGCAGCAGAGAGCTTCGCGCAGAAGAACTCCGCACGCATGGAGGATTTGACTCGCGCCACCACGCCAAAAGGGGAATATCTGGCGCTGCGGAAAACCACCCAGGGACGTTCTGCCCAGGAGATCCTGCCGGAAATCTTGCCCGCAACCATCCTCGGGTTGAGCTTTCCCAAGAGCATGTACTGGATGGAGAAGTCCGACCCGCACTTCGTGCGGCCTATCCGCTGGGTGCTGGCAATCCTGGGCGAAGGGAAGGAGGCAAAGACGGTCGACTTTGAAATCCTGGGCGTGAAGTCCGGAGATTTCACCTTCGGGCATAGGGCCAAAAGCCGCAAACCGCAGCGCATGGCAGACTTCAAGGATTACACAAAGAAACTGGAGCGACAGTACGTAGAAATTGTCCCTGCACATCGGCAGGGACGTGTCATTCAAGAAGCTCAGGCCCTGGTTGAAAACGCCTCGCTCAAGCTCGTGGAGGACGAGTGGTTGGTGGATTGGATCGTCAACTCGACCGAGTGGCCGCGGCCCATGCTGGGGAGCTTCGACGAGCGTTTCCTGCATCTGCCGCGCGAAATTCTCATCACCGTCATGCGCGACCACCAGAAGTACTTGGCCGTGGAGGATCAGCAGGGGAACCTGCGACCGCATTTTGTGGCCGTGCTCAACATGGACTCGGATGAGAAGGGCTTAATCCGCCAGGGGCACGAGCGCGTGCTTCGGGCGCGCCTCACAGACGCCGAGTTCTTCTGGAATGCTGACCAACGCGTCAGACTTCGAGAGCGTGAGTCCATTCTCGAAAGAGTGACTTATCAGGTCCGCTTGGGCAGCTACGGTGACAAGGTGAAGCGGATGCGGAGGGTCGGTGAAAGTCTCCGCTCTGTTCTCGAAACGAAGGACCCCAAGCTGGCTCGTTACACCGTCGCCATCCAAGATGCGATTAGTCTGTGCAAGTGTGACCTCACTACCGAAATGGTTCAGGAGTTCCCGGAGTTGCAGGGTATTGTGGGGGGACTTTACGCAACAGCGCAGGGGGAGCCTAAGGAGATTGCCGAGGCCATCTACGACCACTACCTTCCCCAGGGAGCGGAGGACCGATGCCCAGCGACGCCGCTGGGCGCTCTCGTCTCGCTGGCGGATAAACTGGATTCCGTGGTGGGTGGATTAGCTGTAAACCTTGAGCCCACCGGCTCGAGTGATCCCTTTGCGCTGCGCAGGCAGGGCAATGGAATAATTAAAGTAATACTTGAATTTAGATTTCCCATCTCCTTGTCCTTAATAGTTGGCCAAGCATTGGAGACTTTGGATATTACTTGGCGTGGACCCTCTGAAGAGGTGTCTCGACAGGCTTTGGAGTTTTTGGCGGACAGGTTGCGGTACTATCTCGAGGCTGTGTGTTCGTTCCGCTACGACACCGTGCGGGCCGTGCTGGCATCGGGGTCGGATGTGCCTTACGAGGCATTCCTGCGAGCGCAGGCGCTCCACAATCTGCGCGGCAGCGAAAACCTGGAAGCCTTGTGCGTGGCGGCGAAGCGGATCAAGAACATTCTGGAGAAGTCAGCGAGCCTCAGCGATTGGTCGCCAAGCGAGGTTGATGAGAGCCTTCTCGCGGAAGATGCCGAGCGCGAGCTTTACCGCGCCTATCTCGCGCTCGACCGTGACACACAGACCCTGGCTCGAGCTGGCGATTACCAGCGGGCGCTGGAAGCAATCTCGAAACTTCGCCCATTTGTGGACACCTTTTTCGATAAGGTGCTCGTGATGGCCAAGGACAAGGCTGTTCGCGAGAATCGCCTGCGGTTGCTTAGGAAGCTTGATCGGATGTTTTCCGGGATCGCTCGATTTTCGGAGATCGCTTCGGAGGCGGAAACAAAGTGAGCGAGTAGTGTCCCAGTATGCGAGGCAAGGCCGGGGCTTGCCCCCGGCCTTGCCGCCTCAAGGGGTAGCTCCACATTCTAATTGGGACACTGCCCAAACGGCGCTACAAAACGAATGTCGACGCGTCGACATCGGCGCCGATAGAAGAGTTTGAATAGGTTCGCTATTGTGAAGTTTGCAGTCTGTGGTCAATTGCCCGCGCCCCGTTTCAAGAGTTCCTTGGGCACTTCTCCGGGCGCAGCATTCTGACTTCCGACTCCCGACTTCCTACTACTTGAAAAAAAGGAGCAAGCATTTATGGAAAAATACGTTTATTTCTTCGGGGACGGGAAAGCCGATGGCCACGGCGCCATGAAAGATGTTCTGGGCGGCAAGGGCGCCGGCCTGGCGGAAATGACTAACGCGGGCTTGCCCGTGCCTCCGGGATTCACTATTGCCACCTCTGGCTGTCGCCTGTACTTCCAAAACCAAAACAAGACGCCCGATTTCATCCTGAAGCAGAAGGACGAAGCGCTGGCGAAGCTCGAGAGCCTGCTGGGCCAGAAGTTGGGGGACCCCGAGAACCCCCTGCTGGTCTCGGTGCGTTCCGGCGCCAAGTTTTCCATGCCCGGGATGATGGACACCGTCCTGAACCTGGGCATGAATGATAAGGTCGTGGAGGTGTTCGCCCGCAAGACCCACAACCCTCGTTTTGCCTATGACAGCTACCGGCGATTCATCCAGATGTTTGGCAACGTGGTAATGGAAATCCCCAAGCAAAAGTTCGAGCACGTCTTCGATGGCCAAAAGAAGAAGAAGAAAGTGAAGCTCGACACCCAGCTTACCGCTGAAGACCTGAAGCAGGTCATTGCCGGATACAAGCAGGTGGTTCGCAAGGAAGCGGGCAAGGACTTCCCGCAGGACCCCCAAGTGCAGCTCAATATGGCCATCGAGGCTGTGTTCCGCTCCTGGTACAACCCGCGCGCCCAGACCTATCGTCGCCTGAACAAGATTTCTGACGACCTGGGGACTGCCGTGAACGTCCAGACCATGGTTTTCGGCAACTTGGGCGACACCTCGGGGACCGGCGTGGGCTTCACTCGCAACCCAGCCACGGGAGCCAAGGAGTTCTATGGCGAGTTCTTGATGAACGCCCAGGGTGAAGATGTCGTGGCAGGGGTGCGGACTCCTGTGCCCATCAAGGAACTCGAGAAGATCATGCCGGAGGTTTACAACCAACTCCGCGAATTCACTACCCGGCTCGAGCAGCACTACAAAGATGTGCAAGACTTCGAGTTCACTATCCAGGACGGAAAACTTTACATGCTTCAGACCCGCAACGGAAAGCGCACGGGTCCCGCAGCGGTGAGAATTGCGGTGGAGATGGAACACGAAGGCCTGCTGACGCAGAAAGAGGCGCTCCTGCGCGTGGAGCCCGAGCAACTCAATCAGTTGCTCCACCCCGTGCTCGACGAATCAAAGCCGTTGAACGTCCTGGTTACGGGGTTGCCGGCATCCCCGGGCGCGGCGGTAGGGCACGTGGTGTTCACCGCCGACGATGCGGTGGTGATAGGGAAGACCGAGCCGGTCATCCTGGTGCGCGGCGAGACTGTCCCGGACGACATCCACGGCATGGAAGTGGCGGTCGGTATTCTCACTTCTCGCGGCGGAATGACGTCTCACGCCGCCGTGGTAACGCGCGGCATGGGCAAGCCCTGCGTCGCCGGTTGCGGCGGGGCGGATGTGGACGAAAAGAACAAGGTGCTCAAGATCGGAACCACCGTACTCAAGGAAGGTGACTGGATTTCCTTGGACGGATCAACGGGGCGGGTCATTGAGGGCAAGTGCGATCTGGTCGAACCCGATCCCAAGAGTGGCGTCTTTGCCGAGTTCATGAAGTGGGCCGACGAGGAGCGGGAACTCGGCGTGCGCGCCAACGCAGACATCCCACGTGACGCTCTGGCCGCAGTCCGCTTTGGCGCCGAGGGCATAGGGCTCTGCCGCACGGAGCATATGTTCTTCGCCAAGGAGCGACTGCCTCATGTGCAGCGGATGATTATGGCGTGCAAGGAGACCCAGGATCCCAAGGAAGCTGCCGCTTATGCCAAGGAGCGCCGCGCCGCATTGGCCAAGCTGCTTCCCATGCAGCGCGCGGATTTCCACGGGTTGTTCAAGGCCATGGCGGGGCTGCCCGTCACCATCCGTACCCTCGACCCTCCCCTGCACGAATTCCTTCCCAAGCGCGAAGAGCTGATGGTGGAGATTGCGACCTTGGAGGCGAAGGGAAAGAAGGGTACTAAGCTAAGCCAGCTCAGAAAGTTGCTGGAAGTAGTTGAAGGTTTACATGAATTCAATCCCATGCTCGGTTTGCGCGGCTGCCGGCTGGGAATCATGTACCCTGAAATTACTGAAATGCAGGCGCGGGCTATCTTCGAAGCCGCCTGCGATTGCAAGAGGAAGGGAATCGAGGCGAAACCCGAAGTGATGATTCCTCTGGTTGGAGATGTGAAAGAACTCGAGCTCCAGAAGGAAATCGTCGACCGCGTGGCTGGCGAAGTCTTCGCCAAGAAGGGCGTCAGGGTGGAATACCTCGTTGGAACCATGATCGAGCTGCCCGCCGCAGCGCTCTCTGCCGGCGAGATTGCCCAGCAGGCGGAGTTCTTCAGCTTCGGGACCAACGACCTCACCCAGACGACTTTCGGACTCTCGCGCGATGACTGCGGCAAGATTATCAATGCTTACGTGAAGCTGAAGATCTGGCCCGCGGATCCGTTTGCGGTGCTCGACCCGAAACGCGTGGGCAGGCTGCTCAAGCTCGCCACGGCGGAAGGGCGGGGAACCCGCAACGACCTGCATGTTGGTATTTGCGGCGAGCATGGTGGCGACCCGGCTTCGATTGAGATTTGCGCCGAGGCGGGGCTGAATTACGTTAGCTGTTCGCCTTACCGGGTGCCCATTGCGCGTCTGGCGGCAGCTCAGGCGGCAGTGAAGAAGCAGGCGGCTGGGGCGTACACAACCGCGTAAACGGAAGGTGTCAGGCGCCAGGTTTCAGGTGTCAGGGCGCATGGCACTGCCGCTACAGTGGGTAGTGACGAGCAGAAGAGCAGGTTCCGGGTGTCAGGTTTCCGGTGTCAGGGAATCCGGAAAACTAAAGTATTACTTTAAGTTTTGAAATCTGCTCTTTTGAAACTACAATGCTATTTTCGTCTTCGGAACGCTCACGTGTCACAAATGACGCCAGTACCGAGCGCCGCGGACCCTGACACCTGATGCTTGGAACCTGACACCTGTTTTTCTGCTCGTCACTGTTCTTGAATGTCGACGCGTCGACATCGGGTAGTTGGTGAAACACTCTGCCACCTGCCCTGACACCCGGCGCCTGGAACCTGACACCTGCTGGAAAGCGAGATACGACATGAATAAGATGAACAGACGGAAGTTCATCGGAGCTTCCACCGCAGTCCTGGGGTTGTGGAATCTCCCCAGCCGGATCACAACCGCAAAGGAGGGCAGCGGAGGTGCGACGGCTCTTCCCGGAGGGAGCGCTCAGACTCCTGCCCACAGCTTCGGTTACAAGGGCGAGCACTTCCTTCTGGACGGTGAACCTCTCCTGCTCCTATCAGGGGAAATGCACTATCCGCGTGTGCCACGGCCCTACTGGCGCGACCGCATGCGCAAGATGCGCGCGCTGGGCTTGAACACGCTCTGCACCTACGTCTTCTGGAACTTGCACGAGCCCGAGTTGGGCAAATTCGACTTTACCGGCAACCTCGATGTGGCCGCGTACTTGCGCATGGCTCAGGAAGAGGGTTTATGGGTGATGCTGCGGCCCGGTCCATACATCTGCTCGGAATGGGATTTTGGCGGTCTCCCCTCCTGGCTCTTGTCAACCCCCGGCCTCAAGGTGCGGACCACCGACCCGCGTTTCCTCGAGGCGGCGGAAAAATACCTGCAGCGGGTGGGGGCACAACTGGCGCCCCTGCAAATCACCCGCGGCGGCCCGATCATCATGGTGCAAGTGGAGAATGAGTACGGCTCTTTCGGCCACGATCATGATTATATGAACGCCATTCGGAAGATTATTCGCGATGCCGGCTTCGAGGTGACTCTCTACACCGCCGACGGGCCGGATAACCTGGAAGGGGGAACGCTGCCCGACCTGCCTGCCGGGGTCAACTTTGGGCAGGGAGATCCGGCGCCGCAATTCGCCAAGTTTGCCAGGTTCAGGCAAGGCGCCCCGCGCATGTGCACCGAGTATTGGGATGGCTGGTTCGACCACTGGGGAGAAGAGCATCATACCACCTCCCCGGAAGAAGCTGCGCGGGGGTTGGACTGGATGTTGTCGCGCGGCATTTCGGCCAGTCTCTACATGGTTCACGGCGGCACGTCCTGGGGTTTCATGAGTGGCGCGAACTTTGATGGAACCTATCAACCGGACATCTCCAGCTACGACTACGATGCGCCGCTGGACGAGGCAGGGCGCCCCACCAGGAAGTTCTTCCTGATGCGCGAGGTGATCAAGAAGTACTTGCCCACCGGCGCGCAATTGCCTGAACTGCCGGCCCCGTTGCCGATGATTGAGATCCCACCCTTTGAGCTAAGGGAGGCAGCGGCGCTGCCTGGCCCTCTGGGCAAGCCGGTTCTTTCTGAACGACCGAAAACCATGGAGGACCTGGGGCAGCAGTACGGATTCGTTCTTTACCGGAAGAGGCTTGCGAAGCGAGTTAAAGCACGGCTTGAAATTAAAGGGGTCAGGGACTACGCAGTCGTCCTTCAGGGGGCCAGGCGGCTAGGTGTGCTGGATCGCCGTCTTAAGCAGGAATCACTGGAGGCGGACCTCGAGGGTGGCGAGCCGCTGGATATTCTCGTAGAGAACATGGGCCGCGTCAATTTCGGTCCACGTTTGGGGGATGACCGGAAGGGAATCGTTGGACAGGTTACGCTTGCCGGGTCGGAGTTGAGTGGATGGGAGAATTATCCTCTGCCGATGACGGACCTT
>Ga0326728_10020469_pt1 | contig 12613 bp, 11 predicted proteins | sample MB3enrmetagenome_FD_207602 | JGI IMG/M metagenome (GOLD analysis project Ga0326728, IMG submission 207602) | Lab enriched peat soil microbial communities from McLean, Ithaca, NY, United States - MB31MN | ecosystem: Environmental > Terrestrial > Soil > Wetlands > Peat | place: USA: New York...
CTGGTGACCATGGATTCTCACGGCAATTCGCTCCATAGCAGTATCCTGGATGATTCGACAAAAAGACTTGAAACATTATTCAATGAACCATTCAAGAAAAACAGTCACACATAATATAGACAAACCACCAAGGAGGTAGTTCAATGGACGTCAAAGAAATGTTTGATCTCAAGGGCAAGGTCGCCATTATTACCGGCGGCGGCAGAGGCATCGGCAAATTCATAGCGGACGGTCTTGCCGAAGCAGGGGCTAACGTGGTCATCGCCTCCCGGAAGGTGGCCAACTGCGAAAAAGTGGCTCAGGATCTTGCGAAGCTCGGGGTAAAAACACTTGCCCTGAAGTGCGATACAGCCTCAAAGGAAGATATTTCAAACCTGGTCGAAGCGACCATGAAAGAGTTCGGCAAGATAGATATCCTGGTGAATAATGCGGGCATCACCTGGGGTGCTCCTACCCTGGAATTCCCTCTGGACCGGTGGGACAAAATCTTTGAAGTGAACGTGCGCGGTGTGTGGATCCTTACCCAGAAGGTTGCAAATATCATGAAGGATAAGGGCGGCGGCAAGGTCATCAACATCTCTTCCATATTCGGGTCCCGCGGATCCATTGAGGAGGGACATCCCGCTGTCGCATATAATCCATCCAAGGCCGCCGTGGAAGTGCTCACCAAGAACCTTGCAGTGAAGCTTGCCCGCTATAACATCTATGTCAATTGCATCTCCCCCGGGTTCTTCAGGACCGACATGATGGAATATATCTTCAAGCCCGATATGAAGCCGATTCTCGACCTTACCGTTGCACAGATACCCCTGCTTAAGTATGGCGAGGAAGATCACGTAAAAGGCCTTGCAGTATTCCTCGCATCAAAGGCATCGGATTTCATGACCGGGGCCATCATTCCCTGTGATGGCGGTATGGCCGCGAAGTAATATAAGAGTCAAGCGCGCTTACGATTATCGCTCGATAGCTCACCACTCGCCCTGACACAGGCAAGTGGTGAGTCTTTTATTCAGAATCATAAAAAGGGCTAAAGGCCTAAAAATTCAAAACCAGAATATACGTCTCCTGATCTCCGTAATCTTATCCTTGGCTGAAAAGTACCCCTCTTCTACAAAAAGGTCAAAATGATCGAAGTCGGACCATGGATAAGAGCCGATACCCGGCCTGATCAAACAGTCCAATTCCTTGGCAAGGTATATGTTCATGAATTCCTGTGAGATATCAAAACTACGAAACACCACATCAAGACTGTGATGGATATCCGACTCTTCATCGATCGCATCAATGCTCCTGGTGACATCCACACCGATGGTATAATCGGGGTTGAATGTCTTGGCCGTATAGCATGGGATCATCTCTGCCACACCCCCGTCGACCAGCAGCATTCCATACATCCTGACCGGCGGGAAAAAGCCGGGTGTTGCACAGCTTGCGGTCAGGGCCGTAGAGAGTTCACCTTCGGTAAAAATAATAGGATTTCCCGAGATAAGGTCAACACCGGAACATTTGAATGGTATCTTCAAATCGGAGAACTTCTTGTCCCCCACCAGGTGTTTCATGTGGATCACAAAGGTCTCGGGCGTTATGAATGATTTGTTCCACAAGGCCCTTGTATAGAAATAACCCTGCTTGATGGTAGACTGGATCTTTTCAAGGAAGGTACGCGACTTGTCTTCCTCCGGATACTCCATATCGCGCATGGTCTCCTGAAACAGGGGAGAGGCCATGTAGGCCTTGAGACGGGCCTCCACCTCATCGATGTCCTGGTAGAGGCTGTAAAGGGCCCCTATTATGGCACCAAATGAAATACCTGCGATACAGTCAATGGGGATACCCGAATCCTTCAGTGCCCTGATGACACCTATGTGGGCAAGTCCCCTTGAACCCCCGGCCCCCAGGGCGAGTGCCACCCTCTTTTTCCTTCTCAGCATCAAAGTTTCCTTAAGATATATTGGTCCTGATCCATATCCTGCATATAAACGGCATGATAGCTTCCGGCTGGGTTGTCAAGCCAGCTCATACCCTGGTCGCGGCAGGCATTGCATGCATGGCGCGGCACATGGATGCCCAGGATATGATAACCCGTGGTTGCCGCAGAATCTATTTTGAATGTTCCCGGGCAGGCGGTGCAGTACCTAAGGACTTCCTGCTGATTCTCGGAGATCCCGTCCGTGTCGTAGAAGATGCTCCTGAACCGCTCAATGAAAGGCCGCCTCTCAGGCCTCAATCCGGCGCGGGTTTTCCACAGGGTAAGAATCTGTTCACACAGCGCTTTGATGTAATCCGTGATCCGCGGATCTTGTTTTAATTTTACCGGGTCAAGATCGGGTTCCCGTACATAAGAATAGTCAACGCCTGCCAATGCCAGGATGATGCCGGTGTTCACATAAGGAAGGGCTCCTTCAATGGAGTAGCCGCCCTCGAGAACACAGATATCAGGACCAAGCATCTCGTTGAGCCTTGCATAGCCTCCTGCGGTGAAGGACATATTGGTGATGGGGTCTGTATAATGGTTGTCCTGGCCTGCTGAGTTGATGATGAGGTCGGGTTTGAAATCATCCAACACCGGCATCACGAGGTTTTCCACTGCATAGAGAATGCCCTCATCGCTGGTCTTAGGCGGCAGGGGGATGTTCAATGTGAGCCCTGCGGCATTAGGCCCGCCGTATTCTGCGGGGAATCCGGAGCCCGGGTACAAGGTCCTGCCGTCCTGGTGAATGGAGATGTAGAGCACATCCGGATCATGCCAATAGATATCCTGGGTTCCGTCTCCATGATGGCAGTCCGTATCCACGATCGCGATCTTTTTAATCCTTGGGTAATGGCTCCTCACCCACTCCGCCATAACCGCCTCGATATTGATATTGCAAAAACCACGGGCACCCTGGACCACCCGCATGGCATGGTGCCCCGGAGGCCTCACGAGGGCAAAGGCATTGTCAACCACCCCGTCAAGAACAAGTCGGGCCGCCTCGATGCATCCTCCCGCAGAGACGTTATGGGACGGTGTAATGCGGGAGCCGACATCGGGGACGCAAAAATGTGCCCTGTTGATATCATGATCTTCCGCCAGGCCCGCCTTAAACTCGCGGATACCCTCGATATCGAGTATCCCCTCCTCCAGGACCTGGTCCTGGGTATAGAGGAGTCTCTCCTTACGCTCGGGATGGGTGGGTGTGATCTCCCAATCATACGCCGGGAAAAAGATCAGCCCTGTCCTCTTCTTTGCCTTGATCATTTTCCGCTCCATTCATGCAGGATGCCGGGCCTTGTCTGGATCTTGAGCCTCATGTTCTTCCCCACGGTGGAAAAACCCCTTACCATATTGAAGCTTTGTTCCTCGATAACGCTGAACTCCGCGTTATCACTAAGCCCAAGCAGGGAGGCATTCTCTCTGATGGCGGCAAACCCAAAAGCCTTCAATTCATCCATGCTCAGCGTCTGTTTGGCCTCTTTCTCCATGTGCAGCTCAGGGCAGACGATCCTGCGCAACTGTGTGTCGGCAACCAGGGTGATCTGGGCCGTGGTCCGGGCAAGGGCCGCACCCAGGGCATTGGCCACCATTGCATGCTCGGGCACCTCACACTCCATCTTCAGCGACGCCTCGATATACGGTTTGAGCAACCGGGCCGGGCCTCCGATGAGGATCACCCTTTGCGGCTGTACGATGTCGGGATGAAGCATCTCATGGATGGTGTAGACCGGATGGCTGTTCACCTCGTCGACAAATTCTTTTGCCGCTTTCCTGATATTCTCCACTATTGTCGATAGGATCTTTGCGTTCAGTTGGGGGATATCCATACCCAGGTGATCCCCCAGAGGCGAGAGTGCGTCTACAGACTTTCCGGCGTCTCCTTCCTCGAATTCGCCGCGTACTGCAAACACATCCATGGGCGTGGGGACGACACCTCCCATGCAGGCGGGGGGACCGCTTCTCGCCGGACCGACCCGCAATTCGCCGTCTTGTTCCCATACACATGAGTCGCCGCCTGCACCTACAGAGACCACCTTGAGTCCGCGCACCAGTGTCTTGCGTCCATCGATGTCCACCCCTTTAGGTTCCAGGATGGGCCTTCCATCCAGCAGGATGCCGATATCCGTTGTCGTTCCGCCCACATCGAGTACCAGCGCTGTCCCTTCAGGCCGCTTAGTCAACGCCAGCGCCCCCATCATGCTCGCTGCCGGGCCTGAAAGAATAGTCTCCACAGGGAGCCTGTTCGCAGCCGATGAGGCATAGGTCCCCCCATCGGCCTTGAGGAAAAACAAGGGGGCATTGACGCCCAGGTGCGCAAGGGCCTTCTGAACGGATGAAACAAAGCGTTCCTGTACGGGCATGACTGCAACGTTGAAATAGGTGGTATTGATTCGTCTGGGAAAATTAAGGCTCCCGCTCATGGTATGGCCCTGGCAAACGAATGGGAAATCGTCTTTGAGGAGAGATGCTATGAAAGACTCATGGGCAGGGTTTCTGACGGAAAACTTGGAGACAATGCCGACGCCCTCGATACCTGACTCTTTCAGATGCCGGGAAGCCTTAAGGACTTCTTGTTGATCAATCGGGACATACTCTCGGCCCCGGTGGTCGATGGCACCCTGCACAAGATGAAATGAATCGGTAAGAAAATAGCGGCCTGGATATATACCAGGGCCGGCAGAGACAATCATGCCGGTCTTTGCATATTTCTTCTCCACAATTGCATTCGTGGAGAGTGTCGTGGACAGGACCACCCTCTTTACCCCTGAGTACTTGATCCCGAGGCTGCCGAGCGCCTCCATGATGGAGCTCACGAGATCATCGCCTGTAGGGGTCTTGGCCGTTGAAAGAATGTCTCTTCCTGACAGACATACAGCATCGGTATGTGTGCCGCCGATGTCGATACCCAATATCATAAAGACTCCTTCTTGGTCCTTGGGCATGTCTTAACTGCCGGAATTACTCTTGTGCTCCGCCGTCTTGGTCATGGGCGGCGGTCGTCTTTATAAATGCCGTATCCGGATAATGAGCACAAGATGGTTGTTCAGCATGGGCACATCCGATGAAGATCATACCAATTCATTTCTAAAATGACAATCCTTTGAGGGGATCTTGCGTTGATTGTTTGGATCTGATAGATCTCGGAAGTGAAAGCTATTGGGAGGTCGATTTGAAAAAAATATTTCTCGTATGTATAGCGTTGCTCGCGATGTTGGGCTGCTCCAAATCAGGACCTACCCTGTCGGAAGCCAGCATATCCAATGATAATCCGGTCACGGGCCAAAGGATCTTTGCCCTGGTCGACTACATCACGGACAACCCTCCTATGACATACCAATGGACCGCAACAGGCGGGGCATTTGATATACCCGAAACTGCACCGTATTCCACCTACTGGACAGCCCCGGATGTTCCCGGCACTTATACCCTCACCTGCACGCTTACTGACAATACGAAGAAATATACGACACATACCTTCAACGTCCAAGTTCGTGCCAGGACCTTGGAGAGCAACTTTGTCGGTACCGGTCTTGAAGTCATCACCATCTCCAAGGAGACTGAGTACGAAATCGGGGGGATATGGGCTTCGGTTAAAGATAATAAACTCAGGTTCATTTCATCAGGGTCCAATGATGAGAGCATCTGGAGCGTGAATTTCTTTACCATGCTGAACCATACAGATCCTACTACTCAGCTATACACCCTCTGGGGGGTTGAGTCTGTGGGTAACAATATCATAGAACTCACGTCCTCCACCGAGACTACCCTTGTCTGTGAAACCTGTTTGAATATTGATAAGATAACGGCATTGGCACAGGATGTAACTGATACTTCCGTTCTCTGGGTAGGCACGGAATCAAGCCTCAATTATTACACACCCGCAACCGATACAACCACCGCATCGTGGGCCCAATATTTACCTATACAAGTCTACGACCTCTCTGAGGGGCCCGACTATGTCTATGCTGCGACGAACGGTGGAATATACAGGACCGACGGGACCAAAACCCCGATCTATGGTGGTGATACCTGTGCAGTGCTTGCAGTGGACAACGGCACCACTTCACCAGATGTATGGTCCGTGGTCCAAGGAAAGATTCAGAAAGACGGTCAGCAGTTAGAGGTTCAGCCGAGCGTTGTGATATGCAGTCTTGACCAGGACCCTGCCGGAAACATCTGGTGCGGCAAATACTGGTGGGACGGAAGCCAGTGGCATGTTGTACCCGGTCTGGATTCAATTACCATCGTCAAATCCGTTGCAAGCACGGAAGGTCTGACCTATTTCCTCTCCGACTCAGGGGTTCTTTACCGCTGGTAGGTTCGTGCGCGAGGCGATATCCTTGGCAATACCCTCAAGCATACCGTTCATGACCTCTTCGATGTAGGGTGACGGCACGTCAACACTTCGCAGCCATGTCATGTGGTAGGCACTCTTTTGGGATGACGCCTTGGCGGTGCGATAGAAAAGGGTCTGAGAATCAGAAGTCCTGATCACCTTTACCGTGAGGAACACGGCGGTGGGGGTCTCGTATCCTCCGTATGAGAGATGATCCAGGGTACCGGTGATGATGTAACTCACCTCCGGAGGTCTTTTTTCGGCAAAGTCGACCTGCTTAAAGGTCTTTTTTTCGATCAGGTATTGCGTCAACCTTTGAGCTGCATAAACACCCCACCCGTCATTGCCCTTTGCATCGAACGGTATAACCGCTGCAGTGTTCGAATACGCGCCTGCAAGTCCCGCCGAGTCTATTGGTGTGGCTTCTTCATAGTGCCGTGTGGGCAGGACAATGGCACAGCCGCCTGCGAGAACAAGGGTAAGGATAATGGGTAAAAAAAATAGCAGAGGCCAGATGTGAGTATCTCTTAATATTCTTCCCATACCTGAACCTCCCTTTCGATATCCATCATGGAGAAATTATCGGGCTCGAAGTATTGAATCTTTAATAGAAATACTGCCAAGTTTTGCAACCCAATAATTAAGGATATGCATGAAAGGGATATGCATGATTAAAAGCCTCCTCGCATAGGGCGGCTTTTATGGTCATATTTAAGAAAACAAAGGGGTGACGTTATGGCTTTAGATTTGTCCAAAGGTTGTTATCAACGGTAACACCCCCGTGCCCGTTGTATATACCCTTGTTGCCATAACTATCGACAGCAAAAATTAATAAAAGACCATTTACGAAATCGTTAGCCTGGGCATTGATGGGGGTAGCAGTTGCAACGAACGTTGATACTCCATTAACTGTAGTTAAAGTTACAACTATATTGTAATCCCTATTTACATCGGCATTTGGATTGGTGAGTCCCTGATTGGCAATCAGATTGGCAAGGGTGTCGTATTGGTTGTATTGAGCAAAGTTCTTTTCCTCACACAAAGCCACGGTCTCCAAGGCCGTTATGGCATCAGCCCTCCTGGTCCGCGTCACATATCCCGTGTATGCAGGTATTGCAATGGCGGCGAGGATCCCAACAACTACCACCACGATCATGATTTCCATCAGGGAGAATCCCTTCTTGTTCATGCCCTGTCTCCTTTTATACATATGCCTCAGCATAACTTATCGGCTGTTTTCTCTACTTGCAATAGGGGATTACCAAGGTTTCGAGGTTCTTGAAGTGAGCGATACTTGACTCCCTTGAACCGCAGGATTATGGAGGGATTCATGAAAGGCCGCGTCAAGATATTCACCTATGGATGCCAGATGAACGACCTGGACAGCCAGAAGATGTATTCCGAGCTTTCCAGGGCCGGTTTCATGACCACCCATGAGACCAAAGAGGCGGATATCATCATCATTAACACCTGCTCAGTCAGACAAAAGGCCTATGAGAAGGCCGTCAGCAACCTGGGAAGATTAAAGACCCACAAATCGAGGAAGCCTTCATTGATTATAGCAGTGACAGGCTGTGTTGCACAACAGGAAGGTGAAAGCCTCCGGGAGCGTATGCCCCACGTTGACATCATCCTCGGCACCCATCAGCTCCATCGCCTCCCAGAGCTCGTTGAGCAAATGCGTAGTGAATCAAACCCGATAACTGAGACAAGATTCGGCAACTGCATTCCCTCCATGGATATCATACCCGACCTTGAATTCATAGAGAAACCCCACCGCGCTTATATCAATATTATGCAAGGGTGCGACAATTACTGCTCTTATTGCATCGTACCCTCGGTACGGGGCCGTGAGATCAGCAGGGACAGCAAGAACATCCTCAATGAGGTCGGATTGCATGCCTCACGGGGGGTCAAAGAGGTGTTCCTGCTCGGCCAGAATGTCAATTCATACAACGGAGGCATTTCTTTTCCACAACTCCTGAGAGATATCCATGCAATGGAAGGGCTTGAGCGCATACGCTTCACCACATCACACCCCAAGGATGTGAGTGATGACCTCCTCGGGTGTTTCAAGGATCTTGGAAAATTATGCAGCCACCTTCATCTCCCTTTCCAGTCGGGATCCGACCGCGTGCTCGAGGCAATGAATCGGAATTATACTCGCCGGACGTACCTCGATCTCATCGCACGACTCCGCTCGGCCAAGCCTGATATGGCCTTCAGTGCGGATGTCATGGTAGGCTTCCCCGGTGAGACGGAGCAGGATTTTCTGGACACCCTTGCCGTCATCGAGGCGGTCCGGTTTGATGTGCTCTATTCATTCAAGTACTCGGTCAGACCCGGCACTGCAGCGGCACTGTTGGATGACAATGTAACGCCGGAAGAAAAGATCGAGCGGCTTACAAAACTCCAGGCCCTTCAAAAGAAGATAACCCTTGATAATAACCGGTTACGCATTGGAAAGACATATGATGTCCTCGTGGATGGTATGAGTCCTAAAAATCCTCAACAGGTCCACGGGAGAACCATCCATAATGCCATAGTGAACTTCTCGGGCGAGAAAAGCCTCATCGGAAAGACCCGGGCAGTCCGCATCACCCGGGCAAATCCCAACTCCCTCACAGGAGAGATGGTGCCGGACATCTGTTGATAAGGTTTTAAGTTTGAATATCATTTTCACTTGGATCACGTAAGCTTCTGGTGGTATGAACTTACCATCATGGAACAGCCCAAACGGTGGCCCACCATACTCATCCTCATCATCATGCAGATCGCCTGGCTTATTGTTCTGGTCATAGGGGTAGTCTGGTATATTCATTATCGCCATATCCGCATTCGCCCGATAGGCGTCTGGGATGTTGTCGTGATTACCGAAGTCTCTGTACTTTTTACCCTTATCCTCGCGGGGATTTATGTGCTCTTCATCCTTTACCAAAGGCAGCTCACCCTCCTGAAGACCCAGATGTACATCCTCCAGTCCGTCACCCATGCCTTCAAGACGCCGCTGGCCACCATGCAGCTCTACCTCGAAACCATTACCAAACGGGACCTCCCGGAGAAAACAAGGGCTGAACTCTTAAACGGCATGCTCATAGTGAATCAGCGCTTGAAATCACTGGTATATAATTTCCTTGAGAGCGCCCGGTTAAGTTCCAACCGAAGACCCTACTCTTTTTCCACGGTATCCCTTCCCCGGTTCATCTCCTCCTATATCTCAAATAATGAGATCTTCCTCAAAGATGTCGATGTGCACTTTCATTCACCCGATGAAGATATCATCGTCCGTGTGGACGCCGATACCTTTGAAATGGTTTTCTCGAACCTTATCGAAAACGCCATCCACTATTCCACCTCCTCTCCGAGGATGGACATCAGGCTGTGGAAGGATGACAGGTGGGCATTTATCGAATTTTCTGATACAGGGATAGGCATACCCCAAGAGCGCCACCTGGATGTATTCAAGATGTTCAAGAGGCTGCCGGAGGGTGTAAGCCTCTGGGGTTCAGGAACAGGCATGGGCCTGTATGTGGTAAAAGGCATTATTAAGGCACATGGAGGAACCATAAGGGTGAACGTTAAAGACAAGGGAGAGGGCACCTCCTTCAGGATTCGGTTGCCCATCACGGGATCATGACCATTAAGTGGCGCATCCTCATTATTGAAGACGACCATGCACTGTCATTGGGGTTGAGGATTAATCTGGAGGCTGAAGGATATGAAGTTCTCCCTGCATTAACCGCAGAGGATGGTTTGGCCATCCTTGATAATTCCAGTGTAGACTTGGTGGTCCTCGACCTTATGCTCCCCGGGATGGACGGGGTTGAAGCGCTTGAGCGTATACGAAGCGAGAACCTTAAGTTGCCTGTACTCATCCTTACTGCACGTTCTTCTGCGGATGATAAAATCGAGGGGCTGAAGGCCGGGGCCGACGACTATCTCACCAAGCCCTTTCACCTGGAGGAGTTTCTCCTCAGGGTTCGCAGGATGCTTGACCGGTACCAGTGGTACAAACCTGAAGATATACTCCAGGTAGCAAATAACAGGGTCGATTTCAACACCCTGGAGATAGAGGATGACACCGGCAAGATCTCGCGGATCACACCTCATGAGGCAAACCTTATACAGTACATCACCCTCCACCAGGACAGAATTGTGACGCGCGCCGAGCTGCTGAAGAACGTCTGGGGGCTCGACCCCGATATCGAGACAAGGACCGTGGATACATTCATCTCCCGGATCAGGCGATATCTTGAGAAAGACCCGTCAAAACCTGAGCATATCATCAGCATCAGAGGCAAGGGATATCGGTTTATACCTTAGTGAATAGTGACTTATAACTAGTGGTGTAAAGGATTTCTTGGCAGTACAATTAAAATGAGGGCTCATAACAATTAAATAATATAGTTAACAGTAACTGATATTTTGACACATTTGATACAATGATTTATATAAATCTTATAGTTTAACTTTATGCTTAAGAGGAGCAGGTAATGGGGCTGAAAATAGGCGAGATTGCAAAGAAAAGCGGTGTGCCCCCCTCAACGATACGTTACTATGTGCGGCAAGGGCTCCTTCCGGAGCCGGACAAGGTCAACAAGAGCATGGCCTACTATGACGAGCGGTGCATAGAGAAGATATATGCCATCCGTCATCTCCAGGAAAGGAAATACTTCCCTCTGTCGGTGATTAAAAACATCCTCAGGAGGATGGACCAAGGCCTCAGCCTGGATGAGGCTGAAGCCATTGAGGACGCCGTCTTTGGGGCTCTACCCGAAGCAGAGGAGAAGGTAATGGACAGGGCCCAGTTTCTGGAAAACACCAAACTAACCAATGATGAACTCCAGACAGCCCTTAAGATAGGGCTCTTGATTCCTTATCTCCAGGAAAAAGGACGCACCCTCTATAACCAGGAAGATGTCCGTTTTGCAAGAGAGGCCCTCAAAAAGATACTTACCTTCGGCCAGGACCTCCATGAACTGAGCTTCTATGTAGATCTTGGGAAACAGATAGTCGACCATGAAATGAGCCTGCGGAAAGCTGCGGTTAAAGGAAAATCTCAACAGGAAAATATCCGTGTCACCACCGAAATTTCAAAGATGGCAGACCTCCTCAGGGGCTACATTATCCGGAGACTTTTTCAGAGAAGGGTCCAAGCTGCTATCCAGAAGAGTCTTACTGAATGATTATCCGAGGATATTTTCTTTCCACACCTTTGGGTAATTCTTTTCCAATTAACCGGTAAATCTCTTCATCAAGTCTCATAACGCACCGAATTTTCAAGCACACGCATTGAGCATGATTTTTGCAACTAAAGTATTTGATTACTCTTTTTATTTATCATGTGTATGTTCAAATTTTTTTGACAGTGGGGGTAAATTCTCTTTGCGGAGGTAATTATACGGGATAGATAGAGGCGTGTGAGTCCAATCTATAAGCCTCGCGGTCTTTGTCCGTTGAGGGCATAGGGATAAAGACCCAGAGTTGATGTGATATTTATGATATCACGGAATGTCCCATTATATTATGGCTGGGTTATTGTGGGTGCTTCAGGATTTTCCTCTGTCCCTCAGAATGAGAACGTCGTTTGCGTTTCACCTCGGATCTATCGTAATTACGCAGGGTATAACCCTTACAGCATACCAATTGAGATCGCGGTACAAGACACGGCAATAAATGGTAAAACTCCTGACGGTGGTGCCGCCGGCGTTGAGATTACCGTTAAGTAGGTAGGAAAACTGATGTTGACAACGTATGAATGTATCCGGTATAAAACCTTATAGTTTAACTTTAATCTTTATAACTTGCGTGGAGTATTATCGAAAGGTAGCCCTCTTAAAAAAACAAATCATAGGGGAGTCATATATGAAGACACGTATAACTGAGCTCTTCGGCATCAAGCATCCCATTGTTCTTTCCGGCATGAGCTGGATCAGCGTTCCGAAGATGGTTGCAGCGGTATCCAATGCAGGCGGCCTGGGTATTTTGGCAACGGGGCCTTTTGATGCAGCACAGACACGGGATGCCATCAGGGAGATCAAGTCATTAACCAATAAACCGTTCGGTACGAACGCCACACTGCTCTTCCCCGGCGCTTCCGATAATGCACGGGTGGCGCTGGAAGAAAAGGTGCCGGTCATCAACTTCTCGCTGGGCAAAGGAGATTGGATTGTTAAGGCCGCCCATGAATACGGCGGCAAGGTTGTTGCCACAGTAGTCAACCACAAGCATGCCAAGCGTGCCCAGGACTACGGGTGCGATGCACTGCTCGTAACCGGCCATGAGGCCGCGGCCCATGGCGG
>Ga0326728_10020474_pt1 | contig 12610 bp, 14 predicted proteins | sample MB3enrmetagenome_FD_207602 | JGI IMG/M metagenome (GOLD analysis project Ga0326728, IMG submission 207602) | Lab enriched peat soil microbial communities from McLean, Ithaca, NY, United States - MB31MN | ecosystem: Environmental > Terrestrial > Soil > Wetlands > Peat | place: USA: New York...
GACAAAGCCTGCTTGGGGCTGTTGGTCAAGACGAATCCAGTCGCCGTACGCGGTGCCGTTGCCGATCGTCTTCATTCCGGTCGCCATGGGACTGTCTCCGAGAGCCGTCCGGGCGCGCTGGCAGGCCGCCCACCAGTCATCGGTACACGGGTCGAAACGGACCCGACCTCCGAGGCGTACGACCCGGAGGCCCGGTGGCCGCCCACAACCCACGAGCCGCCAGGCAGAGGCGACCTCGGGGACCTTGCCGGTGAGCACCTTGGCAGCAACCAGGTCGGCGAGCGCGTAAGGGAGCAGCCGGTCGCAGTGGATCGGGCCGAGGCCGACGCGGGGGACGTCGCCGCGACCGGCATACCAGGTCCTCGTCGGCAGCACGTCGCCGTCGGGTCGGACGAGAGCAATGCCGACGAGCTGAGGCCACAGCTCCGGCTCTAGTACGTCGGCCAGTTCGACTCGTTCCAGCAGTTGACGGACCTCGTCGGTCGCGTCGACGGCCACGATGCGCTCGGAGATGAGGAGCGACCAGAAGCAAGACAGTCGGGCGACGTTGGAGTACTGGCTCGCGAAGTCGACCAGGCTCACAGGGACCGGGACGTGACGGATGCGCACCTCGACCCGCGGCCCGTAGAAGGCGCCCATGGACTGTGCGAGCTGGGCGTCGGTGATCTCGGCTCGTTCCAACGGGGGACGGACGCCGATGCGCCTGAAGTAAGCGGTGCCGATTGCGGGGGAGGAATAGGCCCGGTCCGCCGGGAGCGGCACAGGGTGGCGGTGGAACTCTCTGAGCGCAGCGCCGGCAAGATCAGAGGTGGCCGCGACGTCCTCTCGCACGTAGTCGAGCCAACTGCTCGGAGAGTGTCCCGAGGGCCACGTCTCGCTTCTGGTAACCGAGGCCGAACACTGCGCTCCCGGACTCGAGCGAGTGGGGCTGGTTGGTGAGAGCGAACATCATCAGCGTGCGCAGGTCGAGGAAGTGGTCGTCGCCCGACGTGTGCTCGTCTCCGTCGTCGGGGGCGTCTTTCACGCCGCTCCATGCGAAGAGCGTCCGCTTGTTGTCCAGCCGGCGGGCGATGGCGTTGGGCCGATAGCGGTGGTCCTTTCCCTCCCACTCCCAGAGACGCAGCACGAACGCCCCGTTGTAAAGCCCGCGTCCCTCGTGCCATGAGAGCCGGAGCCGTGAGATGTCGAATCCCAGGTTGAAGCCGACGAGCGTGGCCCGGTTGCGCCAGCACGCTCCCCATAAGCATCCGCTCGCAGAACTCGTGACGGGTGAACACCTGGAGCGTCCGGTTCGAGTCCCGTTGGCTCCGGTCGACATTGGCGACGGCCCGTGCCGCGTAGTCGCGTATCTTCTCCAGCTGCTCGGGGTCACGAGCGAACAGGTCGTCCGGGTGGAAGAGCCCCTCTTCGGCGCAGCGGAGCGTCGGCGTGCTCCCCTTCCATTCGACACGGACGTACCGGTATGCCCCGACTATCAGGTCCTGGGAGCCGCCGAGCTCGGTCTCGGTGTCGAAGACGACGAGGGCCCTGGGCCGGTGACGGCGCTTCTTCCTGCTCCCGGTCTTCCGTCTCTTCTCGGGGACAGCCCATGCGCGAAGGGCGATGTCCATCGCCTCGGAGAGCGCTGTCACTCCTCGCCCCCGATCACGCCGAGGGCGTAGGCGCCGAGCAGGCCGCCGGAGCCGATGAACCCGAGCCCGCCGAGGACCCAGTGCCAGGCCCTGTAGCTACCGGGTTCTTGAGCGGGGTCTGTCGTCTTTGCTCTATAGAGCATCCAGAGGCCTGCCGCGATGAGCACGACCGCGATGGCGCCTATCTGCATACGGGAGCCGTCAGGCTCACCCTCATACCCCGACCACCCCGACTCGACATAGGAGCGTGGTACAGAAACTGCCTTGCCGCACGAGCCGCACCGGCTCCGCGTCTTCGCGCTCGACCCCCACCCATGACTGCAGGTCGGACATGTCAGCCACATGGCTCCTCCTCTTGTTCGGCTCTTCCTGTTTCCTGAAGGCGTTCGAGGGTCGCCTCGACCGCTCCCGGGTCGACGTCACAGCCGACGAAGCGCCGGCCTGCTCGCTGAGCGGCGACCGCCGTCGTGCCCCCGCCGAGGAACGGGTCGCAGACGAGCTCGCCCGGCTCGGAGAAGCGCTCCAGGTAGTAGGCGACGTTGCCGAGCGGCTTCTGCCATGGGTGGGCGTCCTTCTCCGGGCCGGGGGACGCTACGGCGTTCATGAACCAGTGCCGCGGCTCGTAGCGGCCCTTCGAGAAGAACAGGATCGGGGTCGACGCGTCCCGGGCCATGACCGAGCGGATCTCGCTGTGCCTGCCCGGAAGCGGGAGCGATCCCGACCAGAGGAAATCGAGATGCGGACAGAGGCGAAGGACAGCTTCGGAGAGGATGATGACGCTCCAGGATCAGCACGTCGGGATGCCGTGCACCGCACAAGACGCAGGCCGCGTCGCGGCCGAGCCTCTTCCGTCGAGTCGTCTGTCGCCGGTCGTTCGCAACCGGGTCCGGGCCGGTCAACTCTCCACCACCAGATCGGCCAGCTCGCCCGTGAAGGCGAGCTCGGCGATGACGTCCAGGTCGGTCTCGAGCTCGAAGCGGTAGCTACCGCCGTCCGGAAGCGTGCCGGTGACCGTCTTGCCGGCGAAGCGCCGGAGCGGCTTCGCGTCGCCGGTGGCGAGGAAGGTCCCGATCGCAGCCAGGTGCTCTCCGACGAGCGTTGCCTGCCTGGACCCGCGTATCGCGACTCTCGCGTAGACCATGCCGGCAGAGATGACGGGCATAACCCGTAGCCCGCGATCCGAAGGCTTGACTCGGTAACGGCCACTTGGGAGCTGCTCGATGGCGTCGGGCGCGTGCCTGACGACAGCGTCGACGGTCGTGCCAGCATGCCGGGCCGACCAGGAGAGGCTGCGTCTTGGGTGCTGGCGGACGATCGAGACGGCCTCGTGAGCTCGGCCCCGAGCCTCGCGGACGTGCTCGGGAAGAGCCAGCACGCCTCGGGCACTCGGTCGCCGGGTAGGTACACGGCCGTGCCCGCGGCCGGAAGCCCGGGAGCGGCCTTCCCGTTCGGCCTTGGCGACCCGGGCACGGTACTCGGCTCGGGTGTCGCGTACGCGATTGGCAGACATGGCCGCGTCGCAAGCCTCGGCAAGCTCGGCAAGCGCGGCAAGCTCCGGGTCGAAGAACCGATCACGTCGCCTCATCAGACCGTCCTGGTGGCAGGCGCCGACCAGGTACGATCCGGGTCAGCGAGAACGTTTGCACAGCGAACTCACTCCGGCTCCGGTGGTTCAGCACCGGAGCCGGCTCGCGTTAAGGCAACAGGTCTGGAGTACCTGCCCCATTGGTCGCGTGTCTCGGCGAAGCGCTCGACGTCGTCGGGATCCCAGAGCCGACCGAGCTCAGTAGTCTCGACCGGCGGCAGTCGACCTTCTCGTGCAAGCTGTCGGACGCGTTCGGCCGAGATCATCAGTCGCCGGGCGACCTGGCTGGCCGTCATCTGCCTGCCTGTTTTGTTCATCATTGATGATTGTGGCTACCGAATCCGGGATGTTCTAGCCTCAAAATCGGTGTAATCTGATTGTGTGCCGTACACCCGAATCCAGATGGTCGAAGAGGCCGGAAAGGTCGGCTACCAGGTCTCGGAGCGCCTGGTGACGGACTGGGCTTCGCTGGGACTGTTGGAGCACCCACAGCGCCAACGGGGGACCCATGGCAAACGAGGTGCCCTCTACCTCTGGAACGAGAACCAGCTGGGCCTGTTCCTTGCCCTGTTGCACCACCGTCCGTCGGTAAAGCACTTGGGAGAGCTCGCCACCATCCCGGTGTCCCTATGGCTCTTGTGGGGCGAACCCTACGTGGAGCTTCCACAGGTTCGCCGGGCGATGTCGACTTGGACAGGCGGACATCTGAGGGCATCGTCGGAGGAGAAGGCAGTGGCAAGCGCTCGCGCGATCGTCAACTCCTTCGCGCGCCCCGAATCGACTCGGGCACAGCGAATGCAGCTTCGTGAGGAAATGGCCTGGGCGGGACTCGATGGCAAGATCGACAGAGACAGAGTCGCTTCTCTCGTCAACGCGGTGATCGACCCGACCGGCTCTGGAAAGGGTTTCGGCCCGTTCCAGGCAAGCGGCGAGGATATTGCCGACTATTACTTCTTCCTCACGCGCGCAGCGGTCGAGATTGAGACGTTGTCGGACGGTCTTTTCGTCGAGGCCCGTGCGCGATACCGAGACTTCCTGCTCGGCTACTTGACAGACTGGGTCTTCCTGCACTCCTTGCCTGAGTACGGGCCGGGCTTTGAGAAGCCGACGATGGAGCTGATGGTGAACAACAGCTGCCGGGACCTTCTCGGGGCGTTGGGCCAGCTCCTTCTGGTGACCGAACGCGGCATTGAGCTACCGCCCATCGTCCTTCAGCGCTGGACGCGGCCGCCTGATGCCTTATTGGCGACCATCAATCCGATAGCGGTGCAAGCAGTCCAACAACCAAGACCGCAATAGACCACGAAGTGCCCCGGGCAGGCTGCAACCCACCCGGGGCTGGCACCAGGAGGTGTAGCTCCAGATGCAAGACAGAAAGCTACAAGCGCAAGCAGTATCCGCCTGCGACTACCAGGCTTGGCTGCATGAGCGGCTCGCCGAGACGTACGCGCACGACACTCCAAACCCGGCGGTCTGCGTGGCCGACGGCTTCGGCGTTCGGGTCGGCGTCGACCGAGGCAGGCTCGTCGTCGCCGATGGGCTCGGGACCCATCGCCGAGAACGCCGCTACTCGCGGGCGACACACGGCCTCGCACGCCTCGTCGTCCTGTCGTCGGCAGGGACTGTCGGTCTCGACGCACTTCGCTGGTGTGCCGGTGCGGGTGTTGGCGTTGTCGTGCTCGACCCGTTCGGCGGTGAGCTTCATCTGACATCCGGTGGGGTCGCTAACGACGACCCACGACTCCGGCGGGCGCAGGCATTGGCGATGGCCACTCCGGCAGGCTTCGAAGCGACGCGCTACCTGATCGCTTCCAAGCTGTCCGGCCAGGCGTCGATCGTTAAAGGTCGCCTCGCGGACCGAGCCGCAGCCGAGACGATCGCCCGATTGCGAGACGAGCTGGAACTAGCCGAGACACTGGAGGATATCCGCCACGTCGAGGCGGTCGCCGCCAACGTTTACTGGAACGCCTGGTCGGAGATCGAGGTGCCGTTCATGCGAAAGGACGTGCCCCGTGTTGCTGACCACTGGCGGACCTTCGAGGGCCGTCGTTCGGCCGTGAACGTCGGAACTTCTCGGTCGGCAACCGACCCTGCCAACGCCCTCTTGAACTACGGCTACCGGCTGCTCGAAGCCGAGGGTCGGCTCGCCTGCCTCGCTGTCGGGCTCGACCCTGGTCTCGGCATCCTGCACGCAGACCTGAAGGGCCGCGACTCGATGGTGCTGGACGTCATCGAGGCCGTCCGACCGGTTGTCGATGGCTACGTGCTCGACCTGTTCAAAGCCCGTCCGTTAACGAAGGCCGACTTTGCTGAGGACCGGCGGGGCGTGCTCCGCGTGCTCCCACCGCTCACGCACCGAATCGCCGAGGCGATGCCGACATGGGCTCTGGCGCTCGGGCCGGTTGTGGAACACGTCGCAACTGTCCTGTCGACGAGTAGCCCCTACGACGTCTCCGTTCCATCCGTCCTGACCCGCGACAAGCACAAGGTGGCGGCAGCGCGGCGAGTCGCGGCGTCGACTTCTCCCGCGGGGAGCGGCGTGCTCTCCCCAGGTCCGAATCCTGGAGGCCTGGCGCCGCGTAGCAAGCAGCGTCAGCGGCCCAGCGTCGCGACACAACCGTTGCTGCCGCGTCGCACGTGCCGCGGGTGCGGACAGGTCCTACCGGCCCTCGAACAGGACCGCGCCGCAACTAGGCGGTGGTGGTGCGACACTTGCAGACCCGAGCGCCGAGACGAGCTCGACGACCGCATGCGAAGGGCAGCGAGTATCGCAGCTGAGCAGTATCGCGCCGAGACCGGCGTGCTCCCGTCGCACACCGACGAAGCCCAGGCCCGACGCCGGGACGTGAACCGGCGTCGCCAGCTCGCCCGTCTCGCGTGGGAAGCCGACCACGGTGGGGAGTCGCCAGACGTCGAGTGGTACTCGGAGCAGATCGCACCGCGGCTGGAGGAGCTGTCTCTAATCGAAATCGCTGGGGCACTCGGCGTCTCGACGTCCTCGGCGAGCAAGTTCCGGCGTGGGCTGCGAATCCCAGCACCGCGGCACTGGACGACGCTCGCGAATGTCTTGAGTGTCGACCCGCCGACTCGACGCCCGCTATGAGAAGTCGAAGCTGAGTACCTCGGCATCGGGTGCATTCGTGGGGGCGGCCCGCTGCTCGGGCGCGGGTTTCGGTAGGTCCTCTGCGGCAACTAAGCGTCCTGCGACAATACGATTAAGGCAGTCATCCAACCTCGGTCCGAGATCAACGGTTGCTTCCAGGATCCACAACAGGCGCAACAGCTCCTCGGTGAACTCCGCCGTCCACGCCTGGGGTCGAATGTCGTCGAGATCAGAAGATTTGCGTCCCGAGCGCTCGGAGGTCCGGCGATCGATCCAGGACTTCACGACCTCGTAGCCAGAGACGTTGTAGCGCCAGATTGGTGGACTGACCGGCTCGAACTTCCCGGGACCAATATGGATCGATTGCGTGGTCTCGTCGTACGAAGTGCGGAGCGAGTTCCCCGCGGGCGACAGGACGCATCGAGCGACACCTCGCGGAAGATCGCCCGCCTTCTTGCCCTTCGGGAGGAATCGGTCCCCGAAGGTGTGCAACCAAATGAGAAGACTGCCCAACTCAGCCATCTCGGCAAGATGGTCACGGTCGGATGAGATCGGGACGTGCGGTCCGGGCTCGGTCAGTTCGTCTGCGAATCGAGACGTGTAGCTGGGTGCCGAAAGGACCCCGTAGCAGTAGGCAAAGAGCGTTTCAGGCGAGATGGGTTCTTCGAGAGCGGTTTCCAATGCCGCGAGCAGGCCTGAGGTAACGTTCGGGACGCTCCCTGCTGCATCGATCCACAGTGGGATCACGTCTTTTGCTCCATAAGAGCCACGGAAGTGGTGAAGGTCCGGAACCGAAGCCGCAACGATAGCGGCGGGACCCTCGCCAAGGAGTCCGGTCAGCAAACTCGTCATCACTACTTGCTTCGATCCCGCGATCCGCCACAACTCCGGCCGAGGCCGATCGATTAGACGGTTGTCAACGATCGCCCATTCCCGATCAAGACTGCGGTAGCTGTACCCCTGGATTGTTGGATGGGGAGTACCGATCGGCAGCGAGGCAAGCGTAGGAAGCTGATCGCCTGAAAAGTCCCGGTAGACACCTGTGAGCTTCCTGTCTGGAGTCTCAACCAACAACCTACGCCGAGTGACTTCGTCGACATCGGTGAATGCCTTCCAACGGCGGATCAACGTGGCACGCTCCGGGGCGATCGGCCACTTCCGCTTGAACTGAGCACCCGAATGCTGCCAAGGGAAGACGTCTGTCAACACTGGCCAGTCGAAAAAGTCGCCCTCCCCCTCGGGAAGAAACGGCTGCATCCAGCCCTTGTAGCAGTCCTTCCAGACGAGGTCCTCCAACCGGTTGAGCCCCGCGAGCTGGGACAGCTTCTCCTCTCGTGAGCCAGTTACCCGCGCGTAGTGGACACGCGCAGGTGTACCTAGATCCGAGGCACCGCCGCGGACTCCGACCGCGATCACCACCGGCGTTTGGATGTCGAACACGTTCTCCGAGCGACGAGCGCCGCGCCCTTCTCCCTCCAGGTCGATCAGCCAAAGGTTGTCAAACTCTTCGCGCATTTTCTGTCGCATGCCAACGAAGCCTGGCCCACGGAGGTACGACGAGGCCGTTATGAAGCTGACGATTCCACCCCCACCACCTGTCGATTCGAACACCTTCCAGAGCGCCCACCTCCAGAAGTAGACGTAGAGGTTGTAGAGGTTCTTGAGGTGACCGCCTTTGCCACTCTCTATCGCGGGCTGCAGGAAATCCTCCAGAATGCCTGGGGTTCCAGTGTCCTTGATGACTCTCCCCTGTAGCCACTTGCCGTCCGCGCCCTTGGTGGCGCCAACGGTAACGTCCAAGCTGGGGTCGGGAGGCGTCCCATTGCGAACCCATCCGCCCTGGCGTTCGACCCCCTCTTCTCCAGCTCCGATGGTCTGTCGGTAGTAGGGTGGGTTACCCAAGCAGACGAGGACGGGAGTCGTCGCCTTGATCTTGTTGGCCCGCACGTGTTCCTCAGTGAGCTTGCGATGCGTGAGGGTGAGCCTCTGTTGGTAGTCGGGCTGCTTGAAGGGGTTGTCGAGCGTGTCGGTTAGGTAGATATGCACCCCGTCTGAGGGGAGTGAGCCCTGCGCGTCGAGGATCTGCTGAGCAGCACGCAGGTGGGCCACGGCGTACGGGCCGATCAGGATCTCGAAGCCGTGGCTGTTCTGCGCGGCAATCGTTGCCCTTCCAGCGACGGCACCATCACCGAATTTCTCCCGAACCTGATCGAGTGCGTAGCTGATCGCCGAAAGCACGTAGGTTCCCGTCCCGCAGGCGGGATCGAGCAAGGTGACGCCATCGTCGGCGTAGCTGAGTAGTTTTCCAAAACGCTCCTCGAGAAGCTGAGCCACGAAGCGAACCTGCACACCGACGACCTCCGTCGGGGTGTAGTACACGCCACGGTTCTTGCGAAGCTTCGAGTCGTAAGCAGCGAGGAAGTCCTCATAGAAGTAAAGCCACGGGTCGGCGCCCTTCGATCGTCGGGCCACCGCCGAGAGGTCAATCGCAGCGATCGAGCGTTCGAGCAAGCTGACCGGCACCTCAACTTCACCGCGCGCCTGCGGATCAGCCAGGATGCGGAGCACCTGGGCGAGTAGGCCGTGACGGGCGTCGAGAGCATCTGCGGCCTTCGAATGCAGATCCGACTCGCCCTCGAAGCGAGCGAGCAGCAGAGCATAGGTGACAGTTTGTGCGTAGGCGTCTGCGAACTGCTGATCGTCAGCGTCTGGAAAGAGGTAGTCCCGCCATTCGCGTGCAAGTTCTGAGAGCGCCGAATCAGGCAGGCTCACTGCGTCGAGCGCAGTACTTCGAAGCAAGCGACAGAGGGGCGCGAGCATTTCCGCGAGAGCCCGCGGCGACGTTGGCACTACGGGTTGCCAACGAAGGAACTCTCGAAACATTGATTCGACGGCGTGTGCGTCGGGTGGTGAAACAGCCGTCGCTCCGTCGGTGAGGACCGAACCCGACAGCTTGATCCAAGGACCGGACCGTTCGCCTTTGTGAAAGAGCGCCCACTCGTCGCCGTCGGCGTAGACGAGGTTCGGATGGTCTCTGAGCTTTGCCCACTGAGCCTTGTCGTGCTCGTCAGTGAACCTCGCTGGATTGGCTCCTTTTCCGGTCGCCTTTAGTTCGATGTGGCCGGTCAGCAACCCGTCAACGGTGACGCCGATGTCTGGGCGCGTACCGAAGTCGGCAGCTGACGCCTCGGTCCGGGCGACGACATCAAGATTGAGTATCTTGCCTACCGTCTCGATCAACGTCTGAGTGGGTCCCTTGAGTTGATCCTCGGGCTGCGCGGGATTGGCGCCAGCCACCGAGAAGTTGCGGGTGATCGCGGCAGCAAAGGTCCCGAGAGCGGTCTCAACCGATGCCGAGCCGCCAGTTGCCATGTGCTCGATTATGGCTTGCGGGTGATCGCGGAGCCGGTTTTTGTCAGGTCCGCCGTAGGTCACCTGACGGCCGGTGCTCGTTCTCGGGCTCCCGATCCTCGGCCGTCACCCCTCGCCAGCGGCGTTCATCCAACCTGCCTGCGCGCTTGCTCGACAACACGTGGCGTAGCGTCAACACCGTGGCTACTCCGAACGCAGAAGAGATTCAACGACAGGCCCTAAGGTGGCGACTCTTCGTTCCTGTTTGCTTGCTTGGCGTAGCTCTCACGACGTTGGCCGTCGTCACGAGCACCGCACTGAAATGGCAAGGAATTTGGCCCGCCTTCTTTCTGGAATTCGGCGCAACCATTCTCCTGGGTTCTCTTCTTTTCGTGGTGCAACGTTCGTTCCTGCAGACTGTCCGCCGGGAAAGCCGCACGGTAGTGGAGCAAGTGGGTGCCCGGGCGGACGCATTGGAGCAGCGCATCGGCGACCAGTCAGCTCGCATCGAAACGCTCGCTCAGGAAGTGGAGATAGCCCGTGCCGAGCGCCACGCGGCGGAAGACACGGCGCTTTCCGCAATCACGAACGACGCAACATACGACGCGGTTACTCGAGCACTTTGGGAGGCCGAGAGCCGCAGAGCCATCTCCGAGTCTTTTCGGGTTCGGGCTTCGGCGAATGTCGCAGGTATGCGTCTGTATTTCAAGCTTCTAAGCGCGGTGGAACGTACCGGTGGCTCGTTGCCCTTCATTTCGCTCACGCCCTGGTTTCCGGACGGCAGAGACGTGAAGCGCGAGTCATGGCACTCCGGTGAGGACGTCGCGACAGTAATGAATCGGATCGTTAAGAACCTGGAGACCGCCAACCTTGACGCAACGAGGAACGCGTTCGATGCTCAACTCGTCATCGAGAATCTTCACTTGAGCCTCGATCTTGCCATCCATTCGCTTCGTGGTGACCTACCGCGCCGGCTCCGGGGTCCGTTGATCGAACTCGTAGACGAGCGATGGGTGCTCACTGACATGGGCCTTGAGTCGCGCACCGACGAGTTCTTCGTCTCAATCGACGCTTTTCCCGACACCCTGCCGCGGTTTCAGCGTCCCGGCACCCCGGAGTTCCGGGCTCCACCCGCCCCGGATGGAGTGTCTGAGGAGCTGTGGAAGACGCTTATTACTGTTGCACGTATGACGTACATGCTCCGGGGGCGCAGGTAAGCAAAGGGCTCCGCGGCCCCTCGGGTCAGGCTACGGATGAATGCTGGAGATCCGAAGAAGGTAGATGGTCAATCAACGGAAGGCGAAACGGTCGTCGACATCAAACGCGAGCTAACGATGCATAGTGAGAGGACTACATAACGAGATGACCGATCCGGAACAGCGCGACAATTCGGCAGCCAATGAAACGAGCGATCGAGATCGTCAGGATGATCGTAAGGTGCCGGGGCCCGCGGTAGCGGCGAGTGTCCTAGACCCGAGTGAGGTCATCAGATCAGTCTGCGGCGCTCTAAGCGACGACCGTGACGACGCGGCCCGGGCGATCATCAAACAGCAGTGGCCCTTTGTTCCGATCGTCTCTGCCGGAAGGCGTTACACGAATGCACAACGCGTCCGGATCTTTCTGCGAGACGGTTGCATCGATCGCTACAAAGGGCATCGGCTCGTGTTCCCCGGCACCCTCCGGCTCTTGTCTTTGCGGCTCCCTCAAGAACTTCCCTTTCAGCGTAATTGGAAAATGAACGAGTGCCACCAGATGTGGTGGGAGCTCTACCCAACGATCGACCACGTCGTTCCGATTTCTCGCGGTGGCGTCGACGACGAAACGAACTGGGTCTGCGTTTCGATGCGCACGAACGCGATCAAAGCCAACTGGACCCTCGACGAGCTGGACTGGAAAGGCCCGCTTGAGCCGGGACAACTCACCCAATGGGATGGCCAGACGCAGTGGTGTCTCGATCAACTGGAAACGCACCCCGAGTTGCACTCCATGGACCCGTCGCTACGGGAGTGGGAGAGAGCCGCGCGGCTGGCCCTTGCCTAGTCGTCGACCGGCCGCCGGGCTTCGAGCAGCCGCCTACGACGTGTCGGATCAGGCGAAGAGCGCTTCGACTTTGGCGGAGCTCTCCCCTCCCTAGCTGGCTCCACGACCGCGTCATGGCTGGCTGACCCCCGTCCCTGCTCAGCACGCGGCCCGCTCACGACGGGCACGCCGCAACTTCGACCTGCAACGGGGGTACGCTCCGTCTACCTCGGATCCCGAAAACGAGCGGTCGCGTCCCAAGCGAACCCGACCGGGCAATCGCCAAGCGGGCTGGAGGTGGGGAGATCGTGGCATCACCTGAAGCGCAGCAATTGGGTTCTCGGCTCGACGAGCACCATGCCCCGGAGACCAACGGACGGATGCCCGTCTGCCGACGCTGCGGTGCTCGGACTGATGGTCCGAAGGGGCTTCACACCCCGGACGAACGACAACTGGAGCGCGCGCTGCGATGGCTTGATGTGCAGTCGCTAAGCAGTGGAATCGATCGCGCGAAGAGTCGGCTTAACAACTGATGGTCCGGAAATCGGCACGAGGATGGCCACCGGAGCTGCGCCGGTCGTACTCAAGATGAAGGCGAGCGTGATCAGCCCTGCCGAGCAACTCGCCATCGTGCAGTACTCGGATGAGCATGGCGTAAAGGCGGCGGCCGACTACTTCGCCGTGTCCCAGGACCGCGTCTGCGACTGGCGGTCGGATCGTCTACGGCGGAAAGCCGTTACGTCAGAACGCTGAGCGCCAACCTGGCTGGCTGGCTCCGACCGCCCTCCTGTCCGGCCCCCCCGAGCCCGATCGCCGTCATGGCTGGCTGGCTCGTGGCTGGCTGGCCCCACCCCCGTCCTGGCTGGCTGGCTGGCTCCCTGCTCACCCACCCGCTGTCCTGGCCGGCTCCCGTCCCCCGTC
>Ga0326728_10020476_pt1 | contig 12607 bp, 7 predicted proteins | sample MB3enrmetagenome_FD_207602 | JGI IMG/M metagenome (GOLD analysis project Ga0326728, IMG submission 207602) | Lab enriched peat soil microbial communities from McLean, Ithaca, NY, United States - MB31MN | ecosystem: Environmental > Terrestrial > Soil > Wetlands > Peat | place: USA: New York...
CCCATCGCGAAAAGATACTCCCCCGAGTGCGGCGCGATGCCGACAGAACCGTCGTCCACATAATTGCCATCGGGGTCCCCGCCAAACAAAGTCCAGCCGGTGAGATCCCCCGTTTCAAAACCGCCGTTCAGAACCAGACCTGAATACACCGCCGCCAAAGTCACTGTGATGTCGGGGCCAAAGCCGTCCACCTCGGCGCCGTTGTGGTTGGTCGCAACCAGAGCGGGAAAAAAAGTGCCCGCGTTGGTGTAGGTGTGGGAGGGATTTTGCTGGGTGCTGGTTGAGCCGTCGCCAAAAGCCCAGTTCCACTGGGCAATGGCAGTGCCTTCGCTGTCCACGCCCGGAGAGGTGAAATCAACCATCAAGGGAGGGGGGCCGGAGGTTGGATTGGCGGTGAATTGGACGGTGGGAGAGGATACGGTGATAACCGGGCCGACACCTGAAATGGCAAGGCCGTGATTATTGGTGGCAATGAGAATTGGGGAGTAGGATCCCGCCGTGGCATATACATGCAGCGGATTCTGCGCGGCGCTGGTTGAGCCGTCGCCAAAAGCCCAATTCCACTGCGCGATGGCATTGCCTCCGCTGTCCACGCTCGCGGAGTCGAATTGAACGGTCAGGGGAACCAGGCCGCTGTTGGTTGGATTGGCGGTGAATGAGACCGTCGGAATCACAATGAACGGGCCGTAACTGACCACGGTGGCCCCGGTGCTGTCAATGGCGGTGAGACTGGGGAAAAAAGTGCCGCCGTTCATGTAGGTGTAGGAGGGACTTTGCTCGGCGCTGGTTGAGCCGTCGCCCAAGTTCCAGTTCCAATTGGTGACGGCATTGCCGGCGGTGTCAGCGCCCGGAGCGGTGAACTGCGCGTCCAGCGGCAACAGTCCGTTGGTGGGAGAGACCGACCAGGCGTATTGATTGGTGAACGTTTCCGAGGTGACGCCGGCGGAGCCTACATTCACTTGAAGTTGGATGAGGGTGTTGGACGCTTTTGTGCCGGACAGAGTCAACGGCGAGGCCGGCGTCCCAGTCTGTGAAAAGAATCTCAGCGCCACCTGGTAAGCGCCCGCATTCGGGCCGGAGAGAAGGATTTGATATATCCCCGTCAAGGGCTGGTAGATTTCCACCTGGTGTGCGGTGTCCGTGCCGGGCGCGCCTGTCAGATCACTATTTTCGATGGCGTCCAAAAAATGAACCGATTGGGGAATTTCCTGGAGGACCAGGCCTGAAGCCGGGTCGTAACCGGTGCGGCGTCCCAGCGGGTCCACGACCAAAATATCGGCCGCGTTGCCGGAGCTGAAATCCAATCCGCTCACATTGCCCGCCGGATCCCCAACGTAACCCCGGGTCTCGAATTGGTTGTTATAGTAGGCCAGATTGGTGGCGTCCGCGTGTCCCGGATCGTTGATGAGATACTGCCCGTTCTGATACCCGGTCACCAGCACAAAATGGGTGGGAACTCCATCGGCGTTCAAGTTGACACCCGCGATCACCGGGTAGCCATTGGCAAGAGTCTGACTAAGGAACTGAAAGTCGGTCGTTCGATAGGCGTGAAACTCGAGCGTGTCGTCCGAGGCGTCGCGGGTGGCGGCGTCCCAATTGACGCTGGTTCCCACAAAATCATTGTCCGCAATCATCAGGGTATTCAGCGCGCCGGGATCCGTCATGATGCCCTCGTATTCCAGGGCCATGGCCAGGCAGGAGAGCGCGCATCCTTTTTGCTGGATGGTAAAGGCGGAACTGTCGTAGGTGTTGGTTGCCCAACTCGGGTTGCCCTGGCTGAAACGTTCCACATCCAGAACGGTGTTCGTCAGGTTGACGATGGGAAATACATAGCGTCCCAGGACATTCGTATTGAGATCACTGTGGATCAAGCCCCCCGGATTGTTGTCGAGCAGTTCACCGGGTATGAGCGAGCCTTGCAGTTGAAAAGATGTCCCCGGCAGAGCGCTTCCATTGGAGTAGCCCACAACCGCCGAATCGCCTCCCAACCCGTCCACACCCCCGCTGGCGTCTCCGGTCTCCCACTGAACCTGGTCGTAGTTGAACTCGATGTCAAAATCGCCCGGATTTCTGTCCGAGCGGTCAATCAGCACCATTTGGAAGCTGTCGAGCTTGTCCGTCTTCTCGTGGTAATAGCCAACGCCGATCCAGTTCACGCCGAAGGCCGGGTGGCCGTTCACGGTGTCATTGCCGAAAGTGACCACATTCCCGACCCGGGTGTCCACATCGGCAAAAAACGGGGCGATGACCTCGGTCTCGGTGTTGGTCAATCCGTAAGGAGTATAATCACCGAGCGCGGCGCCGAATGTGACATTCCCGTTGTTATTCAAATACAAAGAGTTGAATATGTCTCCATAGAAGTTGAGGCTAAACCCAATCGGCACGGCGACCGGGGTGCCGGATGGGATGCCGTTCTCGGGTCCGATGACGGGATAAGTGCCATCGTCATTCGGCCCAAAAACGGTGTTCGTGAAGCCGGACAGGTTGCGGATGGCTCCAGCCTGCGCCGCGACCGCGTGCAACAACAGCAGGATGAAAAGGGGATAAAGTTTGGCTCTCATATATGAATTTCTGGTTTCTGGCATTAGCTCGGGCGGCCTGATTTTTGCACAGGCGGGTTCCGCACTCGCCTTAAATCACGGCCTCCCACACAACAGGGGGCAATTGTAACCGATTTCAGGCCTGGAGACAAGCAAAAAGAGTCAAGAAACTTTCAGACGAGGCGGGCAGAGCGCCGGGAAGGGGGGCGTTTCATCCAGGGGTGGCAGTGCCAAGACGCCCGCCGCAAAATGCCGGCGGCTATTTGCGGCGGCGCTTGACCGCAAGCTGGGCCATCGAGTTGGCCAGGGCCGCGTGGACGGTGGCGGTTTCCTCGTCGTCTATATGTTCGGCCAATCGGGCCTCGGCGCGCCGCCGGGCTTCTTCGGCTTTGGCTTCGTCAATTTGGTCGGCCGGGATCGCCATGTCGGTCAGCACCGCCACATGGTCGTTGGTGACTTCAACGAAGCCGTCGCCCACGGCCAGGTAGAGGTCATGGCCTTGCTGGCGGACGACCAGTTCGCCGGGAACCAGTTGGGTCATCAGGGGGACATGCTGGGGATAGACGCCCATCTCCCCTTCCACCGCGGGAAGAGTGACCATTTCCACGTCGCCGGAAAAGGTAACGGCGTCGGGGGTGACGATGTCCAGCTTCAAGGTGGCAGGCATGTGGATCAGGCTTCCTTGATTTCGTCTATGCCGCCCTTCATGTAGAAGTTTTGCTCGCCGACGGCGTCGTGTTTGCCCTCGAGGATCTCCTGGAAGCCGCGCACGGTTTCGGCGACGGGCACTTGTTTGCCGGCGCGACCGGTGAAGACTTCGGCGACGGTGAAGGGCTGGCTGAGGAAACGCTGGATTTTGCGCGCGCGGGCGACGGTCGTTTTGTCCTCGGGGGAAAGCTCGTCCAGGCCGAGGATGGCGATGATGTCCTGCAAATCCTTGTAGCGTTGCAGGACGCGCTGCACGCCGCGGGCCACGTCGTAATGTTCCTGGCCGACGTTTTCCGGGGTGAGCGCGCGCGAGGTGGAAGCCAGCGGGTCCACGGCCGGGAAAATGCCCAGTTCGGCGATGGAACGCTCCAGGACAATCGTGGCGTCCAAGTGGGCAAAAGTGGTGGCGGGGGCTGGGTCGGTCAAATCGTCCGCCGGGACATACACGGCCTGGAAGGAGGTGATGGACCCTTTCTTGGTCGAGGTGATGCGCTCCTGCAAGTCGCCCATTTCGGCGGCCAGGGTGGGTTGGTAGCCGACGGCGCTGGGGGTCCGGCCCAGCAGGGCGGAGACTTCCGAGCCGGCCTGGGAGAAGCGGAAGATGTTGTCAATAAACAGCAACACGTCCTGGTTCTTCTCGTCGCGAAAGTACTCCGTGATGGCCAGGCCGGAAAGCGCCACCCGCAGGCGCGCGCCGGGCGGCTCGTTCATCTGGCCATAGACCAGGGCGACTTTGGACTTGCCCAGATCTTCCTGGTTGATGACGCCGGCCTCGGACATTTCATGGTAGAGGTCGTTGCCTTCGCGCGTGCGTTCGCCCACCCCGGCAAAGACCGAATAGCCGCCATGCTGCTTGGCGATGTTGTTAATCAGTTCCATGATGACGACCGTCTTGCCCACGCCCGCGCCGCCGAAGGCGCCGACTTTGCCCCCCTTGAGGAAGGGGCAGATCAGGTCAATCACTTTGATGCCGGTGGTCAGCACCTCGGGCGAGGTGGACTGGTCCACCAGCGGCGGGGCCGGGCGATGGATGGGATAGCGCTTCTCGGTCACCACCGGGCCGCGTTCGTCCACAGGGTCGCCGACGACGTTGAGGATGCGGCCCATGGTGGCCTCGCCGACCGGCATGGAAATGGCCGCCCCGGTGTCGGAGACTTCGTAGCCGCGTTTGAGGCCCTCGGTGGAGCCCATGCAGACGGTGCGGACCCAGTTGTCGCCGAGATGCTGCTCGACTTCGAGGGTTTGCCGGGTCTTGCCCTGGCCCGGAACGTCGAATTCGACAGTCAGGGCATTGTAAATGCCGGGAAGCTCTCCCGAAAATTCGACATCAACGACGGGTCCGATGACTTGGACGATCTTGCCTTTATTCATTTTTTACTTCAAAAAAATTCCGCTGAAAGAGGGGTGACTTTATGGGGCGGGGCGCATGGTGTCAAGAGTGTCTTGGGGAATTCTGCGAAGGTTGGACCGGCGATTCCAGTTGGAAAAAAGCCGGCCCATCATCCCTCCGATTTTCCATGCCGCGCAATTTTCGCTTTTTCCGCCGGTCACTTTCCTCTTTAATGGCCCCATGCACTTGGAACACATCAGTATAATCGGCGCCGGCCTTTTGGGCGGCTCCCTCGGACTGGCCATCCGGCAGCGCCAATCCTCCGCCCAGGTGCATGCTTTTGTCCGCCGCCCGGAAAGTGTGGCCGAATGCCAGCGGTTGGGCGTCGCCCAGTTCGCCACGCAAAATATGAAGGAGGCGGTCGAGCGCGCCGACCTGGTAATCCTTTGCACGCCCCTTTCCCAAATGCGCGAATTGGCCCTGCAAATGCGGCCTTTCCTCAAACCCGGCGTCCTGGTGACCGATGTCGGCAGCGTCAAAGCGGGTGTCGCCCAGGAACTCGAGCCGCTGCTGCGCGCCGTCAAGGCCTCTTTTGTCGGCAGTCATCCCATGGCCGGCTCGGAAAGAACCGGCCTGGCCGCCGCCCGCGCCGATCTCTTCCACAACGCCATCTGCCTGGTCACGCCCACCGCGCAATCGCCCGCCCGCGCGGTGAGCGCCATTCAGGCTTTTTGGAAGGCGCTCGGCGGATGCCCCGTCCTCATGACGCCCGAATTGCACGACGACCTGGTGAGCCGCTCCAGCCATCTGCCGCATGTGGTCGCGGCGGAACTGGCCAATTACGTCCTCAGCCCGGCGCACCCCAGGGAACAGGTCCTGGTCTGCGCCAGCGGTTTTCGCGACACCACCCGCATCGCCGCCAGTTCGCCGGAAATGTGGCGCGACGTCGCGCTGGCCAACCGCAAGAACTTGGGCCGCGTCCTGGGTGTCTTTATCGAAGATTTGCAGGAATTCCAGCTCGCGCTGGAGCGCGAGGATGTCCGGGCCATCGAGGAGTTTTTCACCAAAGCCAGACAGCGCCGCGAACAATGGCGCGCCCATTCGGCCACCATGTCGCCCGAATGAGCAGACCCACATGATCCGAGCAATGGCGATTCCTGAACTGATTGAAATTGTGCCCCTGGAAAAACCGGTCGTGGCGGAAATCTCCGTGCCGGGTTCCAAGAGCCTGACCAATCGCGCCCTGATCCTGGCGGCGCTGGCCGGCGGGCAAACCACCCTCCGCGGGGCGCTTTGGAGCGAAGACACCCAGGTTATGGTGGACAGCCTCCGCCGCCTCGGTTTTTCCATCCAGGTCAACAAGGATGCAAAGGAATCGGGCAATCGGACGCTGGCCGTGCGCGGCCTGGGTGGAAAAATCCCCAACGCGGGAACCGCCGGCCGGCCGCTCAAACTTTTTGTCGGCAACGCCGGAACCGCCGCCCGGTTCCTGGCCGCCCTGGTTTGTCTGGGCCGCGGGGTGTATCGCCTGGAGGGAACTTCCCGGATGCACGAACGTCCCCAGGCCGGGTTGTTCGCCGCCTTGCGCCAATTGGGCTACCGGGTGGATTCGCCCAACGACCGGCTCCCGGCGGTTATTGTTGGAACCGGACCGCGCCCGCGCGCCGCCTGCGCGGTAAGCACGGAGGAAAGTTCGCAGTTCGCCTCCGCCATCGCGCTGTGCGCCGGGCGCGGCTTGTGGCGGGTGGCGCCGACGGGCCGGGATGCCGAACGGGAGCGCTACCTCGGCATGACGCGCCAGTTGATCCAGGCCTTTCCCCGGCGCGGCGGCCCATTTCAAGTGGAACCGGACGCCTCCAGCGCCAGTTACTTTTGCGCCGCCCAATGGCTGATGCAGCCGCCCAGTTCCATCACCGTCGCTTCCTTCCCGGCCTCTGGCTGGCAAATGGACGCCGCCTTCCCCGATTTTCTCCCGCTGCCCGCCTCAGTTTCCCGGCGGACCCAGCTCGGCGACAGCATCATGACGGCGATGGTGCTGGCGCCTTTCGCCGCCGCGCCGGTCAAGTTCACGCGCCTGGAACGGTTGCGCGTGCAGGAGTGCGAGCGCGTGGCGGCGATGCGCGCCGGACTGGCCCAATGCGGCGCCCGGGTGCTCGAGAAGGGCCAGACCCTCGTCATTTTCCCGGCGGCGGGAAAACTGCGCGGGGCCGAAATCCAAACCTGCGACGATCATCGCGTGGCGATGTGTTTTGCCATTCTAGGGTTGAAAGTCGGCGGCATGGTCATCCAAAACCCCGCCTGCGTGAAAAAAACGTTCCCCAATTTTTTCCAAAAGCTCGCCGCCCGGCCGCCCCGCGGACTGGGCGCGACCATCCTCGACGCGCACACCCGACAGCCGTTGGCCGGGGCCGAATTGTTCGCCCATTAGCTCAATCCCCATCCTGAAAAACCCTTGAACACACCCAACATCGTCATCGCCATTGACGGCACCAGCGCCTCCGGCAAGAGCACCAACGCCAAACGGGTCGCCCGCGATCTGGGCTACATCTACGTGGATACCGGGGCCATGTATCGCACCCTGGCCTGGCACGCCTTGCGGCAGGGCGTGGACCCGCACGACGCCAAAGCCGTCGCCGCTCTCTGCCATAAATGGAAAACTTCGCTGCAATGCGCGGACCACCATCAGGTCATTCTGCGGGTCAGCAGTTACTACCCGGAAAAGGAAATCCGCACCGCCGCGGTCAGCGCCGCCGTGCCCCATGTCGCCGCCGTGCCCGCCGTGCGCCAATGGATGAAGCTCAAACAGCGCGAGTGCGCCCAATTCGGCAACCTGGTGATGGAAGGCCGCGACATTGGCACTCATGTCTTTCCCGAAACCCCCTTCAAATTCTTCCTCGACGCCAGCCTCAAGGAACGCTCCAAGCGCCGGGCCGCCGAGGGCGTCAAGGAGAATCTCGCCGCGCGCGACCGGCGCGACAGCGAACGGGCCGCGGCGCCGCTGATGATCGCCCTGGGCGCGACCGTGATCAACAACTCCCGTCTGACCCCCGAGGAGACCAGCGCGCGCATCCTCAATGAAGTCAGGCGCAAACTCGCCGAGGCCCCTTCCCGTCCGCCGCGATGAATCGCAGTTACAAAATCGGCTGGCATTGTTTCCGCGCCCTGTTCCGATTCTATTTCCGCTGGCGGGTGTGCCATCCCGAACGCGTGCCGGAGTCCGGGCCGGTCATTCTGGCCTGCAACCACGCCAGTTTTCTCGACCCGCCGCTGGTCGGCGCCGGCTTGAGCCGGCCCATCCACTATCTCGCCCGCGCCTCGCTCTTTCGTTTCCCCATTGCGGCCGCCCTTCTCCGTTCCTGGCAGGTGGTCCCGGTGGACCGCGACGGCGGAACGGGCCGGGGACTCAAATCCATTCTGGACCGGCTGGAACGCGGCGGCGCCGTCATCCTGTTCCCGGAAGGCACGCGCACGCCGGACGGCCAACTGCAACCCGCCCGTTCCGGCATTGGCTTGGCGGTCATCAAATCGTCCGCGCCCGTCGTCCCCGTGCGCGTGTTTGGCACCTTTGACGCTTACGGAAAGCATCGGAGATGGCCCCATCCGCGGCGGCTCACTGTCAAGTATGGCCGCCCCCTGGACTTCGCCGCCTTGCGCTCCGAGGCGGAGACCGGTTCCAAACCCCGCATCAAACAGATTTACCGGGAAGTGGCCGATGAAATCATGTCCGCCATCGCCCGCCTGGAGCCGGGGAACGATTAAGAGGATTGAGGATTCATTCAAGGCGTCAATCCGTGACCAGGTGCAGGGCCACGATAGCCAGGATGACCCCGGCTGTCAGAGTGGCTCCGGCGATAAGCAGGACCGCCAGGTGTGCGCGGACCGCGGCGAGCGTCTCCAGCGCGGCCTGCCGAAGCGCCGCATCGCGGCGCCAGTGGCGCAGCAGAGTGGCGGAGCCAATGACGAACGCTGCCAGCGGCAGCGCAATGAGGAAAATATCGAGGCCAAGGAACGGGCGGGCGCTGAACCACTCGACCAGACTCCGGGCGGTTTGCGCGGGTTGATATGGCGCCGGCTGAAGGTTCCGCACGAAGAGCGCGGCCATGAAAAGCGCGGCAGGGAAAACGAGGAACAACTCGATGACGGCGATACTGCGTTTGATCTTATTCATGCTTACTTTGTAACGCAAAGTATGCGTCCTGTCAACCCGGTTTCTCCCGGCAAGCCAGCCGGGGCGCATGGTATTTTTGGGCGTATCCTCTCCTGCTCTTAATCTTAATCTTACTCTTAATCATAATCTTAATCTTCTTCGTGCAGCCAATTCGGATTGCCGGCTGCACGGAAGAGATTAAGATTATGATTATGAGTAAGATTAAGAGTAAGGGAGGATGCCACAAAAAAGCAAAATACGCCCGCCTTTTGCTGGCAGCCGGCTTGTGCCTGGGAGCGGGCGCCAGTTCCGGGATGGGCGCGCCGCAGCCCGGCGCGCTTCTGCCAGCAGGCGTGGAGGCGGTTTGGGACATCGGCAAGGCGTTTCACGAAACCACGCCGACCCGGGAGCGAATTTGCCTCAATGGGTTGTGGCAGTGGCAGCCGGCCGGGGAGCAGCCGGAATCGGCGCCGTCCGGCAATTGGGGTTATTTCAAGGTCCCGGGCTGCTGGCCGGGGATCACCGATTACATGCAAAAGGATTGCCAGACCGTGTTCTCCCATCCGGGCTGGACCAATCGCAACCTGGCCGGCATCACCGCCGCGTGGTACCGGCGGGAATTCCAGATCCCCGGCAACTGGGCCGGCCGCCGCATTGCCCTTGGCGCGGAATACCTCAACTCTTATGCCGCCGTGTATGTGGACGGCGCGCGCGCGGGCGAAATCCATTTTCCCGGCGGCGAACTGGACATCACCCCGGCCTGCGCGCCCGGGGTGACTCACTCCCTGGCGCTGCTGGTCGTGGCCATGCCGCTCAAGGGGGTCCTGCTGTCCTACACCGACAGCGCCTCGGCCCGGCGGGTCAATGGCGCGGTGGAGCGGCGGGGCTTGTGCGGGGACGTATATTTGACAAGCACGCCCCGCGGGCCGCGCCTGGCGGACATCCGGGTCGTGACATCCGTGCGCAACCAGGAATGCGTTTTCGACGCCGCCCTGGAGGGCCTGGCCCCCGGCGGGCCATACCGCTTGCGCGCGGTCGTTTCGCAGGAGGGCCGCGGCCTCAAGACCCTGACCAGCCCGGCGTTCCAGGGGAGCGCCCTCCAGGAGGGCCGCATGGCCTTCACCGGGAAATGGATGCCCGACCGGCTTTGGGACCTCGACACGCCGCAAAACACCTGCACCCTCGAATTGTCGCTGTTGGACGCCGCCGGGGCGGTCCTGGACACCGGCTGGACCGTGCGGTTCGGGTTCCGCGAGTTCTGGATCGAGGGCCGGGATTTCTACCTCAACGGCGCCCGCATTTTTCTCTCGGCGGTGCCGCTGGACAACGCGCAGGTCAGCGCGGGGCTGGCCGGCTACGGCGAAGCGCGCGAGAGCCTGGAGCGCCTCAAGAGCTTTGGCATCAACTTCGTTTATACTCACAACTACAATTGCGAGCCGGGTTCGCACCTGGGCTTCGCGGAAATTCTCCGCGCGGCCGACGATGCGGGCATGTTGGTGGCTTTTTCCCAGCCCCACTTCAGCGATTACGACTGGCCGGGGCCGGAAGCGGACCAAACCAACGGCTATGCGCGGCACGCGGAGTTTTACGTGCGCGCGGCCCAGAACCATCCGTCGGTGGTTATGTACAGCATGAGCCATAATGCCACGGGCTACGACGAAGACATGAATCCGGACCTGATTGACGGCATTCACGACCCCCGCGACACTTGGGCCTTGCGAAACTCCGCGCTGGCCTTGCGCGCGGAAGCCATTGTGCGGCGATTGGATCCCAGCCGCATTGTCTATCATCATGCCTCGGGGAACCTGGGCGCGATGGACGCGATCAATTTCTACCCGAATTTCGTTCCGGCGCAGGAACTCTCCGATTGGTTCGAGCACTGGGCCGCGCAAGGCGTCAAACCGGCCTTCACCTGCGAATACGGCGCGCCGTTCACCTGGGACTGGACGATGTATCGCGGCTGGTACAAGGGAGAACGCGAATTCGGCAGCGCCGCCGTGCCGTGGGAATTTTGCATCGCGGAGTGGAACGCCCAGTTCTTCGGGGACCGCGCCTTCCAAATCAGCGAACCGGAAAAAGAGAACCTGCGCTGGGAGGCAAAACAGTTCCAGGCCGGCCGGCTCTGGCATCGCTGGGATTATCCCAACGAGGTTGGCTCGGCCCGCTTCGAGGAACGCTACCCGGTCTTCGCGCTCTATCTCACCGACAACTGGCGCGCCTTTCGCACCTGGGGCGTGTCGGCTGTCTCCCCGTGGGAATACGGGCATTTTTGGAAGCTGCGCGACGGGGTGGACAAGAGCCGCCGGGAATTGAAGGTGGATTGGGAGAACTTGCAGCGCCCGGGGTTCAGCGCCGATTACGTGGGGCAGCGCTACGAGCGGATGGACCTGGCCTTTGACCGGAGTGACTGGATTGAAACCCCGGCCGCCCAGGCGCTCCTCCGCAACAATCGGCCCTTGCTGGCCTGGCTTGGCGGCAAGCCGGCCGCCTTCACCAGCAAGGACCACAATTTCTCCCCGGGCGAAACGATGGAGAAACAACTCATCCTCATCAACAACTCGCGCCAAAGCGTGACGTGCGACTGCCAGTGGTCGCTGGGCCTGCCGCGGATTCAGGCCGGCGGCACGCGCGTCACCGTCGGGGCAGGCCGGCAGGAGCGCATTCCGTTGCGGTTTGAATTGCCGGCCATGCTGGCGTCCCGCGGTTACGAACTCAGCGCCACGGTGAAATTCAGCAATGGCGAGACCCAGACGGACAGTTTTTCCATTGATATCAGCCCGCCGCCCGCCGCCGCGCAGGTCAGCGCAAAAATCGCTCTCTTCGATCCCAAAGGCGAAACCGGCGCATGGCTGAACCGGCTGGGAGTTCCGGCCCAGGCCGTGGCGGCTGACGCCGATTTGTCCGCATACGACCTGTTGATCGTTGGGAAGTCCGCGCTGACCGTTGGAGCGCCGGCGCCCGATGTCAGCCGCGTGCGGGACGGCTTGAAAGTGCTCCTCTTCGAACAGACTTCCGACGTGTTGGAGAAACGGTTCGGGTTCCGGGTGGAAGAATACGGGCTGAGGCGCGTCTTCGCGCGGGTGCCGGATCATCCCGCCCTGGCCGGAATCGCCGCCGGCAACCTGTGCGATTGGCGCGGCGCGGCGACGCTGACGCCGCCGCGGCTGAGTTACGAATCGCGGCCCCGCTACGGGCCGACCGTGCAGTGGGCCGGGATCCCGGTCCCGCGCGCGTGGCGTTGCGGCAACCGCGGCAATGTCGCCTCGGTCCTGATCGAAAAGCCGCCCCGCGGCGATTTCCTGCCGATTCTGGACGGCGGGTTCAGTCTTCAGTTCAGCCCGCTGATGGAATATCGCGAAGGCGGGGGCCTGATGCTCTTCTGCCAGATGGACGTGACGGGCCGCACAGAGTCCGACCCGGCGGCCAAGAGGCTCGCGCGCAATCTCCTCCAATACGTTTGCGCCTGGACGCCTTCGCCGCGGCGCCAAGCCCTTTATGCCGGGCCTGCCGCCGGCAGGACGCATCTGGAATCGCTTGGCCTTTCGCTCCCATCCTACGACGGCGGAAGCCTGTCGCCCGGCCAGGTCCTCGTTTTGGGCCCGGGCGCCGGACCGGCCCTGGCGGGCAGCGCCGCGGCCCTGGGCGCCTGGCTCAAAGCCGGGGGGAATCTGCTGGCCATCGGCCTGGACCAACAGGACGCCTCCGCGCTGCCGCCCTTCAATGTCAAGATGAAAACAGCGGAACACATCTCGGCCTTCTTCGAGCCGTTCCCCTTCAACTCGCTGCTGGCGGGGATTGGGCCGGCGGATGTCCACGACCGCGCTCCCCGCGATCTGCCGCTCGTTTCGGCGGGTGCGCGCGCGGCCGGCGACGGCGTGCTGG
>Ga0326728_10020477_pt1 | contig 12607 bp, 14 predicted proteins | sample MB3enrmetagenome_FD_207602 | JGI IMG/M metagenome (GOLD analysis project Ga0326728, IMG submission 207602) | Lab enriched peat soil microbial communities from McLean, Ithaca, NY, United States - MB31MN | ecosystem: Environmental > Terrestrial > Soil > Wetlands > Peat | place: USA: New York...
CCGCGCCGTCGAAGCCACGAATCGCGCCATTTCCAGCCCGCTGCTCGAAGATGCTACCATCAACGGCGCCCAGGGCATCCTGTTGAATATCACTGGATCAAGCAAGCTCACCCTGCATGAAGTTCACGAAGCGTCCAGCATCGTGCAGAAGGTAGCGGCTGAAAACGCCAATATCATTTTCGGCGCCGTTCACGATGAGTCCATGGGTGATGCTGTGAAGGTCACGGTCATCGCCACGGGGATCAAATCCGAGAGATTGGGCCTCAAGCCACTGACCGGTCCCTCGCTTGCCATCCGCACCGCGCAGCAAAGCGTTAGGACGGCGCTCGCAAGGAAGGAAAAGCTTCCCGTGGAACAGGAGCCGTCGGAGATGAGCACGGAAATCCCCAAAGATGACTACGAAGTGCCAGCCTTCATCCGGCGACGCAAGGCTGAAACGAAGTAGACGGCATAGAGACCGCGCTGTCCTCTGACGACGGGCGGCTGACCCGGCGCCAGTGTGGTGCCCCACTTAACTATTTACAGGTGACGCACGCTCACCACCCCTTGCCCCCTCCTCAGAGAGGAGGGGAGTTGGTGAGCTGGCTCCCCTCCTTGGTAAGGAGGGGCAGGGGGTGGTTGTTGTAAGGAATCAACCAATTCCAGCATGTGTTATTCCGACCAGAGAATTCGGGCTGCCTATGCGGAGTGCCGGCGCCTGGCGCGCCGCCACTATGAGAACTTTCCGGTCGCGTCGCACCTTGTTCCTCGCGACAAGCGTGATGCGCTGGCAGCCATCTATGCCTTTGCTCGGTACGCGGACGACGTTGCCGATGAGCCGGGAGTCGAGGGCAGACTGGAGAAAATCGCGGCCTGGCGTGAGATGCTCCGTGAGTGCTACTCCGGAAAAGTCCAGCACCCTGTTTTCCTGGCGCTTGGCGACTCGGTGCGGCGATACATCCTTTCTTTCGAGAATTTTGAGAACCTGCTGCGCGCCTTTGAGTCGGACGTCAGCGTGAATCGTCACCGGGATTTCTCCTCCTTGCTCGCCTATTGCGACTGCTCGGCCAACCCCGTCGGGCGGCTGGTTCTCGAACTGTTCGGCCATCGCAACCAGGAACTCTTTGCGCTTTCGGACTGCCTCTGTACAGCGCTTCAGCTCACCAATTTCTGGCAGGACGTCGCTCGGGACCTCGAGCGCGACCGGATTTACCTGCCCCTGGAAGACCTTCAACGCTTCCACTACACCTTGGATGACCTGCGCGCCGGAAACGTGGACGACCGCTGGCGTGAATTGCTGAAGTTTGAAATAATGCGCACCCGCCGGTTTCTTGAGCAAGGCAAGGGGCTGCCGGAGAGAGTCGCGCCGCAATTGCGCGTCCAGCTTCGCCTGACTTGGCTCGGCGGCATGAGCGTGCTGCGCAAAATTGAGTCGGCGGGCTATGACGTTTTCCGGCGCAGGCCATCGCTGAGCAAGCTGGACTTTGTGCGTCTTTACTTCCGCGCTCGATACTCTCTCTGGCTAGGAAGGGGTGACCACGCCCCCAACATCGCAGGCCCGCCATGAGCGCTTCTGTGAAAGACTTCCGCTTCGCCACGCCGCGCCTCACCAATTTCTACTATTCTTTTGTGTTCCTCCCGCCTCAGAAGCGGCGCGCCATCGAGGCGGTTTATGCTTTCGCGCGCCGAGGTGATGACCTTGTGGACAGCGGCCTCGCGCCGGATGAAGCGGAGCGCCAGATGGTGCGTTATCGCAAGGCGCTTGACGCTTGTTACGCTGAGCTGGGCGCGGCTTTGGAAGACCCCGAACTGGCCGCCCTTGCCGAGAGCATTCGGGAATTCAAGATCCCACGGCAACCCTTCGAGGACCTCATCCTGGGCCTGGAAATGGATTTGAAGGGCGCGCGCTACGAGACGTTTGACGACCTTTCGCTTTACTGTTATCGCGTCGCTTCCACCATCGGACTGATTGCCATTGAAATCTTTGGTTACACGAACCCCCGCACGCGAGATTACGCCGTGAATCTCGGCATAGCCATGCAACTCGTCAACATCCTGCGAGATATCCAGAGCGACGCGCAGCGCGGCCGCATTTACCTGCCCTGGGAGGACCTGGACCAATTTGGCGTGCGCCCCGGCGAACTGTCGTCAGGGGTCTGCAACGACTCTTTCATTGAGCTGATGCAGCTCGAGAGTGACCGCGCCCGTCATTTCTTTAGCCTGGCACGCCAGCTCCTTCCGCTGCAGGACCGCCGCCCCATGGTCGCGGCGGAGATCATGGCGGCGACTTACTGGCGCATTTTGGCGCGGATTCAAAAGCGGCGTTACAACGTGTTTGGCAAGCGAGTGCGCCTGCGCGCTCCGGAGAAGCTCTGGATCGCGCTTTCCGTTTATCTCGGGGCGGAGTGGCACAAGTAGACGCCAAAATCAAGAAGCACAACTCTCGTCTGCGCCGGCTGAGAATGAGGGCCAGCAAGGTCGTCAGCCACCACCAAGTCCCCATCCTGTACGGCCCGGCCGGGATCGCCGCCGCATGTGGTGAAGTGGGATCGCCGCTATGTCACATTCACCCACCGCAATGGAGGGTGAAAGAGATCTTTTGCGAGACTTGATTGGGCGATTCGACGTTGAGCTGCACCCATCCTCTGTAATTCGCATATTTGGCGTTATTGGCGCCCAAATGCCAATCCAGGTAAACGGGCTTGCTCCGCCCTGCGGGCAAGTCAACCGATCCACTCGGCGGGTGGCCGCCATCGCTCCTCGTAAAGGAATAGGCAGCAGTGGTCGGCTCCGTGGCGATCAATCCCCAACCGAATTTGAGATCCACGGGACAAGAGCCGGTATATTGAAACCCATGAGCAACCTGACCATTCGCCCGGAGCGAAGCGCCGCCCACTCGGACGCTGGCTGGGGCGGCGGCTTCCATGACCAATGCGATTCCTGCTAATAGAATTAAACCAAACAGCAGCGCTGTTTTGTGAGTTTTCACTATGCTCTCCATTCGTTCTAAAGGTAGGGAGATTCCCTCGGGACCAGAACCCGCACGGGAACTCCACGTCTCGTTTAGTTGCCTAGCGGCAAGATACACCTAAGCAACTCTCATCGCAATGGGCTGAAGCGTTTGAGCCAACAGGGTTGCGTCAGAATCGGTTTGAACGGATCAAGAGCGGTCAGGAGAACCTCCTGGGGAGAGTTTGCATCCTATCTGCATGGACAGGGGCCTTAGGGAAAGAAAAACTGTGCAGGTAGGAGGAAGAAGATGAAATCTGTTGTCGGGCTGATCTGTCTTGGTGCACTTGGCTTTGCCATCGCTGTTTGCGGTTGGGGTCAGTCGAGCCCTGACCAGGCTTCGGCTGAGCCGCAGAAGTCGAACCAAAAGGAGAAGCAAACTAGTACGCTTGGTAAGGAGATGGGCAAAGGCGGGGAGGATATTGGAAAGGGCGTTGCCAAAGGCACGGGGGACTTGGCCAAAGGCACGGCGGGCAGTGTCGGAGAGCTGGCGCGGGGAAACGTTGGGAGTGCCGGGGCGTCATTCGGAAAGGGAGTGGTGGGATTCGGCAAAAACGTGACCGTCGGCACGGGTAAAGGCATCGGCAAAATCGGCAAAGGCGTGGGCGGGGAATTCAAGAAACTCGGCGGCAAGTCAAAAAAGAAAGACGAGATAGGTTAGGGACCACCTGTGCCGATTGCTGATTGCCGATTGACGATTGAAGAGCTGGTGCGGCACCTCCTTGCAATGTCCATCAGCCCGCCACGGCGGGGCAATCGGCCCGCCGCGGCGGGAAAATCGGCAATTCCAGCCATCCTGGGCAAAGCGGTGATCGTTGAAATTCTTCGCCGCGCGAGAAGAAAGGGAAAGACTACTACACAGGCCTCAGTGCAGTTCAGCGAGAATTCACCAAGACGCAGCATTTCTTAGGCGTTTCGCAGTAAACTACCGCAAGGCAGCAGTGGCATGAGGTCGTGTCTGACGTAGGGATCCGTTGGGAGACTTCGGGGAACCAGCGTCCCTACGGCGACACAAGTGGAGGAATATTCCGAGAGGAGAGTTGGCATGGAAAAACGATGGTTAGGGAATAGCGATCTTCATATTACTCGGCTGGGAGTTGGTGCCTGGGCTATGGGTGGATCGGGGTGGCGCTTTAGCTGGGGCCCGCAGGATGATAAAGACTCAATCGCGGCCATCCGCCAAGCACTCGAGTCCGGTATGAATTGGATTGACACGGCCGCGGTGTATGGGTTGGGGCACTCGGAGGAGGTGGTTGCCCGTAGCTTAGAGGGTATCCCGCACAGGCCTTATGTCTTCACTAAGTGTGAGCGTGTCTGGAATGAGCGCGGTGAACTCGGCGGCAGTCTCAAAGCCGCATCCCTCCGGCGCGAGTGTGAGGCGAGTCTGAGACGGCTCAAAGTCGGCGTCATCGACCTGTACCAGATTCACTGGCCACTACCGGATGAGGACCTCGAGGAGGGTTGGACGACGCTCGCAAAGCTGAAGGAAGAAGGAAAGGTTCGTTACATTGGCCTGTCGAACTTCAATGTTAGCCAAATGAAGCGAGCCCAGGCCATAGCTCTCATAACCTCACTTCAGCCCCCCTATTCCATGCTGGCACGCGAGGTTGAAAAAGAAATTCTGCCCTACTGCGCCGAGCAGAATATCGGAGTGATTGTTTACTCTCCCATGAGGTCCGGGCTCCTTAGCGGGGCGATGACTCGGGAGCGGGCCGGCGCTCTCCCGGAGGACGATTGGCGTCGCCGGGACCCGGACTTTCAGGAGCCGAAATTGTCGCGCAATCTTCAACTTGTTGACTTGCTGCGTTCGATTGGCAAACGACATGGCCGGACTCCCGGTGAGGTGGCCATTGCCTGGACGTTACGGCACCCCGCCGTGACCGCCGCCATTGTCGGCCTTCGCCGCCCAGGACAGGTTTCGGGAATAATTGGCGCGGGAGAATTTCGCCTCAGTTTCGAAGAAATCGGGGAGATCGACAGCTTCCTTGATTCTGCGGTCACCACGCGGGCCTGACAGCGCGGTTCCCCGGAGCAGGCGGTTCTGGGCCTGCACTATAATTGACGTTCCACAGGTCTCCGGTTTTTGTTTGGATGAACCGTAGGCTATCAAGACCGATCGGCGCCTACGCTTTTGTGGTTTTCCCCGCCGGCGCCCTCGCGGGGCTCCGCTGCTTCGCCCCTCTCTCTCTTGTTACTTGACGGCTGGACGCGATGGCGAGCGAATCGGGCGGCACGTCTTCGGTGATGGCCGAACCCGCAGCGGTATACGACCCTTTGCCGGTGCGCGCGTTCTCCTCGATCACGGCGCCATCCCGCAGGTGCGCAAAGGGGCCGAGGGTTACCCCGGAAGCAATTTCGGAGTTGGAGATCACCGAGCAGGGCCGCACGGTGACGCGGTCGGCGAGGAATGAATCGGTGATGGTGCAATAGCTTTGAATGTGGCAGGCCCTGCCCAGGCGCGTTCGGCCCAGCAGGCTCGCGCCCGGCTCGATAACCGAGTCCTGGCCCGCTTCTACGTCCGGGTCGATGTAGGTGGTCTCGGGATTCACCACCGTCACGCCATCGCGCATGAGCGTCTCTGCCTTGCGCAGCCGCAACAGCTTTTCGATCTGCGCCAGCTCGACGCGGTCGTTCACGCCCAGCACCTCCCGCGCCCCAGCTACGGGGAACGCGGCCACCTTCAGGCGATGCCGGTTGAAGATTTCGATGAGGTCCGTCAGCAGGTATTCCTTCTGGGCATTCTCCGCCGAGAGCTCCCCGAGATGCTCCAGCAGATGGGCACGTGAGAAGCAAAGAATGCCGGAGTTGATTTCGCGGATTTTCTTCTGGGCTGGGGTGGCGACTTTCTCTTCCACAATGCCGCGCACGCGGCTGCCGGCGCGAACGATCCGTCCATAGCCAGTGGGATTCTCGAGGCGAGCGGTCAAAATGGTGCATGCCGCGCGCGCTTGCAGGTGGGCTTCGACCAGGTCGCACAGCGTTTCAGAGCGGAGCAGGGGAACGTCGCTAACCAGCACCACCACCGTCGGGCTGGGGCACTTCTCAAGCTCCGGACGCGCCGTCATCACCGCGTGGCCTGTGCCCAGTTGCTCATTCTGCTCGATGAAAACGAGGCCCGGCCGCTCAAAGGCTTTGCGCACCTCTTCGCGCTCGTGCCCGATCATCATGTAGAGGCAGTCGGGTCCTGCTCCGCGCGCGGCCTGCAAAATGTATTCACCCAGAGGCCGGCCCGCCAGCCGGTGTAGCAATTTCGAGTGCTCGGATTTGAAGCGCGTAGCCTTGCCCGCAGCGAGGATCAAGATGGAAAAGTTTTGCCCAGCCATTTCACTCTCCCTCCCGTGCGTGCCCATCGAGCCTGAGAAACAGACCGTGGCAGCTATTATACACGCAGGAACCGGCGGGGTAGGGAGGCCGCTGTGGCGTCATTGTTTTCGCCCCGTGAACTAAGCGGCAACCGAATAAGTGACTTTGTCGTGGGTGGCGCATCCGCGGCGACCATGCCACGTCGCGAAACCGGGGCAGGCGGGGTGGATGCGCCATCCACAGACCGACTCCTCATTAATCCGCTTTCAGGAAAGTCAGGGCCGGCGCATTTCCAAGAACGCGAAATCGATTTCCAGCGCCCCGCTCTGAAACGCCTTCAGGAAAGCTTTGACGACGATTGGGTCGAAATCGGCCCCCGAGCGCTTCGCGACGCTCTCCTTGGCGTCCAGCGTTGACATCGCCTTGGCGTACGGCCGATCGGTTGTCATCGCGTCGTACTGGTCAGCAACCGAAATGATCCGCGCTTCTATAGGAATCTGCTCCCCCCGAGTCTGATGGTATCCTGATCCATCAAACCTATCATGATGAGCCAGAATAATGGGGATGATGCGCTCCAGTCGTCCTCCCGCCGGCCGGATGAAATCAGCCCCTTTTTTCACGTGCTGCTTGATCTCTTTGTACTCACTCTCGGTCAAACGCGATGCCTTATAAAGGAGCTCTCGAGAGGTTTTTATCTTGCCGATGTCGTGCAACAAGGAGGCGTCTTTCACGTCCTCAATCCGCTCCGAATCAAAACCCATATACTCCGCGATCACGGCTGCGTAGGCCCTCACCCGCCAGGAGTGGCGCTCAGTGTATTCGTCCTGCGCGATGAACTGTTGGAGGATGGACAGGACGCCCTTGTAGGTGTCGCGTAACTCGCGGATGCGGCCTTGATCCTTTTCATAGAGCGTGCCCATGGCGTAGGCGATAATCATTAGGGTTCCGCCCCAGATCGTGATGTCATACCACTTTTCTGCGATTCCCCTGACCGGCCCCCCCCCCGCAAACAAACGAGGATTCAAATGCACAATCAGGATCACCAACAAGACGCTGGCGAGCGCCGTTAACGTCGCGTGACGGCGCCCGTAGAAATAAGCGGAAAATACCGTGGGTAAGACGTAGAACCCCAGCATCATTCGGTTCGAGGCGACCAAGTAATTGAAGGCGGCGAGGATGGCGAACATCATCAAGAAAAGCCACAGTTCTTTGTTCGCTTCCTTCAACTGGCGTATGATTCGCGGCCACATATCACACCTATAAGATCATGGGTTGCGCAGCGGGTGTTCAGAAGCCTGGAGAGTGCTCTCCCCTTTCTGGCCGATGACAAAACCCGGGACTTCCATTTTGATTCCCCACACAGGTAATGTACGCTTAATCCACTCCCTGTGCAATCCCACGGCTCAGTTTTCAGTGCAGGGTCTTTCCAGTGGCTGCGGAAGGGGTCAGTTCCACCCCTCCGAGAGTTCCAATGCTTGGCCCGACATGCCAGGCTGGAGGTGGCCGGAACGGTCAGCGCGGCTTGCCAGTTAAGATGAGTAGGAGCTTCGCCAAAAGACGAGAATCGTGACGGGCAACGCCATCTTCGACGAGCACGTCCGCAAGTACGGGCGCGACGCCGAGCGCGCGCACTTCTGCCAAGTCATTCACAACTGGTTCGGAGCGATCCGCGGCGTATCGCCGACGCAGGGAGGAAGAGACGGGGCGCATATTCAGGATCGCGACATCAAAGAGCTTCCGGCCGGCATGTTCATGCAAGGCGCGCACGTGGTCGGCGGCGGAATAGCCGCGGGATTCGCCGGGCTGCGTCATGAGGTTGCACACATAAACCTTCAGCGCCCTGGAGCGTGCGATCTGTTCCGGAATCCCGCGAACCAGAAGGTTGGGTATCAGTGAGGTGTAAAGAGAGCCCGGACCGATGGTGATGAGGTCGGCTTGCTCGAGCGCGGTAAGCGTTTCCGGCAGGGGGCGGCAACGGCTGGGAACAATGTGCAGGCGCTGGATGGGAATTCGTGTCTTGGTGATGCGCGACTCCCCGTAGATGATGTTGCCATTCAATTGTTCCGCCTTCAAACGAACATCGGAAAGGGTGGAAGGGAAAATCTCGCCCCGAATGGCCAGCACTTCGCTCGACACCCGAACGGCCTTGGCAAAGTCGCGCGTTAGGTGCGTGAGGGCAGCCAGAAACAGGTTGCCGAAGCTGTGGCCTCGCAGCCCGTGACCGCCCAAGAAACGGTAATTGAAAAGTTGCGTGAGGAGCTTCTCGTCTTCAGCCAGGGCGACCATGCAGTTGCGAATGTCCCCCGGCGGAAGGATGCGGAAGTCGCGGCGCAGGCGCCCGGAGCTTCCGCCCTCGTCAGTAACGGTGACGACGGCGGTCAGCCTGGAAATCCTGGCCTCGCGGCCGGCTGGGTGGGCGAACCCTCGGAGGTGGTGCTTCAGACCCCGTAAGACGGTGGACAAACCTGTGCCGCCGCCAATGGCAACGACTTTCATGGGACCCTTGAATGAGCCCTTAAGTCCTGCTGAGAAGCCACGAAGCTAAGGGTTCGGGGCGAAAAGCAATTCTCTAAAGCGGGCATCGGTCGCCAGCGCCTTGAAGTCTTCGTCGCGCCTGGCCTGAATACGATTCTCAGGCCGGAGAGTGATGGCCTCTTTCAGGTGCTGCAGAGCGCTTTCGGCATCTCCACGTAGCGAATAAGCAGCGGCCAAAGCAAAACAAATATGTTCGAGTTTGGGCGCCGATTTGTGAGCTTTGTTCAGGTACTCGATGGCATCATCAAGGCGCCGCGAGTTCAAGGCTCCCACCCCCAGGGTGTATAGATCCTCAGCCTTCCTCGGTGGGGGGCTGGGGCGACTGAGTTTCTGCTCGCACAGCCGCAAGTGGACGAGCGCTCTTTCCGCTACCCCCGCTACTCCGCTGGATGCCAGCTTTTCGAATATCTCCTTGGCCTTTTGATAATTCCGTTTTTGGAAAGCGCGTGCGCCGAGCTCGAAATTCCTGACCGCCGCCTGAAACAGAGCCTCAGACCGTCGGCGCTCAGTCACTTGAGAATTTCCTGTCTGACCTATGGCGCTGGCTATCGAGTCGCGGGAGGATCTTGAAGCCACCCGTGGATGGGCGGCTCTAGCGGATCGCGCACGACCAGAATGGTCCAGCGAGTGTGCAGGACGAATCCTTCCCTTCCTTGAAGTCCGCAATACCATTTTCCCTTCCCGACTAAGCCTTTTTACTTCAGTATGTTCCAACGAACGAGCCAAGGCCCGGCGAGTCTTCTCACCAGATGCCTACCTCTATCTATAACAAAAGTAGTGGAATATAGTCAAGTTGAGAACAGCGGGCTAGGCCAAGATTGCGCATTGCGACGGTAATTCATTGAAAACACAAGGCCGGGCCTCTTGATGTGTTCCCATTCGAGGCTTTCTTGAGTTCTCGTAAACTGCAGATGAAGACTCCTGAATCCTGATTCCTGAATCCTGAATCCTACCCTTTGGTTTCACAATCCGTTTGACGACTCGACGGTCTTGCCTGTATCTTTTCCAGGTGATGGCAGGGTACCACCCTCCGACAGACTCAACCCGCTGCCCGGGCGCAAGTCTCTGCTGGCTCTGTATGGGGTTTCTGTTGTGCTCGATGGCGCTGCCCCTTCCGGGTGTGGCGGCGGACCTTTATGGGCCGCAAGGTGTGAAGCCCCAAGTGGTTCGGCAGGGGAGGCTGGGAAGTTGTTATTTTCACGCGGTGATCGCGGCCTTGGCAGAGTTCCAGGCGGAGGGGCTTGAGAGAATGATTGAAGCCCATAGTGACGGGACTTACACGGTTCGTTTTGCGGACGGGGTGAAGGAGAATGCTTATGCGGAGGACGTTAAATACACGCGGGAGAGTGGTTATGATCTCTCGGAGGGCCTGTGGGTGGCGGTTCTATTTCGCGCCTATGCGCAACGAGTATTGCGCCAGTCGCTGGTTGCAGGGATCGAGAAGAGCGAGCTGTTTCCGCTGGTAAAATCGTACGTAAAAGACTTCGTGGCCACGAATGACGCGCTGCTGTTGGCCTACGACCGGGCCATCAGGTCGCAAGTGGACCAGTATGGCAACATAGACCGGAGCAAGCTGGAGGGGCAATTGCGGGAGGAGATGAGGCCGCTGGGGGTTCCGGAGGCCATGCAGGAGGCGGTGATTAAGCTGCTGGCGTCGGGAGGGTTTCTGGACTCGCTAGCCGAGGTGATCAAGCAAAATGGAGAGATCTTTGGCGCGTACCGGGCAGTGGGGCAGGGGGGGATTGCGGAGCGAGTCATGCAGGCCATGACGGGGAGTGTGCGTTTTGTGAAGAATGAATCCGTCGAGCAAGTGGGAGGGGCGCTGGAGCAAGCCTTGCAAGCGGGGCTTCCGGTGGTAGCGTGCTCGGGTGGAAGCCAATACTTCCAGGAGCTTGCGGAGGGAAGAGGCCTGCCTGCCGACACGAAAAGCTGGTACGTCAATGCCCACTGTTACACGGCGCTGGCCTACGACGGGAAGGGTCGAACGGTCACGCTGCGCAATCCTTGGGCGAGGTTTCCCGAGCCGGATGGCGTTTTCACCCTCCCCGTCAAAACCTTTGTGCCTGCATTTCGAGGGATTATTACGACACAGCAGTAACTGCCAGATTGCATACTCAAGCCCTGCACCTGCCCTTAACGGCAAGCGGCAGCACCTATTGGGTGGAGGGTTTACGAATTCGTCGCGGCTTGGCGACGCATCAAGGCGTTATCTGCCGCGCAGCGAACCACGTGCTCCAGATCCGGGGCTTCGAACGGAGGGGCCATGAAATCAAAGGCTCCTCCTTCGATGACCGATACGTAAAGCTTAGTATCAATTTCCTGCCCCACGACAATTACGCTAACGGGTGAAGCAGCCCTCGCCGAAAGGGACACGACATCGGCCCAGTTTGCGTCTGGTAGTTCGCTCTCCGTGAAGACCAACAAGGGCAGATTGGCCGCCGACAAAACATGGCATGCTTCGGCCAGAGTCCGCGCCCGCCCTACGCGGACGGCAAGCTTCTCCAGGGCAGCCTCCAAGTCAGTGCGAAGCTTCGGGTGGTGGAATATGAGCAGGGCCGTGACCGTTCCTCTCATCGGCGATCTCTAATCTGGAATTGGAGTACCCACGGCGTAAGGAACCGCGCCTGCTTCCGGCACTATTCCGGCCTGAGCAGACGAGTCTGCTTGGCACTATTTGAGTGCCACTTTGACCACTTTCTTTTCCTGGATAATGTCCACTTTGTCTTCACGAGCTAGCCAGCCCAGGGCAAAACTGAGGAGTTCACCGGAGCCGTTCAGCTTCTTCTTGAGTTGCGTAAACGTGTGAGGACCTTCATCGTTAAGTAAATTCCAGATTTTCCCTGCAGTTTCACCGACCTGTCCATTGATTTCCATTTCTAATATCCTCCTTATGGTTTTAATCTAAACTTCTTCAGATACCCTTGTGCCTTAGCCACCTGGGGCTTTGCAAGACCCAGGTGCTTGGTTGCACCTCTGCCCCATGGCAGGCGTTCGATTCCTTAATGTTAGGCGCGCCCTGAACGGGAATGCTTGCTCTCTACGCGAACCTTTTCGAGTACTTCACGGGGGTGAGCCAGCACGTTTGATTAAGATGCGTGCGGCTTCCTCCCCACCCAAATACAATGAAGAGTATAGCTGAAGTGCCCCGCTTTGTGAAGGGAAAAATTACTATCGCTGCGATAAATATTCAGATTGTCCGAAACCAGTTGCTTTCTTTCAACCCGAATTCGGAAGTTAGCGGGGGTGCGATGTGCATCTTGTAGGGGCACGGCGCGCCGTGCCCCTACGCCCGGCCCCGCACCATCCTGTTCCTGCGGTATCTGCGTCAAATAGGCCTCCAATCAAGTGATTCGGCTCGACCGGCGGCTGCCAACTTTCGAATTCGGGTTCAACGCTTGCCCTGTTTGTGGAGAAAAGCTCCCAATTCCAGGAGGCCGAAAACCACCAGACAAAGCCAGAAATCTACCAAGGTTCCGAGGTCGAGCTTGTAAGTGTGGTGCTGGGCGGCTTCCGGCAAGTAGGGATTGAAAGCGAAATACAAGCCATTGCCAAGCACAATGGCAATCAAGTATTTGAACCATTTCACCGTTACGGGTTTCATCTCTGTTATCCAGCCCGAGCGCGACCGATCTTCGGACGGAGAGTGTAGGGCCGCCTCTCTCCTGCTGCAGGGCGGGACCGCCCCTACGTCGTGTAGAGGGGCGGCCACTCGAGCTTCGAAATTCGTCCCTCTCCCCCTTGGGGGAGAGGGTGGCCCGCGATCCCGATGCACTTCATCGGG
>Ga0326728_10020478_pt1 | contig 12607 bp, 8 predicted proteins | sample MB3enrmetagenome_FD_207602 | JGI IMG/M metagenome (GOLD analysis project Ga0326728, IMG submission 207602) | Lab enriched peat soil microbial communities from McLean, Ithaca, NY, United States - MB31MN | ecosystem: Environmental > Terrestrial > Soil > Wetlands > Peat | place: USA: New York...
TTTTGTTTCCGGCTGGGCCGCACCGGGCTGATCCGCGCGCTACGGCAGGCGCTCCGCATCGGCCGGGGTCAAGAGCGTGTATTCGCGCTCGAAGCGTTCACGCAAGGTCCGCGGCGCCGGGGCGCCCGGAGGCGGCGTGTCCTCGCGGGGCATGATGAGCACCTGGAGGGCCTGCCGCTGGAGGAGTTCCTTATAGCCCGGACGCAACGCCGATACCACCACGGTCTTGACGCCGGATTTTTGCAGCGCCTCCAATTCCGGCTCGGCCAATTGGGGGAAACCGAAGAACGACACCACGGCGGCCAGGTCCGCATGGGTTTCGAGCGCGTGGAGGAACTGGTCGGCCGGCAGGCCGCCGCCGCCGGCCATCATCGCCATTTGGGACACGGGGATGGTTTCGGTCACCAAACTCAGGCCCGGATGTTTCTTCAAAGTCTGCTGGAAGGCCGCCAATTCCGCCCGGATCCACGGGTTCTTGCCCCTGCCGGCTTCCCGGACGAAGACCATTACCCGGCCTTTTTCTCCCGCCAGCTTGGCGGTTTCCTCGGCCGTGACGGCGCCCAGGACCTCGTAGGAACTGTTGAGCTCGAGCTTAGGCCCGGGATGGCCGCAACCCAGGCAGAGGCAAGCTGCCGCCGCGCCGGCGGCGAGGCTGCGGGTGGCGATGGCCTTTATTTGCTGATTCACCGCAAGCCGGCGCGCTGGAGGGGGTCCCAGTATCGCGAATTGATTAACGCGGTGGCGCTGCCGTCCGCCGGGTTGGCCGGGGGATTGATCATGGCGCTCTTGCGGGCTTCGGCGTGGGCGTCGTTGAAGCACACCACGCCCTCGCCGAGGTGACGAGCGGGCTCGATGCCCTCGTAGGTTGGGAAGGAACTGAACTCGACCACCTTGGGGATCATGCAGGAGGACTCCCACCAGAGGCTGCTGCTCCACACCGGGGGGTTTCCGTAAGGTTCCTTGTCGCCGACCACCAGGCTGTCCGAGGGCCGGAGAACCGAACTCCGCTTGAAGGTGACGGGGATGTTGAAGGTGACCCCGCCCACGACGAGCGTTTGGGGGTCGTAAGGATGATGCCCCAGGAAAAAGCCGTTGTAGCCATAGCCGACGAGGTTACAATCGAAGTTCCACGTCCAGGTGATTCCGCCATCATTTTCGATGAGCCTCCTGGGGTAGAGGGCGGGGTCGTGAAAGAGGTTGCTCCGGCCGCCGCCGTAAGTGACGATGGTGGTGCCCCACCAGTTGGTCAGCGACACTGTGGCGTCGGTGGTAATCTGGTTCTGGTTGCGGTGCGCGGGGAAGGTGTCCCGGTTGTCCTCGGTGTAGAACTGCATGAAGAAGCCGATCTGCCGGAGATTGTTCATGCAGCCGGTGCGTTGCGCTTTGGCCTTGGAGTTGGAGAGCGCAGGCAGGAGCATCGCGGCCAGGACCGCGATAATGGCGATGACCACCAGCAGTTCGATGAGGGTAAATGCGCCAAGGCGCGCCCGGTGAGCGCCCTGGTCAGGGCCTGGAATGTTCATAACGGATGTTTTACGGGTCGCTCCTGACGCGGTAGAACCGCGGCGTGGTCCCAAGGGTGTCGGTGACCACCTTGACCGTGCCATCACCGATGATGCTGGTCAAGGGCTGCCAATTGGGCTTGGTCAGGGAGGTGGTGTACTCGACTTGGTAAGAGGGTCCGCCCTTGGCGCTTCCAAGCGTCTGGAAGGAGAACCGGAATTGGCTGGCGCCAGAGGCCATGTCAATCAGTTTCACCGCCGTGGGCATCGTGGTGTCCACCATCAACTCCATGACCCCGATGAAGCCGCTGCCGGCGCCGTCGGCGGTGCCGCCGGCGGTGCCGATGAGGCGGATGCCGTTGATTCCGATCAAGGGTGGGCTCAAGGTGAAGGTGGCGGGCGGCATCAGGACGGGGTTGGGGTTGGTGGGGCCCCCGCCGATCGTAGTGCCGTTGAGGGCGGTGAGGTAGTCGGTGGTGAAGGGGACGTTGGTCCAGGTGTTGCCGCCGTCGCCGCTGGCTTGGACGATGGGTGCGGCAAGGTAGGTATTGGTCGTGAGCACCCCGCCGGGACCTGGGCCAAGGTCATTGGTTCCAAACCAGCCGCCGTCCACAAACGTTGCCAAGTAGAACACCAGTGAGGCCACGGGATTGGTGACGGGACTGGCCCAGACGATGCCGACGTAGCTCAGGCTGTTGCCGTCGTTGCCGTTCCAGGTGTCCACGTGGGTGGTGAGGTTGTTATCGTGGATGGCGGCCTGGGTGCCGACGTGGAAGACGGGGGTTTCGGTGCCGCCCCAGGTGTCATAACGGCCCAGGATGCCCGTGGCGTCGGAGCGCAAGGCCAGGTCCAGCGGGACGCTCGCCGGGTTGTTGGGGTCGCAACCGAATCCCACCAACTGGCCCTCGGTCCAAAAACCGCCATTGGGATAAGCGTTGGTGGGATTGACATGGTAAACAAAGAGCTTCTGATAGTCGGTCAAGCCACAGTTGCCGGTGTCCAGGTCGAGCGGGTTGGTGTGATAGGTGTTCACCTCGTCGCCGTCGTTGATGCCGTCGCCATCGGTGTCAGCCTTGAGCGGGTGGGTGCCATTGAGGTACTCTTGCAGATTGCTGAGCCCGTCTTTGTCCGGATCGTCGGTGGCGCGCGACAGGTCGCTGGCGAGGGCGGTCGTATGGCCCCAGTACTTGGCCCTCCACCAGTCGGGGATGCCATCGCCGGTGGAATCCACAAATGGGTGAATGACCAGTTCGGAGACGCCGATGAAGCCGCCGTTGCCGGCCGTCCCGCCGGAGTAGCCCAGGATGCGGATGCCGTTAATCCCGGTCACGGGCGTGGGCAGGATGAAGGTGGCCGTGCAGAAATCCGGATTGCTGTTTTTCCCGCCGCCAATCGTGTGGGTATTGAAGGCCACATAGTAGTCGGTTTTGGAGGGCACGGTGGTCCAGGTGTTTCCGCCGTCGGTGGTGGTCTGGACCTTGGGGGCGGTCAGGTATTCCCAGCCGGCGTACTGTTGCCAGGCCAGGCTGCCGCCGCTGCCCGGGCCCGTGTCGCAGGGGCCGAACCAGCCGCCATCCACGAAGGTGGCCATGGTCAGCTCGAGACCGGAGATGGAGCCGCCGGCGGTGGGGGTCAGGGTGTTGGTAAACAGGATGCCCACGAAGCTATAAGGGGCGCCGACGGTGTAGCCTCCGGGAAAGTCGTCCACGTGCGTGGAGAGATCGCCATCGTTGATGGCGTTGGTTGCGCCGCCGTGGAAGATAAGGGTATCGACCCCGTTGGTGTCTTCCACACCCAGGATGGCAGTGCCGTTATGGGCGAGGTCCGCGGGGATGCAGTTCGTGTTGAGCGGCGTCACGTAGGGAACGAAGCACCCAAAAGTGACCATCGCGCCGTCGCTGTAACCGTTTCCGGCGGTGCTCCACAGCAGGGGATTGCACCCATAGACGAGCACCTCCTGGCCATCGCTCAAGTCATCGCCGTCGGTATCCCAGAGCAGCGGGTTGGTCTGGTACTTGTTCACTTCGTCGCCGTCGCTCAAGCCGTCGCCATCGGTGTCCGGGTTGAGCGGGTTGGTAAAGTAGATGTTCACCTCGTCGCCATCGCTCAGGCCGTCGCCATCGGTGTCCGGGTTCAGCGGGTCGGTGCCGGCCTGGTACTCCGCCAGGTTGTTCAGTCCGTCACCGTCCGGATCGTCGGTGGCGCGCGACAGGTCGCTGGCCCGAGCGTCGGGGTGGCCGAAGTAATGAACCCGCCAATTGTCGGGAATACCGTCGCCCGCCGAGCTGTAAAGCGTGCCTTCGACGTCCAGTTGCACGATGCCGATGAACCCGACGGTGTCGGCGGTGCCGCCACTGTATCCGATGACGCGAATGCCGGTGATATTGGTGACCGGCGGGGTCAAGCTAACCGTGAATTGCAGAGACTGAGGGTTGGGGTTGGCGCCGCCGCCGACGGTCTGGCCCAGGAGGTTGGCCAGGTAGGTGTTGGAGGAGGGAACGGTGATCCAGATCGGTATGCCGTTTCCATTGGTGGTAAACCACTGGCTGGTGGCTTCCACCCCATTGGTCGGGGCGATACCGAGGTTGACCGGGGCCAGGCCCCAAGCGACGCCGTAATTGGTGTTTACCAGATTCGTGCAAATCTGAACGACCGGCGGGATCAAATCGTTGCTGGTCAAGACACCGCCGGCCCCCGGCCATACGCCATTGGGACCGAAGACCCCGCCATCGACAAAGGAGGCCATCGTCACGGTCAGGTTCTGGACCGATTCCCAGCGCGGGACCGGCCACACGATGCCGACGAAGCTCACGCCATTGGTGCCTTTCACGCCCCCGCTCCAGTTATCGACTTCGTTGGCTTCGTCCACGTCGTTGGTGGTGCCGGAGTTGATGTCCGCGGCAGTGCCGACGTGGTAGTAGGGCGTTCCCGGGCTGCTGTCGATGGCGCCCTGGAAGCCCAGGATGCCCACGCCCTGGAGCGCGATGTCGGAGGTTTGCGCCCGATTGAGGCCCGGCCACCCGGCCAGCGCGCAGGCCAGCAGTCCGGCGGATAACGATCGAGGTCCAAAAATGCGCTTTTCTTTCATCATAGTGGTACTTGGCTTCACTGTTTGGTCGTCCTGTTTCGCTCACCAGGGCAGGGATCGCCTCCTGGCCGCGCTTCTTCCCGCAATCGGGGCGGCGTTCGCTCATCCAGGTCCCTCGCCGCTTTCCCGCGCCCAGGTCCGTGCCGGTCTTTGGCGCCGCCCGCTGACCGCGCTGGTAAAGGACTACCTCTTATCACAAATCGGTGGCTCCTGTCATTAAGACTTGGCGTTTTTCTCTTAAGGTTTTGCGTCACGGTCCGGCGGCGCCAATGCGGGGCCTGGAAGCGTCGGGTTCTGGGGCCGCTGTGGACCTCGGTTCAGAAGCAGGCGGACGTCGGCCACTGATCTCACATTTGAGATTTGAGATTTCAGACAGCGCCTGTTTCAGGATTGCTCTGAGCCGAGGTCTAACAACCGATGAGCGCCCGCGCCGCGCTCGGCCGGAAACCGCCCCCGCCGGCGACGCCCGCGGGCTCGGATGGTCTATTTTTTCAGCCGGTAGAAGCAGGCGCCCTTGGAGGCGTCGACCGTCACCTGATTGTTGACCACGCCACTGACGGGCGTCCACGACACGGCGGGTAGGCTGGTGGCGGACTCAAGGGTAAAGCCGGTCGCCCTCGCCGGCCACGACAGGGTCAGCCGAGTGCCGGAGAGTGACCAACTGATGGCCGGTGGCTGTGGTGGCGTTGCCATAGCCAGGAAATGGCTGTAGATCGCGCTCGAACTGAGGGTTGCGCTGTAGAGCGCCACTTCGTCAATATTGCCGATCCATCCCTCTCGGGTTGAAGTGTCGAGGGAAGAGCCGATCTGGGTCGGCAGGTTCCAGGTGAGCGCCACGCTCTGGACGTTGCTGCCGATGGGATTGCCGTCCCAATAGATCGTGACCAGCCCATCGCCGAACGTAACCGCGCAATGGTGCCAGCCCGCGGTGTTCCCCGGCAAGGGGTCGGTCAGGTAGGCGGCCCCGTTCCAGTCGCCGATGGCTTGCTGATTGGCCAGCGGATGGATGCTCCAGTCGCAACTGTTTAAATTGCGGCACGAGCACAAGCAAGGGTTGTAGGGGGGATAATTGGTATCACCGTTATTGGGCGACCAGTCCATTTGGAGCCAGGCCTCGACGGTGCCGCTCCCGTCGGTGAACTCGAAGGCGGGCACTACGCCCAGCTCGATGTCGTTGGTGCCGTTCAAAGACAGGCACAGGCCGGTGCCGCCGACGCCCGTGACGTATGCCACGGTCCCCACGGCCGTGCCGTCGTTCGTGCCTTTGGAATCGCGCGCATCGCCCGCATCGAAGGTGTAGTAAGCGATCAGGCTGGGTTCCGCGAGCACCGTGGCCTGGTAGTTGGAAACATAGTTGCCCACTGCCACGCTGGCCTCGGCGCTGGTGACGCTGCCGCCCGGGGTGGATATGGTGACGTAATAAGTGCCGGCGTCGGTGGGCGCCAAGCTGGCGATGCCGAACGTCCAGTTGGTCGCTCCGGGAATCGCGCTGCCGTTCTTGAACCACTGGAAGGTCCGAGCGGCGCCGCTCGCCCAGACCGCCATCGAAAGCGATTGGCCGGTATAGAAAGCGCCGCCGGCCGGCTGCACGGTAATCACCGGCGGGGCGGCGCCGAAGAACGCGGCGTAATGGGCGGCGAGCGCATTCGACGAGAGGGCGCTGCTATAGAAGGCGACCTCATCCAGGGTTCCGATCCAGCCCTCAGTCTCGAGCTCCGGGGAAGAGGAGCCGAGTTGGGTGGTCTGCGCGATCGGGCCCAGGCCCTGGTCAGTCTGGCCAATTCCCACACCGTCCCAGAAGATCGTGGTGGTCGGGGTGTTCGAGGAGGTCATGTCGAACACGCACGCCAGGTAATGCCAATTGGTGCCCGCGTCGGGAATCGTCTGCGGCTCCCAGGTGGTGCCGTTCCAAAGTCCGACGCCCGTCTTGCTGGATTCCAGGTGAATGCTCCACAGCGTCATGGTGTTGTCCCCGGTGCTAAAATCCCGATTGGCGAAAAGGCACGGGTTGTAAGCGGAGAAGCCGGCTGGCCAGCCCGCCTGCACCCAGGCTTCGACTGTGCCGATGCCCGAAGCGAAGTCAAAAGCGGCTACCTCGCCCAGCAGCACGCGTCCCTGGCCGCCGAGCAGCAGGCCGGCCCCTGGCGGGCCGCCGAGCCCCGGCCCGAAAGCGGTGATGCCCGCCAGGGTCCCATTGTTCGCCCCCACGCTGTCGTTGGCATTGAGGTCGTCGAAGGTATAATAAGAGATCAGGCTGGATTCGCTCGTGATCGCCTTCTGGTAGGCGGTCAGGTCCGCGGGCAGCGGCGAGGCGACGCCCACGGATACGGCCACGCTGGCGACCTTGGCGGACGGGTTGGAGACGACGACATAGTAGGTGCCGGCGTTGGCGGCCGCCAAATTGGGGAGGGTCAGCGTCGGGGCCTTGGCTCCCGCCAGGGAGTTGCTATTCATGTACCATTGATAGCTCAAGTTCGGGCCACTCGCCTGGACGCTCAGCGTCAGCGTGACGCCGGGCAGGAACGTGCCGCCTACCGGCTGCACGGTGATACTCGGCGAGGTAAAAAAGGAGGCGTAATGCGCCGCGACGGTATTGGTCGAAAGGGCGGTGCTGTAAAAGGCGACCTCATCCAGCATCCCTATCCAGCCCTCGCTCACGGCGTCGTCCGTGGAGGAGCCCAGCTGCGTGGTCTCCCCGACCGTGTCGAGGCCCTGGTCGGTCTCGCCCACCCCCGCGCCGTCCCAAAAGGTCGTGGTGGTGGGAAAACCCTGGGAATTGTCCCATACGATCGCCAAGTGGTGCCAATTCGTGCCCGGGGCCGGAATGGTCTGCGGCTGCCAACTGGTGCCGTTCCAAACGCCGACGCCGCGCTGCGTGCTTGCCATGTGAACACTCCAGCACAGCAATTCATTGTTGATCGTGCCCAAATCCCGATCCGCGAAGAGACACGGATTGTAGGCGCTGAAGGTGAGCGGCCAAGCGGCCTGCACCCAGGCCTCGACGCTGCCGGTGCCCGAGGAAAAGTCGAAGGCCGGCACTCGGCCCAGTTTGACCCAGCCGTGGCCGTCGAGGTACACGCCCAAGCTCGGCGCGCCGCCCACTCCGGGCGCGAGAGTGGCCGTGCCCGCGAGCGTGCCGTTGTTGGACCCGACGCTGTCGTTGGCGTTCCCATCGTCGAACGTATAATAGGAGATCAGGCCGGGTGTGTTTTTGACCGCAGCCTGGTAGCTGGCCAGCCCTTCCGGCAGCGAGGAAGCCACGGTCACGGTCACCGTGCTGCTGCTGAGGTTCGTGACCGGGGCCGTGCAGGAGACCACTACGTGGTAGCTGCCGGAGTCGGTCGCGGCCAGGCTGGGGATGGAAAGCGTCGAGTTGGTCGCGTGGGCAATGGCGGTGCTGCCCAAGTACCATTGATAGCTCAGATCCTCGCCTAGCGCCTGCACCGTCAAGTTGAGTGAAGCGCCGGCCAGGAACGTGCCCCCGGCTGGTTGGGCGGTGATCACCGGCGGCAGGTCCTGCTGGAAGGCCTGGTAATGCGCCAGGATTGCATTCGACGAGAGGGCGCTGCTGTAAAAGGCCACCTCATCCAACATGCCGACCCAGCCCTCGGTGACGGTGGTCGTGCTGGAGGAGCCCAGTTGGGTGGGATTCGAGCTGAGGCCCACCGCCTGGTCCGTCTGGCCCATCGCGATACCGTCCCAGAACAGCGTGGTGAGCGGAGTGTTCGAGGAGCTCAGGTCCCACACGACGGCTACGTGATGCCAATTGGTGCCCGTGATGCCAATCTCCTGCGGGCTCGGGCTAATCGGCTGCGGCGAATAACTGGCGCCGTTCCACACCCCGTAGCCGTCCTGGACGGAGTCCATGTGAACGCTCCAGTCCACCGGCCCGCCATTGCGGTCGGCGAACATGCAGGGGTTGTAGCCGAGGCCGTTGTTGAGCGGCCAGTCCACCCGCACCCAGGCCTCGACCGTGCCGAGGCCGGAAGCGAAGTCGAAAGCCGGCACCTGTCCCAGGGCGACCCACCCGTGGCCATCCAGCAACAAGCCCCGACCGCCCCCGACACCCGGGGCGAACTTCGCCGTGCCTTGCAAGGTGCCGTTGTTCGGCCCAAAGCTGTCGTTGGCGTTGGTCTTGTCGAAGGTGTAATAAGAGATCAGGCTCGCCTCGTTGGTCACCGCCTTCTGGTAGTCGCCCAGCGTGGCCGGCGCCGTCACGTTCCAGAGCAGTGTGCCCGCGCACAACCCGAGGGTGAACAGACGCGTTATCGCGTTCGCTGGCGTCGTTTGCTTCGCGGTTTGGTTTGCAACATTGGGTGTTCGGTTCGAAGTGCTCATCAGGGTACTTATATCATGAATCGCTCGCGCTTGTCATTGAGACTTGGCGTATTTCTCTTAAGGCTTCGCGCCATCGTCTGGCGGTCCGAGCAGGGGGGCCTTTAGCATTTCGGAATGGCTCCGCCGGGCTGGCGGCGGGGCCTCGGCTGGCGGAAGGAGGGTTGGTCGGCCGCCGCTTGGCGCCTTTTGCGGAACGCCCCCGGGGTCATCCCGGTTTTCCCGGTGAAGACGGCGTGCAGGTACTCGGCGTGGGTGAAACCGGTTTTTTCGGCGATTTCCGCCAACGGCCAGTGCGTTTCGTGGAGGAGTTCCTTGGCTCGTTCGAGGCGCAGCCGGATTACTTCGGCCTTGGGGGAACGCCCGACTCGGGCGAGAAAGCGGCGCTCGAGCACCCGGCGCGACAGGCCCGCGGCTCTGGCAACTTCGCTCACGTCCAGACGGTGGAAGGCGTTTTCCCGCAGGAAACGCAAGCCCGCTGCCAGTTGGGGGTCCTCCAGCGCGAGCACATCGCTGGAACCGCGGGTAATCACCCCCAAGGGCGCAACCAGCACCGGCTTGGGCGGCGGCGGTTTGCCGGCCATCAAACCGTCGAGCAGCACGGCGGCGTCGTAACCGATGCCGGCCGCGTCGGGGACGACGCTGGTAAGCGGCGGGTCCGAGAGTTCGCACAACACCTCGTCGTTGTCCACGCCCACGACCGCGACCTCCTCGGGCACCATTAGCCCGCTGCGGCGGCACAGTTTGGTCACCTGCTGGCCGCGAATATCATTGCAGGCCATCAAGCCCACCGGCTTGGGCAGCCGCAAGAGCCAGGCCGCGACATCGTCTTGGAAGAAGAGGCCCTGTTTTTCGTATTCGATGGTCTGGCGGTCGCGCGGGGCCTCCGGGGGTTGATAGACGCTGCACCGGAATCCTGCCCGCGCCAGACGGGCCTGGAACCACCGGCACCGCTTGTCCGAGTAGTTGGCCCCGACGAATCCGCAAAAGGCAAACTGCCGGAAACCGCGGCTCAACAGATGCTCCGCGGCGAGGATGGCGACTTTTTCATCATCCGTATCAATGAGCGGCAAGCCCGAATCGCCAACGGACCCCCGCACATCCACCGCCGGAATGCGCAAGGCCTGAATGGCCGAAGCCACCTCCCGCGTCTCCACGCGCGCAATGATGCCGTCGCCGCGCCAGGCCTTGAGCCAGGCCGGCGGCCCGTCGGTCCATCTCCATTCCTCGCTCTGGACCGACCAGTTACGGTGCTGGCGGACGAATTTGGAAATCCCCAACAGTAATGCCCGGCCATAGGCGCGGGAGGATTCGATCAGGAGCGCTACCGAGCGGGTCGAGAACGGTTTCCTAAAGGCGGCAGGGGTCACATCTCAGCATTTTACAATTGTGATTCGACCCGCCGTAATCGGTGCCGCAACCTCGCTTCCTTCGCCAGCCGCCTGCCGAAGCGGCTGACCGCCTGCCCTACCGCCGCGTAGTCCATACCCCCCGCCAGACGGCCCAGCTCCCCCAGGGTGAGCCGCCCCTGCCGGCGCCCAAGCCACAGCGCCGCGTCACGGCCCCAGTCCCCGTAGCGCCCGCTAAACTCCGCCCAACGCTCACCCTTGGCCCGCTCCAGCGCCGAAACAATCTCACCCCACGCCACCGGCCGGCTCAGTCCCTTGGGCCGCTGGTGTCCCCGCCGGTTGCCGCCAACCTCTCGGCGCAAGCGCCGCGCAAAAGCCTCCGTGCCCAGCACCACGCCGGCCACCAGCCGGTCCCAGGGCCGTTCGATGGCCCCCTCCCTCACCGGCTGCTCCGTGTACTCCCGCAGCGCCGCCCGGCGCTCCGCCACCGTGCGGCCCACACACAACCGCCCCAACGGCTCCCGCCACACCCAGCCCAAAAGCGGGCCGTAGCCGGCATAGCCCCGGTACGAACTCCACCGGAACTCCCGCAAAAGCCGGAGCCGCTCGGCCAAAACTCCCGGCCTGCGCTTACCCACCACGCCCGCGCGGCCCGCGGCGCGTCGGCGCTGGTCCGGCCCCAACCCGGCCACCCGCACCGGGTTGAGGTGAAGGTAACGGGCCACTTCCCGCCAACCGGCATCGTCCTCGACCACCACCGCCCGAAAACGGCCCTGGAACAAATGTCCCGTCCGGTTGTGGCGCCGGTTGTGCCACACGCTGTAGCTGACGCCCAGCCACTGCATCGCCCGGCTCAGGTTGGCCTCGGGCGTCTCCAAGAGCAGGTGGAAATGGTTGTCCATCAGGACATAGGCGTGGACCCTGGCTCCGAAGCGCTGGCCCAGCTCGGCCAGCAGCTCCAGGAAGTGCAAGCGGTCTGCGTCCTGGCGGAAGATGCGCCGCTGCTCGTTGCCATGGGCGGTCACATGATAACGGCCGCCGGGCCGCTCGATGCGCAATGGACGTGCCATGGCCCCAGGAAATCACGCCCCAGCCGCCGGAGCAAGCCCAAAACTTCGAATGTTGAGGCGTGACCCCTGGGCCTTATGGGATTGGCGCAGGCTTCATGTGCGGAGCCCGCTGTTCCGGATGGCCCTAAGGTGCCCCTTATGTCCGATGTGGCAAAGTTCTATAATCTTCGTTCCGAGAGGAAACTGCGGATGGAGAGGTCGGTCGGATCTCGATCTAATCGCTTCCGTGAGGAGATTCCTTGCCTCAACCTTTTCCTTGAGCCTATGCCATTCATCTTTCATCCCACGCCAGTAAAACTCGTAGTCGAACACATTGGTTGCCAGGTTGTCCATCACGGTGAACAGCTTAGGGAAGAGAAAATGACACGTCTTCCCGGCAAACACGTGAGAGCCAGGTTTGATCCCCGAGACGATGGCATAGAGAGTAGCTACGTCCTCCCAGCAGTGGTCCTCAATGCACGGCTCAACCGTGGACCTCGACACAAGCTTCTTGTACTGGGCTGCGACCCGACCTAGACGGTCAATTCCCCGTGCGGTAATGTCCGCCTTTGTATTCGGTGGCCTAGGCCCACGATATGCCTTCCATTGGGTCAAACGCTCAACCGTGGCGTCCCACCACTGCCGGGTGGGGCCTGCATGTCGGGCATCGTAAATCTCGTAATAATCGGCGTTATGGATGTCCTTGGGGAACTTGCTATTCTGCCACCAGCCGAGTCCTGCCTTAAGATTATCGAGGGAAACGATCATAGCCGAGCTGAGCTGACCATGAACCTCAGCAACCGTCAAGCCCTCCCTGGCAACGCTTCCTCCGTCTTCGTTCTGCACTCAGCCGCGGCCCCCGAAGGTGAAAAGCAAAAACCCGAGCAATCGGGCCGGCCAGCGGCACACCCGGGCGAACTTGGCGGCGGTCTTGGTCCTTTCGGTCATACGTTTGCCTTTTCGTTGAACTACGGGACAAACGGCCCCCTATCTTAATTCGTCTGGATGCGAAAGAAACCAATATCACGCCTGCGAAGTACCAATGGGGTTCCGCCTCACGATACTCTGGGGGTGAATTATCAAGATAATTTCGGGGACTTCCCCGACGAGCGTGAATCGTCGGTTCTTCCGGAAACTCGGGGTCTGGGGCCAATAAAGAGAACTCCGCCGAGCTCCGGCGCCCCGAAGGGGCAGCGAGATAGTAGCCCAGGGCAAGGCCCGCCGGAGCGTAGCGCAGGCGGGCCGCCGCCCTGGGTGGAGGCCACGCGCCCCCTGGCCTCCCTT
>Ga0326728_10020479_pt1 | contig 12607 bp, 10 predicted proteins | sample MB3enrmetagenome_FD_207602 | JGI IMG/M metagenome (GOLD analysis project Ga0326728, IMG submission 207602) | Lab enriched peat soil microbial communities from McLean, Ithaca, NY, United States - MB31MN | ecosystem: Environmental > Terrestrial > Soil > Wetlands > Peat | place: USA: New York...
CTCCGTCGGCGATCTTGCGCCCTGTCTTGATCACTACCACCCGATCGGAGATGGCCAGGATTACCTTCATCACGTGCTCGACCACGATGAGACTGATCCCGGAAGCCCGGATCTTTCTTATCAGGGCTATGGCTGCGTCCATCTCGGTGAGGTTGAGGCCTGCCATCATCTCGTCGAGGAGGAGCAATCTGGGACTCGTGGCCAGGGCCCGGGCGATCTCGAGGCGCTTGCGGTCCACAAGGCCAAGCATGGCAGCCGCAGGCACCCGTTTTCCCGCAAGACCCGTGAGGGCAAGCAATCTTTCCGCTTGCAGGCGTGCCTCCCTCATGTTTTTTGACGGCACACGGCCGAAAACCCTGCCCACCATGACGTTCTGAAGCGGGCTGAGTTGGTTGAAAGGCCTCACGAGCTGGAAGGTCCGGGCAATGCCGCGCCGGCATATCTCGTCGGGCCCGGATGCTGTTATGTCGACGCCCGCAAACCTTATCTTCCCTTGGTCGGGCCTCACGACCCCGCTCAGGAGATTGAAAAGCGTGCTCTTCCCTGCGCCGTTCGGACCGATGAGCCCCAGGATCTCCCCTTCGGCGAGGGAGAGGCTGACATCGTCGACGGCCATCACGCCGCCGAAGTGCCTGCTTACGTGCTCTACATCGAGGAGCGGCATGACTTCACCACGGCCCGTCTGCAGTCGCGCTCTACAAACGGGAGAACCTCAGAGCTGAAGGGTCCGGGCGGCCGAATGAACGGCCGCCGCGGTTTTAGGCCTCGCCACAACATCCCTGACTATTTGTACGGAATCGGGTAGACAAGGGGCTTGGTCTTCTGCTTGTCAGGCCATACGAGCTCCATTGTCCCGCTCTGCCACTGCACCACCGGGCGAATCACACCCACCCGCGCGTTCTTGGCGTTGAACTTCACATGGCCTACCACCGTGTCCATGTCCGTGGCCGCGAGGGCATCCCTGATAGCTGCCCTGTCCAGACTGCCGGCCCGCTCGATGGCCGCTACCGCCACCTTGACAGAGGCGTAGGCAGGCCCTACGGAAGGATTGGCCGGCTGGCCCGTCTTCGCTTTTACCGTCGCGTTAAGCTCTTTTACGCCGGGATAGTTGAGGGCCGGATGCCAGTCCGGCGACCCTATCGCATAGTCTCCAAGGGCGCCCAGCTTACCCCATGAGGGGTCGTCGGAGGCCCTGAGCATGATGTTGGCCTTCGGCCTGTAACCGAGTTGGGCCATCTGCTTCAGCATGGTAATCGCGTCGGGCGGGGTGGGAAAGGCAAAAACAACGTCCGCGCCGCTGTTCTTAGCTCCCGTGATAAGGGCCGAGAGATCGGGAGTCATCATGGCATATTCCCCTTCGTAGGCGACGGTGATGCCCCTCTTTGCCGCCATCTGCTTCGCGAAGACGAACAACTCGGTCGAGAAATCGCTCTGCTCCTTCAGAAAGGCCCACTTGGTCGGCATCGTGCCCTTGGGTAGGGCTCCGAACATATCGAAAATAGCTTCGGCGAGGTCGCTGTTCAGGGTACCGATGTTGAAGAAATACTTGAACCCCCTGTCCATGATCGCATTGATCGACATGATGGAGGCCACCACGGGGAGCTTGTTCTTCTCGAATATCTCCGCCGATGCCCCCACGAGGGTGGTGCCCAGACAGATGGGCACGTTCTGGGCGTTGAAGGCCTCGGCCCTGGCAATGGCCTTTTCCGGGTTCGTCTCCATGTCGAGCATCACCAGCTCGATGGGTATCTTCTTGCCATAGGCCTTCACCATGACGCCGCCGCCTTTGTTGATCTCTTCCGCGGCCAGATCGCATCCCACCTTGGCCGGCCCTCCGGTTTGGAAATCGGGTCCTGTCAGCGAGATCAGTACGCCTATCTTAATCGTCTTGGGCACCTCGGCGCCCTTTGCAGTCGTGGGAACGCCCATGAGAAGCGTACCACTCACAAATAGCAGTGCAGCTAGAATACACCATGCTCTCGCCTTCATACGTATCCTCCCTTTCTGTTTTTGTCTTTAGGCCGTCACAAGAAACACCCCTGGCTCCCTTCACACCCCATATTCCTTCTATCGGCTCGGGTCACCGCTGCAATGTTTTCCGGCTTCGATCGGGCTTCGCATACTTCAGGTACGACTTGTATTTCTGGATCAGGGCAGGAATTTCAGCCATCCGTGGATCAGGCTTCAATGATCTCTCCCTGAGATCGTCGCCGTGATGGAACTTACCTGAAAGCATCACATCCGAGCGGGCCTTCGCCTCTTCCGTAACCTCAAGCACATAATCTTCGCCTTCGGTCTTCAGGGTCCCTTTTACGCCGCAGACCGCACATATCACCGGATCGGTAGTCTTCTTGATTTCGAGCACATTCGAGTGGCAGACGGGACATCTCCCCGGGTCGCCTATGTACTTTGCCTCTTCTATCGGCTTCTTCAGAGTCTCTGCTACGTGACACCCGGATCTCCTGGCCCTCTCCAGCATTTCCGGCTTCAACACCACCACCGAGGGCAGAGCGGTCCAATTGTACACGTGCTGGTCAACGACCGTCATCTGCATGGGAAGGGCGAATATCTGGAGCATTGGAATGGCCAGGGTGGTCCAGTCGCTGCCACCGACTGCAATGAGTGATGCGACTCTCGGTTTGAAGGATCGCTCGTCCGGACCCTTTCCTGTGGTAATGCCTTTCTGTTCACGGATCTTCTTGGCGATCATCCTGAATGCCATATCGTGGGAAGGTCCCATCCTGTCATTCAAGACCTTGACCAAACCCTGCGGACCCTTCTCGTAGATCGGAGATCCCAGAACCAGCCCGTCGCAATCCAGGATCTTTTCGTCTATGAAGGGAAAATCGTCACCTTTGAGGACACATGCTCCGGATCCGGCTTTCTCAAAGAGATCGATGACGCAGGAGTTGCAACCGGTGCACGGACGTATGTCGAGGTCCATGAGTCGAACTATCTCGACCTCCGCACCCATCTCTTCTGCCCCCATCAGGGCTTCCTTCACGAGTATTTCGGTGTTGCTCATTTTTCGTCCGCACGTTAGTCCGAGAACTTTCATGAATTCACTCCTTTTTCGTTTTTCGAATCCGCTCCACACCGGCACAAAGGCCTTCCCACCATATGTTGCGGCTAGATCGTGGGCAAGCCGATTCTTGTCGCCCCTCACCCTGTCTCATGCTCCCGCATCCAGCGCACGAGGTGCTGAAGCAGGCGGTGTCTGCATTGCTCCACCTTTTCCTTATCCCACTCATAGAACCCCCTGCCCGTCTTGAAGCCGAGTTCTCCCCTCTCCACCTTCCGGCGAAGCAGTGCAGCGGGACTCATCGACCTGTCGATGCGTCTGAGGATGTGCTCATGGATCTGCAGGGTCAGGTCAAGCCCCACCATGTCCGCCGTCTCGAGAGGGGCAAGTACGGGCAGCCTGATGCCGAAGCTATTCTTGATCACCTCATCGACGGTCGCCGGGTCCGCTATTCCCTGATCGACAATTGAAACGGCCTCGCGCCACAAGGCATGTTGGAGCCGGTCGCCCACGAACCCGGGCACGTCTTTTTTCACCTTCACAGGGTGCTTCCCTGCGGTCTTTAGAAGATCGAAGGTATAGTCCACCACTTCGGCCGAGGTATGCCTGCCTCCAATAACCTCGACGAGGGGGATGAGGTACGGGGGGTTCCAGAAATGAGTACCCACCACCCGCTCCCTCCTGCGAACCTTCGCGGCGATCTCCGTGATGCTTATGGCGGACGTATTGGTGGCAAAGATCGCCTGGGGGGAACAGTATTGTTCTAACTTCACGAAGAGTCCCTGTTTCAGATCGAGCCGCTCGCAGACGGCTTCGACCACGAAACGAGCGCCCGTCGCCGCTTCCCTTAAGTCCGAGGTAGTCCGGATGTTCTTCAAGGCAGGCTCGATGTCTTCCTCGGTGCCGATCCCGTTTTCGGCCAGAAAACCCAGGTTGATCCTTATGTTCTCGAGGGCTTCGCCCAGGACTCGGTCGTTCACGTCCATGAGACTCACCTCGTGGCCTTTGGACGCGAAGACCTGGGCGATCGCGTGCCCCATCAGGCCCGCACCGACGACGGCTATGTGCTCCGATCGTGCCAAGGAATATCTCTTGTACGAGGCTTATTCAATCCTTGTGCCGTCCTTTCAGGCATTGACGACTGACTGGGGAATCTCTCTATCGTGGCTGGTTTTGTGGGCCAAACGTACTGATTGTCAGGGAAAGACAAGAAAGATGGAACCCGCAACATATGGTGGCGATCCGCATGATACTGCGGGGGTTCACAAGAGATAGACGTCCTCTAAGTGTTACGCGGACGCCTGATGCCGAGCTTTTTGGCGCGAAATCTCAGGGTGCTCGGCTTGAGGCCCAGGCGCCGGGCGGCCCCGTTTCGTCCCTCGACAATCCACCCGGTCTCGTCAAACACCTTGAGGATGTGGCCCCTCTCTATCTCCTCGAGGGTTTTGCCCGTATCCGTTGACGCACCCGGGCCCCTCGGCACCTCGATCTGGAGGTTTCCGTCGGGACTCGTGATCACTGCCCTCTCGACGAGGTTCTCCAATTCCCTGACATTACCGGGCCACGAATATTCCTGGAGGGCCTTTATCGTCTTTAAGGGCACCATATTGAACCCCTTGCCCATCCATTGCCCATATTTCTTCACGAAAGAGCTTACGAAAAGGGGGATATCGTCGAGGCGTTCGCGCAAAGGGGGGATGGAGATGGGGAAGATGCTCAGGCGATACCAGAGGTCCCGACGGAACCTGCCTTCCTCCACCTCCCGTTCCAAGTCCCTGTTCGTGGCCGCGATCACCCGAACATCGGTCTTTATGGTGGTACTCCCACCCAACCGCTCGAATTCGCCGTCCTGAAGCACCCTGAGGAGCTTCGGCTGCAGCTCTGCGGGCAGGTCGCCTATCTCGTCAAGGAAGAGGGTCGTCCCATGGGCTCCTTCGAACCGCCCGGTTCGTCTGGCCGCGGCACCGGTAAAAGCGCCCTTCTCGTGGCCGAAAAGCTCGCTTTCGATGAGACTCGGGTTCAGGGCAGCGCAGTTGACCTGCATGAAGGGGCGGTCCTTGCGCCTGCTCGCCTCATGGATGGCACGGGCTACGAGGCCTTTGCCCGTGCCGGTCTCGCCGAGAAGAAGGACCGTGGCATTCGTAGGGGCCACCTGTTTTGCCTTGACGAGGATCCTTTTCAGAGCATCGCTCTTGCCCACTATGTCGCGGAAATCGTTGGGAAGGTTGATCTCTTCGCGGAGATAGATATAGTCGGCCTCGATGCGCTCCTTGAGCTGTCTGATCTCCGAGAGGGCGTGCTGGATCTCTTCCTCGTTTCTCTTCCGCACGAGGGCGTTTGCAAAGACCTCGCCGAAGAGGCGCAGCCTGGGGATAAGTTCTTCGGGCCACGAGCGGTGTGCGTGGATGGTTGTGATCACTAATGCCGCAATGGTAGATCCAGCGACCGACACGGGTAGGGCTATCCCGGAGCGCACGCCGAATCTAGCGTAAAGCTGTTTCACCTTCTCCGCTTCCGCAGGCAGGTCCTCGAGACGCGTCCATTGGACGTGCTCACCGGCATACCATTTGTCGAAGAAGAATTGGAGGTTCTCGAACATATTGGGGACCCTGGACCACAATTCGTCCGCCTCCCTTATGTCGTCGGCGTCTTCGTCGGGGGACCAGACAAAGGGCTTCTCGAGTCCTGAGAACCGTTTGTCTTCGCCGGCCCTATAGAGGACGCACCGGTCAACGCCGCCAAGAAGGCGGCTCAGCCGCCCAAAGTCCCTGCTCAGGACCTTTTCGACGTCGTCCCGTGGGAGATTGATGTACGTGGCCGAGACTTCCGACAGAAGGTGCTCGAACTGGCGCATCTCTTCGATCCTCTCCACCACCCTTTTCCGCTCCAGGGCGCCGGTGAGTATCTTGCCCAGGTGGCGGAAGACCTTCACCACTTCCGGCGGCCACGAACGTTCGCGCCCGACGGACAGGGCGGAGAGAACCACCGACTCGGGCCTGTCTCTGCCGCACGGCAGGATGAGGGCAGACTTGACACCGTATTTCGCGAAGTACTGCTTATCGCGGCCTGTCGGCAGGTCGTCGGAGAGCCTGGACAGGAGAACCGCGTCTCCCGAACCTATCTTGTCGGCCACCCATGGAATCTCGGGGCTGACCGTCACGGGAGGGAGCGGGCCTGCCTCGGGGGCGCGATAGGTATGCACCCCGCGCATCGGGCCATCATCTGATGCTTCGGTAAGGGTGATCGCGTCGAGGTCCCAGAACTCTCCGGCTTGCCGGAGACTGATCTCTATCTCCTTGCCAATGCGGGAGGGCGCCACGCTCATGAGCCGGGCCGACAAGTCGAAGAGCATCTCCCTGAAGTGCTGCAGAGGCTCACCCGGCCGAGGGCCCGAGCTTCCGCCCGACGCACGGGTATCCCCCTCCGCCGGGGTATTGTGCGACCGTATCTCGCGCTCCTTTCGAGGGGCCATGCGTGCACCTTACACGGATCCGGGTGCCGGTCAAATGGGAAGAGCCGCAAGCCTTTCGCCCAAGGGGAAAGCCCTCAGCGATTGATCCTAAACCCGTTACTCTCTTTATACCACAGACCATTTTGATCATCCATGGGGATCACCGGATTCTCCAAAGCTCACGGCTCTTTAGTTTCCCTTCGAGCGCTTCGAAGAACTTCGGGGTGCTTGGTGCGGACAAAGCCGCTCACCATGTACTTTCCGTCCAAAATCAGAAGTCATAAAAATAATGATGCACCTAACTTTGCAACACTGTACCATTCTAGGAAAGCTCATCAACTCGGAGGGAAAGGGGATATGAATAGGTACGATCTCGCGTTCGTGGGCCATATAACCATTGACGAAATCGAGGCAAAGGAAGGATCTGCCCGCGGGGTGCCTGGTGGCGCACCACTTTTCGGAGCTCTTGCCGCCTCTGGCAGCGACAAGAGGATCGCTGTGATTACGAGAATGGCCAGAGGAGATGAAAGTTACCTTACACCGTTGAGGGATGCCGGTATCGACGTCTATCTGCAGCCTGTCGCCGAGACAACCCACATGCGGGTTGTCCATCCGACGCCGAATATGGACGAAAGGCTGATGTATCAGACCAGCAACGCCGGCTTCTTTTCCCTGGAGGACGTGCCCCTTTTGGAGCCGTGCCTGGCTCACCTCGGTGCCCTGACCGACAGGGAGTTTACCCTGGGATTTATGCGAGGATTGAGGGAACGCGGTTTTCGCTTGTCAATAGATCTGCAGAGTTTCGTGCGCCAGGTTGAGATCGAGACCGGGGAGATTCATTTCAGGGACGTAGCAGAGAAGAGAGACATTGTGAGCATCGTCGATATGGTGAAACTCGATGTGGTGGAAGCAGAAATACTCACCGGAACTGTTGATCTGGAGCAAGCCGCGATGATTGTCGAAACATGGGGATGCCCGGAGATCATCATAACCAGTTCGGACGGAGTTCTCGCCCGTTACAAGGGCAGAACGTATTTTAAAGGATTCACTAACAGGAATTCTCAAGGCAGAACCGGTCGCGGTGACACAACAACAGGCTCATATCTGGTCCGTAGACTGGATCATGGGGTGGAAGAGTCGTTGAAGTTTGCGGCAACCCTGGCTTCGATCAAGATGGAGACCCCCGGTCCCTTCAGGGGAACCTTGGAAGATGTTCTGAGAAGAATGAGCTCCTAAAGACCCCCCCTTGGAATGCCCTCCGGAACTTTTCCAAAGACCTCACTTACGGCTGGCCTTTCTCACGGAAATTACCCGTTGGAAAACCGTAGCATGGGCGAGGACGGCGAGGACGAAGACGACGGGTTCAAGGACCTGGAAGAGCAGCCCTATTGTAAGGAGGATGACCCTTTCGGGTCTCCCGAGGATGCCGCTGCGGCAGGCAATCGATGCCGCCTCGGCACGGGCTTTCGCATAAGGCACGATGGCCACTCCGATCGCCGCGAAGAATGCCACCATCGAGGAGAGCGTGTCTGCCCGCCTCAGGAAATAGACGGAAATGCCGAACATCACGATAAGATCCGAATAGCGGTCAAGGACGGAGTCGAGGAAACCTCCGAACCGGGTCACCATGTTCGTACTGCGGGCCACGGCGCCATCGAGGAGGTCGAAAAAACCTGAGACCACGAGAAAGAGGCCTGCAATGGTAAGCTGCCCTAATACCGCCGTAAAGACGAACGTGAGGAGCGAAAAAAAGAAGCCGATGAGGGTCAGTACGTTGGGTCTAATGGGGGCGTTTCCGAAAAGAAGCCGAAAGATCCGCACGAGCAGCGGATCGAGCCTGTGACCTATCTTGGAGTCTATCAACTAGAACCTATCAATGAGAGTTCCTCACCTGAGTCTCTCCCCTCTTATGAACTCCTCGACCATGCGCCGCGCGACCTCGTCGGAGAATTGCTTTATGGGGTGTTTCATGGTATACCCGGATATCGATTCGAGGACGCCTCCCACCCCCCTGTCCCTGGCTACCTTGCAGCACCTGATCGTATCGATAACGCATCCGGCGCTGTTTGGCGAATCCTCCACGGAGAGCCGCAGCTCGAGGTCGATGGGGATATCCCCGAAGATCCTGCCCTCTATCCTCAAGAAGCATACCTTGTTATCGCACTGCCACGGAACATAATCGGAGGGGCCCACGTGGATGTTCTCGGGCGCAAGCGGCACGTCGAGCTGAGATTGAACCGACTCGGTCTTCGATATCTTCTTCGACACGAGCCTCTCTCTGTTGAGCATGTTAAGGAAATCAGTGTTTCCTCCGGTATTGAGCTGGTACGTTCTCTCGATGGCGACACCCCTGTCGTTGAACAGCTTTGCCAGGGTGCGGTGTATGATGGTCGCCCCAATCTGCGACTTCACGTCGTCGCCGGCGACGGGAATCTTCTTTTCCTCGAACTCGGCGGCCCACTTCTCGTCGGAGGCGATGAACACAGGGATACAGTTCACAAGGCTCACTCCCGCATCCAGACAGCAACGGGCGTAGAACCTCGCCGCTTCCTCCGATCCTACAGGGAGGTAGTTTACAAGCACCTCTATTCCGCGCTCCCGCAGGATCCTGGTCACGTCCTCAGGCGCCGCATCCGCGAGGACGAACCTTCTATTCTCCGGATACTCCTTCATATGGTCCGAGATACCGTCGAGGGGGTGCCCCATTGCCACGATAACGCCGTTGTCATGGACGGTCTTCGCTATTCTCTTGGTGCAATTGGGCGGTGAAAAAATGGCTTCCTGAAGAGGCTTGCCTACCTTCCTCTTGTCAATATCGAAGGCCGCAGCGATCTTTATGTGCTGCGCCGTGTAGCCGCAGATATCGTAGTGCATCAAACCCGACGCGATTTCCTCTTCCTTCTTCTCTCCGTAGTACTCTATCCCCTGCGCCAGAGCGCTTGCACAATTGCCCACCCCGACGATCCCTATCCGGATTTCGCGCATCGAGTCCCCTAAGAAGCTTTTTTCTCTTTTAGAATATTTGCCCTAAAAAGTCAAAAGAAAACCGGCCGCTTTGTCACGCCGTTCGGTACTTGTTCCTGCCCGTCTCATACAAATCGTTGCCTAGAGAGTCGTTTATCACGAAGAGCGGGAAGTCGCGAACGTAGAGTCTCGCTACTGCTTCCGGCCCCAGATCGGCATAGGCGACAATCTCGTACGAGAGCACATTGCATGAAAGGAGCGCACCCGCCCCCCCGGTAGCCCCGAAGTATACGGCGTTGTGACGGACGATTGCCCCCCTTACGGCTTCGGATCTCTTGCCTTTCCCTATCATGCCCTTGAGGCCAATGGACAGGAGAGTGGGGGCGTAGACATCCATCCGCGAGCTAGTGGTAGGCCCCGCTGCTCCGATGATCCTGCCTGGCCTTGAGGGACTCGGGCCGCAATAGTAGATGATCTGGCCGGAGACGTCCAGGGGCAGCGCCTCACCCGCAGCCAGGGCGTTGGCGAATCTCTTGTGAGCCGCATCGCGCGCAGTGTACACGTACCCTCTCAGGAGGACCTTGTCGCCCGATCTCAGGCGCACTATCTCTTCTTCCACGAGAGGCGTCCCGATCCGCCTTATCTCCATCGCTTCACCTAAAGCAAGACCTCCCTCATCCTATGGGCATGGCACTGAATATTCACCGCAACAGGAAAGGAGGCTATGTGGCAGGGGATGACTTTGATGTGCACGTCGAGAGCAGTCGTTGTCCCGCCGTATCCCCCCGGCCCTATGCCCAGCCTGTTGATCTCTCCGAGGATATCGAGCTCCAGCTCCGCGATACGCGGGTCCTCGTTCCTCAGGCCGAAAGGTACCATAAGTGCTTCTTTCGAGAGGATCGCCGAGGTCTCGAGGTTTCCCCCCACCCCCACGCCGATGATGATCGGCGGGCATGGGTTGGGCCCCCCTTTTTGAACCATCTCCTTCACAAAGGCCTTCACCCCTTCCTTGCCTTCCGAGGGCACGAGCATTCTTGCTTCACCGTAATTCTCGCTGCCCCCGCCCTTCGGCATCACAACGATCCTTACCTGCTCTCCCTGCACGATGGACGTGTGGAGAATGGCCGGAGTATTGTCTCCCGTGTTTATCCTTGAGAAAGGGTCACAGCACGACTTCCGGAGATAGCCATTTTTGTAAGCATTGCGCACGCCTTCTTCGACCGCCTCGGAGAGTCCGCCGCCCGCGAGATGTACGTCCTGTCCGACTTCCATAAAGACAACGGCAAGGCCGGTGTCCTGGCAAATAGGCACCCGCTCCTCCCGGGCGATCCTTGCGTTGGCTAGCAGTTCCTCCAGTACCTCCCGACCTACGGGCGATGCCTCCTGAGTGACAGCCTCTTCGATCCTCTCCTTCACGGCAGGGCAGAGCTCCGTGTTGGCCTCGATGAAGAGCCTCTCCAATGCCGCCTCGATTTCGGGACAGCGTATCTCTCTCATGCCTATTCCTCATAAGGCCGTATGATCCCCTTTTCCATGAGAACGCCGACCTCGTCTCTTGCCCGTCTGATCTTCTCCTCTGCCATGGCGAAGAGCTCCTTTTCCGTCAGATGAAGACGGGCCACGCCCTGCTCCATGGCTTTCTTGGCGACGGCTACGGCCTCCCGGGGAAATACTTCCCACTCTCCCATCGTGGGCAGAAGGTAATCAGGGGAGAGCCCCTTATCCTCCGCGCATCTCGCCAGTTCAACGGCCGCCGCCAGGCACATCTCGTCCGTTATGGTTCGGGCCATCACGTCGAGGACTCCCCTGAAGATCGCAGGGAAGCCTACAGAGTTGTTCACCTGGTTGGGAAAATCGCTCCTCCCGGTCGCCACCACCGTGGCCCCCGCCTCTTTTGCCTCCCACGGCCATATCTCGGGAATCGGATTGGCACAGACGAAGACAACGGCGTTATCGGCCATCCCGGAGATCCACGCCTTCTCGATCACGCCGGGCCCCGGCTTCGAGAGGGCAATGAGCACGTCCTTGCCGGCGATAGCCTCCTCCATACCGCCGTCTCTCATCTCCCCGTTCGTGATCCGGCTCAACTCCCACTTTTCCTTGTGGGTTTTCCTGTCGATGTCGTCACGCCGGGAGGAGAGGATCCCCTTGCTGTCGACTATCATCATCTTCTTCGGGTCCGCCCCCGCCTTGATGAGCAGGCGAGCGATGCACACATTGGCCGCCCCTACGCCAATGAGGGCTATGCGCACATCCTCCATCCGCTTCCCCACTACTTTGAGGGCATTGATGAGGCCAGCTAGTGTGACGGCCGCCGTGCCCTGCTGATCGTCGTGCCAGACAGGGATGGGAGCCTCCCTTCGCAAGCGCTCCAGAACATAAAAGCACTTCGGACTTTCGATGTCTTCCAGGTTAATGCCGCCGAAACTGGGACAGAGATATTTCACAGTGTTGATAATCTCATCGGGGTTCTTCGTGTCGAGGCAGAGGGGAAACGCGTCCACCCCGCCCAGATACTTGAAGAGCAAGGCCTTGCCTTCCATCACGGGCAGGCCGGCCAGGGGACCGATGTCCCCCAGGCCCAGGACACGCGAACCGTCGGTCACGATGGCCACCATGTTCGCCTTGTTCGTATGCTGAAAGACCCTTTCCGGGTCTTTTTCAATGTCCTTGCATGTCTGTGCGACCCCCGGCGTGTACCACACCGCGAAATCATCGATGTCCCGTATGACACACTTGGGCACCACTTCTATCTTGCCGCGATAGTATGGGTGCATCCTCATAGCGTCTCGGGCCGGCTTCTCTGCCTTGGCGAGAAGCTCTTCTTTTGTCGTCCTTTCTTCCATCATACCTCTCCAGGATTCAGGGCTGCTTTTAATAGAACTGCGCTAGGGTAGCGTTTTTGTCGCCGCGGGTTGTCTTTCCGATAAGGCCTGAAAGGCACTTCGGATTGACAGAACATTTTATAGATAATTCCGAAAATTTGCTACAATATATGTTGTTACCCGTCGGGGCAAGGCGGGAAGACCAAAAGTGCGCCTCTTTTTAGCGTGCGCTTTCGTCAGCCGAACGGCACAAAGGCTTGCCGCCGAAGGAAAAAAAGAGCACAATTCGAAGGAGACGACCAAGGGGTAGGGGCATGGCAACCATACCAGGGGATGAGGTGAGGA
>Ga0326728_10020480_pt1 | contig 12607 bp, 10 predicted proteins | sample MB3enrmetagenome_FD_207602 | JGI IMG/M metagenome (GOLD analysis project Ga0326728, IMG submission 207602) | Lab enriched peat soil microbial communities from McLean, Ithaca, NY, United States - MB31MN | ecosystem: Environmental > Terrestrial > Soil > Wetlands > Peat | place: USA: New York...
GACTCCTGACTTCTGGCTCCTGACTCCAAGTGAATCTCATATGCAACGCAAGCCAAAACCCGGAAACCCCCTCGACCTCGTGCAGATTCAGGCGAAGCTGGACCAGTCGCAGGAAAAGCGCGTGTGGCGCGGTCTGGAAGAACTGGCGGGCACGCCGGAGTATCGGGACTTCCTGGAATGTGAGTTTCCGCACGACCCACGCGCGGAAAAAGCGGGGGTAAGCCGCCGTAGCATGCTGAAGCTGATGGGCGCCTCGGCGGCGCTGGCGGGCCTGACGGCCTGCACCAAGCTGCCCGATCAAAAAATTGTTCCCTATGCCCAGCAGCAGCCGGAGGATTATATCCCTGGCAAACCCCTCTTTTACGCCACCGCCATGCCCCTGGCCGGGTACGCCACCGGGTTGCTGGTGGAAAGCCACATGGGCAGGCCCACGAAGGTGGAAGGAAACCCCAGCCACCCCGCCAGCCTGGGCGCCGCCAATGTGATGGCGCAGGCCTCCGTGCTGGGCCTGTATGATCCTGATCGCGCCCAGGTGGTCATGCGTATGGGCCGCATCGGGGACTGGAGCGCGTTCCTCACGGCGATGGAGCAGCGCCGCGCCCAGCTTCTGGACGCGAAGGGCGCGGGATTGCGCATTCTCACCGGCATGGTGACTTCTCCCACCCTGGCGGACCAGATCAAGTCGGTGCTCGCCCAGTTCCCGCAGGCCAAATGGCATCAGTATGAGCCGTGCAACCGCGACACGGCGCGGGAAGGCGCGAAGCTGGCCTTTGGCGAATACGTCAATACGGTTTATCACTTCGATCAGGCGGACGTTATCGTTTCCCTGGACGCGGATTTCCTCTGCGCCGGGCCGGGCGCGGTGCGTTATGCGCGCGACTTTGCGAATAAGCGCCGCGTCACCGGCCCCGAGTCCACCATGAACCGCCTCTACGTGGCGGAGAGCACGCTCACCTCCACGGGAGCGATGGCGGACCACCGTGCACCCATGCGTGCCAGCGACGTCGAGGCGTTTGCGGACACCTTGGCGCACAGCGTGGGGGCAAAACCCGGAATCTTTGCCCCTAATCCGGTCAAATGGATTTTCGAGCTGGCTCGCGACCTGGACCAGCATCGCGGAACAAGTCTGGTGATTGCCGGCGAGCAGCAGCCGCCTGCCGTCCACGCCCTAGCCCACGCCATGAACGAGGTTCTGGGCAATGTGGGCAAAACCGTGGACTACACTCCCCCTGCGGAAGCCAACCCGCAAAATGCCCTGGAATCGCTCAAGGAGTTGATTGCGGACATCCAAGCGGGGCAGGTGGACACCCTTTTCATCCTGGGCGTCAATCCCGTTTACAACGCCCCGGCGGATTTGCATTTCGCTGAACACCTGCTCAAAGTCAAGACCCGGATCCAGTTGAGCCTTTACGAGGATGAAACCGCTGATCTTTGCCATTGGCACGTTCCGGAAGCTCACTTCCTGGAAGCCTGGGGCGATGCACGCGCCTATGACGGCACGGTGAGTATTATCCAGCCGCTTATTTCACCTCTGTACGAGGGCAAGTCAGCGCATGAAATCCTCGCGATGCTGGGCGGACAGGCGGGATCGACCAGCCACGACATCGTGCGGAGCTATTGGGAGCGGCAGAAGCCGGGAACCGATTTCGAGCAGTTCTGGCAGACCTCGCTGAATAACGGCGTGGTGGTGGATTCGGCCCTTGCCCCCAAACCGGTGAAGCTCAGCCCGTCGCTCCCCGCCCCCGCCGCCAAAGCCGCCGGCGGCGGTATGGAAATCGTCTTGCGCCCTGATCCCTCTGTCGGGGATGGCAGCTTCTCGAACAATAGCTGGCTCCAGGAAGTTCCCCGGCCCATCACCAAGCTGACGTGGGATAACGCCGCGCTGGTCAGTCCCGCAACCGCCCGGAAGCTGGGCGTGGCGAACGGCGACGTGGTGAAACTGAGCGGGCCCGGGGCAGGGGTGGAGGCGCCCATCTGGATTACCCCCGGCCAGGCCGACGATTCCCTCACCCTGCACCTGGGTTACGGACGGAGCCGCGCTGGGCATGTGGGCACGGGCGTGGGCTTCAATGCCTACCTGCTCTCAACCACGGAAAACCCCTGGATCGCGAGCGCCGCGGTGGAGAAGACGGGGAAGACCTACCAACTGGTTACCACCCAGCACCACCACATCATGGGCGAGGAAGGCAAAGAGCGCGAAGAGGAGAGCGTGGCGGCTCTGCAACGCAAGCTGGTGCGCGGAGGAACGCTGGAGGAATTCCGCAGCAATCCCTCTTTGAGCGAAGAAAAAGAGGCAAACGGGCCTTCCATCTATCCCCCCTACCCGTACAAGGACAACGCCTGGGGCATGTCCATCGACTTGAATAGTTGCATTGGATGTAATGCCTGCGTGGTGGCGTGCCAGTCCGAGAACAATATCGCGGTGGTCGGAAAAGACCAGGTTTCACGCGGGCGGGAAATGCAGTGGATTCGCGTTGACACCTACTTTGAGGGCGGCCTGGAGAATCCGGGGATTTACAACCAGGCGGTCCCCTGCATGCACTGCGAGAACGCTCCCTGCGAATACGTCTGCCCGGTGGGAGCCACCGTGCATAGCCCCGAGGGGCTGAATGAAATGATTTACAACCGCTGCGTGGGCACGCGTTATTGCTCCAACAACTGCCCGTACAAGGTGCGGCGCTTCAATTTTGAACTCTGGTCGGACTGGACCACGCCCAGCCTGAAGCCGCTGCGCAACCCCGATGTGACCGTGCGCAGCCGGGGCGTGATGGAAAAGTGCACGTACTGCATCCAGCGCATCAATCGGGTCAAGATCGCGGCGGAGAGGGAAGATCGGGAATTACAGGACGGGGAAATCCTGACGGCTTGCCAGCAGACCTGCCCGGCGCAGGCCATCGTTTTCGGCAACGTCAACGACCCCAACAGCCGGGTGGCAAAGTTGAAAGCGCAGCCGCGGAATTACGGCCTGCTCGAAGATCTGAACACGCGGCCGCGCACCACTTATCTGGCCAAGCTGCGGAATCCCAACCCGGAAATCAAGGAGTAAGTAGTGGGTGCTGACGGACTGCAAAATACGCCGCCGGTAGGAGCGAATGTTCCGGTTCTTGCTCCCGGGCATACCTACGCGACGATCACCGACAAGATCAGCTCCATCGTCCTTTTGCAAAAGACCAAGCGCGGCTGGTGGATCGGACTCGCCATCGCCTTGACCCTGGTCATGATTCTGCACGTGGCGATTGTGCTTCTGCTGGTCATCGGCGTGGGGATTTGGGGAATTAACATCCCCGTGGGCTGGGGCTTCGCCATTGTCAACTTCGTCTGGTGGATCGGAATCGGGCACGCAGGCACGCTGATATCCGCCTTCCTTTTGTTAATGCGCCAGGCGTGGAGGCAGTCCATCAACCGCTTCGCCGAGGCCATGACGCTTTTTGCCGTGGCTTGCGCCGGCATGTTCCCGCTGCTGCACATGGGCCGCCCGTGGCTCTTCTTCTGGCTGATGCCCTACCCTGACACCATGGGAACCTGGCCGCAATTCCGCAGCCCGCTGGTCTGGGACGTGTTTGCAGTCTCCACCTACGGTACCATCTCCCTGCTGTTCTGGTTTGTGGGCTTGATTCCCGATCTGGCCACCTTAAGGGATCGCGCCAAGAACGCCGTGTCTCGCGTCATCTACGGCGGCCTGGCCATGGGGTGGCGCGGCTCGGCGAGGCACTGGCACCGGTATGAAATGGCTTATCTGCTGCTCGCCGGACTTGCCACTCCCCTGGTGGTCTCCGTGCATACGGTGGTGAGCTTCGATTTCACCCTGGCGGTCGTTCCGGGCTGGCACAGCACTATCTTCCCGCCCTATTTTGTGGCGGGCGCCATCTACTCCGGTTTCGCCATGGTGATTACCCTGGCCATCCCGCTGCGCAAATTTTACGGTTTGGAAGATTTCCTGACCATCCGCCACCTTGACAACATGGGGAAGATTCTGCTCGCCACCGGCTGCATTGTGGCATACGGCTACTTGATGGAAACCTTCATGGCGTTTTTCAGCGGGCCGAACACTTACGACCATTACATGATGCATAACCGGCTGGTGGGCCCCTACGCTCCGATCTATTGGAGCCTGCTCCTCTGCAACATCGCGATTCCGCTGACCACTTTATGGTCTTCCAAAATCCGCCGGAACGTGGCGGCCCTGTTTGTGATCTCCCTGATTGTTCAGGTGGGCATGTGGCTGGAGCGCTTCGTAATTGTCATCACCAGTCTGCACCGCGATTTCCTGCCCTCATCGTGGGGAATGTATTCCCCCACCATTTGGGACTGGGCGGTGTTTGTAGGTACGATTGGATTGTTCTTCACCCTCTTCCTGCTCTTTATCCGCTTCCTGCCCATGATCTCGATCTTCGAGATGCGTGGCCTGGCGCACGAACTGAAGGAAAAGCCGGGTGGAGGAAATCACTAGGGCGGGATTTGAATTGAAGGCGGGGCTATTTGCAGCCCTGGAAGTTTGGCGATGGAAAAAACACCGACTTACGGTTTGATGGCCGAATTCGAGAGCCCCGACGAGCTCCTGAGCGCTGCTCAGCGAACTTACGCCGAGGGCTATCGGCAGATGGACGCTTTTACGCCCTTCCCGGTGGAGGGCTTGGCGGAGGCCATTGGCTTTCACAAGACTTATGTGCCCCTGGTCTGTTTGCTCGGCGGGTTGACCGGCTGCATCGGCGGCTTTTTTCTCCAATGGTGGCCCAATGTCATCGGTTATCCGTTGAACATCGGCGGAAAGCCCCATAACAGTTGGCCGTCTTTTATCCCCATCACTTTTGAGTTGACCGTTCTGTTTGCGGGATTGGCAACGGTGTTTGGCATGCTGGCCCTCAATGGATTGCCGACGCCATACCACCCGGTGTTCAATGCGCCCAACTTCGAATTGGCCTCACGCAATAAATTCTTTCTCTGCATCATGGCGGAGGATGCAAAATTCGACGCGCAGAAGACCCGGGAATTCTTACAAAGCTTGAAGGCCCACGAGGTGTCGGAAATTGAACGGTAGCGGCGTTAAAATTCGGATATGCCGGGGGGGTGCGCAGTTGGCACTTTTGGCTACGGTGCTGTTAGGTGCTGCGGGATGCCGCGTTGACATGCATTTGCAGCCCAAACTGCGGCCCGATGACGGCAGCACGTTCTTCCAGGACGGTCGCGCCAACCGGCCGGAGATTCCGGACACTGTGTCGCGTGGGCACGTGCGCACCGATGAACTACTTTACACCGGCCGCATCATTGGCGTACTCGCTGACAAGTTCCCTTTCCCCATCACGCCCAAGGTGCTGGAACGCGGGCGCGATCGCTTCAACGTCTATTGTTCGCCCTGTCATGACTATACGGGCAGTGGCAAGGGGATGATCGTGCAGCGGGGGTTTCCGCCTCCGCCCTCATATCACACGGACCAGTTGCGCCAGGCGCCGGCGGGGCATTTCTTTGAAGTCATGACCGACGGTTACGGCGCCATGTACAGCTATGCGGCGCGGGTCACGCCGGAGGATCGCTGGGCGATTGTGGCCTACATCCGTGCCCTGCAGCGAAGCCAGCACGCCACGCTTGACGACGTGCCGGCCGGCGAGCGGCAGAAATTGACAAGCGGAGCCAAATGAATACGTTGGATACATCCATTCCCGAAATTGACCGCTTGGGGAAGGCCGCGCTGGTGGTGGGCCTGGTGGCGCTGGCCCTGCTCATCGTGCTGGGTCTTCGCAACCCCGCGCAGTTCTTCCAGTCGTACCTCTTTGCCTTCGTCTTCTGGATCGGGCTGCCGCTGGGTTGTTCGGGCATCTGGATGCTTCATAATTTGGTGGGCGGGACATGGGGTTTCCCTCTGCGCCGGCCCTTTGAAGCCGCCACCAAGACCTTTGTGCTGATGGCGATAGCGGCTTTGCCCATTCTCTTTCGCCTGCCCGCGCTTTACCTCTGGGCTGATCCCGCCAAAGTTGCGGCTGATCCCCTGTTGCAGTACAAGCACGCTTATCTGAACGTGCCCTTTTTCGTTTCCCGAACCGTGCTCTATTTTGGCATCTGGATCGTGATTACCTTCCTGCTTGCCAGGTGGTCGCGCCAGCAGGATGTGACGGGTGAAGCGGAACTGACCCAGCGCATGAAGAAGCTGAGCGCCCCGGGCCTGTTGGTGGTCGAGCTGACCATCACGTTTGCCGCCCTGGATTGGGTGATGTCGCTTGAACCGCATTGGACTTCCACCATCTACGGGTTGATTTTCATCGTGACGCAAGCCGTGGCCGCCATGGCGGTGCTGACCGTGACCGTCATCAGCCTTTCCAAGCAGAAATCGCTCGGGGGGCTGGTCACGCCGAAGCTGCTCAACGACTACGGCAACCTGCTCCTGGTCTTCACCATGTTGTGGGCATACCTTTCGTTTTCGCAGTTCCTGATTATCTGGGGGGGAAACCTGCGGGATGAAGTCCCCTGGTATATGTCGCGCGCGCGGGGAGGCTGGATTCCCGTGGCGCTCACCCTGATCATCTTCCACTTCGCGGTGCCTTTTCTGCTGCTACTCTCGCGTTTCGTGAAGCGCCGCGCGGAGTCGCTCTACCGGGTGGCGGTATTGCTCTTCCTCATGAGCCTGCTGGATATCTACTGGCTCATTACGCCGGCGTTCAATCACGACGGCCCGAAGTTCCACCCCATGGATTTGCTGGCGGTTCTGGGTATTGGCGGATTGTGGTTGTGGCGGTACACCTCGCAGTTGCAAGGACGGCCGTTGCTGCCGGTTCACGATCCGCGCCTTAAAGAATTAATGCAGCACGCATGAAGCGGCAAGGGCAGTGGTTAGTGCTTGGTGATTAGTGGTTAGTGGCATGCAAGAGCGTAGCGCCGGGCTTGAGCCCGGCCTGGAATCGTGCCACGGGCATCCTGCCCGTGCTCGGGCATGGCCAGGATGGCCATGGCACATCGTAGCGCCGACCTTGAGGTCGGCACACGCCGGGCGCAAGCCCGGCTGTACAACCGCAACGCAAGTGGCAAGCGACAAGGGACGCGAAATCCATGCCTGAACCTGTTAAAGGACCTGAACAACCCCGGCGCTACGAACCCTCCGAAGTGAGCGTGAAGCAGTTGTTTGGCTTTGCCGCGGGAGTGGTGGGGTTGGTCCTGGTGGGCGTGCTGGGCAGCATCGTGGTGTTTCACCTTTTTGTCCACCACACCCCCATGGGGCCGCCGGCCTCACCCTTTGATGACACTCGCGAATTGCCGCCCAAGGTGCGTTTGCAAACCGCCGCGCCGGAGGATTTGAATCGCTATCGCGACGAGCAGAATAAGATTCTGAGCGAATATGGGTGGGTGGACCCGAAGGCCGGCATTGTCCGGATTCCTGTTGACCGCGCGATGGAACTCCTGCTGCAAAAGGGGTATCCCGTGCGGGCGAGTTCCCCGGTGGAGGGAAGCCCGGCGAAAACGCCCAAGAGTGCGGCTCCACCTGTGAATCGTCCGGGTGCGGCCTCGCCCGCGGGTCCGGGAGGGACGCCCTGACCATGCCGGCCGCCGCCCATTGCCAGCCCGCACCCTGCAAGGCTCCGGCCGGCCGGATGAACGCAGGTTGGCGCGCGGCGGTGGCGGTTCAACTGAGTTTGGTTTTCTTTGGCCTGGCAGCGGCGGCAATCGCCCAGGGCCGTTCGGCGAATATCACCACCGAATCGCGGGATGTGGGCATTGACCAGCGCCTGGGCAATCAGGTGCCCCGGGATTTGAAGTTTCGGGATGAAACCGGCGAGACCGTCACCATCGGTTCCTATTTCGGCAAGGAACCGGTGATCCTTTCCCTGGTTTATTTTGGTTGCACGATGATGTGCACCTTGACGCAGCATGGCCTGGTCGACGCCTTGCGGGATGTTCAGTTCAACCTGGGTGAACAATACCGGGTGCTGACGGTGAGCTTTGATCCCAGGGACAGGCCGGACGTGGCCATGAGCCAGAAGAACCCTTATGCGGGTCTTTATGGGCGGCCGGGCGCGAGTCAAGGCTGGCATTTTCTGGTGGGGGACGGGCCCACGATTCAGGCACTGGCCCAGGCGGTGGGATTTCGCTTCAAGTACCTTCCGGACATCGACGAATTCGTCCACCCCACCGGAATCGTGTTGCTGACGCCGGAGGGAAAGGTTTCGCGGTACTTTTTCGGCATCCAGTACCCCGCGCCGGGGGTCCGCCAGGCACTGCTGGACGCTTCCGAAGGGAAGATTGGGAATGCCGGGGATATGGCGCTGATGCTGCAAAAGGGAAATTCGAGCACGGGCCGTTGCGCGCCCGGAGGTGGCCCAGGGAAGACGCCCAACCCCGCGAATCATCAGCCTGCGCCCATCTCGGCGGGCGCGGAGGGGAAGCCGTAAATATGCAAGTCGTCACCCAATGCGCGTGCGCACAAGTCAAAGCCCCGGCCGCCCGAGTCAACGGCTTGCGCCGCGCCGCGCTCGCCATCCAACTGAGCTTTTTGCTTCTGGGCTTGGCGATGGCGGCGGCCGCGCAGGACAACGCATCGGTAACGCCTCCGCAATTGCGCGGGGTGGGAATTGACCAGCGCCTGGACAACCAGGTGCCGCTCAACCTGAAGTTTCGCGATGAAACCGGCCAGACCGTCACCCTGGGTTCCTACTTCGGCAAGAGGCCGGTGATCCTTTCGCTGGTTTATTACACCTGCCCGATGCTGTGCACGATGGCGGAAAACGGCCTTTTGAACGCGTTGCGGGATGTGCAGTTCAACATTGGCGAGCAGTACGAGGTGGTGACGGTCAGCATCGATCCCACGGAAAAGCCGGACATGGCCATGGGCAAGAAGGCGGTCTACGTAGGCCTCTATGGGCGCCCGGCCGCCAAACAGGGCTGGCATTTCCTGGTGGGCGATGAACCGGACATCCGCGCGCTCGCCCAGGCGGTGGGATTTCACTACAACTACATTCCGGAGACCAAGCAATTCGCCCACGCCACCGGAATCATCGTGCTGACTCCCCAGGGAAAGGTTTCGCGCTACTTTTACGGCATTCAGTATCCGCCGCGGGATATCCGCCTGGCGCTGGTGGAAGCCTCGAACGAGAAGATTGGAAGTCCCGTTGATGCCGTCCTGCTCTACTGCTGCCAGTACGATCCGCACACGGGGAAGTACGGCATGGTGGTGGCGCACGTACTGAAAATTGCGGGAGCGATTACCCTGCTCTGCATGGGGACATTGATCTTCGCCCTGGCGCGGGGTGGGCGACAGGCTTGATTTTGGATTTTGGATTGGCCAATTTTGAATTTTGGATTGCGGCTTTTCCCAGCCCGGAAGGGACGAACCCCGTTTTGATCCAAAATCCAAAATCTAAAATCCAAAATACCTAAGGGTGACTGAACAGCATGTGGCAAGGGTTCCAATTCGTACCGGATCGAGCGTCCACCATCGCACGCGGAGTGGATGGTCTCTTCTACTTTCTCACCGCGATTGACATCTTCTTCACGGTGATTATCTTTCTGGCCATCTTCTACTTCGCGATTCGCTACCGCCGGCACGCGCAGCGCCAGCAGGCGGAGCAGATCGAAGGGAACCTGATGCTGGAAATTGCCTGGACGGTGATCCCTCTGGGAATCTGCGTCCTGGTGTTTCTGTGGGGCACGTTCCTGTTCATGCGGAATGCGCGCCCCCCCCGGGCTTCCATGGAAGTTTTCGTGGTGGGCAAGCAGTGGATGTGGAAAGTGCAGCACCCCGAGGGGGTGGAAGAGATCAATGAACTGCACATCCCGGTGAACCAGCCCATCAAGCTCACCATGACCTCTGAGGACGTCATTCACGATTTTTCCGTGCCCGCCTTCCGCGTCAAGAAGGACGTGGTGCCGGGAATGTATACGATGGAGTGGTTTCAGGCCACCAAGACCGGCCACTTTCATCTTTTCTGCGACCAGTATTGCGGCACCAACCACTCGCTGATGAAGGGCGAAGTGATCGTGATGGAACCCGCGGAATATGAGCAGTGGCTGAGCGGGGGCATCCGCGGCGGAACCATGGCGGACGCGGGCGCGAAGCTTTACGAACAACTGGCCTGCATCACCTGTCACGGAACCGGCAAAGGGCCGTCGCTGGCGGGCATTTACGGCCAGCCCGTTAAACTGAATGACGGCACGTCGGTGGTGGCGGACGAGGCTTACATCCGGGAATCGGTGCTTTATCCCGCCGCCAAAATCGTCATGGGTTACAAGCCCATCATGCCTACGTTTAAAGGGCAGGTCACGGAAGAGCAGTTATTGCAATTGATCGCCTACATCAAGTCGCTGCGGCCGGCGGAAACCCCGGCGCCGAAAAGGTAGGGCCGGCCTTTAGGCCGGCCCAGAAACGTGCCACGGGCATCTTGCCCGTGCTCAGGCATGGCCAGGATGGCCATGGCACCTCCCAGGGCTGGCCTATGGGCTGGCATGGCAAGCAGGAATGCAAATGCCGGGTCAAAACCCCGGCCGAACGGCTGGGGAGAAGGGAAGGCATCGAAATAATGACCACAGCAGCGGCAGATACTGAAACCCGCGTGAACTATTTGAATGCCGATTACGGCATCAAATCGTGGCTGCTGACCACCGACCACAAGCGCATCGCGATTCTCTACCTGTTATCGATCTCGATGTTCTTCCTGTTGGGGGGGATCGCGGCGGTGTTGATCCGGCTTCATCTGATTGAGCCCAATGGGGCGATTTTCGAGCCGGGCGCTTACAACAAACTCTTCAGCATGCACGGCATCATCATGGTGTTCTTCTTCCTGATTCCTTCCATCCCCGCGGTGTTTGGAAATTTCCTGGTCCCCATGATGATCGGCGCGCGTGACCTGGCTTTTCCCCGCATCAACCTGCTGAGCTGGTACATTTACGTGATCGGCGGCGCCTTCACCCTCTATGCGATCATCTGGGGAGGAGTGGATACCGGCTGGACGTTCTACACGCCGCTGAGTACAACTTACCTCAACACCAACGTGATTTCCGCCGCGCTGGGAGTATTCATCGCGGGTTTCTCCTCCATTCTCACCGGCCTGAATTTTGTGGTGACCATTCACAAGATGCGCGCCCCGGGCATGACCTGGTTCCGCATGCCCCTGTTTCTCTGGGCGATGTACGCCACCAGCCTCATCCAGATTCTGGGCACCCCGATCGTGGCCATCACCCTGGTGCTGGTGGCGCTGGAGCGCGTTTTCCACGTGGGAGTGTTTGACCCCGCCGTGGGCGGCGATCCGATTCTCTTCCAGCACCTCTTCTGGTTTTACTCCCATCCCGCCGTTTACATCATGATTCTGCCCTCCATGGGAGTGGTCAGTGAATTGATCACCTGCTTCTCGAGGAAACGCATTTTTGGATACAGTTTTGTGGCGTTTTCCAGCGTGGCCATTGCGGTGATTTCCTTCGTCGTCTGGGGCCACCACATGTTCGTCAGCGGCCAGTCGGTTTATGCGGGCATCGTTTTCTCCATGCTCAGCTTCCTGGTGGCGATTCCCTCTGCCGTCAAGGTCTTTAACTGGACGGCCACGCTCTACAAGGGTTCCATTTCTTACCAGGCGCCGATGCTTTACGCGTTTGGCTTTATCGGCCTGTTCACCATGGGCGGACTGACGGGACTCTTCCTGGCCACCCTCGCCGTTGACACCCACGTCCACGACACCTACTTTGTGGTGGGCCACTTCCACTACATCATGGTAGGCGGGGCGATGATGGGTTACCTGGGGGCACTGCATTTCTGGTGGCCCAAAATCACCGGCCGGCTTTATCCCGACGGCTGGGCGCGGCTGGCGGCGGCCATCATTTTTGTGGGCTTCAACCTCACATTTTTCCCACAATACATGCTGGGATACCTGGGCATGCCGCGGCGCTACGCCATCTACCCGCCCGAGTTTCAAACTTTGAACGTTTTATCCTCGGCAGGGGCGTCGATTCTGGCGGTGGGCTATGTGATCCCCCTGATTTATTTTCTCTGGTCGCTCAAATACGGGCCGGCGGCCGGGCCCAATCCCTGGGAGGCCAAGGGGCTGGAGTGGCAAACCGCTTCGCCGCCCCCCACCGAGAACTTTGCCCAGATACCCGTGGTGACGGAAGAAGCCTACGATTATAAGTAGGGCCGAACAGCGTTCGGCCCGGGCGAGCGCTGCTCGCCCCTACGTTCAAAGCAGGAGGAATCAGTTGTCTGACCACGCGGCGAGCGCACTCGCGCACCAATTCGAGGATCTGGACCAGCAGCACGAGGCGGCCAGCTTCGGCATGTGGATTTTCCTCGCCACCGAGGTGATGTTCTTCGGCGGGCTGTTTGCCGGCTACACCATCTATCGCAACCTCTACCAGCCCGGTTTCGCTGCGGGCAGCCACATGCTGAACGTCACCATTGGCGCCATCAACACCGCGGTGCTGATCGGCAGCAGCTTGACCATGGCGCTGGCGGTGCGCGCGGCGCAAACGGGAAAAAGGAATGCCCTGGTTACCTTCCTGATCCTGACCATTCTGCTGGGACTGGCATTCATCCTCATCAAGCTGACGCTCGAATGGCGGCACGATTATGTGGAAGGCCTGGCCCCCGGCCTGAACTTCACCTTCGCCGGCGCCCACGCCAAATCCGTGGAGCTGTTTT
>Ga0326728_10020482_pt1 | contig 12606 bp, 9 predicted proteins | sample MB3enrmetagenome_FD_207602 | JGI IMG/M metagenome (GOLD analysis project Ga0326728, IMG submission 207602) | Lab enriched peat soil microbial communities from McLean, Ithaca, NY, United States - MB31MN | ecosystem: Environmental > Terrestrial > Soil > Wetlands > Peat | place: USA: New York...
CACCGCCGGGGCCAGACGCTGCATCTCGTTGACGTCGATGCGCACCAGCGTGCACAGAACATTTAGGTCCGAGGCGCCGGGGCGGAATTCGCCGCTGGCCGCGGACCCGTAGAGGATCACGGATTCCAGGTTCTTGCCTGCCGCTTCTTTCAGCCTGCTCACCAGTTCCGTCAGCTTTGCTTCCATGGCCATCACCCACCATCAGAGAATCTCTCTCACCAACTTCCACCTGCGCCGCCGCCACCGCTCGACCCACCGCCAAATCCGCCGAATCCGCCGCCACCGCCGCCCCAGCCACCACCGCCGCCCCAGCCGCCGCGGCTTCGGCCACCCATGCTGCCAAGGAGGGTTCCGATCAAAAAGCCGGTGCCCGTTCCCCCGCCGTGCCTTGCGAGAATAAAGAACACGATGGCGCCGATGATGAGCCAGACCCAGATGCCGCTGAAGTCCTCATCTTCGTCCTGAGGGGTCTGCCGTTGTTGCGGCATTCCGGTCAGCGTCACCCCTTTATCATCGGCAATGTATTTTGCCAACTGCCATGCGGTTGCCGCTATGCCGCTGTTGTAGTCGCCTTGCCGGAAATAGGGCACCAGCAGGCGTCCGGCATCTCCCGCGCGCGCATCGTTGATTACTGGCTCGAGGCCGTAGCCAACCTCTATCCAGTATTTCCGCTCGTTCGGTGCAACGAGCAGCATCACACCGTTGTCTTGCTTCTTCTGGCCAATGCCGAGCTGTTTGTACAAATCGTTCGCGTAGGTCTGGATGTCATTGCCATCGAGCGACTTCACCGTGACGATGGCCATCTGCGCGCCGGTCTTCTGTTCAAGTTCCGTGCACAGGGCTTCGAGCTGCGATTTCGTCTGCGGCTGAATGATGTCCGCAAGGTCGGTCACGTAGCCGGTGGGGCGAATCCGCTTGATATTTTCGGCGCGCCCGGCTCCGCCCGCAATGAGCAGGAGCCACACCACCAAGCAGATTCCTTTTGCGAAGTGTTTCTTCATCTAGGGGATTCGCGATATGACTCAGCCTTTTCTGCGCCGCGCGATAGCGGGCAAGCTTTCCCGCACCGCGGTTTTTCCCCCGCACGATTCCTGATCCGAAGAAGGAAAGCAGCGGTCACTCGGAGCGAAGGGCCCGAACAGGCGCGGCTCAAGGCGCAGCCACTGGCCGAATTCTCTCATAACTGCGGCCAGAAAATCCGCTTCGTTTTTTCTCTCCACGGCTGCCATTGACCGGCCTGAAGTCAGGTCCTACTCTTTACCCAGAAGGATCCTTTCTCACACCGAGGTTTCCATGCGTCCGTGGACGGCGGTGCCGCGCCCCCTCCTGTATCTGCTTGCCGTGGTGTTCTGCGCGGCAACAACGCTATACGCCTGCCTCTGGATGTACGACGTGCGCCAACTGGCTCACCCCGTCGAGCTTGGATTCAATCTCGGTCGCGACACAGTTTTTAGGGCGGACACGAAGTCCATCCCTGTTTACAATGTTGCGCCGGGGAGTCCCGCGGAGCGCGCCGGACTGCGACCGGGCGATGAAATCGTCGGACTCAATGGCGAGCCGGTCACCTCGTACGCGCAATTCGACCGCATCTGGGCGTCCTCTTCTCCCGGCGATCGCGTCGAACTCACGATCCGCCGGGCGGGGCGAGCGGATCCGCTGAGCTTGGAAGCGACTTTTCAGGCCACACGGCTCACGCTTCCCGCGGAAGGATTTGCCCGCGCCGCCGCGAAACAAATCATGGGCTTGTTCCCAGTGCTCTTTCTGATTGTGGGTTTCGCGGTTCTGTTCTTGCGCATCGAGGACCCTTACGCGTGGCTGCTGGCATTGCTTTTTACCTGCTTCATTGCGGCGCCGTCGTTCAACAATTTGGGCCTGTATGCAACCTGGATGCGGGACTCGGCGGAGGTTTTCCACGCTGTTTTCGCGGGGATGCTTCCGGCGATGGTGTATCTATTCTTCGCTGTGTTTCCGGAAAAATCGCCGCTGGAGCGGCGCGTGCCATGGCTGAAGTGGGTGGCAATCCTTTTCGGAATCAGCCAGGTTGTGCGGCTATGGGTGGAGCCTGCCTCACAAATGATTCGAGCCACCAGGCTCTCCGGGCAGTTCGGTTCATTGTACGCGCACTATTTGCGGCTGACGATTGCTTACATCTTTATGGGCCTGGGTTTCCTCTCGCTGTTTCTGACCTCGATGAACCGGCAGGGATCGACGGAAGCCCGCCGCAAGGCGCGAGTACTGCTTTGGGGCACGCTGCTGGGCATTCTGCCCGATGTGCTTAAGTTGGTCGCGGCGGACTTTTGGGGCTTTCATGCGCCGTTCTGGCTGGACACGCTCACCGTTCTGATGGTCGTGGTGTATCCGCTCTCGTTTGCCTACGCCATCGTGAAGTACCGTGTACTGGAAATCCCCGCACTTTTACGGCGGAGCGCGCGCTACGTGCTGGTGCAGCGCGGTTTTTTCGTGCTCTTGCTGCTAGGCGCTTTGGTGGCCATCTTCTTTTTTTCGCGATACTTTTCCGGCGTTTTTGCGGCGAATTCCCAGGCGGGCATGGCGCTCAGCGCTTTTTTCGGCGTCGCTTTGGTGTGGGCCTCCGCGCCGTTCGTGAAGCGCGGCTCGCAGCGCATTGACCGCGCCTTTTTCCGCAGTTCGTATGATGCTCGCATCATTCTGCAGGACCTTGCGGAGAAGACACGTTCCGTTACCGATCGCGGCGAACTTGCGGCGTTGCTCGATGGACATCTCACGCAGGCGCTCCATCCCAAATCCTTGGTCATCTATGCCGCGGCGTCCGATGGGATGTTACATGCCGTTGGCCGGGAAGTTCCCGCTGGTTTGGAGTCGCTCAAAGCAGACGCGCCATTCCTGCGGAGATTGCTGGGCTATGGTCGGGCGTGGGATGTGCCTCCTCCCGATTCTCGGGATGCATTGGAGAATTTCCCGTATGAGCCGTTCGCTCCGGAGTGTCTCGTGCCGCTCCTGGGACACGCCGCGCAGCTCGTCGGGCTTCTAGTGCTGGGTCAGCCTCTTTCGGAAGAGCCCTACTCCCGCGAGGACAAACGCCTGCTTGATTCCGTGGCGGGGCAGGCGGCCATTGCACTCGAAAACATTCGCATGGCCGAACACATCGCCGATCGCATGGAGATGGAACGCCGCGCCACGCACGAACTCGAGATTGCCCGCGATGTCCAATCGCGGCTCTTTCCCCAAGTCATGCCGCCGCTGGCTACACTGGACTATACGGGCAGTTGCGTCCAGGCGCGGCAGGTGGGCGGCGATTACTACGACTTTCTCGATCTTGGCTCATCGCACAGGCTGGATCGAGGAGCGACGCGTCCCCTCGACGCCGCCGCCTGGCACCTTGCGTTCGTTTTGGCCGACATTTCCGGGAAGGGCATTGCCGGCGCGCTGCTGATGGCCAACTTGCAGGCCAACCTGCGCAGCCGTTACGCGAGTGCGCTCGATGATCTTCCCCGCCTCCTGAAATCCGTCAATCAACTGTTTTACGAAAACACGCCCGATGACCGCTATGCCACCCTGTTCTTCGCTGTCTACGACGACCACTCGCGCGAGTTGGAATACGCCAATTGTGGTCACAACGCCCCGCTACTCTTCCGCGCCAACGGCTCCCTCGAACGGCTCACGTCCACATCCACGGTGATCGGCTTGTTTCCCGATTGGCAGTGCGTCACCCGCCGCATCACCCTCGCGCCCGGCGATCTGCTCGTGATTTACACCGATGGCGTCACCGAGGCCACTGACGCCGCGGGGGAAGAGTTCGGCGAGGCGCGGTTGATCGAAACGGTGCGCGCATGCTTCACCTTGCCGCCAAAGGATCTCGTCACCGCTATCCAGAACGCCGTCCAAACATTCAGTTCCGGCGAACAATCCGATGACTTGACACTGGTCATCGCCCGCGCCCGCTAACCCGAGGGTGCCTGACCCTTTCGCTTCTCAGAAAGGGTCCGCTCTTCTTCTCTTGTCGGCTCGGCTTCTTTTCTGCAATCATCCTTCCCTCTACGCGCGCTCCTTCCCCCGTTGTCATCCCGCCTGCCCGCCGCAGGAGGGAGCGCAGTCGAGGGATCGTGGCTGGATCGATCCTCGCCCCGCTCAATGGGATCATCACTTCACCTCCCGCTCCCTCTTCTCTTTCACTCTTTCACTATTGAACCCTTGAACCCTTCCACTCTTGACCGCCGATTATATTCTTGACACCGACCGCCGCTTCATGTGGCATTTGTCCGTGGGCACAAAACGCATAAAGGAAATTGTCCTGCAGGTCTTGATGGTGATCTTTCTAGCGATTCTCCTCTTGTCTCTGCTCGCTCATCGGCTCTTCCATCCACGGTGATTTCTATAGCCGGCGGCCCCGCTCCCCTTCACGCCCAAAACCGCACGCCACCCAAATTCGGTTTTTGAAATCACGGCTTGGCCGCGCGCAAAAATCAATGGATCACAGAGTGTGGATCTCTTGCGAGTTCATTCGTAAACGATGCGTCCGAACTTTTTCAAGCATGAGCGGGCTTCTTCTTTGCTCAACACACCGTTTTTAACAGCCACCACTATTTTGTGTAGTTCCACAGTGGATAATATTCCAATCTCATGTTCAACTGCTGAGCCAATTATGTGTTCAAATTCCCCCGTGTACGCCTTGGCACGATTTGATGGAGGCCGCTGACAGTCGAAGTTGAGCACGAGTAAACCGCTAACCTGTGTGACCTCCGCTGGAAGTATGTCTGTCTTTCGCTGAAAAATGGTCTTCATCCTTCCCAAAATGTCGTGGTACTCCTTGACTTTAGGGTTTGTGTTCACGGTTCCGGTCACTTCGGTTATTGCAAAGAAATCTCCGTCAGACACCCCAAAATCCTCTTTCCTAATCGCGGTCCTAGTCTTCTGGTCGATGTCTTCAACGCGAAATTCCAGAAATTCAAGAGCTTTTTTCACAACCGCAGATAATCGCCTCTCGGGCTCAAGCTTCCCGTCCTCAGTGGCAACTAACAATTGCCGTATGAAATCGTTTTCAAGAACCAACAATTCTCTTTCTTGGTGCAGTTTTTCAATGGCGGCTGTGGCCTCTGCTATTTTTCTCTCAATTTCATCGTCCTTAGCCTTTTCGTCCGGCAACTTAAATTTGTCCCGTTGCAGCCACAGATTCTTGGAGCTTTCTGGAAAGAGTGTTGGGAGCAAGCTTTCCAGTGTCTGCAGGATTTCCACCGCTGTCTCAGCGTTGTTCTTCATCTGGGGCAAAACCAGGTATCTGGGAACGGGGCCATCTTTACTTGTACTTGCGCCGTACGCTGCCACTTCGTGATGATTCCTAGTGAGCAAAACAGGGAAATGCCAAAGGTCAGAAGGTTCCGTGCAGCCAAAGAACTGACCAACGCGGGCAATGTTGTTTTTCAAACTGGCGACCAAGCGTTGGACTTCTGGGACCGCAAATGCTTCTGCAGGTCGCTTGTGCTCCAGAAACATAGAAACGTTTTGCTCTGCCGGGCTGAGCCTGACAAAATCCAGACCACCTTGCAGCAACAGTGGAAGACCTATGGGGTCAGCCACGAAACTGATTCGCAGGTGTGGTGGAGAATTGTGGTTATGTAGAGCATCTAGACAACCCTCTACGCTGAGCAGATTCTGTACCCCAACAAATTCGTTTGCGAAGGTAGGGCTGTGGTCTGAGTTGTAGAGCAGAATGTCATACTCATAAAGAGGGTGAGGTGCATAGAACGGTATACGCTCTCCCTGCTCTTTCCGATCACTGCCCATGAATCCACGGTCCGCTGAGTAGCCAGACTTGGAAAGAATGACCGCTTCAGATTCGCTAAAGTTGAGGAGGAGAATTTTGGCCATAATTTCTAACGCTCATTTTATCATCGCCTCACGCCGTCAACACGAGGGACACGAAGATTTCACTCTGGTTACTTAAACTTGCGGGTGCCCCAGGCTCAAGCGTTAAGACGAACTCGGGCGGCCCATACGCTGGTTTTGCGTGTGGGCTCTTGGGGTGCTTTTTCTTTCTCTCATTCCACCTCGTACCAGTTTCGAAAATAGTACCTCATAAATATCTATTGACACTTAGTAAATAATGTGGTATCGTGCGTAGGTTATGCTGGGGGAACGCCGCTCTCTTGCCATTTCGGAACGCCCCGCACCCCTGCTTTTCGCCTTGCCTTCGCGCTTTCGTCCGCTAAGTCCAATCATTCCCGTACATCCACGAAATGCGCCCGTAAGTCCAATCATTCCCGTACATACGCAAAAACAGGGGGGTGGGGGGTAGCTTTGCTATGACCAACCGTCCCTTTTCGGAAATGCCCTTGCCGGGACCGATCTCCGTTCCTTTTTCTTCCTCTGTGCTCTCTGTGTCCTCTGTGGTGAGCTTTCTTTCCCCCGCCTTCTCTGGCTCGCCACTAACTCCAACCATTCCCGCACCATCGGCAACTGCTGCCCTACGAGTCGTACCCGCTCCAATATTTACCACTACATTACGTATCCATGTCTGCGCGCCGACATTTTCGCCTCCCGTCACGAGTCACGACTCACGGAACACGAGTCACTATTCACGAACCACGAGTCACGCAGGCAACGTCTTGAACTGTAAACTGTCAACTGTGAACTGTAGACTGGGCCTCCCCAGGGGTGGCGCAAACTTTCACACTCGGCTATCCTTAGTTGTACACACGCCGTTGTACGCGGAAGTCCCCCGATTTCAGGAACATGCCCATGAGTGACACCAAAACCATTGCGCCTGACACAAATAAAGTGACGCCCGAAACCAAAGCCGCCCGTCCAACCTGGAAGCCTGCGGGCAAAGTGCACGCCGGCGAGCAGCCGTTCACTTACCCCCTGAAACGCGAGTTCGTGGAGCCGGATTGGCGGCGATTGCCGGGCTACCGCAATGTCACGCGGGAGGAATGGGAGACGGCGCTGTGGCAACGGCGGCACACGGTCAAGAACCTGAAAGAACTCAAACATGTTTTCGGCGCCCTGCTGCCGGACACGCTGATGGCCAGCCTGGAGCGCGACATCAAAGAGCGCGCCACGATGTCCATCCTGGTGCCGCCGCACATGCTGAACACCATGGATGAACAGGATTTGTGGAACGATCCGGTGCGGCGCTACATGCTGCCCGCGTTTGACGACCGGCATCCCGAGTGGCCCAGCCATCCCAAGGCCAGCCGCGATTCTCTGCATGAATCGGATATGTGGGCCGTGGAAGGCCTGACGCACCGCTACCCGACGAAGGTGTTGGCGGAAATGCTCTCGACTTGCTCGCAATATTGCGGACACTGCACGCGCATGGATCTGGTCGGGAACGATGTGCCGCAAGTAGTGAAGCTGAAGTTCCAGATCCCGCAGAAGGAACGTTACCAGCAGATGCTGGAATATCTGCGGGTCACGCCTTCCGTGCGCGACGTTGTGGTGAGCGGCGGCGACATTGCCAACACACCCATCGCCACGCTGGAGGAATTTTGCTCCAAGCTGATGGATCTCCCGAACATCAAGGATATTCGCCTGGCCACGAAGGGCTTGATCGCCATCCCGCAGCACTTTCTGCAGGCCGATGTGCAGGCGGGACTCGATCGGATGGCGAAAAAAGCGCGCGAACGCGGCGTGGACATCGCCGTGCACACCCACGTGAACAACGCGCGGCAAGTGACGCCGCTGGTGGCCAAAGCCACACAGTCCTTGCTGGACATGGGCTATCGAGACGTGCGCAACCAGGGCGTGCTCCTGCGCGGCGTGAACGATACTCCTAAAGAATTACTGGATTTGTGTTTCATGCTGCTGGATTACGGCAAGATCATGCCGTACTACTTCTATCAATGCGACATGATTCCCAATGCCGAGCACTGGCGCCTGGCCATTCATGAAGCGCAGCAACTGCAACACGACATCATGGGATATTTGCCGGGGTTTGCCACGCCGCGCATGGTTTGCGACGTGCCGTTCGTGGGCAAGCGCTGGGTAAACCAGGTGAAGGAATACGACCGCCATCTGGGTATTTCCTACTGGACGAAGAATTACCGCACCGGTATTGAAGCCGATGATCCGGAAGCGCTCACCCGCCGCTATGAGTATTACGATCCCGTTTACACCTTGCCGCAGCAGGGCCAGGGATGGTGGCGGAACAAGCCCGTACCTCCCAACCTCTCCAAGTAGACCGCGACCCCGGCGGAAAACGCGAAAGCCGGAAAGCGAAATACGAAAATAGAAAATAGAAAATAGAACACCAAAAACAGAAAACTGAAAACAGAAAAGAGTTACTTCATTTCGCCGTTCAAGAGGCGGGCGAAGAGTCACTCAAGTTTGTAGGATTTTGGGGGCAGCAGCAGTTGAATGCCGAAGTAGCCGATGAAATAGGATTGATTGCTGCGGCTAGGCTCGAGGCTGCGCCCGGCCATGAGGAGTAGGATTACCGGACGATGGATTTTGTAGCGAGCCCCCAAGCCTATGGTGGGTTGGCTGTTGGAGGGATGAAAGGTCCCTTGGTTATAGAGCTCCATGTCCATTTCGAGTTTTGAAGTGAAATCGTGGCCTAGGACGAGACCAGTGAGCCAGCCGTCTGGTCCTTTATGGACAAACTGATAGCCGATTTCGTAGTCCACATGGACAGGGCCGAACTTTTTGGAAAATTCGATGGGCAGGAGGAAGACATCGTTAGCGGGGGTGATGCCGCGGCGGACGGCATCGTTGGGGTTATTAAGGAAGAGCTGGGGAAAAATCGAGATGGAGGGGCCAGATTCCCCGGCGTCGTAGAAACGCCACTTCACGCCGGGATTGGATTGACCCACACCAAATTTAGCCGGGGAATAAGGACTTTGGACGCGCAACCAGGCATTTTCATAAGTGAGCTGGATGCGATCGCCAACGCCGAAATTGATGTCGACATCAGGGATATGAGAAACAGACTGATTGCTGTAGAAAAAAGGCATGTAGCCGAGATTGATTTCCCAGTTGAGATTGCCGGGCGTACCCGGATCATTGGTGTAATAGGGCGGACCGCCTTGGGCACACGCGGAGGTGGCAGCTAAGAAGAGGGCGAGCAGGAGAATTGGGATCCGCAACATAGCTACGGGGCCAAGGGTGCAGAGCAGAAACAGTACGCGAGCAATCCGGGGATCCTCTTCAACGCGAAGAAGCCGCATTGGCGTATTTTCCCAGATTTGCGGGGAGAATGGCACCGGCTGCGGGGCGAATCGAAGTTTTCAGGTTTGCGATTGGCGTGCTAGTGCCGTTCCAACTAATCTTGGGTAATACCCAGCCACGTAGCCAAATATTGCCGGACGCATAGTTTTCCTTTTTGCTGCTTTGCGATTCGTGTCTGTAATCGTAGGCTCAGCAAGTTAGAACGGCACTAGCTGCCTGTTTCACTCAGGACAGGCTCATGGACTTCGATCTCGGCAATCCTAGCGTCAGGCGTGTGGAGGCAGCTCAGTCAACGATCTCCAACTCGACCGCTTCGCCGCGCGAAGAATCCGGGCTAACCCAGATGTGGACGAGGCTTGGCTCCACGGTGTATTCGTTGCGGATGTCCCAAAGGGCAAAGCTATCCGCGCCAAGGGAAAACGTCACCTTCTTCGTTTCGCCGGGAGCCAGGGCAACACGCTGAAAGCCCTTCAGCTTGCGCACGGGCTCTTCCACGCTGGTGCCTTGCAAGCGAACGTAGAGCTGCACGACTTCTTCGGCCGCCGTCTTGCCCGTGTTGGAAACATCTGCGGTGACGGTAAGGACCGGCTTTGCGTCGGCGGAACTCTTGCGCAACTCCGCATTCAGAGTTTTGGCGCTGAGTTTCTTCGCGCTGATCTCCGGCCCGCCATACGAAAAATCGGTGTACGACAATCCAAATCCGAAGGGAAACTGTGGCGCGTTCAGTTCATCGATGTAGCGCGAAGCGTACTTCTCATCAGCGTTCCTTGGCGGATGAGTGAGATCGCGATTGCCTGGGGGGCGGCCGGTGTTGAGCGCGTTGTAATAGATGGGGATTTGACCTACCGCGCGCGGCCAACTCACCGTCAGTCTGCCACTCGGTGTGGCCTCGCCAAACAGAATTCGTACGATGGCGGGACCTGCTTGTACACCCGGGCACCAAAGTTCCAGAACGGCGGGAACATGCGCGAACGCCCATGGCAGCACAAGCGGGCGGCCTGTGAAGAGCAGCAACACGACCGGCTTTCCGGTGGCGGTCACTTTTTCGAGCAGTTCTTCTTGCCGGCCGGGCAACACGGGATGTGCGCGAGAGCCTGCCTCGCCCGTCATCTCCGGCGTATACTCTCCCAACGCCAGAATGGCGACATCGGAGGCGCGGGCAGCCGCAACACCTTCCTCGATTTGTGCGTCACTCGCCGCGAGAACTTCGCCGCCCTGGGCGTACTTGATGTGATCGGCGCCCAGTTTTTGCGCCAAAGCGGTTTTCAGCGTCACGACATCCCGAGGATTGCCGCGGCCGGCCCATGCGCCCAGCATGCTCGCGGCATCATCGGCGAGCGGGCCGATCAGGGCCACCGTTGGCACGTCGCTCGCGAGCGGCAACACCCGGCGAGAAGTGATGAAGTCGTTTTTCAGCAGAACAAAAGAGCGTTCCGCAGCCGTGCGCGCCAGGTGCAGGCTTTCCGCAGGCAGCGCGCCGTGATTTTCGCGCGACTCGTCGGTATAGGGCTTGTCGAATAGGCCGAGTGCAAATTTCACGCGGAGAATGCGGCGCACCGCTTCATCGAGTTGCGCCTGGGTCACTTTGCCGCTCTTGATCAGGTCGGCCATATGCTCATGGTAGAGATTGCTCTCCATGTCCATGTCCACACCGGCAGTGAACGCTTTCCAAGCGGCCGTTTTGCCGTCATTGGCGATGCCGTGTTGAATCAATTCAGCGATGGCGGTCCAGTCACTAAGCACGATTCCGGGGAATTTCCATTCGTTGCGGAGAACCTCAGTCAAGGTAAAGGGATTCGCACTGGCAGGTACGCTGTTCAGAGAATTGAACGCGCTCATGACGGAAGCACCGCCCTCATCAAGGGCTGCGTAGAACGGCGGCAAATACACTTCGCGCAGGTTGTGCTCGGAAATCTCGGTGGTGTTGTAGTCGCGCCCACCTTCCGCGGCACCGTATCCCACATAGTGCTTTGCGCAGGCGGCAATGCTGTCGGGAGCATCCAGGTGCTTGCCTTGATAGCCGCGGACATAGGCGCGGGCGATCGCGCTTCCAAGAAAAGGATCTTCGCCCGCTCCTTCAACGATGCGGCCCCAGCGGGCATCGCGTGCGATATCCACCATCGGCGAAAACGTCCAGCGGACGCCGGCGGCGGAGGCTTCCTGAGCGGCGAGGCGGGAAGCCGCTTCCACAATCTGCGGATCCCAAGTGGAGGCCAGGCCGAGGGGCACGGGGAAAACAGTGCGGTAGCCGTGAATCACGTCCAAGCCGAACAAAAGCGGGATGTGCAGTCGCGACTTCTCAACGGCGTCATGCTGGAACTGGTTCGCGGCCTTTACACTCTCCAGATTATAAAGAGAGCCCACCTGGCTCTTGGCGGCCATTTCGGAGTAGCCGCCCCTGCCCGTTCCGGGTCCCGTTGGCGAGCCAACCGAATACTGCACCAACTGCCCGATTTTTTCTTCGAGGGTCATCTGGCGGAGCAGGGCATCCACCTTTTTCTCGATGGCTGGAGCCGCGAGTGCGGATCGCACCGGAGCACCACGGAAGGCGGGTTCTTGCTTGGGGCTCTGTGCCGAAATTGAAGTGGCGAAAAAGAACGTGGCAAAGGCAAGCAGTACAAACGAGCGGAGAAATTTGGATGGCACGGGAGAAAGCTCCTGTCTTTTGGGGGTCACCTCGAATTGCACCAGAGGAAAGCCTCAACAAAATCGATTTGCTAAGGCCAATTTAGCACATAACTGGGAAGCATTCCAGTTCAGGGATGCTGCTTCATCACGGCAGAAAATCTGCTTGTTCGCGTTTGTCAGTAGTGGGTCAGTTTCGGTTTGCGCGCTTATCGGGACTTAGGAGATTAGTTCCGAGTTGCCGACCACTCGGGAGTTATCGAGAGATCCCAATAAAGCGGGGCTCACTGTGGCCTTACTTCAACGTGCACGTCACTACGAGAGACTGATTCCCATAGCTTTGGCAATTTGACTCGCCATTGATCCAGGCCTAATATCCCCAGCAGAATTACCTCCTCCCGATGATTGGCAAGACCATTTCTCAGTAGCGCATCCTGGATAACCTGGGCGGCGGGGGTATGGGCGTTGTGTATAGGGCAGAAGACACTCGGCTGAGCCGATTCGTGGCCCTGAAGTTTCTGCCTGAGGCAGTTGTTGTCGACCCCATGGCCGCAGAACGCTTCAAGCGAGAGGCCCGTGCCGCATCATCGCTGAATCATCCGCACATCTGCACGATTGACGATGTGGGCTAAGCGCTATGGCGAGACCCTGAACCAATATGGCTTGTGGGGAGGGGATTTCTTGCCAGGAATCGCCAAATGGTGAAGACGCCTCCTGTTGTAGCAACATGAATTTGTCACCCTAATAGCAACATAGAAATGTCACCCCCCTGGGATGGCGGCGTGTTCTAGGCGCGTGTCGCCGTAGTAGAAGGCGACGCGGCCATCGAGAGCCTGATAG
>Ga0326728_10020486_pt1 | contig 12606 bp, 6 predicted proteins | sample MB3enrmetagenome_FD_207602 | JGI IMG/M metagenome (GOLD analysis project Ga0326728, IMG submission 207602) | Lab enriched peat soil microbial communities from McLean, Ithaca, NY, United States - MB31MN | ecosystem: Environmental > Terrestrial > Soil > Wetlands > Peat | place: USA: New York...
CAAAACCTTTCCGGTTGTGACAGAATTCCCCATCCACATTGCGGCATGGCCCCGCGTATTCACCTGCAGCCACCACAGGCCGCGGGTCGTTACCAGTTCCATGGACAGGCCGAATGAAAGGTAGCTTGCGATCGCGCTCTTCGCGCGCTTGAACTGGACGACAAAGGGAGAAATCTCTGCCAAACGAAGAATTAGCTGGACGATCCCCATCAGAGCCAGCCAACAGACCAAGTGCTCTCCAACGTAACTCTCTGGCGTGGGGTAAACATGAACATCGAGGGGCAAACCACCAACCATCCAGGCCGTGGTCATAACCTCCGGCCAAAACAACAACCAAAATCCTATACGAGAGAACATGTTGATACCCTGCCTTAAGGGATTCGATATCCGGACCATATGTTAAAATTCGTGTGCAGTTGAGAGGGGGCGGTGACGGTCCGTGTACCATTTTGCGTCGCGTAAGAACCAAGTACTCTATCGAAGTCACGATAAGTCGCATGGACAAAATCCTGCGGAGAAGTGATATTTTCCAATTGCTTCGTCATTGCCGAATCCATGAGGTCCCACCTACTAAAGGATTCCCCGACCCCCAGCAAGTGTCCAAATTCATGAGCGCTTTGAGCTTGGAGCCCGCCTCCCATGTCTACGCTCCAAACGCCAGTATCCTTGGAAGAACCGAGACTGTGAGGATTCGTGAAACTGTCAGCGCCTTTGTCCGCGTTCGCCTCGCCTTCCGTCAGGCCGATCACATTGTCAGCATCGCTCTTCATCGCAGCATCTTTGGAATCCTTCACCGTTACTGTTACATTAGCATTAACAGTTACGTCAACGCCTGAGTGAAAGAACTCTCCGTTCCAAGCCTTTTCGATTCCGCTCTTTATCTGGCCGGCATATGCCTGCAGCTGACTAGTCTTAATGCTCTTATCTGCTGCATAGATCGCGATAGTTGCCGAAATGGTTATAGTACACGCCTTCCGACCGAAGTTAGTCGTGCAAGTCGTTGTGATATTCGCCTTCTCCCCGCTCGGGTCCGTTAGTGTCGTCGGATTGTTCAAAGCATAGGCATACATATTCCAGCTTTGAGGGTTATCGAGGGACACGGCTTTCAATCCGCCGGGGTCGGGGCTGAGCCAGCGCCCACTGGGGGTGTAGTGGCGATTGGGGGTATTGTACTGGTCGGTTTCCGCATCGTAATCGGGCAGTTGGGCGAAGGTTTGGTGCATGTTGCAGTTGTTGAGGTTAGCCCCGGTCCAGGATTCCCCAAAGGGATAAAAGAGCCGCTCCTGGCAGGCGCTGCCGTCGTAGGAAGTGCTCGCCGTGATCGAACCCAGCTCGTCGGGATGGTCGAAGAGCGTGCCGCCGGAGTAATACTCGGCCAAAATGCTTCCCATGAAGGGCACAAAGCTGCGATTTGTGGATGAGTTGCCCGTATACCGCCACAGCAGATTGCCGCCGGCGCCATAGGCTTCGTCGGTGGTGGTGGTCAATGTCACGTCCCGCACCCTCTGTCCCAGAGCATTATACGTGTTACAAGCCGTCCAAGTCATGGGGCTCGGGCAAGGCTGCCCGGCCGTGCCATCCACGGACACCAACCGCGCCTCAGCGTCCCACTGGTAGCTATGCGTACCGTCGTTGATCAAGTTTCCCGCCGAGTCGTATTGGTAGTAAAGGTTGACGCCATTGCTGGTGATGTAGTTGATCTGGTTGGAATGGTTCGTCAGGTAGGTCGTAGCCAGGCACTGGGGCTCAGCCGGAGTCGCGGCGCAGGTCATGTTCCCATACGCGTCAATTGTGTAAGTCTGGTTGTAGCCAACGTTGCCCGTGGCCACGGCTGAGCTGAGACGATTGACGGAGTCGTATTGGTAAGTGGCGGTGTGGCTGAGGGCGCCGTTGTTCGCGTTGTCCAGATGATAGTAGCCCCCCACGTTGCCATTGTTGTTGCTGCCGGTCGGCCAATTCGATGATTGTTCCGAGCAGGCGCTGGGGACCGAACCCACGTAGTAGCTGTACTCGCGGCAGTAGTCCGCCGCGTGGGTGCCATTGTTGCCGAGTTCCGCCACCGCCATCTGCAAGCGGTTGTTGTAAAAGTAAGTCTCCTGACTAGGCGTGCAGGAGCCGGAGGGCACACACCCGTTCTGAAGTTGACTGACCGCTCCCCAAGCCGTATACAGAATAGAGTTGTTGGAGCCGGAGCCAAAGGCCAGCGTCGCGGGGTGGGTGGTTGTGTCGCTGTAGGAACTGGTGACCTGCGTGACGTGCCGTGCCCCGTCGATGGGCGTCTGATAGATCGTAAAGTTCGCCGGGTGATTCCAACTCGTGACGTCACCCGCAAAATCATAGTTGTAGAGCGCGGCCCAAATGCTGGAACTTCCGCAATTCAGCGGCGTGCATTGCCAATAGTCTTTCGGCCGTCCCATCGGGTCGTAGTCCTGCACGGTGGCGGTCAGGAGCGTGCTTCCCGATGTCGTCGTGTGCGTGAGCCGGCCGTTCGGGTAGGCAAGGCTCGGGCTCGTCCAACTCCCCAGAGCAACCGTCGATTCGTCGTAAGCGAAGCTCACGGTGGGCGTTTGTGGAATGTCGTTATACGACTTTCCGGTGAGTCGGTTGAGCGGGTCGTTGTACGCGTAAGTAGTGGTAATGCTGCGCGCGTCGGTGCGGGTGCAGACTGAGCTTGGGTCGCCGCTGCAAAGTGTGGTGCCGGGATCGGGCGTATTACACGGAGAGGTGGTGCTGTAACAATAATGCGTCGTCCCGGACTCCGGATTCGAGGCGCTGGTGAGCCGCGCGAGGGAATCGTAGCCGAAGCTGCGCGTCTGCCCACTTTGAGTGACCGTCACCAGGTCGTCAAGCGCGTCGTGGATGTAACTGGTGGAGTACGACCCGGCCTCGTTCACTGAGGAAAGGCGCCCCAGGGCGTCGGAGCAAAGCGTGCGTGTAATCGGGGCGGGGTCGGTGACGGTGGAGCAGTCCGTATCACCGATTGCGGAATAGCTGGTGCTGGTGGCGCTGGTGTCCGGATAAACGATCGACTTTGTGCCGCTTTCGTCGCTCACGCGCCCCAAAGCATCGTAGGTTGTCGTGGTCGTGCCGTAAGTGGGATCGGATTTAGAGCGGTAAGGATTGGAGACGGTCCGGACGTGGCCCATGCCGTCATAGGTCGTGTCGGTGTAGTCCGACCCGGCTGGGTCGGATGTGATGGCGGTCTCGGTGACGCGGCAGATGCCGTCGAAGCTCGCGGTCTGCGTGTAGTTTAAGCCGGTCTGGATCAAGATGGTCGTGGCGGCGGGTTGGGGACAAGTGCTGGTGTACGAGTACCCGGTTTGCCCACCGTCGGGGTAAGCGATCTGGGTGAGGCGATTCAGGCTGTCAGCGTACGAGTAGCTGGTCGTTTGATTATTCCGGTCCTTGGCCGAGTTCAACTGCCCATCGCAGTAGCGATAAGTAAAGGTTTGGTTGAATCCCTTGGCGTCCGTGATTTGGGTGAGGTAGGCATTAGTGCTCCCCTGAGGCGGCCCGCACGCCGGGAACGCATCGGCGTAGGAATATCCGGTCGAGTTACCCTTGGGATCGGTCATGGAGAGCGCCTGGCCGGTGTCGTCGTAGGCGTAATTCCAGGTGAGCGACCCGCCGCTGGTGTTGACCCATTTGGACATGGAAGTGGCGTTGCCCCGCACGTTGTAGCTCGAGCTGTAATTGGTGTAGTCGTGTCCCGTCAGGCCCGATGTGCCGGTGGGCGTCGCGCCGTCGTAGTAATAGGTAGTCTGGGCCGCTTGCGACCCGTTCCCGTATACCTTGACGGAGGCAGGGCGGTCGAAGATGGATGGGCCGGCCGGAAAAATGGGCGTGGCCAAAAAACTATGGTAACTGATAACCGTCTCGCGCGTTGGCATCACGCCGCTCGGGGGCGTTTGCTGGCTCTGCGAACACTGGTTGGTGCTGGTGATCTGGCCGTAGTCAAATTCCTTCTTATCGGTCATCTGATCACCTAGGCCATATACATAATAGGTCCCGCTGAGGGGGCTGCCGTCGAGGGTGTCGAGCTCGCAGGTGAGCAAATTCGGATCCCACCAAGCTTTGGTTTCCGTCTTCAGCGGATTACCGTTCCAGTCATTATATTGGACGGTGCTTTCCACAGAGGTCTGATTAGAGATGGCAGTGTTGGTGTTAGGCTGCGGGGTAACATACAGGGGCGCGTAGGTATAAACGGTTTGGAAGCTCTTTCCGATGACGTTGTCGGTGGTGGCGACCGTTGTTTGCTTGTATTGCCATTGGCCAAAGTTCGGGTTTCCCGGTGTGGTGTACCCACTTTCCCAGGCCGTGTAATAGCTAAAGTGCTGGTGCTGGGCGATCGTCGAGCCATCATAGCTGACATATCGGTCGGTGATCACCAGGGAATCATAAACGTAGTCGCACATACCGGTGATGAGGCCGTTTGGCTGAAGCGGGCCGTTCCACTCTCCAAACTCGGACTGCGAATTGGTCCCCCACGTGTAGCTCACATACCCGCCCGAAGGGTAGGTAATCTGGGTGAGAAGGCTGTAGGTGGGGTCGTACTGAAAGGAATAAGACTGGCCATTGGGAAGCACGATCGACGAGACGGAACGATCCACACCGCCGGCGCCTGCCATCGTGCAACTGATGGGGCTGACGAGGGTCGTATTCACGTTGAACGAGTAGCTGGGGGAGCCCCAGTAAACCAGAAACGGGCTGAGGCCTGGCACGGCGATGGAATCCTCCGTGCCGCTGGGGCTGGTGACAGTCAGCACCGGTCGGCCCAGAGTGTCCGTATAGGTGGGATCGCCCGTCGTGGGGTCGGTTGAGATCGTGACCAAGTTACCGTTCCGGTCTTCCACCGAGGTGGCGACCACCCGAATGAAAGGGATGAGGATCTCGTAGGGAAACGAATAACTTGTTCCGTCCGCGTCGGCAACGGTGACAGGCTCCAAAAAAAACGTACTGGTACTAGGAATCTGGGTTGTGGCCGCCTGGATTGGGCCGTCTCCGCCCGTGGTTTCCAACATTATGGGGCTTCCGTCCGGCTCCGTGGCGTTATCGCAGTTCCCGGCACCATTTTTTCCACTGCGCCTTCCGTAAATCGAAAGGTTCAGGGGGTGTCTGCTCCCGTCCGGAGCGTTGAACATATAGTTGACCGCCGCCCTGCAAACAGTATTGGAGCCGTCTTGCAGGGTAGCATCCTGGGTCGCTACGGACATCCACGGCACGGTGTACGTCCAGCCGCCCCCTCCGGAAGAACTTTCCTTCCATATGACGGTTCCCGGTATGCTGTTGTCGAGGAAGTGATGGCCGCTGGAGTCGTACGCAATGTTGAAGGGAACCGTGAGCTTGCGGCCGGGCGGCACGGGCAGCCCCAACCGCACGCTCACTGACCCGTTGGCCGGGTTCACAGTCTCATTCAGCATTTGTATGTAGCTGTGCCCCGCGCCGGGAATGGGCGTCGACGTGACGTCACTCAGGTTGGGAACCTGCCCTAATGCAACCACGGGAAGGAGAGGAAACAGAGCAGAGCACAGAAAAATCATCATATTCCTTGAGGAATTGAACGGCTTCGTCATGGCGGGCCTCCTGACCAGAGGTGGGTTCAAAGATCGCGGTGGCGGAAGCGATCGGCTGCCTATTCGACCCACTCCCTGACCCCGTGCGCTCAGGCCTTCGGTATCGCGGCCGCTATTACGCGCGTGGGATGTTACTGGAATAAGTCTGGGTGGACTGCGAGTCAATAGAAAGGTGTTAACAAAACGCGAAATCTGTTAACCAAACGCGAAAGAAGTTAACAAAACGCGCTACGCGGCTTGCGCGACCAACATTCGACACCGCGAGGGTGGGTAGCCCCAATACTTCTTAAAGTCGCGGGTGAATGCCTGCATGTGGCGCTCCCTATACCCGACAGCGTCCGCCACTTCCTTAATCTCCAGAGTGGCATCGGAGAGGAGCATTTCCTGGGCTTTGGTCATGCGTATCGCCAGGAGGAAGGCCTTGAAGGTTTGCCCGGTTTCCCGCTTGAAGCGCCGCCCAAATTGAGAAGGTCCCAGGCGCACGCGCTCGGCGATGGCCCTCTCCGCAAACGCGTTCGCGAATTCGCATTTGACGGCGTTTACCGCGATTTGTATCTTGGCGTCCATGGCGGTCAAGCCACCCCTCCCATTCCCCGCCGGAAGCTGACCGGCCCGCTGGCTGGGCTCACGCCCTCCCTGACCATGCCCATGTGATTGTGCCGCACGCTCGCTGGTGACGTGGATTGATCGCGAGTGAGGTTATTGATCTGCCGGAACGCGGCACAGGGAGGTGGGGAAAGCAGAGCAGAGCAGAGCAGGGAGAAACCCTCAGGTGGCTGGGGGATTTGAGTGGCTTTGTCATGGTGGCCTCCCGATGAAATGGAAGACGACATTCGGAACGACAGCTAGATTTAATGTTATGCGGAATACGATAGTCCCATGAAAGTGGGGTGTCAATGACATATCTCAAAAAATGTAAACATTAGAAAAACTTAATCTTCAGTTTTTAGTTACTTTGGGCGATGCGAGGTTGCGGGGGAGATTGAACGGGCGGTGGCGGAGGGACAATTTGTCATTCGTGGGCGGACAATATGTCGCGCCTTACCACGGCGGCGGCACTGGGCGTGCCACGTCCCACCTTGCAAAGTTGCGAGGAGGTTGGGGGAGTGGCGGAATAACCACAATCAATTCCCAGGGGCTGCCAACGGCCTGGGGAGAACTAGCGCCGATGGCTTTCCCATCCCGGTGCGGGTGACTTTGAGAACTGCCTGCGGCGATGGGCATTTCTGGTGTATCTTATTGCCCGGTTAAAACCTGAAGACGGAGATTCCGGCTCACCGGCGCATGCCCTTTCCTATGAGTTCCAAGTTCATCTATGGGCTCGTCATATTCTCGAGCGCGTTCCTCCTGTTCCAAGTGCAGCCCATCCTGGGGAAAATAATCCTGCCTTGGTTTGGCGGCGCCGCCGGAGTTTGGATTGTCTGCCTGTTGTTTTTTCAGTCCGTGCTCCTGCTGGGGTATTTTTACGCGCATGGGTTGACGCGGAAATTTCGCGCGCCCACCCAGGTCCGCATCCATGCGGCGCTTCTTCTTGTTAGCCTCCTGACTTTGCCGATTGTGCCGAAGCATTCCTGGGTGCCCGCGGCTTCCAGCGACCCGGCGTTCCACATCCTCTGGCTGCTGGGAGCCACCGTCGGCCTTCCCTACTTCCTTCTATCCTCCACCAGCCCGCTGTTGCAAGCGTGGTACGCGCAGAAGGATGCGGACGCCCATCCCTATCGCTTTTATGCCGTCTCCAGCGCGGGCTCGATGCTGGCCTTGGTGAGCTACCCGATCCTGGTGGAGCCGTGGATTGCCAATTCGCATCAAGCGTGGGGATGGTCGTGGGCATACGCGGCTGTCGCTCTCTTGTGTGCGGTGATCGCGCTCTTTTCTTCCCGCCAGGCCGCGACGGGTGGCGGCCGCGAGGGCTCGCCCCCGCCCCCTTGGCAAGTGCAAGCTCTGTGGGTCAGCCTGGCAGCGTGCGGCTCCGCCCTTTTGCTTGCCTTCACCCACCACATCTCCCAAAACATCGCGTCCGTCCCGCTGCTTTGGGTGATCCCGCTGGCTTTGTACCTGTTGACGTTCATTTTGTGTTTTGAAGGCCGGGCGTGGTACCGGCGCGACATCTTTCTACGCTTGCTGGGCGTGGCCCTGGGCTCCATGGCCTACGCCCTGGCGCCATCGTTCGCAGGCCTTCCGCTCGTCGTCGCGATTCCTCTCGCCTGCGGGTGTCTCTTCGTCTGCTGCATGTTCTGCCATGGCGAGTTGGCCCGGCTGAAGCCCGACCCCGCGCACCTGACATCGTTCTACTTGATGTGTTCCCTCGGTGGGGCGATGGGGGCGCTTTTGATCGCCCTGGTGGCTCCACGTCTGTTCTCCGGGGATTATGATCTGCGGATCGCCCTCGGATCCTGTGTCCTCCTGGTCCTGACGGTTCATCACCGCGACCCCGACAGCCCGTTTTACAAGGCGCGCTGGCAACCCGCCTGGCTCCTCATGGTTGCCTTGGCGCTCACGGTGATCGTGAGTCTTGTCATGACGGCCCGGGAGGAGGCCCGCGGGGTTCGCGTGATGGTGCGCAATTTCTACGGTGTGCTGCGCGTTGTCGAACAAGTGGCGCCCAACGTTGTGGTGATGAAGGGTGCAGCAACGCCCGCGCCCCAAGACGACTTCCGATTTGCCAAGCTGATGAACGGCACCATCGACCACGGTTTGCAATTCCTTTCGCCGGTCCGCCGGGACCTGCCCACCACCTACTACGGTCCCGACTCGGGCATAGGGGTAACGCTGAAGGCGGCAGGAGCTTCGACCCCATTGAACGTGGGCGTGATCGGGCTCGGAGCGGGCACCCTGGCGGCCTATGCGAGACCGGGCGACCGCTACAAGTTTTACGAGATTAATCCGCTGGTGGTCCAGCTCGCCCATCAGGAATTCACCTTTCTGCGCGACTCGGCCGCCAAAATCGACATCGTCATGGGTGACGGACGACTGTCCCTGGAGCAGGAGCCGCCGCAAGCCTTCCACGTGCTCGCGGTGGATGCCTTCTCCGGCGACTCCATCCCCGTCCATTTACTGACTCGCCAGGCGTTTGAGTTGTACTTTCGCCATCTCCAGCCCGACGGCGTGCTGGCCATGCACATTTCCAACCAGTATTTGAACCTCGCCCCGGTGGTTGCGGGCGCCGCCGCGGGGCTGAGCAAAGAAGCGGTGATCATCCATAACGGACCCGACAGCCCGCGTGGGATCTATCGGGCAACATGGGTCCTGGTGGGGAACCCTCAGCACTTTCTGGGTAAGCAGGAGATCGAAAAAGCAGGAACGCTTCTCGACGCCTCCAGCCCCCAACTGCCCTGGACCGACGATTACAGCAGCCTGTTTAAGATCTTGCTGTAGCCCCTGTTCGGCGGAGCCGCAACCAACGCGCTTCGTAGGGGCTGGGCTTGCCCTGCCCTCGTTCTAAACCACGGACGACGTACAAGGGCAGGGCAAGCCCAGCCCCTACGAAGCGCACAAATTGTTTGCTAAAAAAAGAGAATCTACGGTATTGCAATTCAGAAGATTCCTGCCTAAGCCGCAGCAAAAGCGACATTTTGTCGCATTCGCCGACCTGCCGGGGCCAGTGATTCCCCCGCTACAAGGGGTTTCGGGTTATGCCTGGGACCCCCTCCCCCTCGGTCGGACCCCCTGAGTAATCGCCCCCTCAACTTTTTGGAACAAACCTTTCGCCTGCGGTGTCAATCTAAGTAGAAAGAGAGACAAGCACGCAGGCGTGGTATTGAAGTTCGAGCAGGGAACTGGTATCTTGAGGGCGTCATGGGAATCGCCCGGTCGGTAAGCATCACGCTCGAGCAAACGTTGCCGGCAGTCAACGAGGAAGCGGCCTTTGTAGCCGAACTGCGAGCGGGCTCTCAAGAGGCGTTTGCCTACCTGCTGACGGTGTATCAGAATCCCGTTTTCAATCTGGTCTGGCACATTGTGGAGAACACCGCCGACGCCGCGGATGTCCTGCAAGACGTATTTGTGAAGGTGTTCAAGGGGATCAAAGGGTTTAACGGCGAAAGCAGTTTGCGGACGTGGATTTACCGCATCGCCGTTCACGAGGCATCGAACCATCGTCGGAGCTGGATTCGGCGTCATTGGCGCGAGCCGATTTCGATGGATGACACCGAATCTCCCTCGGCCGCCGCGGCTTCGGAAGCCGCCTCGAGTGAGCCCAGTCCTTATCAGGTTTTTGAGCAGGCGGAGAGGGAAGTGGTGGTAAAGCACGCTCTGGCGAGCCTGGCGCCGCCGTATCGCACCGTCGTGGTGTTGCGCGAGATCGAGGGGCTGCCCTACGAGGAAATCGCGCAGGTGCTGGGTTTGGCTGAGGGCACTGTCAAATCCCGGCTGTTACGCGGCCGGGAATTGCTTCGCCGAAAGTTGGCGGGCTATGTGGGCAAGGAACATGTTTGAAAACTGTTTGGAAATTCGCAATCACTTCTCGGATTATCTCGACGACCTGTGTACGCAGGAAGCCAGGAAATCCATCCGCTACCACTTGTCCTTCTGTGACGTTTGCCGGGAGCAGCTCGAGCAATGGCAGTCGGTTCGGGAGGAGTTGCGGGCGCTTCCGCGCCAGGAAGTTCCCCCCGATCTGGCCTTGCGTTTGCGCGTGCAAATGTCGCAACGGGTTCACAGGAATCTCCTCTCGCCTCTCTGGGTGCGTCTGGAGAATGCTCTCAAGCCCTTGCTGATCCCCGCCACCGGCGGAGTGCTGACGGCGGTGATCTGTTTTTGCCTGATCATGGGCTCGGAGGTGGTTCCGATCTCGGCCGATCCCGATATCTCAGTGCAGTTCGCCACGCCGGCGCGCGTGCAGCAATTGGCGCCCATGGATTTCAGCACTGATGACAACGGCCTGGTGGTATTGACCCAGATTAACGCCGAGGGCCGCGTGAAAGGGTATCGCATTATTTCCGGCCAGGGTTCCCCGGAGATCATGCAGCGCCTGGACCGGATGGTGTACTTCAGCATCTTCCAACCGGCCACCATGTTCGGCAAGCCCACGGATGGGGAAGTGGTTTTGTCCCTGCGGCGAATCACGGTCCGAGGATAGTCCGTTTGTCTTTGACTCGAATCCTTTCCAGGAAGTCTCGAGATTCTCGCGAAAACTCGTGTGCCCGCGGGGATTCCAACCACCGCCGAAGCAGGTCGGGTCTCCCCGGCACAAGGTGCCTTATCGCGGCGTTCCTGGCCGCGCTAATAGCTCCCCCTCCCGCCCGCGCGCAGTCGGCAGGGAACGTCCTGCTGGAATCGAACGAGCAGCTTTTCTGCGTGCTGGCAGCCTTGAACGCCGCGGGGTACGACGCGGGCATGGGCTCCAGCGACGCCGGCGACACGCGGCGCATGGTGCGTGAATATCTTCAGGCGCAGAATCCCGCCATCCTGCCGGACCTCAAAAAGTTCTACGACCAGCATCGCGTGAAAGACGATTCGGGACGGGACCTAGGACAATACATTTCCCTTGCTCTCCTGATCGGGTCGCCCCCGGATTTCAAGCTCACGGTCCCCAATGAGGAAGTCCCTCCTGACGCGCGTGACGTATTGGGCTTTCTTCCCCTCCTCCGCACGTTTTACGCCCAGACCAAAATGCAATTCATCTGGGGGCATGTGCAGAGGCCGTACGACGAGGCCGTGGCCCGCTACACCGACGAGGTTCGCCAGAGCTTCGTGGTGTCGGAAGGCTACATGCGGTTTCCCTCCGGCGGCTATTTGGGCCGGACCTACGCCATTTACATCGACCTGATGGGCGCGCCCGAGCAGGTGCATGCGCGAATCTACGGTCTGAACTACTTCCTGGTCATCACGCCTTCCCGCGAACTGAAACTCAATGAAATTCGCTTTCAATACCTGCACTTCCTTTTGGATCCGCTGGCCGCCAAGTATGGCGCGGAGATCGATCAGAAGGTTGCCCTCCGCGCGCAAGCCATGCAGGCGCCCCTGCTGGGACTGGACTTTAAGGAGGATTTCAGCCTGCTGGTCACGGAGTGCCTGATTCGCGCCATGGAATTGCGCATGGATAAAGTCCCGGCGGCGGATGCGCAAAAGAAATTGGACGAGCTGACCTCCCAGGGCCTCATCCTGGTCCATTACTTCTACGAGTCGCTTCAGGTATTCGAGCACCAGGAAGCCTCCATGACGGTTTATTACAAGCCGATGATTCTCGCCATCGATACCCGCGCGGAGGAGCGGCGCCTGTTCCCCGTCCACTTTGAAACTCGCCCGCCCGCCCCCGTCGCCAAAGCCGCGCCGCCGCCCGCCCAGACCGAGGAGGAGCGCCTGCTGGACCAGGCCGACAATCAGTTTTTTCAGGGAAAGTACCTGGACGCGAAGGCTTCCTACCACGACGTGTTGGATAAGGACAATCCCAATAGCGAACGCGCCATCTTTGGATTGGCCATGGTTTACGCCAACACCCGAAAACCCGATTTGGCGGAAGAGTATTTTCAAAAAGCCCTCGCCACCGCGCACGACCTGCGCATCATTACCTGGTCGCATATCTATATGGGACGGCTCGATGACTTGAACGGCAAGCGCGATGCCGCCCTCGTCCAGTATCACGCCGCCTTACTGACCGCCGCCGCCTACCCCATGGCCCTCCGCGCCGCCCAGAGTGGAATGGAAGCACCGTTCGGCTCGCCCCCCGGGAGAAAGCAGTAAGCAGTGGGCAGAAGGCAGTAAGCGGTAGGCAGCGGGTCGGTTTGGCCAATTTCCAGTATGGGCGCTCTTCGTTCCAAATCCGGCGAGGTACCCGCTCAAAATAATTTTCGAGTGCAATCGCCCGGACTCTCGGATTGCATTGTGGATACTCCGATAATCCCCGAAGCTCCCCGCAACTTGGCGAGTTAGGTGACTCCCACGCCTTGAGGGGTTCCCAGGCTAAAGCGCGACACATTGTCCGCCCACGAATGACAAATTGTCCCTTGCTGCTCGGCTCTCGTTCCGCAGGCCGGCGGCCATTGCGCACGGTCGGTGTGAAGAGCCTCATCTTCTCCCATGAAACTACCGATAA
>Ga0326728_10020487_pt1 | contig 12606 bp, 16 predicted proteins | sample MB3enrmetagenome_FD_207602 | JGI IMG/M metagenome (GOLD analysis project Ga0326728, IMG submission 207602) | Lab enriched peat soil microbial communities from McLean, Ithaca, NY, United States - MB31MN | ecosystem: Environmental > Terrestrial > Soil > Wetlands > Peat | place: USA: New York...
CCGCACATCACCCACAACGCCACATTCCCTTTGCTCAGCTTCGAAATTGCTCTTGCCAGGATGAAACCCATGAAGGACACCAAGCCCATACCAAGCGGCCTCTCTAATGCTTGCCCCAGCCCTATGAACAAGCCTGTATATGCATTCACTTGTTCATGGTGCTCTAGAAAGACATTACCGAAGGAAGGAAATACATGCGCTACAACCAAGACCCATAATAGCCAAAGCCCACCGTCAACAACCCATATCAAGATACTCATCGCTCCTCCCTTTTGAGGATGCCCCTTTGCCTTCCCTGCTAATTCTACTGTAGATGGAATGTAGATGACGGCCTATTTTTAACCCCTTTTGAGCAGGTTGGGGCAAAAGAAAAGCCCTCCTTTTAAAGGGGAGGGCTTTCTTCAAGATGGTTGGCAGTTTTCGCACGCAATTCAGGCCGCCTTAGCCTTTTTAGCCAGCCTTCTTTTTTCTAGTTCCTCTTTGAATCCCATATGGCGCTCACTGGAGTCCTTGCAATAGGCATCAAGCCCCATCGCCTCCATTCTCTCGGAGACCTTGCGCTTCCATTCCCGCACTTCAAGTAGGCTTTTAGGTTCTTCGATATGCGCCATTGCAGCCCTCGATTTAAAAATCCCCTTGCACTAACTCGGCATGCTTCGCAATGGAATTAAAGGTGCCTCGCTTCAGCTCTTTGCTACCATGAACAGGCACCGTAACGGTCTTGGCCTCGTTTTTCAAGATGTAATGGCTGCCTTGGATTCTGTCCAGGACCCACCCTTTCCTGCGCAGGACATCCACCAAACGCTTCCCTGAGACTGGCTTCATTTAGCGATCGTTGATAAGGCAAAGGTCTCGGTGCGCGAATTCCCGGCCCAGCCTGCTTTAGAAACGCTCTTGCCTGGTTTCACGTAGGCGCTGGAGGGGATCTGCGCCAGAAGCCATCCCAAGATGGCTTCCTTTAGGTTGCTGCGCACCTCTTCCAGAGTCTCACCCTCAGTGATGCACCCTGGCATGTTCTCAACTTCAGCCCAGTATCCGCCTTCTTCAGCTTTATGGATCTTCACTTTGATCGTATCACCGCTCATCGCGTCCTCCCTGCCTGTGATGATGCTCTCTAACTTTTGCATATTTTACCCCTCCAAAACCTCCCCTGCCAGCTCTTTTGAAGGGCCACCGTGCACACCCTTGCTGCAACGAGGCGGTGATTGAACAAAAAAGCCCCATCCTTTTTAGGATAGGGCTTCTATGTGAAGTGGTTGGCAGACTAGGAATCGAACCTAGATTCGCTGAGTCAGAGTCAGCTGTCCTACCGTTAGACGATCTGCCATCAACGGCCCGGGCTGATTTTGGGCCGCTTTTACGGGAGCCGAGTTTCCCAAAACCCGGCCTTGCCGTCAACTATTTTTCAATGTCGATCAGCTCAACCTCGAACACCAGCACGCTGTCCGGGCCAATCTGCGGGCCCTGGCCGTGCGGGCCGTAGGCCAGGTCGCTGGGGATGACCAGGCGGTACTTGCTGCCCACTGGCATCAGCTGCAGGGCTTCCACCCAGCCGGGGATCACGCCGTTCACCGGGAACACCGCCGGCTCGCCGCGCTTGTAGCTGCTGTCGAACACCGTGCCGTCGATGAGCGTGCCCGTGTAGTGCACCTTCACCGTGTCCGTGGCCTTGGGCTTGGGGCCGTCGCCCTCCTTGATCACCTGGTACTGCAGGCCGCTGTCGGTCACCTTGACCCCGTGCTTCTTGGCATTGGCCTTCAGGTACTTCTCGCCATCCGCCCGGTTCTTGGCGCCGGCCTCCTTCTGGGTGGCCTGCTGCTCCTTCTGCTTGCGCTGGGTGAACTCGCGCGTCACGCGCTGCAGCTCATCGGCGCTGTACTTGGGCTCTTTGCCGGCCATGCCGTCCTTGAGGCCCGCGATCACGTCGTCCAGCTCCACATCGTCCTTGATGGCCGACAGGTTGTGGGCGATCTCGGTGCCGATGGCGTAGCCCAGCACGGGCTTGTCGTTGTCCACGGTGCTCTCCTTGGCAGCCAGGCCCAGGGGCAGCGCCAAGGCAGCGGCCAGCAGGCAGGCGAGGGTGATGCGCATAGTTCCTCCTTGAGGGCGCGGCAATATGCCGAGCCCGGGCAGTTTACCCGCGCCCTGCGGCCGGGTCAAGGCAAAGGGAGCCTTAGAAGCGGGCGCCCACCAGCGTGGTGCGCATCTCGCCAGAGCGCGTCACATCCAGGACAGGCATGGCCAAAGCCACCTGGCTGCCCTCAATATGCAACATGGCGCCTTCGGGGTTGCGGGGGGAGATGGCCGCGCCAATGATGGTGGTGATGAGGCCGGCCACGGTCACCACGCCGCCCGTGATGGCCCAGCCCTGGCCCTCATCATAGGACGCCACCTGATCCGCGGTGTAATACCCCGGCTCGCCGCTGATGGTGTAATAGGCGCCCGCATTGTTGTTGGTGGACTTGTAGTAGGTGCTGGTGGCGTTGTTCATCTCAGAGACGCCGCAGCCCATCACCACGATGCCCACCAGGCCCACGCCCAGGCCGGTCCAGTCCAGGATCTCAGAGGTGGTCTTGCGGGCCCGGTAGTGGCGCATCTCTTCTGACTGCTCATCCACGGCCGCCTGGGCCGCCCGGGCCGCGTGGTGGCGCTTGGCCTTGGGGGCCGGGGCCTCATCGGCCTGGTCATCCGCGCTGGCGCTGGCTGTGGCGGGCTTGGCGCCGGCCAGGCTGTCCAGGCTCACCACCTCGCTGGTATCCGCGTCAAAGGCCTTCTTCACCTTGGCCAGAGGCACATCCACTTCCTTGCCCGCATCGGTCTGCACGCTCAACACGCCCTCATCCACGCCCAGCACCGTGCCTGTCACCACGCTATGGTCCTTGAGGATGAGGCGCAAAGTCTGCGCCTGGCTCAAAGCCGGCAGCGCGACCAGCACCAACACCATTGCCAGCATGCCCATCAGCCTGCGCATAGCAGCCCCCTGAATGGTCCGTTATCGCCCATGGCTTGCCATCAGCCATTGGAATCCTAGTCCGTGTTTTGCCGCAAATCAACCACGCTTTTCTTGTGCCTTGGCTGGGCTTGGTTTACACTTTTGCCCATGACTATCCCTGCCCCCAAAGCCAAAGATCCCATGTCCCGCCTGGTGAAGGTGATGGCAGCCCTGCGCTCCAAGCAAGGCTGCCCCTGGGACAAGAAGCAGACCCACAAGAGCCTCAAGCCCTACCTCATTGAGGAGGCTTATGAGGCCCTGGAAGCCATTGACTCCGGCGATGATGACAAGCTGAAGGGCGAGCTGGGCGACCTGCTGCTGCAGAGCGTGTTCCACGCCCAGCTGGCGGCTGAGCGCAAGGCCTTCACCATGGACCAGGTGATCGACGGCATCAGCGACAAGCTCATCCGCCGGCACCCGCATGTGTTCGGCGGCCATTCAAAAGTTGGCGGCGAGGCCCAGCTCAAGCTGTGGGAAGAGATAAAGCTCAAAGAGAAGGAGCATCAGGCCCGCAAGAGCGCGGTGGACGGGGTGCCGGCCGCCATGCCCGCCCTGCTTCGCGCGCGCCGCGTGCTGGGCAAGGCCGGCAAGGCCAGGTTCCAATGGAGCAGCAAGGCCGGCGCCTGGGCCAAGATGGCCGAAGAGCTGAAGGAGTTCAAGCAGGCCGCTGGCAGCAGAAACCGGCGCCATGCCGAGGAGGAGCTGGGCGACCTGCTGATGGCCCTGGTGAACGTGGCGCGCTATGAGGGCTTGGACCCTGAGCATGCCCTGCATCAGGCCACTGCCAAGCTCATCCGCCGCTTCAAGCATGTGGAAGAGAGCCTATCCAGCGAAGGCCGGCGCATTGACAAGGAGCCGCTCAAGGTGCTGCTGCAGCGCTGGCAGGAGGCCAAAAAGGCGGAGAAAGCGCGCAACAAGAAGCCCAGGCGCGGCTTCCCTATTCTCTAGCAGGGGCTCCACACCCTGGCCCCTGGCTGGCCAGCCCTGCAAGCCCAGCCCATTTATCCCTTTGATTTTAGGCCCCGCCTCTTCCCTCAAGGCTTGGCATGGTTCATGCTTATAACATGGCTATACCCGCTTGGGAGGGAGCCATGTTGAGCACTGTGCCAAAAGAAGAGCAGATCAACTCAGCCCGGCGCTACTACTGGCTGAAGGAATGGAACAAGGCCATCCAGGAATACGAGCAGCTGCGCATGAGCTACCCCGGGGACATTGAGGTGCTGCAGGACCTGGCAGTTGCCTACCGCCGCGTTGGGCAAGAGAACAAGGCCGCGCAGATACTGCAAGAGGCGCTCGACTGCATGTGAGCCCGCAGGCCGCGGCTTAAAAAAGCGCCCAAAGGGCGCTTTTTTTGTGGGAAGATGGGCCATTCCCGCTCTTGGACGCCATGCAAAAGCCCAGCCAAAACCCATTTGAAGGCGTTGAGTTCTACCTCAATCATTGCCCGCACTGCCAGGCCTGGATATGGATGGAGTCGGACGAGCAGGCCTGCGCCAAGTGCGGCAAGTGGGTCTACCGCCGCACGCTGCCCTATGAGACGCGGCGCATCCTCTGCCGCGCCGACCAGCTGGAGGTGGTGGAGGAGGCCTGGGACATCTACCGCGGCCGCGACCCTGAGCTGGGGCGCCGCCGCCGTGAGCGCGAGCAGCAGGTGGAAGCGGCGCGCCAGGACCAGCGCCGCTTCATGAACCTGCTGGCGGAATGCCGCAATCTGCGCGAGGCCCGGCAAGCCCAGCAGCCAGCATCAGCCTTGAGCCTGGGCCCCGACAGCCAGGACCTGGCCTGGCGCGGCCTGGACAAGGCCGCCCGCCACCGCGGGGCCCTCTTGCGGCTGGACCTGCTGGAGCATGACAGCCTGACCGGGGTGCCGGACAAGGCCATGCTGCTGGAGCTGCCGGGCTACTTCTGCCTGGCCTTGCAGGTGGCTCAAGAGCACCCCGCGCTCAAGAGCATGGCCCTGGACTGCCTGCTGCGCAGCCTGGATGCCGTGGAGCGCCAGCACCTGGCCATGCTCTTCCCCCGCCTCAAGCTAGCGCCGGGCCAGGACCCTTACCCCCTGCTCACCCGGCAGCAGGCCGCCCTGCTGATGCGCGGGGTCACGCGGCGCCATTTCAGCGACCTGGCTGCCTGGCGCAGGCAAGCCTTGGACACGCTGGCTGAGGGCGACCAGGGCCTGGATGCCGAGCGCGCCCAGGCCTGCCGCGAGCAGGGCCAGCGCCGCCTGGAGAGCCTGCTCAAGCTGCTGCCAGCCGAGGAGCCAGAAGCCCCGGCAGAGCCCAGCCCTGCCAAGCCTGCCCCCAGCGCGCCGCTGGAGGAGGATGAGCAGGGGGAGGGGCAGAGCCTGAAAGAGCTCTACCGCAGGGTGGTCAAGCTCTGCCATCCTGACCTGGCCCAGGACCCGGCTGAGAAGGGCCGCCGCAACCGGCTCACGGCCCTGGCCACCCTGGCCCGCGACCGCAACAACATCGCCATCCTGCGCCGCCTGCTCCAGGAGCTGGGCGAGCCCCGCCCCGAGTGAGCGGTGCCAGCGCCAATGAAAAAGCCGCCCTTCGCATGAAGGGCGGCTTTTTTTGCTTGAAGGGCCGGGGCTAGGCCTTCTTGGCCAGGGCCACCTTGGGGAGGATGTGCCGCGCGATGTCGGCATCGCCCTTGGGCACGGGCACGCCATCAAAGAGCCACCAGGCCTCATCGTGCTCCACGGCCTGGCCGCGCTTGAGCAGGGCCAGCGGGCTCAAGGTCTCAAGCTCCAGCATGCCCGAATGGGTGAAGGCCTGGTGGGTGCAGCCAAAGTCGGGATACTCGGCGCCGGGCTGGAATCGGGTGGCTTTGATGAGGAGATGGCCGGCGCGGGCATAGGCCATCCAGCCTAAGGGCGTGGCCAGGCCCAGCTTGTTGGCCCCGCGCTTGGGGTCCGTGCCCAGCATCACATGCGCGGGGGTGAGGCGGAAGCGGGGGTCGCTCAGGTCGGTATAGGGCCACAGCACCAGCGGGGCCTGGGCCTGGTAGCGCAGGGGGTGCGGGCCGCGCGCGGGCAGGGGCAGCACGGCGCGGCCGCCCGGCCGCACCACGGTGAGCGGCCAGGCCGAGAGCCGCTGGGGCCGGGCCGCCTGGTTGCGCAGGCGGTGGCGCACGCGGGCCGCGGGCTGGCCGGGGAGCAGGCTTATCTCCATCTCCTTCTGGATACCGGTCTTCTTCTCAGGCGGCTGCACCAAGAGCAGGGTCTGGCCGGTGATCACCACGCCCACCGGCGCGTTGTCCGGCTGGGTGCTGAAGCGGTTGTCCTCGGGCGCGTTCCACAGCCGGTGGCCGCCATAGACCCGCCACTGGGCGCCGCCGCGCTTGCCCAGCTGCTCGGGCCAGGTCTTCAGCTCGTTCTCGCCGCCCGCCAAGCCGAAGTGGATGATCCGCGGCCCCACCTCGGCGGTGGCCACCAGCTCCACCAAGCCGTTGCTCAGGCGCCAGCAGTCCTGCCAGCCCCCATAGGCGGCCCTCTCGACCAAGACCAGGTCCTTGCGGCTCATCGTGCGGCTCCCCCCTGCTTCAGCAATGGATCACGCGGTCCTTGCCCTTCTGCTTGGCCTCGTAGAGGCAGGCATCGGCCGCGCGCACCAGGTCAGAATCTTGGGACATCTCCTGCCGCAGGCTGGCCACGCCCAGCGAGACCGTCACGCTGAGCTCCTGCTCCGCCCCCTGCTTGTCCTTCACGCGGAAGGGATAGCGGCCCACGGCCTCGCGGAAGCGCTCGGCCAAGGGCACGGCTTCGCTGACCCGGTAATTGGGCAGCAGCAGGGCGATCTCTTCGCCGCCATAGCGGCAGACCACGCCCTTCTGCCCCACCACCTGCTTGGCGCTGCGGGCCACGAACTTGAGCACATCATCGCCGGCCAGATGGCCATGGGCGTCATTGACCTTCTTGAAGTTGTCGATGTCGGCCATCACCAGCGAGAGCTCGCCCGGGGTGGCCTTGGCGAAGCTGAACTCCTTGGCCAGGCGCTGGTTGAAGTAGCCGCGGTTGAAGGTGCCGAGCAGGGCGTCAAAATCCTTCTCTTCGCCCTCGGGCTCGCCATCGCCCACATCCCGCCATTTGGGGCATGAGGGGCCGCACTTCTCAAGGCTCTCCAGCTCCATCTTGTAGGCCTGGCAGACCCACTTCACGTCCATCAGGGCGCAGACCCCGTCGCGCTCGGCGATCTGGGTGCGCGGCACCAGGTTCTGGCAGGGGTGCTGGTCCAGCGAATCGTTCACCCAGCAGGCCTCGCAGGTGCCGTTCTCCACCTTGTCGGTGGAGCCGTGCAGGCTGCAGGTGTAGTCATAGATGCCGCAGACGGGCACGCGGGCGCGGGAGATCTTCTTGAAGGAGCAGATGAAGGGGCTGCGGGGCGCGTCCGCCATGGCTCAGCTCGCCCGCCGCAGCCGCGCGGCGAAGAAGCCGTCCATGCCGTCCTGGCCCATCCAGGCCCTGAAGAAGCCCTCGCGCGTCACCAGCGGCTCGGGCAGGCGGCCCGCGGCCCGCTCAAAGGCGAAGCCCTCATTCTTGTCGAGGAAGCGGCCCACCACCTCCTCGTTCTCCTCTTCGGCCAGGGTGCAGGTGGCATAGATGAGGATGCCGCCCGGCTTGAGCAGCTTGCTGCTGGCCTCCAGCAGGGCCAGCTGGCGCTCGGCCTGCTGGCGGGGCGCCTCGGGCTTCACCTGCCAGCGCGCCTCCACCCGGCGGCGCAGGACCCCCAGCCCCGAGCAGGGCGCGTCCAAGAGCACCGCATCCATGGCCCCCAGCAGGTCCTCGCGCGGGAACAGGCCGTCGCGCACCTCCCAGCTGATGTGGCTGAGGCCCAGGCGGCGGGCGGAGTTGGCCAGCTTTTCCAGGCCCTGGGCCTTGCGGTCAAAGGCCCACACCTTGCCGCTCAAGCCCACCAGCTCGGCCAAGTGGGTGCTCTTGCCGCCCGGGGCGGCGCACACATCCGCCACCTGCCAGCCCGGCTGGGGCGCCATCAGGCAGGCCACCATCTGCGAGCTCTCATCCTGAACGAAGAAATGGCCCTCGTTGAAGCCGGGCATGCGCCGCACGTCCCCGCCGCCGCGCACCTTGATGCCCTGCGGCGAATAGAGGCAGGCCTCGGCCTGGTAGCCGGCCGCAGCCAGCCGGCCGAGCAGGGCGTCGCGCCCAATCTTGAGGGGGTTGCTGCGCAGGGTCAGCGGCGGGGCCTGGTTGTTGGCCAGCAGCAGCTCGCGGGCGCGCTCAAAGCCCCAGCGCTGGGACCACTGCTCGGCCAGCCACTGGGGATGCGATGTCTCGATGGCCAGGGCCGCCACCGGGTCCAGGGGCAGGGGCGGCAGCTTCTTCTCGGCCTTCAGGCGGCAGGCCTCGCGCAGCACGCCGTTGACGAACTTGACGATGCCCTCGTGCCCGAAGCCGCGCGCCATCTCCACTGCGGTGTCCACGGCGGCCGAATCCGGCACCCGGTCCAGGTCCAGGATCTGGTGGATGGCCAGGCGCAGGTCGTTGCGCACCCAGGGCGAGAGGCTCTCCAGGGGCCGGTGGCAGACCTTGGAGAGGGTGTAATCCAGCCGGGCCATGGCCCGCACCGTGCCATACACCAGCTCGGTCATCAGGCCGCCGTCCTCGGCGGAGAGCTGGCTGCGCTTGAGCTGCTCGTCCAGCAGCTCCTTGGCGCGCATGTCCGAGGACTCAACCTTCACCAGCACGCGCAGGGCCAGCTCGCGCGCGGTGGGCGGGCGGCTGGGGGCGGCGTGGGCGCCGGGCGCGGCAGGGGAGCCCTGCCTCTGGCTCTGTGCGGGGGTGGCTTCCATGGGCCTCAGGCCAGGCCCTGGCGGATCTCGCGATCGAGGGCTTCCAAAGCCGCGATGCGCTTCTCCATGGGCGGGTGGGTGCTGAAGAGGGCGCTCAGGCCGCCGCCCGTGAAGGGGTTGGCGATCATGAGATGGGCGGTCTCGGGCCGGGCGCCCTCCAGCGGCTCGGTGCGGGCGATGCCGCTGGATATCTTGCGCAGGGCGCGCACCAGGTCCTGGGGCCGGCCCGTCAGCTGGCCGCCGCTGCGGTCGGCCTGGTACTCGCGCGAGCGCGAGATGGCCATCTGGATGAGCATGGCCGCGATGGGCGCCAGGATCATCAGCAGCAGCCCGGTGACCGCGCTGTCGCGGCGGTCATTGTCGCGGCCGCCGCCCACGCCGCCCAGCAGGGCGGCCCAGCCGGCCATGTGGGCCAGCCAGGTGATGACGCTGGCCAGGCCGGCGGCCAGGGTGCTGATGAGCATGTCGCGGTTGCGCACATGGGAGAGCTCATGCGAGAGCACGCCCTCCATCTCCTCGCGGTCCAGCAGGCCCAGGATGCCGCGGGTCACCGCCACCACCGCGTGCTCCGGGCTGCGGCCGGTGGCAAAGGCGTTGGGGGCGTCAGAATCGATGAGGTAGAGGCGGGGCATGGGCATGCCGGCCTTGGTGGTCAGGTTGCGCACGCTGCGGAAGAGCTCGGGGGCGTCCGCCTCCTTGAGGGGCTGGGCGCCATAGCTCATCAGCACCAGCTTGTCGGAGAACCAGTACATGATGAAGTTGAAGCCCAGGCCGAAGAGCAGCAGCAGCAGCATGCCGCCATCGCTCAAGCGCAGCAGGGCGCCCATGAAGAGCAGCACCAGCATCAGCCCGAACATCAGCGCGAAGGTCTTGAAGCCGTTCATGTCATTGCCCTTTCAGAAGGTTCATCACGAAGACGCTCAGCAGGTCCTCATCTGCGGTCTTGACTGCCAAGAACTGCAGGCCGGCCTCCCGGCCCTTGCCATCCTTGTCCTGCACCACCCACATCACCTCGGCGAAGGTGCGGATGACCCGGTCGCGCCCGCTGAGCTCTATCTCGAGCTTGATGAGGTCGCTCATCTTGAGCGCCTCGGTGGTGCGCAGGGCCACCCCGCCGGTGCTCAGGTTGGTGGTGGAGCCCTGGTCGCGGGCCTCGGCCAGGATGCGCTCGCGCTCCGCGCCCCGGTTGATGACCTTGAAGCGCACCGGCACCTTCATGTCCACGCGGGGGTGGCGGCGCTTCTCGATGGAAAGATGCGCGCTCTGCATGGTCATCCCCGGCCCCCATGCGCCATGATGAAGCGCTTGACGCTGTGCTCATCAGCCTCGTTGAGGATGATGAGGAAGCGGATGCCGGCGCTGAACCTGCCGCTGGCGGCATCGGGCCCGCTCCACATCACCTCGGCCAGGGCCCGGGTGACCTTCTCGCTGTCGGGCAGGCCCATCTCCAGCTTCAAGAAGTCGCCCTTGGTGAGCGCCACGCTGGTGATCAGCGAGACGCCCGAGAGGCTGATGTTGATGGTCTTGCCGTCATCCAAGAAGGGCCGCTGGTCCACGATCTCGCGCAGCAGCTTGCGGTTGATGACCTTGTACTTCACGGCCACCTCAAGGCTCACCCGCTGGTGGCGTCGCTTCTCGCTGCCTTCTGGGGACTCAATGCTGAGCTTGGCATCCTCCATGGCACCTCCCTTGATCCGCGGGGCTCATGCCCCGGGCGTTTGGAACCGCGAACCCAGGGCCAGGCGGTGGCCCCGCAGGAACTCCCCGGCGTCCATGCTGCGCCCGCCCTCGGGCTGCAGGCGGGCCAGCAGCACCGACTGGCCCTGGCCGCAGGCCACCTGCAGGCCCTGCGCCCCGGCCGCCAGCAGGGTGCCAGGCTGGCTGGCCGCGGCGGGCCCGGGGAGCACCCGGTGCAGCTTGAGGGCCAGGCCGCCCTCGGTGCGGGCATGGAAGCCGATGCGGCTGGCGAAGGCCCGGCAGCGGCGGCAGAGCGCGGCCGCGGGCTGGCTGAAGTCCGCCTCGCCATCCGCGCGCGTGAGCAGGCGGGCGTAGGTGGCCTGGGCCTCGTCTTGGGGCTTGGGCTCGAGCTTGCCCGAAGCCAGGCCCAGCAGGGTGCGCGCCAGCAGGGGCGCCCCCAAGCTGGCCAGGCGCTCTGTCAGGCTGGCGGCATCATCCTCATCCCCGATGGCGCAGCGCTCGGTGAGCAGCACGTCGCCGGCGTCCAGCTTCAAGGCCATGCGCTGGGTGCAGGCCCCGGTCTCGGCATCGCCCTCGGCCAGCGCCCACTCGATGGGCGCGGCGCCCCGCCAGCGCGGCAGCAGGGAGGCGTGCAGATTGACGGCGCCCAGGCGCGGCAGGCTGAGCAGGGCCTGGGGCAGGATCTGCCCATAGGCCACCACGGCCAGGGCGTCCAGCTTGAGCGCGGCCAGGCGCTCAAGGGCCTCGGGCTCGCGGATGCGCTGGGGCTGGAAGACCTTGAGCCCCAGCTCCAGCGCCGCGGCCTTGAGCGGCGTGGGCTTTAGCTGGTGCCCGCGGCCGCGCGGGCGGTCGGGCTGGCTCACCACCAGGGGGATGTCGAAGCCCTGGGCCTTAAGCGCCTTGAGGGCCGGCACGGCGAACTCGGCGGTGCCCAAGAAGGCGACGCGCAGGCTCACGCCTTGTTCCCCTGGCTGCGGCGCTTGAGCGCCTTGAGCTTGCCGGAGAGCAGGGCCTTGCGGGCCAGGCTCACCCGGTCGATGAAGAGGATGCCGTTCAAGTGGTCGATCTCATGCTGCAGGGCCTTGCCCAGGGTGCCGTCGCCAGCCACCTCGAACCATTTGCCGTCCAGGCCCTGGGCCTTGGCGCGGCAGAAGGAGGCGCGCCGGGCCTTGGCCCGGATGGGGGAGTCATCCTCAGAGGCCGGGTCGGGCAGCGAGAGGCAGCCCTCCTCCTCCTCCACCTCGCCCGAGAGCTCGAGCACCTGCGGGTTCAAGAGCACCAGGTCGGCGGCCGGGTCCTCGCCGCCGCTGGTGTTGATGACCACCACGGCCAGCGCCAGGCCCACCTGGTTGGCGGCCAGGCCAACCCCGCGGGCCGCCACCATGGTCTCGAGCATGGATTTCACCAGGCCGGGCAGCGCGGGGTCGGCGGGGTCCACGGGCTTGGCCTTCTGGCTTAAGACCGGGTCTCCATAGACCCGGATGGGCATCAGGGGCATGTTCTTTCCTTGTGGCAGAGGAGCTTTCTCAAAGGATAGCACAGAACCGCCCCCATGGTTAGAGGAAGCTCATGGGGTCCACATCCACGGCCAGGGACGCGCCATGGGGGGCCTGCCAGGCGGCCAGCCCCTGCTTGAGCAGGCGGTGCAGGCCCTGGTGGCTGGGGCACTTGATGAGCAGGCGGTAGCGCCACCAGCCCTTCACCTCCACCAGGGGCGAGGGCGCCGGCCCCATCACCTCCAGCCCGGGCTCCTGCAGGCTCTGGGCCAGGGCCTGCAGGGCCTGGCCCAGGCTGTCGGCTGCGGCCTGGGCCTTGGCCTTGTCGCGGCTGCGCAAGAGCAGGGCCGCCAGCCGGCCGTAGGGCGGGTAGCCCAGGGCCTTGCGCTCCAGGTGCTCCTCCTCGAAGAAGGCCGCGAAATCCTGCTTGGCGGCGGCCAGCAGGCAGGGGTGCTCGGGCCTCAAGGTCTGCACCAGCACCAAGCCGGGCTTGTCGGCGCGGCCGGCGCGGCCGGCCACCTGCACCAGCAGCTGGAAGGTGCGCTCCGCGGCGCGGAAATCGGGGAAGTTGAGGCTGGCATCGGCGTTGACCACGCCCACCAGGGTCAGGTT
>Ga0326728_10020489_pt1 | contig 12603 bp, 12 predicted proteins | sample MB3enrmetagenome_FD_207602 | JGI IMG/M metagenome (GOLD analysis project Ga0326728, IMG submission 207602) | Lab enriched peat soil microbial communities from McLean, Ithaca, NY, United States - MB31MN | ecosystem: Environmental > Terrestrial > Soil > Wetlands > Peat | place: USA: New York...
AGGCACGCACTTGGGACAAAGCGAATCGGTCGAGCGCGGCCAGCCGAGCGGCGGCTTCGACTTTTCCCACGACTTGAGCAGGGGCTTCTCGGACCACTTGGGAATGGGCGCGTCATTCGGAGCAATGCGGTTGAGGCGTTCAAACACTGCCCACGCGCCCGTGGCGACAACCGTCACGGCCTTCTCTACATATTTAATCGGCTTGTGCATTCTGCTCTCGCTTTCCTCAGCTCGGGAGATTAAAACTATCCCCACCGTCCCGCGTGCGGGATCCTGTGTACATAGACTTTTCCACGAGGAAACCTACCTGTGAAACCCAGAAGTTTCGATGCGTGGATTCTGTCACATTGATGCTATGGAAACCGTGATGGTTACGCATCAATAAGGCAATAAAGGGAAGAAAAACGGGGTTAAAAGGGGAAATGTGGGATTCTATGGGGCTAAGTTATTGAAAAGGCAGGGGGAGGAACCTACATTCTGTCATCCTGAGCGGAGTAGATGCTTCGCGAACGCGAAGCATCTACGGAATCGAAGGACCCCTGCACCCTTCGACCGGCTGTGTCTGAGCAGTAAGAGTCCTTCGACTACATTGCCGCCCGCTTGGCAAGCGCCAACTCCGCTCAGGATGACACTGCGTGCTAGATGAGCGCAGGTCGCATGCCGCGCTACAATAGCCACGGAGTTTCTATGCGAGAAGTCGTGGTAGTTTCTTCCGTCCGCACCCCGGTGGGCCGCGCGTTCAAGGGTACGCTGCGGGCTACGCGCCCTGATGAAATGGCTGCCGTCGCGATCAAAGGGGCGCTCGATCGCGTGCCGCAGCTTGATCGCAAGGAAATTGAAGACGTCATCGTGGGCTGCGCCATGCCTGAGGCCGAGCAGGGGATGAACGTGGCCCGCATTGCTTCGCTGCGCGCGGGGCTGCCGGTTGAGGTATCGGCGGTGACGATTAATCGCTTCTGCTCGTCCGGCCTACAGGCGATTGCCATGGCTGCTGAGCGCATCATGAGCGGCGGTGCCGAGGTTATGGTGGCGGGCGGCACCGAATCCATGTCGATGATCCCCATGGGCGGCCACAAGATTTCTCCCAACCCGTGGCTGGTGGATCATTATCCGGATGCGTATCTCTCGATGGGCCTGACGGCAGAGCGCTTGGCAGCGCGCTTCAGCATCACGCGCGAGGAGTGCGATCAATTTTCACTGCGCAGCCACCAGAAGGCGCTGGCGGCGATTGCGGCAGGCAAGTTCGAGGATGAGATTGTCGCCGTGCCGGTGACGTTCACGACGCCGAACGGGTCGAAGCCAAAACGGACGGAAATCTCTTTCAAAGTAGACGAAGGCCCGCGCGCCGATACTTCGATTGAGGCTCTGGGCGCGCTCAAAGCCGCGTTTCACGTCAAAGGCGTGACCACGGCGGGGAATTCTTCACAGATGTCGGATGGCGCAGCGGCGGCCGTGCTGATGTCGGCCGAGCGAGCTAAGGCTCTGGGCATCGGTCCGCTGGCGCGCTATGTCACGTTCTCGACCGCCGGATACAAGCCGGAAGAAATGGGCCTGGGGCCGGTCTTTGCGATCCCGAAAGCGCTGAAGCTGGCGGGGTTGAAACTGTCGGACATTGAAGTGATCGAATTGAACGAGGCGTTTGCAGCGCAGTCGCTGGCGGTGATCAAGGAAGCCGGGCTTGATATGGAACGCGTGAATCCCAACGGAGGAGCGATCGCGCTCGGTCATCCGCTGGGATGTACGGGAGCGAAATTGACTGCCACCGTCATCCGCGAACTGAAGCGGCGCAAGGCACGCTACGGCATGGTCACGATGTGCGTTGGCGGAGGCATGGGGGCGGCGGGGATTTTTGAAAATTTGTCGTGACGTTTTTGCTCGATCTTTACTGAATCTCTATGTTCGTTGACGCTGTTTTGGAGTAACCTTTAGGTGCTCCTTACCGTCCAAGTAAATAGAACGGCAAGGCTTTGCCCGATTGATCTCAATCGGTTGGGAGGTGCTCAGTGCGGCTCTCCAATCTTGTCATCGCAGCTATCCTGTTGGTTTCAGCAACGCTTCTGGCACAGCATTCGTCCGGAGGAGGGTCCAGTTCCGGTGGCTCTTCTCACGGCGGTTACTCGGGCGGCTCTTCGGCAAGTTCGGCGAGCAGCCACACTTCCAGCGCTTCCGCTTCGCATGTTGGCAGCACCGGTGCGTCGGCATCGCACACAGCGTCATTCCCCAAATCATCAACCGCCAAGGCAAGCGCTGCGCCGGAAAAGAAAAGTTCACGCTCGTTCCTCCATCCTTTCCGAAAGCCGGTTCAGAGGACGGAATTTAAGCGTCCGGCGCCGTGTCTCAAGGGGCGGTGTCCGGTCTGCCCGCCGGGAGAATCACGCAACGGAACTGGCACATGCGGGCCTCCGGTGGTCGCGAGCAACCTGTGCCGGGCCGGGCAATCGTGGAACGGCTTTGCTTGCGGCACGCAATATTGGTTCAACGATTGCCGCGCTTTGGCGGATCAGTTGGCGGTGCAGGAGCGACGGATGCGGGTGCATAATGACCCTGGCGACAGCCTCCGCCATCAGTTGCTGCAAAACCAATATGAGCAATGCTTGAAGCGTTTTAGCCTGCAGCCTTTTGGCTACGCGTTCAACGACGCGCGCCTGCTCGACATTCCCTAGGGCCGCGCGACGACTGCTGGCGATTCGGCGCAAGGATCTGCATTTGCGGCGCCTCTCGCGTAAAATGGTTGTCGTCGTTTGTCGTCCACTCAGCGGTCTTCACTTTGCAATCTAATTTCGAGGTCTTAGACAATGGCTACCACAGCGCTACCCAAAACCAGGATTTCCGGCGGCAGCTTCCTGCTCGAAGAGCGGCAGACTGCCGATGTCTTCACCCCAGAAGATTTTTCCGAGCAGCAACGGATGATTGGGCAAACGACGGAAGACTTCACCGTCAACGAAATTCTGCCCCAGGCCGAGAAGATCGAACACAAGGACTACGCGATTTCTCGCGCGCTCCTGAAGAAGGCTGGCGACCTCGGACTCAGCGGGGTGGAGATTCCGGAGGCCTATGGCGGTCTCGATATGGACAAGGTCACCGCCGCCATCATCGCCGACCATATCGCCAAGTACGCTGGGTTCGGCACCACCTGGGGCGCGCATAGCGGCATCGGAATGTTGCCCATCGTTTATTTCGGCACCGAAGAGCAGAAGAAAAAATATCTGCCCAAACTGGCCACGGGAGAAACTGTGGGCGCATATGCCCTGTCGGAAGCGACTTCCGGCTCCGACGCGCTCAATTGCCGCGCCCGCGCCGTGCTTTCGCCGGATGGCAAGCACTACATCCTGAACGGCGAGAAGATGTGGATCACCAACGGCGGCTTTGCCGACCTGTTCACAGTATTCGCCAAAATTGACGGTGAAAAATTTTCCGCGTTCCTGGTCGAACGAACTTTCCCCGGATTTTCCACTGGCGCCGAAGAGCACAAAATGGGCATTCGCGGTTCGTCTACCTGCTCGGTCATTCTGAATGATTGCAAGGTGCCGGTCGAGAATCTACTGGGCGAGGTTGGCAAGGGGCATATCATCGCCTTCAACATTCTGAACATTGGCCGTTTCAAACTCGGCGCGATGTGCGTGGGCGGGGCGCGGGTTTCGATTGAGAGTGCTGTGGCCTACGCCAAGCAGCGCAAGGCGTTCGGCAAGACGATCGGCGAATTCGGGCTGGTGCGGGAAAAGATCGCGAATATGGCCACGCTGATCTTTGTCGGCGAGTCGCTGGTCTATCGCACGGTTGGAATGATGGACGCGCTGCTCTCGGAAATCGATTCCGCGAGTCCGGACGCGGCGAAAGAACAGCGCAAAGCGATCGAGGAATACGCCGTCGAGTGCTCGATCCTTAAAGTCTGGGGCTCGGAGATGATCGATTACGTCGTCGACGAGACGCTGCAGATCTATGCCGGCTACGGCTTTGTGGAAGAGTATCCGGCGGAACGCGCCTACCGGGATGCCCGCATCAACCGCATCTTCGAAGGCACGAATGAAATCAACCGGCTCATCATTACCGGATTCCTGCTGAAGCGCGCGATGAGCGGCCAGTTGCCGCTCATGCCGGCGATCAAGAAGTTGATGGACGAAGTGTTGAGCGGTCCGTCCGTCGGCGAGGAGATCGAAGGTCCACTGGCGGAAGAGCGCAAACTGGTCGCGCAGGCGAAGAAGCTAGGCCTGTTTATCGCTGGATCGGCAACGCAGAAATACATGATGACGATCCAGGACCAGCAGGAAGTGATGGGTGCGATCGCCGATATGACGATCGAGATTTATGCTATGGAATCGGCGGTACTGCGTGCTCAGAAGATGGTCGAGCAAAAAGGCGAAGCATCGGCGGCGCTGCCTATTGCGATGGCGCGAGTCTATGTGACGCAAGCTCTGGATAAAGTCGAGGCAGCGGCCAAGAAAGTCATTGCCGATGTGGCCGAAGGCGACATGCTGCGAACGCAACTGGCGATTGTGCGCCGGTTGTCCAAGCACGAACCGTTCAACACGATTGCCTTGCGGCAGCAGATCGCGCAGAAAACGATTGAGGCAGGGAAGTACACGCTGGCGTAGGAACCTCGCCATTTGTCATCCGGAGCGGAGCGGGAGGCTCACTCGAACCAGCCACTGCGGTAGGCCAGCCACCACGAGAAGTATATGATGGGAATGGTCGCGCCCACGGCCCACCAGAGTGGCAGAACGAAATCGGCAGCGAGGCCGAGCACGGTCATTGAGCCCCAGAATATCTTGCGTTCCATATTATGGATTCTAAGGCCTTCCCGCCACTTGCCGTTTCCGTCTAGCAGGCTTCGAAGTGACTTCGGTTTGGCTGTAGAGACGGGGCTTGCCCCGCCTCAGACGCTAAGACGGGGCAAGCCGCGTCTCTACAATCAAGCCTTGGGCTTGAGTTCTTCCATCACACTCTGGATCAATTCTTTGGCGTCGGTGAGGTTTTTCATGATGAGTTGCACATCCATGACCGGCTTGTCCGGCCAGCGCTGGCTCTGGCAGTAAACGCCATGCTGCCCGACCAGGGCCATGGCGTCGGTGACCAAATCCATGGTGACCGCGAGACGTCCGCGCGGGACGCCCATGCGGGTTTCGTAGTGTTCGAGTTCTGCTTGCTTTTCGTCGAAGACGGCCATTCGCAGATTGTAATGGGGATGTGGGTATAATTCTCGTGCAGCTCTTAGCTCTCAGCCGTTAGCTCTTGGCCAAAAGCCAATGGCTAAGAGCCAAGAGTCAATCGCACAGTGTTATTCAGGAGGAACCATGAAGAAGTTTGCCTTAATTACAGCGTTACTGTTCGCCGTTGCGACTCTCGCTTCGGCGCAAATGGGCATGTCGCAGGACAAATCCAAGCGGCCCAGTCCGCCCGCCAATGCAGCGTGCAAGTTTTCGGATGGCAAAACCATCACCGTGGACTATTCCAGTCCGCGCATCAATGACCCCAAGACCCACCAGCCGCGCAAGATCTTTGGAGGGCTCGTTCCCTATGGAGAGATTTGGCGCACCGGCGCGAATGAAGCAACTACGTTCGTCAGCGATGCCACCTTGAAGGTGGGCGGCAAGGCCGTGCCGGCGGGCAGTTATACCATCTTTACCATCCCCAAGGCTGATGCGTGGACGCTCGTCATCAGCAAGAAGACTGGGGAGTGGGGAACAGACTATCCCGGCGAGAAGGAAGATCTGGCACGCGTGCCGATGAGTGTTTCCAAAACCAGTGCGCCGGTGGAAAATTTCACCATCGCGTTCGACCAGGCAGGTAGCAAATGCACGCTGCGCATGGAGTGGGAGAACACCCGCGCCAGCGTCGACATTACAAAGTAGAAGCACTGTCGGTAGAGACGGGGCTTGCCCCGTCTCGCCCGGCGCTATACTGGAACCCGAGGCGGCCCATGCTGCGCTTTCTTTGGAACTCCACCCGTGGACACCGGATTGCCCCCTGGCGCAGTCCCTATCTTCTGTGGCGCATCGAGACCTACACCGGCGTCAAAATGACCCAAATTGGATTCCTGGAATTCTGGGGATTCTTGTGGACGGAGCGAGCCAGCCTGTGGCGCTTCCTGAAGTGGACAGCGGAGATGGATCGCTACGTCCATCCCGGGACGAAGAGCTCCTAGCGCGATGATGCCGCGTCGTGGAAAATATCTTTTCTGCACCTTCCTGTGGAGACTCTAGTCAATATCTGTTAGCGGAAGTTTTTCTTAAAGGGAGAATGAAATGAAAGTCGGCGTCCTTGGTTCGGGCGATGTGGCGAAGATATTGGCCAGTGGATTTCTGAAACATGGCCACGACGTAACCATGGGAACGAGGACCCCTGCAAAGCTGTCGGAGTGGATAGCGAAGAACCCCAAGGGTAAAGCTGGCAGCTTCGCCGATGCGGCTGTATTTGCCGATCTGGTCGTGCTCGCGGTCAAGGGCAAGGCTGCGGCGGAAGCCCTTCGTTTGGCTGGCGCACAGAACCTGATGGGAAAAACTGTCGCAGACGCAACCAATCCAATTGAAGATGCGCCGCCGGTTAACGGCGTTTTGAAATTCTTTACCAGTCTTAACGAGTCCCTCATGGAGCGTCTGCAAGCCGAGTTTTCAGGCGCACACTTCGTCAAGGCTTTCAATTCGGTGGGCAGCGCCTGCATGGTGAATCCGCAATTCAAGGGCGGCAAGCCCACCATGTTCATCTGCGGCAATCATGAAGCGGCCAAGAAATCCGTGACCAAGGTTCTAGATGAATTCGGTTGGGAAACTGCAGATATGGGCAATGTAGAGGCTGCGCGCGCCATTGAACCCCTGTGCATGCTCTGGTGTATTCCGGGCTTTCTTCGCAATGACTGGAAGCATGCCTTCAAACTACTGACTTAGACTAGCCGTGACAATGTGGTGTGCGATGACCATGAGGAATCATGCCCAAGCCACGCTCACCTCAGCGTCCTTCCATCACCACATTGACTTCACTCCCCTTGCCCGCACCCATCAGTTGGAAGGCTGATCCGCGGTTGGCGGCGACTTCCAGAAAACCCATGCTGCCGAGAATCCCGAAGACTTCGCCGGGTGCGCCCTCGGCGTAGTTTGTGCACATGCGCGTTGCCTGCGTCTTGGTTCCAATCGAAATCTTGAAGGCGGGGGGAGCGGCCTCGAAAAGTTGGGGCGCGTCCTGCGGAGTGATGTTGGTGATGAGATTTCCAAAACGATCCACTTTCAGCACCACTCCTCTTAAGGTCCGCTCGTCCACCGGCTTGGGCCGAGGGGCGGCAAAGCGAACGTAATCTGTGATTTCTTCGCCGAAGCGGCTGGGTTCGATTCCCTTGGCCAGAAAAGCGGCGACCGGCGAGAAAATATCGCGCGCGTGGAACGTGTTGCTGCGGGGCTGCAGAAAATAATGCTCGGCGGTAACGTGGCGGACCGAAAGCCGCTCCTCACGGTCGTAGACCAGAGAAAGCACGCCGTTGTCGGGAGCCACAAACATGTGACGCTCACTGGTCAGGATCACCGGTCGCCGCGCTGTCCCGACGCCGGGATCGACGATCACCATGTGCACGGTACCGGCAGGGAAGTAGGAGTAGGCCTGAGAAATGGTCAGCGCGCCATCCAAAATGTCGAACGGCTGTACCGCATGGCTGATGTCGACGATCTGCGCTTCGGGGGCGATCTCCAGGATGACGCCTTTCATGGCGCCGATGAAATGATCGTTGACTCCGAAATCAGAGGTGAGAGTGATGATCGCGTTGCGTTCCAATCCGTGACCTCGTTGGGTCGGCAAGTTTTCAGGAACCCCAACGAAGTATCGGATGTCGCACGAGGGCGCGTCAAGGTGTCTGCCTGACTGGCGATTTCAGTTCCCGCCGAGTGCTTGTCCAAACGCGATCAAGTTTCCATCCGGCGAGAGCACTAAAAGCTCGCGTTGGCCGTAGGGCTGGTTCACCAGCCCGTAGACATCGCCCTTGGGTAGAGTGTCGAGCTTTGGCTTGAGTTCAGCACAGAGCCTATCAAGGTCGCGTACGTCGATATAGTACGCGAAGCGTCGATTGCCAGGAGGAGCGCCGTCGACTCCAGTTTGTTCAAGGATGCGGAAACCTACCGTCTCACGATGCACATAGGCATAGTTCTCTTGATGAAGCAGCGTCTCAAATCCCAGGATGTCGTTGAAAAACGCCAGCGCCTTCTCGATGTCATCCACATGCATGAAAGGCGTGACTTGGATGAAGTTTGACACGCGATCCTCCTCGACCTTGGGAAGACTAGTTCACTTGCACGTCGCCCGAGCCGGTGTGCACGGAAATCACAGGACCACCGCCACGCACCTTGCCCACGACGCTCTTCCTCGACTCCTGAACACGGCCTTGGACCGTCGTAGTCACCGGATGGCCCAGAGTGACGGTCCCGGAGCTCGAAGAGATGTCAACGTCGAAGGCCGCGTCGGAAGGCACTTGCAGATTCACGTTCCCCGAGCCGGTACGGACGCTCCACATGTTCTTCGGCGTGCCTTTGCCGTGAATGTCGCCGCTCCCCGCCTCCGCGCGGAATCCGCCATTGATGCCGTTCACGGTGATGTTACCGGAGCCGGTGCGGATGTCCACATCGCCCGCTCCCATTTCCTCGACGTCGATATCACCGCTGCCCGCTTTAATCTTCGCGGGACCCGAAAGCTCGCGCCCGCGAACGTTTCCCGATCCCGTCTGAAAACGCATTTCACCGTTGAGGCGCGCCAGTCGCAGGTCGCCCGATCCGCTCTCGAGATCGATATTGCCCTTGAGTCCTTCGACCGTCTGATCTCCGCTGCCAGTATGGGCGCGAACCGCAGTGTTTTCGGGAACGGTGATTTCGTAGTCGATCGAAATGTTGTGGAAGTTCACGTAGTCGACACGGATGCTGTTGCCGGTCTGGCGAATTGGAGGATTGTTCTGCAACTCCTGCACCTCCGCCTTGTGGTCGCCCCCGAACCAGGAATCGCCCGAGTGAATCTTGGCGTGAATCGAGACCGTTCCCGCAGCGCCGTTCCGAACGGTAATGTCGCCGGAGCGAGTCAGAACCTCGAGGTCCACGGGGCCGCTGACCTGGAACGACCGGTCAAAGGTTCCGATGACCGAAGCGGAGCCAACCAGCGAGCTAGCCAAAACAAAAATCAGTGTACGGATTGCACGAGCGCGAAGCAGAGAGCTGTTAGTCATAGCGGTTTGACTCCATAAACAAAATCCCAAGTCTTAGGTGGGTTGGTTTTCCTAACACCTAAGACCTGAGACCTGACACCTGGGTTCTCACTGCAGCACCACCTGGTCGCCTTCCTTCAGCCCTTTCAGCAACTCAGTCTTGGCGCCATTCGATATCCCGATGTTGACGGCAATCTTTTTCTTGCCTTCCTTGGCTTTGGGGTCCGGCACTTCCACCGACGCATTCTTGTCCTTGTCGTAAATGATCGAGCCTTCCGGAATCTGGAGCACGTTCTTATGCTCTTCGAGAATGATCTCGGCGTTGGCCGTCATCATGGCTTTGAGGACGCCTTCGGGATTGTTGATCGAGACGCGCACCTCGAAGGTCGTGACGTTGTCCTTCTCGACGCCCATGGGCGAGATCTTCGTCACCTTGCCGGTGAAAGTCTTGTCTTTGAACGACTCGACTTTGATGCGGGCAGGTTGTCCCAGGTAAACTTTGCCGATATCACTCTCGTCCACTTTACCTTTGACGTAAACCTCGCTGGTGTCGCCAAGCGTCATCACCAGTGTCGCCGTGGAACCCAGTACCAGGATGGAGCTGACCGCATCGCCAATTTCCACATCGCGTGAAAGCACGATCCCGTCAATGGGCGACTCAATCGTGGAGTAGCCAAGCTGCTCTTCCAGTTGCTTCAGGTTGGCGCGGTCCTGTGACACTTGCCCCTGGGCCTGACCAATCTTGGCCTGCAAAACCTGCAATTGCGCCTTGGAGACATTTTGCTTATTCAGCGCCATCTCGTAATTCTTTTCCGCGTCGTCGAGCGCGGAAGCCGAAACCACGCCATCCTTCGCCATGCCCTGCGCGCGGTCGTAGGCGCGCTTCAGCAGCGGAACGTCGGGGCCTTCGGCGTCGACTTTCGCTCGCTCCAGGTCGGCGCGCGTACCGTTCAAGCTGGCGCTTGAAGCTTCCAACTGCGCGCGGGCCTGGTCGACACGGGCCTGGAGTTCTTCCTTATCGAGTTCGGCGAGAACTTGCCCCTGCTTAACTTTGTCGCCGTAATCGACGTAGAGCTTCTTCACGATGCCGCTGGCCTTGCACTTGATCTCGACCTTGGTGATGGGCTCGATCTTGCCCGTGGCCACGACGCTCTTAGCCAAGTCGCCTTTTTCAACCTTGGCCAGCTTCGAGGGATCGATCTTGGTCCCGCTGCTGGATGCGATCAGCGCCCCGGCAATCACCAGGATAAGAAGGGTTGCCCCGATCGAGCTCCAGATGATGATTCGCTTACGCCGTTTTCTCTTGCCATTGCCGTTGCCTTCCACGACCGCCTCCTGCTGGAATCCACGTCCTAAGAACTGCCATTCAACTATTGTTACGAAAGAGCCATTGGAATAGTTCCTAAAGAATCTCGAGCCTTGTATCAGGGAATCGGTGCTGCGTACTTAGACCACCGGCAAACGAAAAGGAAAGCGCCCAGTTGCAAATCACGTAGGGACGGCCGCCCTCGGCCATCCTGCCGAGCGAAGCTCGGCAGCGTCTCTCGCAGCAAGGGTGTACGAATATCAGAACTGTCCCGCAGTTTGCTGAGGTCCAGTTCTCATTGTACCGTCCGAATGCTCCCAGGCAAGGCATTATCCCTTTGGAATGTTAGAATTAGAGTTCCATGATTGCATACGTGCTGCTGCGGGTATTCGTCATCCTGCTTCTGGTGGCGGCCAATGCCTTCTTTGCCGCAGCCGAGTTCGCGCTGGTCAGCGTGCGCGAGACGCGTATTCAGCAGTTAATCGAAGCCCATCGGGTGGGCGCCCGCACTGTTCTCAAACTTCACCAGCAACTCCCCCGCGTCGTTAACGGCGTGCAACTGGGAATCACCGTTGCCAGTCTGACCCTGGGCTGGCTGGGCGAGCCGGTTTTGGCGCGATTGTTCGAAGGCTGGATCGGGAGCGTGCCGCATGCGTTGATCTATGCTCATGCCATCGCCGTCGCCGTGGCCTTCGTCATGATCACCAGCCTGCACGTGATCCTCGGCGAACTGGTTCCCAAGTCGCTGGCATTGCAACGGGCCGAGAGTGTCGCACTCGCGGTCGCCGCCCCAATGGACGTCTTTCTGACCATCACCCGCCCCGTGACGGCGGGCATGAGCCGCGCCGCCGGTTTTGTCCTGCGCGCCTTCGGGACTCGCGAGATCCGGCACGGTTCGGTTCACTCCCCCGACGAACTCAAGCTGATCGTAGCCGCAGCCCACCATTCAGGACAGCTCTCTCCCGCCCAGGAAGAGATGCTGCTCAATGCGCTCGAACTCGACAACATTACCGCACGTCAAGTGATGGTGCCGCGAACCAGAATATTTTCCTTGCCCTCCGACATGAACCTGGACGAAGCCCTGGCGCGGGTGGCCGACGATCAGCACTCCCGTGTCCCGGTCTATGATCCGCAACGCGGTCCCGAACATATCGTCGGCGTGCTCTACGCCAAGGACTTGATGCGTTGGACGCGCCTACGCCTCGACCACAGTGCCGATCCTTCCGCAGCCATGCGCATTTCCAAGATGAAGATTGGCCAGGTCATGCACGATGTGCTGGTGGTGCCCGAAACCAAGTCATTGCTGGAACTGCTCGGTGAATTCCAGCAGCGCAAGCGGCACCTGGCGGTCGTCGTCGATGAATTCGGCTCCACGGCAGGGGTGATCAGCGTGGAAGATGTGATTGAGCAGCTGGTGGGCGAACTGGAAGATGAATTCGACGTCGCTGCCGCTCCGCAAGCCGTCACCGACGCGAATGCGCCTCTCGTGCTCGACGGAACCATCAACATCCGCGACCTCGAAGCCCAATATGAGCTGACGCTTCCCCAGGACGAAGGCTACGAGACGCTTGCCGGCTTTCTTCTTTCGAGATTGCAGAAGATGCCTGCGGGGGGCGAGGCGTTCGATTATGAGGGTCGGCGTTTCGTCGTAGAAAGAATGGACGGCCATCGCATCGCGACGGTTCGCATCACGCCGGTGCCCGCGCCCCCAGTGGCACCCGCTACTCCCGTGCAGCGGGTCGGAGACTAGCGGTTCGGGTACCAGTGAGATTCGTATCAGGGCATCGCTTTAGCGATGCTGAAAGTTCTTCTAAATCCGACGCCCCTTTAGGGACTGGGTTCTTATGCCGCGCTATATCATCTCCCGCGTCCTCTACACCCTGCCAGTCATCTGGCTCGTTGTCTCCACTGTCTTCCTTCTGATCCACTTCGTTCCCGGAGACCCGATTCAGCAGATGCTGGGCGAAGGCGCGGCCGCCGGAGACATTCAGGCTGCAAGACACGCTTACGGCCTCGACGTCCCGCTAGGCCAGCAATACCTGAATTACTGGCGAGGCGTGCTCCACGGGGATCTAGGCAAGTCGCTGCGCTTCAACCAGGGAGTTACATCGTTGATTGCCCAACGCTATCC
>Ga0326728_10020490_pt1 | contig 12602 bp, 9 predicted proteins | sample MB3enrmetagenome_FD_207602 | JGI IMG/M metagenome (GOLD analysis project Ga0326728, IMG submission 207602) | Lab enriched peat soil microbial communities from McLean, Ithaca, NY, United States - MB31MN | ecosystem: Environmental > Terrestrial > Soil > Wetlands > Peat | place: USA: New York...
TGCTCTTCTGGATGGCTGAGGGGCGGGTCTTTTACATTCTTAGGAACATCATTGCAGAAGCGTGCATCAGGCTAATTAACAATTGCCTTCATACTTCTGTTTACACGATGGACCTCCACACCTATGGTGAGGTCCTATGGAAAACCTACGGTGCGGATCTCTGGTTTGGTTTTCTCTTTGGGTTGGCGGCGGTAATGGTTGCGCGCTGGCTATATGCTACGGAAAAGCGGGCTTAGTCATTACCCTCTCCCTCAGAATTACTGCTGCTTCGCAAACCACTTATAAACTTCCAGCGTGATGGCGTCGAGGGTTTCCTGGCCGGCCTTGTTCGCGAGGGGATGATTGTTCGCCATGATCGAGAACACCAGGCGCTTTCCCGAGGGCAAATCCATGTAACCGGAGAGCGTGTTGACGTGCTCCACCGACCCGGTTTTGGCGTGAATCTTCCCCTTCACGTCATCGGTCAACAGGCGGTGGGCCAGCGTGCCGTCGATGCCGGCGACCGGCAGGGAATCGAACCACACATGGAAGTGCGCTGAGCGCGCCATGTAGAGGAGCAACGTCACCGCGGCGTGCGGGGCCACCAGATCCTCCCGTGAAAGTCCCGAGCCGTCGGAGAAATAAATTTCGCCCGGCAGAATTCCCCCTTGCTGTGTTGCAAAGGCGTTCAGAGCTTGCAAGCCTCCGGCCAGACTGCCGGAATGATTCTGGACGCGCCCCAGGGTGCGCAGCAGCATCTCCGCGTGCAAATTTTCGCTTTCCTTGTTGATCACCTTGATGGCCTCGCGGAGCGGCGGCGAAGTGTGTTCCGCCAGCACAATGCGCGGGCATGAGGGGGAAACGGGGTTGGGCAGGGAAGCGGCCTCCAGGCGGGTGAGGTGGCGAACTTCGCTGGGCCCTTCGACCACAATTCCCCTGGCCCGGAGCGCGGCGCGGAATTGTTCCGCCATCAACAGGGGAGGATTGGCGATGGCCACGGTCTCAACCTCTTCCTCGTTGTCGATGGGAATCTGGCCCCAAAGGTCGAGTTCCATCGAGCCGGGTTGACGCTCCAGAAAGTAGCTTTTCTCCGTGCCCTTCGCTCCCGTCAGGATGTGGTTCTTCAGGAGGTAATAATCCGGCACGGGGTCCATGAGCACGCTGGCCGCGTCGCCGGCCCGTCCGCCCGGTTTGATATGCAGGGTCAGCGAGTTGTCATTGAATGCCAGCGCGGAGACGGGTGCTCCGTATCCCCACTCGAGATCATCGGCCGCCCAGTTCGGGGCGAAGGGTTCCCAAACAAAGTAACTGTCGTCGGCGATCAAGTTTCCCGTGACCTCGCGCACGCCGCGGGCTTTGACCTGGTCGGCCATGTCCTCGATAAACTTGCCCGCGGGCTGTGCCGGGCCGTGGTAGGTGTAGGGGAAGGTGCGAACCCCCAGGTTGGGGTCGCCCCGCCCCACGAGGTAGAGGTTTCCCACGCGCCCCTCGGAGTCGGGCGCGGCCTCGCTTTCTACGGTGGTGTGAAAAGTGTAGTCAGGACCCAACTTTTCGAGGGCCGCGGCCGTGGTGAACATCTTCATGTTGGACGCGGGGATAAACAGGCGCTCGGCATCGCGCTCGTAGAGCAGTTTGCCGCTCTCCAGTTCGACCACCTGGATGCCCCACCAGCCGCGCCGCGCGTCGCTGGAGGAAAGGACTTTGTCAATGCTGCGATCGAGCGCGATTCTTCTGCGCGCATGGTGGGAAGGGGTGGCCGGCGAGGCAGCATTTTGGGGGACCGCTACGCTGGCAATGCCAAACCTGGCCATCTGGCGAGATTGCGCTGCAAACAATGGCAGCACGGGTTCCACGGCCAGTGCAAAGAGGAGCAGCAGCCGCGTGCATGTCCATTTTGGATCAAGCGATGGTGGGGTTCGCTGCACGGGATTCAAGACTGGAAGTTCAAAATCAAAAATCTAAAATCCAAAATCTAAAATTGGTTCAACCCAGCAGGCGGGCCACCTCTTTGGCGTAATAGGTAAGGATGATGTCCGCCCCGGCGCGGCCGATGGAAGTCAGGCATTCCATTATCATCCGCTCGCGGTCAATCCAACCCAGGCGCGCGGCGGCTTCAATCAGCGAGAACTCTCCGCTGACCTGGTAGGCAGCGATGGGAACATCAAACGCCTGGCGCGCCAGCGCAATGATGTCCAGGTAGGGAAGCGCCGGTTTGACCATGATGATGTCCGCGCCCTCTTCCAGGTCAAGTTCAATCTCGCGCATGGCCTCGCGCTGATTGGCGGGGTCCATCTGATAGGACTTGCGGTCACCGAATTTGGGAGCGGAATCCGCCGCCTCGCGGAAAGGTCCGTAAAATGCCGAGGCATACTTGGCGGAGTAAGCCAGAATGGGGATTTGCGTGTACCCGTGGGCATCCAGTTCGTCGCGAATGGCGCCTACGCGGCCGTCCATCATGTCGGAGGGGGCAACAATGTCCGCGCCCGCCTCCACCTGGGTCAGGGCGGTGCGGGCCAAAAGCGGCAGGGTGGAATCATTATCGATTTCACCGTCCTTGATCAGCCCGCAGTGGCCGTGACTGGTGTATTCATCGAGGCAGACATCGCAGATCACCATCAGGTCCGGCAGGGCCTTCTTCACCGCGCGCACGGCGCGCTGCACGATGCCGTCGGGATCATAAGCCCCGCTTCCCGCTTCATCCTTGCTTTCCGGAATGCCAAAGAGAATGACGGCGGGAATGCCGAGGCCGTGGGCGGCGCGGCACTCCTCCACCAACAGGTCGATGGACCACCGGTAGTTGCCCGGCATGGATTTGATTTCACTCTTCACCTGCGTGCCGGGACAGACAAAGAGCGGGTAAATGAGGGAGCGCACACTCAGGCGGGTTTCGCGTACGAACCCCCGCAGCGCCTCGGTGCGCCGTAATCGGCGGGGACGGTGGATGGGGAAGGACATGGTCTCAATACTGGTTTAACTGCTGCGTTATATCGTGTTGCTTCAGATTTCCGAAGGTGCCGACATTCGCCAGCGACAGGGCCACCCGGAACTGGCTCTCACGCCGCAGCGGCCCCAGGTTGTAATACTGGTACTCGACATCAATCGCGAAACACCCGAAATTATAGCTGACTTGATTCACCGAGTGCTGGAATATCTTCTGCTGAAAGTTGTAATCGATCCCGAAGGTGCCGCTGAACCCGCGGCGATTGGGATCGCTCCAGGTCACCAGCGCGCCGAGCAGGTGAAAGGCGTCGAGCGGCGTGGGAGGGAGAGGTTGCAAAGGTGCAAGGGTTAACGGGGAAGCGGTGGTGCCCGACCCCTCCAGCAGGGAACTGAAGTAGGACGACTTGTTGATGAAGAAGTCGGTGAGGGAAAGCCCCAGCAATCCGGTTTTCACATGGGAGGTGATGCCAGCATCCACAATGCCGCCCTCGCCGCTGGGGCTGACGTCGGTTTGAACTTCCGTATCGTAGTTGGAGAAGGGTGCGAATTTGAGCACGGAATCAACCGGCGAGAACCGCTGGCCGTGTTCGAAGGCGAAGCCGGTGAGATCGATGGTGGAGGCAAAAACGTTGTTCTGGCCCTCGACCAGCGCCCCCCCAAAGCTGGGATCGAAGTAATACTTCTGGGAGAGACGCCACGAGAAAATATCCCTCGCCTGGGGCATGTCCGGTGAATCATCCGGCACGTCCTTGCGGGCCAGAAGGCTGTTGGTCAGCGAATATTCCACGTCATTGGTATCGGTGAAAATATCCATGGCATCGAAGCGGACGATGTCCATGATATTCTGCGGATTGCGGGCGCGCACCAGGTGGTATTGAATATCCGGCTCAATCACGTGCTTCAAGCGGTAGCCATGGTGGGGATTGGCGAATATTTTTTCGAGCGAAGGGGGGCGCAGGTCAAAGCCCAGCTCCGCCTGCAAGCGGTCGATGGGGGCGTGGTTCGGTTCGAGGCTGTCCCCGTAGCGCGTGGCCCGAAACCCGATCATGGGGATGAAACGAAAATGCCAGAACTCCCTGGCCCGCAGAAGAAGCTGCGGATGAAAGTCCAGGCGGTCCTCGAGCAGGGGGATCGTCAATCCGGACTCCGTGCGGCCCACCGCGTCCACGGAACTCTCAAAGGAAAAGTAGAAGGGCGAGTTCGAGATCTGCCGGTCATCCCCGGAAAACTCAATGCTGGGGAGGTGGCGGATGATGACCGAGTTCCCCGGGACCAGTTGCGTGGAGAGGAAGTTTTCGTACCGCTCGGCGGAGACGTTGAAACTGTACGCATCCCAATTCTTGGTGATGAATCCGGATTGCACGGCTTCCGAACTGACGGCCTCGGAATAATTGGACGACCACGTTAATCGGAAGGCCATGGTGTTGACGTAGTCCACGTTGACGATGGCGCGGAAGCCGTCGCCAATGTCGTCATCTTTGCCGATGGCGCGGATACTCTCGCCGGGGGCGCGCAGCGACTCGGTGATGTACTGTCCGGGCACCGTCGACTCGACGAGCGTGGTGCCTTTATAGGTATCATTGACGCCAAAGTAGGTGACGGTGAAGTCGGCGTTCTGGCTGGGCTTGGCGCGAAACTCGCCGCGTTCCGCTAGGCCGCGTTTGCTGTAGTCCTCAAGCCCCAACATCAAATCGGTGCTGGGATTGATGGCCCAGAAGAATCCGTCGCCAAGGATGTAGCCTTTCTGCGTGGAGTTGCCAACATGGGGAAGCAGAAAGCCGGTTTGGCGGGGCTCGCGCGCCAGCGAATCCACCACAATCGGAAAGTAGAAAATAGGGATGCCGAGGAAACGAAAGATCGCATCGTGGCCCACCAATTTGTCATCGACCTTGACGCGAGCTTCCCGCGTGGAAAGCAGCCAGCCCTCCTTGGCGCATTGGCAGGAGGTCAAGCTGCCGTGATGAACCAGATAGTTCTCCGCGTCCAGGCGGTCCACCGTTTCGCCCCAAATGTAAAAGGGGTTTTCGGTTTTCAGGACGTGCGGCCGGGCGGGGCCCTTGGAATGAACATAACCGACCCCCTTGCTGAACCATCCCTTCTGGGTCTGGATATTGTAATGGACCTCGTCCGCGGTGAGATGGCTGAGAGGATCGTCAAAGATGACGTGTCCGCGCGCGATCACCTCATTCGAGGCTTCATCGAAGGATGCCTCGTCGGCAGTCACCCGCATGTCTTCGTAAACGATTTCGACGTGCCCACGTAAATGATAGGTGTCGTTATCCTTCTGCTGCGAGTCGGCGCGGACCGTAATCTCTTTTCCGCGCTCCTTTGTCTCCAGAGAAATCGGCGCCTGCTGCGCGCGCAAGCAGGGGGCAAGCATAAGGCACAGGGTGAGGACGGCGGGAAGCCGCATGCCATTACATCCGTGAAGGGGGCGGTGGAAATCCATGAGCGCACAGAAGGGCCATTCTACTCGAAAGCCCTTTGTTCTTCCGAGTGAATTTGCTAAGATGCCAGCGATTAAGGGAAACGCTGCCTGAAGGATTGAAGACCTGCGGTGAAATGTCCCAAATGTGGATTCGTCAGCTACGCGGGGCTTGACCAATGCAAGAAGTGTGGCTACCCGTTCGTGAAGGCCGCCCCCAAAGAATCTGCTCCCTTGCTGACCACGTTGTTTGCGCAGGGAGCGCCCTCCGGTTCCCGCCCAACGGCGGGAGCTCTTCCCGCCCCCAATGAGAAGTCCTCGCGCAACGTGCCGCAGCAGCCCACGGAACGAATAACTCCTGGTGAGGCAACGCCCGCGCGCGGAACTTCCACCCCGGCAGACGGGCCGGCCGCCCGCGGACAGCCCGGCGATAGGCCGGCGGCCGATTGGAGAGACGAACTCTCGGAACGGGTGGTGAACTTCCGCAAGCGCCGGGCGCGTTTCCAGCCTGGCGCCGAGCCCGCGGGGAATCTTGAGCTGGACTTTGATGACCTCCGCAAACCCGAGGATATTCTGCCTGCTTTCCACGCGCCGCAAGATCTGGAGGATGGCGATTCGGGCCTCGACATGGAAATCAGAGAACCCCTCCTCCCCCAGGAGGAGGACGGCGGCCTGCACGCGCCTGTGGCGGTTGAAGAGCCCGAGGGGATGCAACTCGATGCCGGCCCCGGAGAGTCGGATGAGATGTCCCTGGGTGAGCCCGCGGCAGAGAACTCTCCCATGGAAATTCTGGTGGGTTCGCCGAATGAAAGGGGAGCCGGGGAGCAGACAGCGCCAATGGCGATTATCATCGCGCCCTTAGGCCGCCGCTTCATGGCAGGAATGCTGGATGCCCTGGTGTTGCTCCTGGGAGCGGCCCTGTTCGGGGGGATTTTCTGGTATTCGATGACGCAGTTTTGCGGACACAATTCCCTGGTTCCGTTCAACCTGGCAATTCTGGGATTGGTCGCCCTCGTCTTCATCTTTGCTTATTTCGCCGCATTCACTGCCATCGCTTACGCCACGCCCGGATTGCTTTACCAGGGCTGCGAGATTCGCAATTTGCAGGGAGAGCATCCGACCAAGCGCGAATCCTTCTGGCGCGCCTTCGGAGTCCTGGTATCGCTGGCAGCCCTGATGGTGGGTTTCATTTGGGCCTATGTGGATAGCGACAGCCTGACGTGGCATGATCGCATGTCGGGAACGGTCATTTCGGAGGAGCCAGCCGTCGCGGGTACCGCCGCCCTGAAATCGAAAGCCTAGAGCGGTCGGGCCGCGACCGGAAACGTAAGGCCGGGGCGTGCCTCTTATTGCTCTCCGCACGGGCTCCCCCCGCGGGAGGATCTCTCCATGGGCAAGGGCCGGTTCGTTAATCAGAAGCTTGGCAAGAACGTCAGCCGCAAATTCGATTTGCTGAAATCAGAACTCGCCGGACGCGCCCGCGGCAAGCCCTTATCCCGCCCCGTGAATCCGCCCGTTTCCAAAAAAGATATTCCAGCAAAGGGCAACAACAACATTATTAGCCGTGGATTCAGCTAGTTGCTGGGCCAGGCGGGCCGCCGGAAAAGATCTCACACAGGAGTTGCTTCCACCCGGATTTGTGCATCAAATTCTAGGGCGTGCTATAATTTCAGGAATCAGGGCAGTGTAAGCCCCGGGTGAAGGAGCCATCCCAGCATGACAAATCGCATTCGAGCGGCACTCATTTCGATTTCCCTCGTAATCATGTCCTACGTTGTCGTAGGAGGGTTGCTGGGGAAAAGCGAAACATCCTCTGAGAAGACTTATCGTGACCTGGGTGTTTACAGTGAAGTCCTGAATCGCATCAAGCAGGAATACGTGACGGATCCTGATCTCAAAAAGGTTACGGACGGCGCGATCCGGGGACTGCTCGAGTCGCTTGATCCCTACAGCACGTACCTCACCCCCGAACAATATCAGGATTACCTGCAACATCCCGACCCCGGCCCCGCGGATGTGGGGATTTTTATCTCCAAGCGGATGGGCTATGCGACGGTGGTTGCCATCCTTCCGGGAAGCCCGGCGGAAAAGGCCGGAGTGAAGCCCGGCGACCTGATTGACGAGGTTGAGGGGACGCCCACCCGTCAGTTTTCGGTCTTGCAGCTCGAGCGCGAGATGGCGGGGCAGCCCAATTCCACCGTGAAGCTCACCCTGGTTCGTGAGGGGCGCACCGACCCCGAGAGCGTGACCATCACCCGCGCGGTTCTCAACTACCCACCGGTGATCTCCAAAATGCTGGAAGACGGAAACGGCTATCTGCGCGTCGCCACCTTCAATAAAGGCAAGGCGCGGGAAATTGCCGCCAGGATCAAGGAGCTTCAGTCGCAAGGCGCCCACAAAATCATTCTCGACCTGCGCAACTGCGCGGGGGGCGACGTGCAGGAGGCGGTTGACACCGCCAGCCTGTTCATGGATAAAGGCCTGGTCACCTACCTCGCCGGTCAGCGCTTTCCCCGCCAGGATTTTCCCGTTCATCCCACCGGGCCGGTGTGCACCCTGCCCCTGGCCGTCCTGATCAATCAGTCGACGGCGGGGCCGGCCGAACTGGTGGCTTCCGCGATGCTGGGCAACAAACGCGGCGAGGTGGTGGGCACCCGGAGCTTTGGCGTGGGCGTTTATCAGAAGCCCATTCCCGTCGGCGATGGCTCCGCATTGCTGCTTGCCGTGGCCAAGTATTATGGGTCGGACGGCAAGGCAATCAACGACAATGGCGTGACCCCCAGCGTGGTCCAGCCCGCCAGCTCGGACGCTGGCAATGAGGATGCGGATGAAGAGAGTCAGCCCGAAGGGCCTGAGCAATTCGGCGGCAAAGATGACCTGCAACTTCGCAAAGCCATCGAGATTCTGGGGCAATCCGCAACCCCGGCCAAGGCGGCGTAGTTCGAAGATCGAAATTCGAAACTCGAAATTGGAATTTGGAAACTCGCAACTCGAAGATCGAAACTCGTAAATCGGAACTTGAAACTCGAAGATCGAAACTTGAAACGTGCAGCGGGAAGATTGAAGCTTATAATTCGGAATTCAGAATCCGGAATTCGGAATTTCAGACGCGTATCGATTTTCGAATGCCACCTGCCTGAACCTCGAGGACGAAACTCCTGGAAAAGCGAAACCCGAAATCAGAAGATCGAAAATCCCATGGCGACTCACGGCTTTCGATTTTCCAGTTTCCAATTTCGCTTTTCCAATGTCCGATTTTAAATTTCAAATTTGAAACCTCAAATTCCCCCATTCGCCTCCCCTTCCTTCTCCTGTTAATTCTGGGAGCCGGCGCCTGCAATCGGTTTCATCCCCCACCCCTGACGGAAGCAGACCGCCGCGAGCTTGCCGGGCAGTTCAAGCGCGCCGTCCAGGACTCGGGTGGAGCCGAGGTTTGGATTAAACATCCTGCCCGGCCGCGCCATGAGCAGGGCTCCGGCCAGTCCTTTCAAGTCCTCGCCACTTCCGGGGCTTACCGTGCCGTGCTGGCGCGCCTCCAACAGGAGGCGAACCAACGTCATCTGGATTTGGGGAGCACGCCGTCCCCTGGCGCCGGCGGACTTCCTACCGTCACCTTGAGTGTCATGCAACCAAGCGGGCAGCGTGTCCTGCAAATCCAGGTGCGAGAGGTGTCCCGGTTGTTGCGCGCCGCCATTGTGATTGACGACGTCGGCAACGATCTGGCGGCAGCACGCCGGCTTGCGGCGCTCGAATATCCCCTTACTTTTTCGGTCTTGCCTTATGTGCGGTACAGCCGGGTTTCCGCCGCGGAAGCTCACCGCAGCGGGCATGAGGTGATGTTGCATCTGCCCATGGAGCCGGAACCCGGCGGGCACGCCGCACCCGGCAATGGCGCAATTCTCGTGGGCATGAACGCCGCGGAGGTGCGGAAGGTGGTGGAAAGCGGCCTCGAGGCGGTTCCCTACGTGGCGGGCGTAAATAACCATATGGGATCGCGGGCCACCCGCGACGCCGCGCTGATGGACGAGGTCATGAGAACTCTCGCCGGCCATCGGCTTTACTTCATCGACAGTCGCACCACCGCTTCGAGCGTGGCGCTGGATGCGGCCCGGCGTGAGCGCCTGCCGGCATTTTATCGTGCGGTCTTCCTGGACGATACGGAAACAGTTCCTTACACCCTGGGGCAGTTGCGCGAGTTCCGCCACACCGTGGAGCAGGAAGGCGTGGCGCTGGCCATTGGGCACCCGCACGCCACCACCATCGCGGCGCTCGAACAATTCCTGCCGGAGTTCGAGCGTGCTGACATTGAGCTGGTCTTGCCCTCCCAAATCGTGCGCCTGCCCGAAATCGCCCGCCTGCACCCGCCGGCCCATGCAGGGCGGTAGCGGCGGCGTGCCGCAAGAAAATCGCAGCGCCGGCCTCGACTGCCGGCAGGTGCTGACCTCAAGCAGCGCTGCAACAGGGTGCCATGGCCATCCTGGCGATGCCCCTTCACGGGCAGGACCCCGATAGATCGGGGCAAGTTGCCCGTGCCACGTTTCCGTGCTGACCTCAATGTCTGGGCTACATACATAACTATGGAAAGCACAGGCGGCCGGGCAACGGTCAACGGCGAGCGGGCGAAAAACACTTGGAAATTGGCGGCTCGCATTTCGACTAACTACATTTCTTTTCATACATATTCCAGAGTAACAGCGATAAGTAGCTTTATTTTCTATGACATTCCAGGTTCCAGGGAAATTTGACTTCGGTCAAGATTTTAATTACATTGTTTTCAATGACTTAAAATCTTTCCTGCGCATTCTTATGGTCCCCTTTTTCCCCGACCGTTTCCGCCTGTTTTTTGTAACTGCCTTGCTGTCCGTGCGTTATAGATGGGCTCCATAAATAGCCTCTCATTTCAAACCTCGCTAACTGGATTTGTTTTCATCAACATTCCAGGTTAGCAAAGTTCGTTTTCGTGCAACTCACGCGTGCCGGCGAGCCCTTTCAGTAACTCCTCTATCATCAATTGCTTGGCGCTTACCGAAATAACACGCCATTTTGCCCGTATTTCGCTAACTCATCGTGTTTTCATAAACATTCCAGGTTAGCGAAGCGCCTTTTCGAGTGGCAAGTCCTACGGTTGTAGCACCGGGCTTTCGCCCGCATGGCGCCGGCCGCTTTTTGGGGCCAGCGCCTTTGCGGGTATGGCCGCTACCGGTCCGACGGCTAGCCGGTTCCGGATTCGCCGGCTGACCGCATGCCGCGCCAGCGGGGCGGGGACACCAGCCCTCCCCGCGATAGTAGTCTATCACCATAGCTTATATGATGTCAAGGGAATTATTGTCTGCTGTTGCACCTAAGGCACAAATCTTCCTGGAAAACCGGCGGACTGATCTGGCCATTCCCTGCCCGGGGGATATCACCTGGCCAAACTCCGGCCCTTGCCGATTCCAGGGTCCCAGCCTTGGGGAATTTGCTTCCGCCGTCATCAGGTGGGCTTACGGCAAGAGGTCCAGGCAGGTGCGAGCCGCATACGGCAGGAATCGGTAACTTGCGCGCGGCAGGATCGCCGCCGCGGCCACCCACCATCGCCGTGGAATTTCCCTTTGATGAAGGAGTCAAGCCGCGGCCATCAGGGAGCCCCACATTTGTGGCTCGTGTTCAGGACGGCGTTCTCCTGCTTGCAGGACTTGATGGCATTATCGAGCTTTTGGCGAAGGGCGGCATTGGAAGGATCAAGCTTCAAGCCTTGCTGGTAAGCGCTAATGGCGTCATCGTATTCGCCACGCGACGAGTGGAAGTCACCCATTTGAACGTAATTTGGATTGGTCCCTGGCTGGGACAATGGCGCAGAGGGAGCCCCACATTTGAAGTTTTCGTTCAGGACTGCGTCCTCCTGCTTGCAGGTCTTGACGGCATGATCGAGTTTTTGGCGAAGTTCGCTGCTGGAAGGATAATGATTCAGGCCTTCCTGGTAAGCGCTGATGGCATCATCGTATTCGCCACGCGCCATGTGGAAATCACCCTTGGCAATGTACGCATGATCGGTTTGTGGTTGGGACAAATCCACAGACGCCGGCATCTCGGCCGCCGGTTCCACGGGTTGGGTCGCGGGTGCGGACGGAGCACCTCGATGGGCCAGCTTTCTCAATTGCCAATAGCCGAGCGGCAGGAAGACAGCAAAAACTACTGCGAGCAAAGCGAGACTCCACGCCATCAGGCGTAACGAATTCAAGCTTTTCACGTCATTCCTCCTGAAGTGAGTTTGGGCCGATCTTCGCAAAAATCCCCGGACAAAGCGACCGGGACCAGCGGGCGGTACTGGTGCCATTGGCAATTGGACGCCTTGCCAAAGACAGTTCATCCCCGCAATGGTGAATCCAGCCGTTAGGCGCGAACGCGGTTCGGCCGGAAGCAAACGGGATGTAGAACCGACCTTGAGGTCGGCCCAACGTCGATGTGCCATGGCCATCCTGGCCATGCCCGAGCACGGGCGGGAGAAGCTGTGAAAAAATCAAAACAAAATCCTTGACTAGCGATATAGCTATGATATAATTCCCCTCTGATGGCCGGAGGGAGGTGCAGCATGGGTTACCAGTCCACGGTGCAGGTAATTCAGCGGGGTGGCAAGAACCGCCAATGGTATCTGATTTGTCCCGCCCCCTTGGCGCAAGCCTTGGAGATTGAGAAGGGCGAGGTGATCGAGTGGGTGGTAGAGGACAAGCACACGCTGGTGTTGAAGCGCCGTCCCCGGCCGACCGCGGCATCTCACGGGCGGAGGCGAGCGCATGAGTGAGGACGGCGCGGAGCAGCAGCAATCGATCTGGGCGGAGAGCGAATGGCCGGCGGGGCCGTCCGCGGCGGAGGCGCAGCCGGGCGCACCGCAGGGCCGGCCGCGTTTCCAAGCGATCAATCGCCAGCAGATGGTGTTGCGCACGGTGGACGTGGAACAGTTGCTGGAGCCCGACCACCTGGCGCGGGCGATTGGGGAGATGGCCGGACGGCTGGACTGGACGCCTTACACGGTGGCGGTGCGGGCGGTGGAAGGGGTGGCCGGACGTTCGCTGACGGACCCGCGCCTGCTGATCGCCTTGTGGGTTTACGCCTACAGCGAGGGGGTGAGTGGGGCGCGGGAAGTGGCGCGGCGCTGTGAGTATCATCCCGCCTACCAGTGGCTGACGGGGTGCGCGGTGGTCCATTATCACACCCTGTCGGACTTTCGGGTGGACCATCAGGAGGCGCTGGACCAGTTGTTCGCGCAACTGCTGGCGAT
>Ga0326728_10020491_pt1 | contig 12602 bp, 12 predicted proteins | sample MB3enrmetagenome_FD_207602 | JGI IMG/M metagenome (GOLD analysis project Ga0326728, IMG submission 207602) | Lab enriched peat soil microbial communities from McLean, Ithaca, NY, United States - MB31MN | ecosystem: Environmental > Terrestrial > Soil > Wetlands > Peat | place: USA: New York...
CGCACGACTGCGTTACTGTGAACCGCGGTGTGAATTTGCAGGAGTTTGTTGATACCTACCTTCTGACCGGCCAGCGCTGTTTCGCCGTGGAGGACCATGGCCGCCTGGTGGGCCTCATTACCCCACGCGATGTCGGCGCCATCCCGCGCGAGCGTTGGGACAAGACTACTGTGCGCGAAGCTATGCGCCCGCTCGAGGAGTTGCACGTCATCACTCCGGACACGCAGGTTCTGGATGCGCTGAAACTCATGGCCAGCAACGACGTCAACCAATTGCCGGTGGTCGCGAACGGCACTTTGCAGGGGGTTGTCACCCGTTCCCATCTCCTGCAGTTATTGCAGGCTCGTTCTGAGCTGCAACTCTCGGCCACGCATTATCCGCCATTACATCGAATGAAACAGAAAGGAGCAACACCGTGAACCGACGGAGTGCGGGGCCAAACGTGCTCTCCGCAGCCGGTCTTGTCTCGCTGAGGTGTTCACCTCCGGATGTCGCACTCATGGCAAGAACTCAGTCCATCAGGCTTCCGCAACGTGATGCAAAACGCGTGCAAGGCTCGAAGAACCGATATTCTGAGTATATGAGCTGGGTGCCCCTCTGGGTCAGGTATGAATATTCTCTCCCTATTTATGATGGCCGACTCGACGTGGAAATGGATCCACCGCCTGGGAGGACCTGGATTGATCTTGCTTGGCATTGCCGACAACACCCCTTTCATCTCTGCCCCGGCCGGAAGCGTCGACGTATGCGTAATCCTGTTTTCTGCACACCACGTATGGTGGGCCTACTATGCCTTCATGGCTACAGTGGGGGAGGTGCTTGGCGGCTATCTGGCTTACCGGCTGGCCGAAAAAGGCGGCCAGGAGACCTTGGAAAAGAAAGTGGGAAAACCACGCGCAGAAAAAATCTACAAGCCCTTCGAGAAACGCGGGTTCATGACGGTGTTCACCGGCTCTGTCCTACCGCCGCCGTTCCCTTTCACTTCCGTCCTGATGGCCGCCGGGATTATGCAGTATCCGCGCAAAAAGTTCTTCTCCGCGCTGACGGCGGGGCGTGCTCTGCGTTTTCTTGCCGACGCCTATTTGGGCAGGATCTATGGCCAGCGAATGATCGACTTCTTCTCGCGGCACTACCGGCCGACGCTATATTTCCTGATCGGGCTGGCAGTGATGACCGGCATCGGCGCCCTGGTCTACTACAAATGGTACCGACCCAGGGCACAACGGAAACAGATAAGCAGGAGGTGACTTATGGGGGCGAGAGGCACGTACCAAGAATTGAGCGCACAACCTCTCCGTGTTCCCAGAGGGAAAGCGCTTCCGGTCAACGAATACCCTGAGGATCTTCAATATTATTTCCACATTCTCCAAGCGTATGGGTATCGGGTCCGGGCGTGCAACTCTTATCAGGAAGGAGTGCGCTGCCTGGGGGACGAAGTCTTCGACTTCGTTATAGTGAGTCAGGGGACTCCCAAATTCGAAGGGAGCTGCGTGCTGGAGCGCGCGACAGAGGTGAACCGCAGATTGCCCGTCTCGGTTGTGGCGCGTTGCCTTGACATGAGCTGCTACCTGGAGGCCATGCAGTTGGGGGCGGTGGATTATTTGGTCGAGCCCTTAACGGCGTGGGAGATAAGCCGCGTGTTAAAAAGCCATCCGCCGGTTCAGAGCATTGCGGCCTCAATGAGCGGGGCTGTGCGGTAGTTAATGCTCCGATTTTCACCGAGGATGATCGTCGAGGGGTGCGAGAGATTGAGACGCTGATCGACGAGGGTCCGTAGATGATGCGATGGGAGGAAAACGGCCGTGACCGGAATCTTCAAGCTCGCCTATAAGCTGCTCGTCAATGACAAGGCGAAGTTTTCGGCATTGCTGGTCGGCATCACGTTTGCCGTTTATCTCATGATGTTTGTTACCTCGATGTTCAGCGGGGTCATGAAACACGCCTCCGCCAATATCATTAACATTGGAGCACCCCTGTGGGTCATGGACCCGTACGTTGAGACCGTGTCCAACTCGGTCGGCATGCCGGCTTATGTCTTAGATGCGGTTCGAAGCATGCAAGGGGTGAAATATGCCGTCCCACTTTATTCGGGAGGGGCGCTGGTCAAGCTTCGCGACGGAAACTATCAAACCGTCACCGTCATCGGGTTGGACGACACCAGCCTGTATGGCAGGCCCGAACTCGTGGAGGGAAAGATCCAGGATATTTATGCGGAGAATGGATTTATCGTGGTGCATGATGCGGAGTTTTCCAAGCTCGAGAATCCCCACATCGGCTCGGAGTTCGAGCTGAATGATAATCGTGGGGTCATCGTAGGGATCGCCAAGGTGCCGACTTCTGGCTTGTACGGCATCCCGACCCTGTACACGACGTACGAGCGAGCCATCCAATATATTCCCAATCCCCGGTTCACGATCTCGTACGTACTGGTTGAACCGAAGAGCACCAACGATATCCCCCGGATCAAACAGCAAGTCGAGGCGCTCGGCTACCGCGCACGAACCAAGGAAGAGTTCATGCAAAATACCGAGGACTTCTTCTTATACAAGACCGGCGGTGGCACCAACTTGCTCATTATGATGCTGATCAGCTTCACTGTCGGGCTGTCGCTCTCGGGTCAAACATTTTACACGTTCATCCTTGAGAACCTGGAACGGTTCGGAGCGCTGAAGGCCATCGGAGAAAAGAGCCGCGACCTCGTCGCTATGATTCTGTTCCAGGCCACGTTCACGGCATTCACCGGCTTTGGTCTGGGGATCGGGATGTGTCTGCTCTTGATCATCCTCGCCAAGGCAAGGCTTGCCAGCTACGCTGCCATGGTTACCTTCGGCAATCTAGCGATTTCTTTTGGAATGGTGGTGGTGATTGCCGCGGTCTCCAGCTATTTCGCGATCCGACGGGTTCTCAAAATTGAGCCATTCGATATTTTCCGAGGGTAAGATGCCGAAAACAGCCATTCAAGCGAGTGGACTGGTCAAATGGTTTGGCGAAGGCGAGGCCAAGACGATGGCGCTCCGCGAAGTCAGCCTGGAAGCTCAATTCGGGGAGATGGTTTATGTCGTGGGGCCCTCCGGCAGCGGGAAAACGACTTTGCTCAGTGTTCTCACCGGCATCCTTAAACCGAATGCCGGGAAAGTCTTGCTGGAAGATGTCGACATCTGGGGGCTGAATCCTGACCAGCTTGCTGACTTCCGCTTGGGGAAAATCGGTTTCGTATTTCAGGACTATCACCTCTTCCCCCGCCTGACCACCGCCGAGAACGCGGCGATTCCGCTGATCCTCAAGAGAAAGCCATGGGATGAAGCCATCCAGGAAGCGGAGAAGTACCTCGACATCGTTGGACTGAAGAGCCGCGCCGAATTGCCTCCCGTGAAGTTGAGCGGAGGAGAGCAGCAGCGCGTGGCCATTGCCCGGGCCCTGAGCAGCCAGCCGGACATTTTGATTATGGATGAACCGACTGCCTCGCTGGACGGAGATACCGGCGTGGCGATTTTGAGTTTCGTACAGAAAAACGTACTCAACAAGGATCGCTGCATTGTCGTCGTGACCCACGATGACCGGATTTATCAATTCGCGACGCGCATCTTGAAGATGGAAGATGGCCGCCTTAAGGGGTCAGAAAAGAGTACGGCATGAAAAACAAGATGATTTTCATCATCTCCTTCATAGGGGCCCTCGGGGGAATTGCGGCCGCAATCCTCTCCGGCATTACGGAACCGGTGCTGCCTCCAGCCTACAATCCCGCGGCGAGTCCCTATCCGAGCGCGATCTATGCCGAAGGCATTGTGGAGAGCGCCCAGACCAGCGGGGAGAACATGAACATCTATCCAGAAGTGGCGGGCACTGTCAAAGAAATCCTCGTTTCTGAGGGTCAACAAGTCAAAGCGGGCCAGCCTCTGCTTCTGATCGACGATTCGATCCAAAGAGCGACGTCGGAGCAGCAGGGTTCATCGGCAGAAGCTGCCGCGGCGCTCTTGAGAGAGTTGAAAGCAGAGCCGAGAAAAGAAAACCTCGATGTCGCCGATGCACAAGTGGTTGCTGCCCAAGCCACCTTGAAAACCGCCCAGGACACGTTGCAGAAAGACCAAGCGGCTTACGAAATCGATCCGCGCTCGGTGAGCAAAGATGCGTTAGACAGCGCACTCAATGCCGCCGCGGTGGCGAAAGCGAATCTTATAGTTGCCAAAAAGCAGGACGATTTGACCAAGGCGGGAGCTTGGATCTACGACATTCAAAATCAGGAACGACAGCAGCACGCGTTGGCAAAGGCCTATGCCGCCTCCCGCGCGCTGCTCGGCAAATATACGCTGCGAGCATCGCGGGATGGCATTGTGCTCGCCATCAACACCATCGTCGGGAACTATGTATCCCCGCAGGGATCTTATGACGCCTACACGCAGGGCGCAGATCCCGTCATTACCTTGGGGAGTTTACCGTCCTCTCTCCACGTTCGCTGCTACGTCGATGAAATTCTGGTCCCACGGTTGCCCTTGGGCTCCAAAATGGTCGCGCAAATGTCCATCCGCGGGTCGGATGTAAAGATTCCGTTAGAGTTTGTCCGGGTGCAGCCATATGTTTCTCCGAAAATCGAGCTCTCGAATCAACGCCAAGAGCGCGTGGATGTCCGGGTTCTGCCCGTGATTTTCAAGATCGGGAAGTCCACGAATGTGAATCTCTATCCCGGTGAACTGGTCGATGTGTACATCAGCGAATGAGTCTGTCATGGAGCTGCTCCCCTCCTCAGTTGAGGAGGGGGTAGAGGTGGTGCTGATTGCGACTTCAATTTGTCGGTTTCAGGGACAACCACCCCGGCGCTCAGGGCGCCACCCCTCCTGAAACAGGAGGGGAGTTAAAGAACGAGAGGAACGCTACATGGAGCGCAACATAAGGATGGGCCAAACCGGTTTGCCAGCCGCGCTCGCCACGATTCTCCTAATGGTTGTGGGTTGCCGCGTTGGTCCTAAGTATGTGCGTCCACCGGTCCAGAGCCCGCCAGCCTACAAGGAGATCTCGCTGGCCGCGGCGAAGGAATCTGAGCTTTGGCGCCCGACCCAGCCGAGAGATGGCGCAAACCGCGGGAACTGGTGGAGGGTGTATAACGATCCGCAATTGAACGAACTGGAAGCGAAAGCGAGTTCTTCCAGCCAGGAAATCGCCGCCGCGGCGGACAGCTTTTTAGCGGCGCGGGCTCTGGTTCGTGAAGCTCGCTCGCAATATTTCCCGACCCTGACCGCCAATCCCAGCATCCTCAATTCGCGCCCGTCGCCAGGACAATTCGGCGGCCTTAGGGCAGGAAGCTCTTCGGCGGTCGGATTGACTGTCAAATCGTACACTGACTACTCGCTGCCTTTTGATGCCTCTTGGGAACCCGATTTCTGGGGTCGCATTCGGAGCACGGTGAGAGCCAATATTTATGCTGCGCAAGCTAGCGCCGCCGACCTTGAGAACGTGCGCCTGACCGTGCAAGCGGAGCTTGCCGTCGATTACTATGAGCTTCGCGCCCAGGACTCCCTGAAAGAGCTGTTTGATTCCACGGTCACTGCCTACCAGGATGCCCTCTATCTCACGCGCGCCCAGTATAGGGCCGGCCTGGGCAACGACGAAGCGGTGGCGCAAGCTGAGGCTCAGCTAAAATCCGCACAAGCTCAAGACACAAATTTGGGAATCCTGCGTGCCCAGTATGAGCACGCTATCGCGGTGCTGATTGGCCAACCCGCTTCGACATTTTCCCTGCAAGCGAAGGTTTTGACAGCAAATCCTCCTGCCATCCCGGTTGGGATTCCCTCCGAGCTGCTCGAGAGGCGCCCGGATATTGCGAATGCGGAGCGTTCGGTCGCTCAGGCGAACGCGCAAATTGGGGTGGCCAAAGCTGCCTATTATCCGACCATCCTGCTCAGCGCCACCGGTGGATTTGGAAATTCGTCGGCCGCGAACTGGTTTACATGGCCAAGCCGCTTTTGGTCGGTGGGCCCAAGCCTTGCCGAAACCATTTTTGATGCCGGTTTGCGCAAGGCGACCGTCCAACAGTACCGCGCGACGTACAACCAAACCGTAGCCAACTACCAGCAAACTGTACTGACGGCGTTCCAGCAGGTCGAGGACAATCTCGCGGCGCTGCGAATCTTGTCGCAGGATATCGACCAACAAGACGCCGCTGTGCAAGCGGCCACGAGAAACCTCCAGGAAGCCGACACCCGGTACAAGGCGGGCCTCGATCCTTACCTGAATGTGATCACGGCTCAAACCGCTTTGCTGGCTGACCAGCAAGTGGCGGTAAATTTTCGGATGCAACAAATGGTGGCGAGCGTTCAGTTGATCAAAGCGCTGGGTGGCGGATGGGATTCCGCGCAGATTCCCTCTGAGAAAGAAGTGGGAAGCAAGACCCCGGCTGGATCGAGCGCCAAACGCTGAACCATTCGTTGGCGCAGGAAAGGGACGCGTATTGATACCGGCAACGTTTACCTGGTCCTCTACCAGCCTCAAGCGAAATCAGGTGGACAGTCTTCTTGCTGTGCAAAAGGTTCTGTGTTCTCATTTGCGATGAGGATGCCACCTGCGGTGCAAGGTTCAGTTTTCCTATTTAGGCGTATATGAAACTCAATGAGTACTGGACGAAGCGTAACTTCGATGTGACGCCTGAGCCGCACGGGGCGGGCAGTGCTGAGAAGAAGGAAAATGGATCGCTCATTTATGCCATACAGAAGCACATGGCCTCGCATCTGCACTACGATTTTCGTCTGGAATGGCGCGGCGTACTGCTCTCCTGGGCCGTACCCAAAGGCCCCTCGCTCGATCCGGCGGTCAAGCGCCTCGCGATGCAGACGGAGGATCACCCGGTGGAATATGCCGACTTCGAGGGAGTGATTCCCGCCGGTCAATATGGAGCGGGAACCGTGATGCTTTGGGATAAAGGAACCTGGCAACCGGAAAGCGCTAATGTGGACGCTTCATTGCAAGCGGGAGAGATCAAGTTCACGCTTCAGGGCAAGAAACTCCAAGGTTCGTGGGTTTTGGTTCGCACCCGGGGTTTTGGGAAAAATCCTCTTCGAGCCGCCTGGCTGCTTGTCAAACATCGCGACCAATATGCATCCGAGAAGGATGTGACGCAGGAAGAGCCGTGCTCCGTTGCGAGCCAGCGTCTTCTTGCGGAGATCGCAAGGGACGAAGGGGGCGACATCGAACGAGCTTCGACGGGCGATCCGGCCGGCAAGGGGCGACGCACAACGAGCGCGAAGCGGGCGTAAGGACGCATCGTGCGGAGAAGGCAGCCGTTATGACGGACAAGATTCCATTTCGTGTTCAGCCGATGCTGGCGACGCTCGTTCCTGACCCATTCGACAGGCCCGGGTGGGTCTACGAGGAGAAATACGATGGCTTTCGGATCCTCGCCTATAAGGAAGGGGCCAGCGTCAGCCTTCTATCCAGAAACGGCAAGGACCGCAACCAGACATACCCGAACATCGTGGCCACCATTGCAAGGCTTCCATATCGCACCCTGCTCCTCGACGGCGAAGTAACTGCCTTCGATGACCACCAGGTCTCCCGCTTCCAGCTTCTCCAGGAGGGTAAAGTTCCGCCATTCTACGCAGTCTTCGATTGCCTTTACCAAAACGGGCATGACCTGCGTGCGGAGCCACTCTCCGCGCGGCGCGGCCCCATGGAGGCGGCGATTCGGGGAAGCGAGCGCCTTTTCCCATCTCATCGTCTGGCCGAAAACGGGCTCGAGGCCTTTCGGGTGGCGAAAACAAAAGGTTACGAGGGTATGGTCGCCAAAGACAATTCGTCTCCGTACATCGAAGGGCGCTCCCGGAAGTGGCTGAAATGTAAGGTGCATCAGGAAGATGAGTTTGTCATCGGGGGCTACACCAGCCCGGCGGGCTCACGTGCGTATTTCGGCGCTCTCTTGCTCGGCGCATATCAGCGAGGAGAGTTACACTATGTTGGCAAGGTGGGTACGGGGTTTGATAGCAAGTCGCTCGCCTCGCTCTTTCAAAAGTTCCAGCCTTTGGTGCGAAAACAGCCCGCTTTCGTCGATCCACCGCCGGAGAAGGGGGTGACGAATCTCGCCCCGCAGATCGTGGCCCAGATCGCATATGAGGAGATGACGGCTGATAAAAAGTTGCGACAGCCGGTGTTTTTGGGACTGCGCGACGATAAAAGTGCGAAAGAATGTTTTTTCCCAGGAGAAACGGGATGACAAGCACAAGACGTGATCACACGGCTTCGGCTCAGTTGCCCATCGTGGTATCGAATCCGGACAAAGTCTTCTGGCCTGAGGAAGGCTACACGAAGCTGGACCTGGTCGAGTATTACAACGCGATCTTCCCCAAACTCTTACCCTACGTGAAGGATCGCATACTGACTCTTGAGCGCTGCGTCGATGGAATGGAGGGCGAGTGCTTCTTTCAAAAACAGATACCCAAGGGCATGCCTGCCGGAACGCCCACCAAGCGGATCGCGCATGAAGCCAACGGCGACAAGTTCACTGATTATGTGGTCGGCGGCTCCCTAGTCACGCAGCTCGCGCTTGCCAACCTGGGTTGCATTGCCGTGCACGTCATGGCGAGCCGCGCGAGTTCGCCGCGCCAGCCGGACTGGGTGTGTTTTGATCTTGATCCCGAGTCCGGAAAGTTTGCAGATGCCGCGCGTGCAGGATTGCATGTCAAAGCAGCCCTGGACGCTTTGAAGCTGGTATCCTTCGCCAAGACTTCGGGTAGACGAGGCCTGCATGTCCTGGTGCCGATTCGCACGGGGCCGGATGCGGACGAAGTTCTCGCCTTCGCCGAGTCATTTGTCGCGGCCGTGGCGGCTGCGTACCCGGATGAATTGACGGTTGAGCACTCGGTCGCAGCGCGGCGCGATCGTGTCTACCTGGATCCATTTCGGAACGGCTTTGGTCAGACCGTGGTGGCGCCTTATTCCGTCCGGCGGCGCGAGAAAGCACCCATTTCGACCCCATTGAAATGGTCGGAAGTTAAGCCTACACTGATGCCTTCCGATTTCAATATGGGAAATTTTGCAATGCGGCTTAAGCGTGCTGATCCGTGGAGTGATTTCTTTGAGATTCGCCAGTCGCTGAAGGATGCAATGGCCACGGTGAAAAGGGTGTAAGACGGAGAGGGCGTCGTAGGGGCAACCCTTGTGGTTGCCCCAGGGCGGCCACAAGGGCCGCCCCTACTTACTTTGAGGTGCAAAATGAAACTGCCGGATACTGAAAGCCGCTTTGCGCCGAAGAATATCTTGTTGGCCACTGATTTCTCCCCAGCGTCAGAGGCGGCGCTACCCCACGCATTGATTATCGCCGGTCAGTACGGGTCCAAGCTCTACGTTGCCCATGTGATCTGTCCCGAATTTAGGGACCTCCAGCCATCTGAGACGACAGCGACGATGATCCAGGACGCCCGCGGATTTACCCAACAAAAATTGGAGCCTTTGCTCAGCGCCGTGCGTCAAAAGGGCATTTCGTGCCGACCCTTGATCGGGGACGGTGCGATCTGGGACGTTCTTCTGGATATGATCCAGCAAAATGGCATCGATCTGATCATCGTGGGCACTCACGGACGGCGAGGCCTGGGTAAACTATTGCTAGGCTCGGTCGCGGAAGAGGTCTTTCGAATGGCGCCGTGTCCGGTGCTCACAGTAGGCCCGAAAACCTCGGAGACACGGTCGACGGATGTTCAGTTGGGTCACATCCTCTACCCTGTGGAGTTCGTCCCCGACTCTAGCGATGCCGCGGCTTACGCTGTCTCATTAGCTGAGGAATACCATGCCAAGCTGACCTACATGAAGGTCTTTGAGGAGATGGTTCCGTCCCCAGAGGAAAAAGCCCAGATCCAGGAACCCGTCAGGCACTGGATGGATGATTACATCCCGGCAGAATCAGACCTACGCGAGCGCACAAGCTTTGAGCTTGGGTTCGGCCCCACGGCGGAAGCCATTCTCAAGTTCGCCAGTGATCGCGCGGTGGACCTGATCGTGATGAGCGTGCGACGTTTGGACCCGGTCATGGCTGCTCACCTTGACAAGCCTGACACCGCCTACAAAGTGGTCTGCACCGCACCCTGTCCGGTGCTCACGGTGCGCTGACGTTCGCCCATCGGCTTTCAGTAGGTGCACCAGAAAGTCGGGCACCGGGAAGAGTGATCGCCGGTCAGCAACGAGCGTCTGGGATTTTGAATCGAACAAAGGGCCGATGAATACCAACGAATATCGCTTCCAGGCCTTCTAGCCGAAGTCCGCCCCCCTCATAAATCCAACGTAGATTTTCGCGAACTTCGCGAATTCGCGAAGAGATCGAGACTCAGTGATGCGCGAACCCGAGCGTTTTGAGGGGCTTACCAATTGGCGGTTGGATTGCTCCAACCAAGTTGAAGAATTGCTAGGAAGAGACGACCAATTGAAAAGAGCTAACGCTGCCCGTTTCATGGCGACTGTGGTTTCTGAAGACCATGAGGTGACGGGTAGCCCGGATGGTTGCGGACAGCAACAGTTGAGCGGGAACAGTTCACCAAAGGAGAATGCCTATGAAAAAGAAGTCAGTGGCGATAACACAGCCGGAAAAGAAGGCCGCGCCCATGAAATTGCTCCCTGGCAGCGATCTGTTTGATCGCATCCAGGAGCTTTCCACCTCAATCGCCCGCCGCGCCTTCGAGATCTTTGAAGGCCGCGGGCGCGCATTGGGGCACGACCTTGAAAATTGGCTCCGGGCGGAGTCAGAGTTCCTACATCCGGTGCACCTCGCCGTCGCAGAATCGGATGATGCGCTCACAGTCCGTGCCGAGGTGCCGGGCTTCAGTGCCAAAGAACTCGAGGTCGGCGTGGAGCCCCATCGTCTTACGATCAGTGGCAAGCGTGAAACCAGCGGAGAGCATACAAGCAAAAAGACCATCTACACGGAGCAATGCTCGAACCAAATCTTCCGCGCCATTGACTTGCCTGCCGAGGTCGATACTTCAAAGGTCACGGCCACTCTCAAGGATGGAGTGCTGGAACTCTCCATGCCGAAGGCCGCCAAGGTGCAGAAGGTCCGGGTGGAAGAAAAGCCAGCGTAAGGTCCCAAGTGCACAGAGTGGTGCACGGGTCAATGTAGCTGATCTAACACAATGTCGTTATGGAAGCAAAGGAGAAAAGCCATGAAAAGTGACAGGGAATTACAGATAGATGTTCTCGACGAACTCAGGTGGGAGCCCGGTGTGAACGCCACCGACATCGGGGCCACGGTCAAGGACGGCGTGGTAACGCTGGAGGGTACCGTGGATAGCTTCGCTGAAAAGTGGGCCGCTGAGAAGGCGGTGAAACGGTTGCCCGGTGTTAAAGCGCTAGCCGTCGAGCTTGAGGTCAGGCTTCCCGGCTCCTGTGAGCGGAATGACGCGGACATCGCTCGGACCGCAAAGAACGTTTTGGAGTGGGACGTCTTGGTACCCCATGATCGGATTAAGGTAACCGTGGAAAACGGTCGCATCACGCTGGAAGGCGAGGTTTACTGGCAATTCCAGAGGTCGGCTGCCGAGCGGGCGGTGCTCCGTCTGACGGGAGTAAAGGGAGTAACCAACCAGATCACCATCAAGCCGAAAGTGGCCCCCATCGAGGTCAAGGAAAAGATCGAAGCAGCACTCAAGCGCAATGCCACCCTGGACGCGCAGCAGATCAAGGTGCAGGCCGAGGGGGGCAAGGTTACCCTGACCGGGAGTGTGCGCTCCTGGGCCGAGCTCGATGAGGCCGAAAGCGCTGCCTGGGCCGCGCCCGGGGTCTCTGACGTTAAGAACCTCCTTACGGTCTCGTATTGAGGTAGGTCTGGCGCAGCGCTGACCGGTTGACGAAGAACGACGTAAGCACCCCGCGTAGCGTCCGAACAAATGCGGGGAAGGGAGTTTATGTACACCATTTCCGAATGCGTGGCGTGCGTGGTCCTGATATTCACCCTAAGCACTTTCCTGTTCGCATTCTGTGTCGTGTTTCTCACAATCAGATGGGGAATGGAGAGTCGGAGGCGCACGTCGCCCGAAATCCGACAGGACGCCACACACTTTTTCTCACGATCGGCCGTTCTTGATGCGCGGCACAGAACCTTTGTCGACTAACGGACACCGCTGTCCGGTTTACATTCCAAGCACTAACAGGGTGCCGCTCGCGGGGGGGGGCGGTGACCTTCTTTGCGGTGACCGAAATGGAAAGGGAGTTGAAAAGCCATGCTGCAAATTGAACGCATCCTTTGTCCCATTGATTTCTCAGAATTTTCGGTGACGGCTTATGACTATGCGCAATCGCTGGCTTGGCACTACAAGGCCACTCTGTTTTTGCAGCACGTGATAGATTCGCTGACACCCTATTATCCTTACTATGCTTTTCCGGACTCTTACAACGAGATTTGCCGGCAACTTCGCGCCGATGCCGAGCAGCAGCTTCAGGAGTTTGCGAAAACACATAGTTGGCGCGGGGTACAACCCCAATGCGACGTGCAGGATGGCGCAGTGACAGACTTAATTCTCGGTCTTGCCGAAACGAAGGCAGTGAATCTGATCGTAATGGGAACCCACGGTTTGCGAGGGATTGACCATCTGGCGCTGGGATCAGTAACAGAAAAAGTATTACGAAAAGCCCGC
>Ga0326728_10020492_pt1 | contig 12602 bp, 5 predicted proteins | sample MB3enrmetagenome_FD_207602 | JGI IMG/M metagenome (GOLD analysis project Ga0326728, IMG submission 207602) | Lab enriched peat soil microbial communities from McLean, Ithaca, NY, United States - MB31MN | ecosystem: Environmental > Terrestrial > Soil > Wetlands > Peat | place: USA: New York...
CAAAACTGCCGGCACTCACGATGGTTAGTTTTGCGGGATCGATGTACTTTCGCAGGGCTGTCACTGCCTGAACCGCAGTCACCGCTTCCACTTTTTTCTCCATCTCGGCATCCCAGTTGTAAGTCCGGTTATAGAACAGATCGTCGGCGAGAGTTCTTGCTATATGACTGTCATTACCACGATTCACTTTTCTTCCCTGTAGCCAACCGGACTTAGCGGCTTTCAACTCGTCTTCGGTAAAGCCGTCCTTGCGAGCTTTCTCCATTTCTTCCTGGAAAGCCGTTTCCAGCCGTCCGAGGTTTTGCGGAGCGAAAATGGCATAGGCTGTGAAGCTCCCGGATTTGTCGAGCACGTTCGCCTCGAACTGCGACCCCACACCATAGCTCAGGCCGTCCTTCTGCCGGATACGATCTGCCAATCTGGACTTGAGCATTCCTCCACCGAGCATATAGTTCGCCATAAGAAGGGCCGGGTAATCGGGGTCATCGTCTCGGAGATTCAAGTCCATGCCGAGTAAGTACAGGGCATTCGCTTTGTCGGGGACCTCGATCACTTTCCGCTCGCCTGCAACCTGAAAGTACTGTTGCGGGACTCGGGCGAATGGCTTGCCGCTCTTCCAAGAGCCGAAAAGATCATTCGCCAGTTTCGCGATCGCCGGCTCGTCGAAATCGCCGACCACCGACAACTGGGCCGACTGCGCGCCATAGAAGTCGGCATGGAATTTCCCAATCGCCTCCAGCGTGCTGGCTTTGATTTCGGCAATCTGCTCCTCCAGCTTGGCTACGTAACGCGGATGCCCAACCGGATACGGGTTCAATCGCCGTTCGAATTCCTTGGACGCAAGGGCCTCCGGATCCTTGAGTCCCGCTTCCAATTCGGTCAATTTCTCCTGCTTCAGAGTTTCGAATTCGTTCGCGGGAAAGCTGGGCTCCTTCAGCATCTCGGCAACCAGACCGATGACGGCTGGCAGGTTGTCGCGCTGCGTCTCAAACGACACACCGACTTGCCCGACGCCAGGCATGAACCTAACTTGGGCTTTTAACTTGTCTAACTCATCGCTTAGTTGCTGGCGCGTATGTTTCGCGGTTCCACGGTCCAGCATAGAGGCCGTCAATTCGCCGACGGTGGAAAGGTTCTTTAGTGTGTCTTCAGCGCCGTAATGAAGCACGAGTGTCCCGACGACCAGGCTCCCTCGGGTCTTCTTAGGCAGCAACGCAAGCTTGAGCCCACCTGACGCCGCGGAGCGCTTCGTGCGCGCCTCGATGTTTACCGGACTGGGATCGAAGGCTTCGCCGGCCGCGACGGCTGCTTCACCTTTGTAGCCCTTCAGCATCGCCGCTGTGTCCACTCTGGCGGGTATTTCGGCACGGACGGGGTTAACAGTCGGGTAGAACATGCCCAATGTGCGATTTGAGGTAAGGAGATACTTCACAGCCACGCGTTGAACGTCTTCCGGGGTCACGCCGCGAAGACGGTCGCGGTCGAGAAAAAACAGCCGCCAATCGCCTTTGGCAATCCACTCGCTGAGCTCAAAGCCAAACCGGCTCGAATCGCTGAGCGTCAACTCCTTGTTCTTCAGTAGTGCTGTACGCGCACGGTCAACCTCTTCCTTGGTTGGCGGAGTCTTGGTAAACTCCTCGACGGTTTGCACCAGGGCATCGCGGGCTTCCGTGAGATTGCCATCGCTCGGCACGACCGCAAATGCCGTCAGCACTCCAGGATCATAAGCCTGCATGGCGTCGGTTCCGATACTGGCAGCCTTCTTGGTTTCCACCAGCGCCTTATAGAGCCGCCCCGACGGCGCATCGCCGAGAATGTTGGCGAGAATATTGATGGCCGCAAAATCTGGATGCGCGCCGTCCGGCACGTGATACATTACGCCCGCGATCTGCGTATCTCCAGCGCGGCGCAGTACTACCGAACGCTCGCCGTCCTGCACCGGTTCGAGCGTGTAGAGCTTGATCAACGGCCGGTCCGGTTTCGCGGCCTTGCCGAACGTTTGCACGATCCAATCGAGCGCCTTGGATTCGTCGAATTTCCCGGCAATGGTCAGCACCGCATTGTCGGGCTGGTAGTAGTTCCTGTAAAACGCCTGGAGCCGCTCGATGGGAACGCCCTCAATGTCCGAGCGGAACCCGATCACGCTCCGGTGGTAAGCATGGGCCAGATACGCGGTCGACATCATCCGCTCATATAAAATGTTCTGCGGATCGTTTTCGCCGCTCTCAAATTCGTTCCGCACCACAGTCATTTCGCTGTCGAGATCCTTCTTCGCAATGAAGGAATTCAGCATGCGATCGGCCTCGAATTCGAGCATCCATTTCAGGTTCTCGTCGCTTGCGGGCAGAGTCTCGAAGTAATTTGTCCGGTCGTAATCGGTGGAGGCATTGAACTGCGCGCCACGCTCATTCAGGAGCTTTGGGATGTCCCGGTGCGACGGAGTTCCTTTGAATGACATGTGCTCCAGAAGGTGGGCCATCCCAGATTCGCCGTAACTTTCGTTCCGCGAGCCGACCAGGTAGGTGATATTCACCGTTGTAGTTTGCTTCGATGGGTCGGGGAAGAGGAGAACGTGCAAACCATTGGGAAGAGTGTACTCGGTGATGCCTTCCACTGAGGTTATCAGCTGCACGCCTGCAGGCAGCTTGGGCTGAGCATTGGTTTGGGCCGGGAGAAACCCGGCGGCGCCGATCGTTAGAACAAGTGCGATCAGGAAGATAAGAAGCTTGTTGGTTTTCATTGGGTCTCCATCAAAAACTGTTCTCTTCGTCAGTATTGCTAATTGCGGCCAGGCTCCGGCACAAATGCGGTCTCACTGCCGTGAATCGCTTTGCAGGAATGCGAGGAATTCGGCCGTATTCCGCGTTAATCCAGGGAAAGTGGCGATCGGCGAGCCGTCGGTTCGGAGGATCGCATAGTAGGGCAGAGCCACGGTGCCGAATTTCTCTTGTTGCATTTTCTGGTGATGCTCGTAGAGTTCGCCGGCTCCGTCGGTGTAGAGCCGCACGCGGACGAACTTATTCAGTTCCTTCGTCACTTCGGGCCTCGGAAACATGTTGGCTTCCATCCAACGACAGTTGGTACAGGTGTAGCCGGTGAAATCGACGAACAACAGTTTCTTCTCCTCTTTCGCTTGCTGGATTGCTGTGTCGTAGTCGTTCAAAATCCAGCCGGCCTCGTGCTGCAGGTTCGCAGACGAGGCCGGACTGGTTCCAGGAGGAGAAGCGCCCAATTCAGGGGGAAGGAACGATTCCAATTCGCCGAGTTGTCTGCCAAACAAGCCGGGAACCAGCCAGATCGTGACCGCCAGGAATACGATAGCAACGGTCAGGCGCGCCGCACCTATCGATTCAAACGGTGAGTCGTGCTCCATGCGGAAGTAGCCCAATACATAGAGCACCGTCAGCACGCCGATTCCAACCCACACGGACAGCACCACCTGGCGGGTGAAGATATCCCATCGCCAGACGAGATCGGCGTTGGACAAAAATTTCATGGCCGCCGCGATTTCCAGGAAGCCCATGACCACTTTCACCGAAACCATCCAACCACCAGCCTTGGGCAATCGCGACATCAACTGTGGCGCCAGCGCCAACACGAAAAATGGAATTGCGAAGACGGTTGAAAACGCCAGCATCCCAGCCAGCGGCCAGCGCCAGTTGCCTTGCGCCGTCATAACCAGCAGGGTGCCGACGAACGGGGCCGTGCAGGTGAACGACGTCAGGGTGAACGTAAAGCCCATGAGCAGCGCGCCGATGACCTGACTGCCCTCTTTACTGCGCGTGACGGAATTCAGCTTGTCCATCACGCTGGGCGGGACCTGGATGAAGTAGGCGCCGAATAGCGAAAAGGCAAAACCGAGGAAAATCGCCGTAATCAGCAGGTTGACCCAAGGGTTCGCCGCCAGCTGGTTTACGCCGCCTGCGCCAAAGATCACCGCCAGCAACATACCCAACGCCGTGAACGTCAGGATGATACCCAACGCATAGATGATGGCCGTGAAGATGGCGCTTTTACGGTCGCCGCTGGCGTGGTTCGTGAAATACGAGACCGTGATCGGGATCATCGGGAACACGCACGGTGTCAGCAACGACAGCGCGCCCATCACGGCCGCGAGCCAGATGAACGATCCCAGCGATTGCGAGTGTGGAGTTATGCTCGGCGAAACCGCTTTCTTGGCAGGCTCAACCGCAGCGCTCGACGCAGTCCTTTCCACGGCAACATTCGATTCCACTGGAACATTCGATGACGCGAGTGCCGTACTCGGTGGCGCAACCGAAGGTGCTGAAGGCACTCCGCCAGCCACGGCCTTTGCCACGGCCGCGATTTTCACCGGCGCACTTAGATTCACAGTCTTGGGCGGTAGACAGGTGGATTCATTGCAGACCTGGAATCGCACGTCGATGGCAACGTTCTGCGTGCCGGGCGGCGCATTCGCTTCCACTACCAGCGGAAGATTGAAGGTGGCTGTCTCCTCATAGCTCTCGGTTTCTATCTCGAAGTTAGGGTCGTAGGCTTTGTGCGGGGGAGGGCCACCTACGGAGCCTGCCTGCTTGAACGGTTGCTTAGGCGCAAGCGTTGCCTGCGACGTGCTCGGTCCGCCGGGCGGCTGGGTGAAGGAATACATATGCCAGCCGTCACTGATCTTTGCAGTCAACATGACGGCAAATTTCTCACCCGTTTTCAGCGACTTCTCCGGCCCCTTTGCCGACCACTCGACTCTGTCTTGCGCACTGGCGCACATCGCTGTCAGCAACAGCGCAATAAACGGAACTGCAGTGCAGATGCCTCTCTTCATCTTCCCTTTAAGGTCATTGGAGTCTTGTCAATCGGACTGAACCTGGCACGGCGACTCACTCGCTCTTGGCAACAGGATTCTTTTCCGCTTGCGGCGTCTTATTTTTTTGTATGGCCTCGACGCGCCAGTCATATTCCTCCATCAGTTCTTTGGTGTAGCCAATCTTCTGGAACAACTTATTGCCGTTGGCATCCACGAACCAAGTCATCGGAATGGGCTGAATCATATTCTGTTTTGCCCACACCGGCGCAAGCAGCACGGTGAACGTGTACTTACGCTTGGCAACGAAGTCCTGAATCTCTTTCAGGGGCGTATTGGCATCGTCGGTCGCGATCGAGAGGACTGCCACGTTCGGATCGTCTTTGTACTTTTGATAGTACTTATCGAAATCAGGCAGTTCCTTGCGGCACGGGCCGCACCAAGTGGCCCAGAAGTTAATTACGACAATCTTGCCCTTGAGACTTTCTGAAGTAACCGTCTTGCCGTCCAGGCTGGACAGCGAGAATGCAGGGATGGGACGGGGAGATGCGATGCGCGCATTCAGCGCATCTTTTTTGCGGCGTTCCTGGTCCTTTGCCAGGATCGGCTTCATGTAAGCGTCAAGCCCTTCCGTGTTCCCGTGCCGGTGCACATAGCTTTCGCGCAGGGCCCTGACGGCAGGATGTTCTTCCTCGTCCGAAAACATGGAGAGCGCATCGGTGTAGAGCTGTTCGGCACGCTCCGTTTTTCCCTGGGCCTCAACGATGCGCCCGAGGCGGATTGTATTCTCTGCGCTATCTTTGTACAGCGCCAACGCCGACTCGATCTTCTCCTGAGCTTCATCGAGCTTGCCTTCATTGAAATATATCCAGCCCAGCGTGCTCTGCCATGCGGAGACCCAATTGGACATGCCGAAATCCAGGAAGCCCTGCTTATCGCTCTGGTCCAACATGCGCTCGTAAATGACTTTCCACTGCGCGTCCAGTTGTTTCGCTGCGACCTGTTCCAGTTCCGGCAAATGGACCTTGTATTCAGCCAGTACACCGACACCTGTGGCGTCGTCGCCATCTTCATTCATAACAACTTGATAAAGCCGGTCGAGGTCAGGATATTCGCTGGCCGCTAGTAAGTACGCTAGCTGTTCGTTAGCCCGCTTCACCACTTCATCGTCAAAGTGTTTTGGGCGGTCGAGAAAGGTCTCCAGCGCGTGGACCTGCGCCGGGTTGTCCCGTTCGGCAACCATCATGGGGTCTTCTTTTGTAGCACGCAGGAACAGGACCGTATCCGCCGCGCCAGTATCTGAGAATTGCTTCAATAGTAAGTTGCCGATTGCATTCACCACTTCAGGGTTCGATTCTCCCAATTCCGACGAGTATCGGTAGACCATGTACACACTTGGTTTGACGATGGCAAAGAAACGGCCCGCATCGGAAGTGATCTCTTGCACCTGGTTCACGGTTGTAACTCCAGGCGCGTCCACAACGGACCGCCAGTAAGCCACGTGCAATTCGTAAGAATCGGGAACCGCCTGTGCGGTGGACTTCAGCAACTCGTACGCTTCCTTCTTTTTCTGTTGCGCGCTCAGCCAATGCGCTTTAACGATGGCCGCAGTTACATTTTTGCCGTCGAGCTTGAAAGCGCGGTCGCAGAGTTCGCCTATTTCCAAATCGCGCAACTTATCGGAGTCCGATCTGCCGAGTTCCTGCAAAGCTTCGGCGCGGGCAGCGAGTCCCTCGGCGGATTTCTCTAAGTCGGACTTGTGGCTGTCCAGGAAAGCAATCAAATTCCCCTGAAATGTCTTCAGCGCCTCCTGGTCATCGGGCCGATCTAGGACGCGGGTCATCAAGTGGGTCGCCAGTACCAGAATATCCGGGTTGTCCGGTGCCTTGCTTACGGCTTTCTCGCACTGCCCTTTCATTTCCCATCCGTTACTGAAGACCGCCGCGCTGGCAAGCAGGGTCCAGGCACTCTCCGAGTCGGTTTTCGACATTTCCGAAACCATCGGTTGGGTTTCTTTCTTGCCGCCAAGAACCGCAAACCAAGCTTTCAGTTCTAAGTCGGTGGGATTCTTGGCAACCAGGTCCTTGGCCTCTCTTCCGGCCGCTTCCTCGTCCTGGATGAAATAGAGATGACGGACGCGCTCCATGGCGGTGCTACGGCTGTTGGAAACCTGGGCCGCCGCGACCGGCAGCGACAGTGCCGCGGACAGCAGCACAAGGATGGGCAAGGCAGTCGAACGAATTCGCACGAGTTACTCTCCTAATTTCCCGTTTTGCGTGAAGAAAGGCGGCGCACCTGACACGCCACCGAAGTGAGAAGAACTAAAACTGCAACCGCAAAGCCATCTGTATGCTGCGCGCCCCGCCTACGCCGAAGAAGCCGCCACCGGCGCCGGTACCGCTCAGGGTGCTCTGAATCAAGCCGAAAGTGGGGTACTGGTAAAAGCCAAAACCCGTACCCGTGGAATAGACTTGCCCCAACTGCGTATTGGGGGGAGCATAGTTGACGTGATTGAAAAGATTAAAGAACTCCGCGTTATAGTTCAGGCCAACGCGCTCCGTGATCTTGATCTGGCGCTTGATCGAAAATTCGAATTCCGAGAACCCCGGAGTAGAAAAATATCCTCGCGGCTCGTCGCCTTGCGTCCGCCCGCTCCCATTGATCGCATACGTATAGTCGAAGGCGGCGGGATTCAATACCTTTCTTCCAAAGGCGCTGGGAGAGCTAGTCCACACGGGTTGGCCGGTGATATCGGGACGAAAACCCGCATTACTCCCATCCGCCAGAAGCTGGGTGAAGGTAACCGTCAAAGGATTTCCGCTGTGGGCCATGTAGATGCCGCCCAGCGACCAGCCGCCGAGTACGGCACGAGTGAGTTTGTTGTTCGTTGGCACAGTCGGAATGTCATAATCGAATGAAATATTGAGGGCGTTACGGACATCGAACGACGACAGGCCGCGCTCGTGAGCGACATTCACCTCAGAAGGAGAGGGCGATATGGCCGTATCGTCGGACGCAGTATCCAAGGACTTGGCCCATGTGTAGTTAGCCAGAACCATTAATCCCTTACGCACTCGACGAATGAACGATATCTGCAAAGCGTTATAGTCGGAGCTGTCTTGACTCCCATAGAGTGTCATGTCCAGAAACCGATCGTTATAGTTTGATCCCGAAAATTGCGACATACGGGTGAGCGTGCGCCCTGTCGACCCTACGTAACCCACGGTAAGGTTCTGGGCGCTGCCCAAAGCTTGTTGAATGGCGAAGTTCCATTCATAAGTCCGCGGCGTCGTGAACCCTGGGTAATACCCTTGGATGAGCTGGTCTGTGTACGGCGGCTGCCCGGTCACCGCAGGGGCAGGTGGAATTGGAGTTGTCATCCAATTGACTCCAAAGAGTGCTGCGTAGCGCGCATGAGGATAGTAATTCGTCGCCTGAAGCGCGGTATCGGCGCTGGGAACATAGAAAATGCCAAATCCGCCCCGTAACAGACCTTCCCACCCGGACCTGGTGCTCCATTCATAGGCGCCGCCAACACGAGGTACAAACTGATCCTTTTTCGCCGGATACATGGCCGTGCCCGCGGGCGAAAGGGTGGCATTGGCCGGATCGAGCGGATTCGAAACGACGTATAACGATTGCCCGTCCACTGCGTAGGGAGCTGGGTCATAGTCCCAGCGGATCCCATAGTCCAAAGTAAGCCGCGGCGTAACATGCCAGGTATCCTGCGCGAACAGTGCCGTATCGTGCTGGTGAACCACGACAACGTCATTGCTGAGAATTTGGCCAACCGTGGCCGATCCCGACGATATATCGGCGTCGTCATAGTAAGAAATCATTGGAGAATAGACTTGGGGAGCTGCAATCGGGAAAAGATAGCGCCAGTCCACGCCAAACTTGAAATTGTGCTCGCCTTTGAGCCAGTTGACGTCGTCGATCAAATTGATCTGCCGCTGGGTGTTCGCTACGGCATTTCCCACCTGCCATCCGACCCCCCAAGGTATCCCGGTCGTGTCCCCTCCATATGCCCCAAACACGAACATGGAGTTCTTGGTGGAGGCCCCATACTGGGAAGGAAACATCACGCTATACATTGATGAAGTCGGGACCGTGGAACCGTCGAAGGTGTCCAGAGTGCTGATGCTGTCACCGCCGGATTTCGTCCAATTGGCATGGACCTCATTGATGAGGCGCGGAGTAACGACGATTGCCGCCCCCAGGGTCACGTTCTTATTGAAGATGTCCGTGGTGTCGACTTCGTTGATGGAATAAATGGACCGGACATTATTATGTGAGGGTGAATAGCCCACCCGTCCGAAAAGAGTGATTCTGTCGCCGATCTTCTCATCGATGCGCACGCTGGTGGCATTGGTGGAGCTGGGGTTCGAGTAGGACGCGAAAAAGGCAGGGTTGCCATACTCGTCCGTACCATTCGGCGGCGGGGGCAGAGTCAGGTACGGCAGCAGGCCCGGGTAGACATTGAGGCCGGGTGCAAGGGTACCTTCCCGGACACTGTCGGAAGGCACGTCCGAATAACCGCTGGTGGGCGTGCGCATGCGCAGCCCTTCGTAGGAGACAAAAAAGAAAGTCTTGTCCTTTCCGTCGTACAGTCCGGGAATCCGCAGTGGGCCTCCCAAAGTTCCGCCAAAGAGGTTGACCCGCGTTGCAGGTTTCTTTACTATCGCCGCACCAGGCTGGTCATTTTCCCACTTTATGTAGGAATTCATGGCATCGAGCGCTTCGTTCCGATTATTGTAATAAAGCGAGCCGTGATAATCATTGCTCCCGCCGCGGGTGGTGATCGCAATCTGGCCGCCGGCGGAGCGCCCAAACTCCGCGGCGTAGGAAGATGTCTGGATTTTGATTTCTTGCAATGCGTCCAGCGGCAACATACTCGACGTTGTGTTGATCGCGGATAAGGTTGGGGCCTGGCCAGCCCCCGCTTGCCCCAACGCGGCGCCTTGGAGCTGAGTGACGCCCACGTTGGCCGAGACACCATCGATCGTAAAGTAGTTGGAGTTGTCCCGTTGCCCATTGAAGCTGAACAGTCCAGCCCCGCCGGTGCGGGTGGCGCCCGGGGTTATGCCAATCAGCGACTGGAACGTGCGGCCGTTGAGCGGCATGCTATCGACCATAATCTGGTCTACGCTGGTCGAGGTCGCCCCTGAGGTCTCGATCCGGTTGGCCTCGGCAGTGACGGTTATGGACTCCGACACGGCACCCAGACTGAGGCTGAAGTTCTGTTCGATATGGTCCTGGGTATTCGCTGTCAGCCCGACATAGTCGATCTGCCGGAACCCGCTCTTGCGTATTGTGATGTTGTAGAGACCCGGGTGAACAAAGGGAAAGACATAGATCCCGTTTTCGTTGGTCGAGGTTGTCTCCGTTTCGCCGCGCTCCGCGCTCTGGAGCTGGACTTCCACGCCTGAAACGATTGCCCCCGACGGGTCCGTGACCCGGCCGGAGATGGAAGCGTTGTCGGACTGTGCGTAACAGACGAGAGCGCCGAATAGAGTCAGGACTGCAAGCGCCACAACGGACAACCTGAGTGTAAACCGTAAAATTCGCATTCTGTCCCCCTGTCTTGAGTCTGCCGATGCCAGTCGAGGCGTTTGCCAACAATTATTTCGCCCGTCCATATTGATCCGGTCGGACAGGCAAACTGGCGCCCCAACCTGCGCTGTTCATGACGGGAAAGACACGGCCGAACCCCTGGCGCCTCCCGCGCTTCTACGCCTTCATGCGTCGTCCAGCCTTAAGGGTGATTGGGGCTTCCAAGAAAGGCATACATGAACTGGCGTCCATGGGGAGACGATTGGGCTGGCGGGTCGGTGGTGATATACACGGCATTGATTCGGTTCAACACTCTTGGATCGTCGAAGGTGAGCACCCAGCGCTGCTGCGCCGGATCGTCGGGATGCATGATTCCCAGTTGGAAGGTCGTTGCCTTGGCTCCCGCCTTCTCTCCCCAAACGTGGAACGCCAGGTTCTTATTGGGGTGCTTCGGATTGGGAAGATCGTAAGCGTAGAACACTAAAGAACGGCCCTCCACATAGAAGACACGTCCGAACGATTTCTGGCGCTTGCCGTTTGTCTGGGTGTCATAGACATCGACAATATGCAGGTTCCGGGCTGAGATCATTTCTTCAGCCTGAGTCTTGGCCAGGCTGGTGTCGCCTCCGCGGTCAAGTTCTGCCTGCAGGCGGGCCAGTCTGGCAGTGGCGTCCTGCGCGGTGTTCTGCTGTGCATTCAGAATCACATCGAGATCCGCCTGCTTCTTGCGCGCAGCATCCAGTTCTGTTTGCAGGCTGGCGACAAGGCTCTCTGTGCGCCGGGCCTTCTGTTGTTCCTCTTCAAGTCGCCGCTGAGCCTCTGCCCCTACCGCCGCCTGCTGTGAGACAGCCGACAAATCTCGGGTCAGTACCAGCTTTTCTGTTTGAGCTTTCGCCAGTTCTGCGGAGATCACGGCTAAACGCTCTTCCGCTTCCTTCTTCTGTTGCTCCAGCTTGGAAACAATGGTGGCGGCGGAGGTGTCCGGCGAAGTCGCAGAGGTCTGCGAGACGGCCGCAGCAACGGCCGCAACATTGTCCGTGGGTCTTGTGTTTCCCCTGAAGTGCCACTGTGCCAGTGTGTACCCCGCCATCACGCAGATGGCGCCAGCGGCCACAGGCCACGCCAGACGCCAGGCAACCGGATGCCACTGCCCGATCCTCTCCTGTGCCGCCGACAACACATCGTTCAGCCGTGCGCGTTTGGGAACGGCGTTTTCTGGGAAAGCGGCGGCGAGCGGCGGTCCCGCCTGAATGTTCATGCCTGCGGCGGCCGCTCGCTCGAAGAAACGCTGGCGCACACCCTCGGGCGGATCGATCAGCTGGACACGGCCTCCCGCTACAACCGGAGCCAAGTGGTCTTTCAGCGGCCCCATGTCCTGGAGAAATCCCCGGCATTCGTCACAATCACGGGCGTGCTCTTCGAGCAGGGCCTTCCCTTGGCTCGTGATCTGCCCGGTCACGGCGAGTGCGCACAATTCCTCAAAGTGCTGGTGCATTGCTCTTCTGCGCTTCCTTTACGATTGTGGCCCGCGGTCTTCGCTCGGGCAGGTCCCGATTCTTTGCGACCTCGTTGCGAAGAACGGCGAGTGCGCGATAGAGTTCATGCCGAACGGTATTGACCGACTGTCCCATCCGCACCGCGATTTCCTCCGCCGTAAGCCCTTCGCAATATGTCAGCTCCAGGATCTTGCGCCGCTTCGTATTCACCCGGCTCAACAGTTGATCCATAAGCTGCGCGCGATCAAGCGCCTCGTCCAACCCCAAGGATATCCGCGACTCCAGCACCGCGCTGTCCAGTTCCACCCACTTGTAGAAACGGTTCGCCTCCAAGTGCTGCTTGCGATGCAGCGCACGATGATACGCGTACTGCAGGAGCCACACTTTAAGTGTGCCCCTCTGAGGGTCGAATTTTGCCAAGGCACGATAACAATCCAGGAAGGCCGTCTGCACAATCTCTTCCGCCTCCCCCGGATCGCGCACGATCCTTACGGCCACGCTGTACACCAGGCGATGGTAACGGTCGAACAACACGGCAAGGGCGTCGTGTTCGCCGGCCAAGAGATCGGCGGCAAGACGTTCGTCGCTCTGCGTGTTTAGGATGCGCCAGCGTTCGGCGGCCGAGTTGGGCACCGCAGGTTCCACGGCTGAGAGTATAGCTCGGAACAGGTTCCCAGCAAACCATTCTTCCAGCACGCGCGTTTCGATGGGATGTGGCATTTACTAGAACCCTCCGAGGGGTTCGGTGACTGTCGTGTTACAGCAATGAACCAGAT